>Ga0326513_10001757_pt1 | contig 16465 bp, 16 predicted proteins | sample 2_2465_0518_D_FD_203654 | JGI IMG/M metagenome (GOLD analysis project Ga0326513, IMG submission 203654) | Bovine rumen microbial communities from UC Davis, California, United States - 2_2465_0518 | ecosystem: Host-associated > Mammals > Digestive system > Stomach > Rumen | place: USA... | reverse complement strand
CGGTCGCCGACCTGGAGCCCCAGCGCGTCTTTCGAGTGAGAAAAGAAGATCCCGTCGAAGCGGAGTCCGTCGAACTCGACACTGAATTTCAGATGCTGCTTCTGGGCACCGACACCGTAGGCGGAAAGCAGCAGCACGTCGCTGATGCAGAGAACCGGTTTGGGGTTTGCGCTTCCGTAGGGTTCCAGAAGATCCAGCGCCCGGACATTTTCAATGCTGAGAAGGGAACTGTCGCAGAGCAGAAGGTCACAGCTGACATCCGGCTGAGGCTCCGGACGGTGTTCGGCATAATAGCGGTTGAGCGCACTGCGGAAGCCCTCGATCTGATCACGGCGGATGGTGAGACCCGCTGCCAGCGCGTGGCCGCCGAATCCCTCCAGGTACTCGCTGCAGGCCGAGAGGGCTTCATAGAGGTTAAAGCCTTTGCAGCTGCGGCAGGAGCCCTTTCCGTTTTCACCGGACAGACTGATCATCACCGTCGGCAGACCGTACTGCTCCGCCAGACGGGAGGCGGCAATGCCGATGACGCCCTGGTGCCAGCCTTCGGCGGAGAGAACAATCGGCCCTGTGGGAGTCTCCGTACGGAGCTGCTTCTGGGCGTCACGCCAGATGTCGTTTTCAATCTTCTGGCGCTGGCGGTTCAGCTCGCCGAGCTCCGCCGTGAGGCGGGCGGCCTCTTCCGCGTCCTCGGTCAGCATCAGTTCTTCTGCTTTTTCGGTTTGACCGAGGCGGCCCGCGGCGTTCAGACGCGGCGCCAGCGTAAAGCCGATGAATCCGGCGTTCGGCTTGCGCGGGAGTGTTCCCGGCTCGTTCATGATGGCGTAAAAGCCCGGACGGGGATCGGTCTCCAGCTTCTGAAGACCCTTCTGCACCAGGTAGCGGTTTTCCCCGGTCAGCGGCATCACATCGGCGACGGTTCCCACGGCGACCAGGTCGGCATAGCGCTCAAGGACGGCAAGCTGATCTCCGCTGCAGGCGCTGACCAGTTTGAAGGCAACGCCGACACCGGCAAGATGAGGATTTTTATAGGTATCATCGGGACGCTTGGGGTCGACGACGGCACAGGCCTCGGGGATGGAACCGTTTTTGCACTCATGGTGGTCGGTGATCACGAGGTCGAGGCCGAGACTTTGGGCAAAAACCGCCTCTTCCGTGGCGGTCACGCCGCAGTCGACGGAGATGACGAGGGTGCAGCCCTCTTCCCGGAGCTTCTGCAGGGCAGAGGAGTTCAGGCCGTAGCCTTCATCGTTGCGGTCGGGAATGTACCAGCGGCAGTCCACCCCGCAGCTGCGCAGATAATCCGTGAGAAGACAGGTGGCGGTGATGCCGTCGACGTCATAGTCGCCGTAGACCGTGACGTGCTCCTTCTGCCGGATCGCCCGGAGAACCCGGTCGCGGGCTTCCTTCATCCCCAGAATCTCCAGCGGGTCCAGAAGACTTGCCGCACCGGCACTGTAGAGCGCGTGCGCCTGGGAAGGGGAGACAATTCCGCGGGAAGCGAGAACCTCTGCCAGCAGTCTCGGAATGCCGGCCTGTTCCAGAGCCTGGCTGTCCGGCTTTTTGTATGGGATTTTCCAGATAGACTCTGACATTTCCTTTATCCTTAGTAATTATGAATAAATTATTATAGCAAATGTGATGGGCAAATTCAACTGTTTGTGATGCTGTTTTGGCAAGATGCCCGTGAAACTGCCACTTTCTCTTGACAAGCTTTCCGGCGCATGGTAATGTTGCAGACAATGCGTAACCGGAAAGGGGGAGGAGAGGAAATGGAAGAGAAACTGTTGTTCTGCCTGAACAGCATTCTGTTCGGCGTCGGGCTTGCGATGGACGCCTTTTCCGTCTCCATGGCCAACGGCCTTCATGAGCCCCGGATGAAAACGGAGAGAATGTGCCTGATCGCCGGAACGTTCGGCGTGTTTCAGGTCCTGATGCCCCTGCTGGGCTGGGCCTGTGTTCATACCATTGCGGAGCTGTTCGAGGGCTTTCATCGCCTGATCCCCTGGATTGCCCTGCTGCTTCTGGGCTATATCGGAGGCAAAATGCTTCTGGAAGGCCTTCGGGGAGAAGGCGATGATGCAGAACCCGCTGCGGTAGGCCTGGGCGGCCTGCTTCTGCAGGGCGTCGCGACCTCCATCGACGCGCTCTCGGTGGGCTTCACCATTGCCGATTTCAGCTGGACCGCGGCGATGACGGAGGCGCTGATCATCGGACTTGTGACCTTCGGCCTCTGCATGGCAGGGCTGAGAATCGGAAAACACTTCGGAACGAAGCTCGCCGGAAGGGCCTCCGTGCTCGGCGGCGTCATCCTGATCGGGATCGGGCTGGAAATCTTTCTGAAAGGGATTTTGTGAACCGCGGGTATGGCAATTCGTGCCGCGCTGTGATATACTTTTTGTAAAACACAGGGAAGAAAGGGCGTGTCGGGGATGGAGTTTACCCATTTTGACGACCGGGGAAATGCCAGAATGGTGGATGTCTCCGGGAAAGAAATCACGGCCAGAACCGCGGTTGCCGAGGGAACGATCCAGGTCAGTCCGGAGGTCTTTCAGGCGATCGAGCAGAAGACCGTCAAAAAGGGCGATGTCCTGACGGTGGCACAGGTGGCGGGGATTCTGGGCTGCAAGCGCACCTCGGAACTGATCCCGATGTGCCATCTGCTGAATCTCACAAACGCGACGCTTACATTTGAGCTCCTGCCGGAAAGCTGCGAGGTGCGGGCCCTCTGCACCGTGAAGACCGAGGGCAAGACCGGCGTCGAGATGGAAGCGCTGACCGGGGTTTCCGTGGCGCTGCTGACCGTGTATGACATGTGCAAGGCCATTGACAAGCGCATGGTCATGAAGGAAATCCACCTTGTCGAGAAGCACGGCGGGAAGAGCGGAGACTTCTTCTTTCAGGAGGACAGGGGATGAAACTGATCTGGAAACTGCTCTTCGGGAAACCGAAAAAAGCGGACAGGCCGAAGAAGGCGAAAAAGAGCCTTGGCCCGGTGCTGCTGGACAAGCTGGCCGGGGGCGCGCTGGCGGCGCTTTCCATGAAATGGAATGAGGACCTCTGGAAGCCGAATAAACCATAACAAGAGCATCAGAAAAGCGGAGTCGTGTCAGACTCCGCCGATTTTTTTCTGAAACGCGCGAAAGGCCGTGGGCAGGGAATAGTCCCGCGAGATCTCCTCCGGGGTCTTCCAGAGGAAGAAGGGCGATTCGCTGCCGCAGTCGACAAGAAAGCCGTTCATATGCCACTCCACATGGGTAAAGATATGCTTTGCACGGCCGAAAGGCTCGGCCCGGCGCGGCGCGGCTTCCCAGCCGGAGGCAAGGGCGAGAACGGCTTCTTCCGTGAGGCGGCCGTCCGCGTTGGGAAACTCCCACAGGCCGGCCAGCATGCCGCTGCCGGGGCGCTTGCGGATCGCGAAGCGCGCACCGCAGCGCAGAAGAAGCACCGTTTTTTCTTCTATGCGCCGGGGCTTTTTTGCCATTTTGACGGGATAGGAGAGCTCTTCTCCCGCCAGATGCGCCAGACAGAGCCCGCGGAGCGGACAGCGGTCGCAGAACGGGGCGCCGTTGGGCAGGCAGACCGTTTCACCCAGCTCCATGATCCCCTCGGTCAGCAGCGCGGCGGCCTCTCCCGTGGGATAATGCGCGCGAAGGAGTTCCGTCACGGCGCGTTTGGTCGTGGGGGCGGCGATGTCGTCGGCGCAGGCAAAAAGCCGGGTCATCACGCGAAGAACGTTTCCGTCCACCGCCGGCTCCGGCAGACCGAAGGAAATGGACGAGATGGAGCCCGCGGTATAGTCCCCGATGCCGGGGAGCTTTCGCAGCTCGGCCGCAGAGGCCGGCAGCGCGCCGCCGCAGTGCTCCATGAGGAGCATGGCGGCTTTTTTGAGATTGCGGGCGCGGCTGTAATAGCCGAGACCCTCCCAGAGCTTCAGCAGGCGGTCCTCGGAAACGGCGGCCAGCGCCGGAACATCCGGAAGCTCGCGAAGAAAGCGCTCGTAATAGGGGATCACCGCTTCGATGCGCGTCTGCTGCAGCATGATTTCGGCGATCCAGGTGTGATAGGGCGTGGGATCCTGACGCCAGGGCAAAGGGCGGCGGCTCAAGGAATACCAGTCCAGAATCATAGAGACAGCATCGGGAAGACGCTGCGTGTTTTCAAGCATAAATATCACCGGGGCGATTATAGCGCAGAACGGATGATTTGTCACGCGCGGACCGGGAGGCAGATCGATTCTTGACAATGCGTCTTTATCAGTTGTAAAATAATAACAGTAATTTTTAAAGAAAGGAAATGAGAAAATGAAAAAGATTTTTTCACTGTTTCTGACCTTTGCCGTGCTCGCGGCGCTGCTGACGGTCCCGGCCATGGCGGAAGAAACTGTCTCCGTCGATTTCGAGGGAGTCGGCGTGACGCTGGAAGTGCCCGAGGCTTTTGAGGAGACCCAGGGCGTCCTTGATGCCGGCGACGGCAACGAGCTGGGCTACAACACCGGCTGGTATTACATGGAAATGGATTACATCGCCATGACGATGGACGAATACATCGATTTTATGGAAAAGGACGAATGGACCGAAGAGGATCAGAATCACTACCGCACCAGCATGGGCAACCTCTTTATGATGTTCAGCGTGGCCCCTACCACAAGCGTGGAAAAATTGGCCGACTATCTTGCGACGATGGGCATGACCCTGAATATGGACGATGTGACCGAGATTGGTGAGGCAGACGGCTATACCTTCTATCTTTTCCAGGATCTTGACGATGACATCAGCGCGTTCCGCCCCGAGTTTGCCGAGGAGTTTACGTCTCTGCAGGCCATGGTTCCGGAGATCGCTGCCGGCGCGACGCTCTATGTCCCCGCAAAGCCCTATGCCGATGTGATCGGCAAGACCCTGACCTTCACGACCACAGACGTCGAAGGCAACCCCGTCACCAGCGAGGAGCTTTTCGGACAGCACGAGATCACCATGCTGAATCTCTGGACAAGCCAGTGCCACTTCTGCATCGAAGAGCTGCCTGACCTGGAAGAGATCAACGGCCGCCTGGCCGATAAGGACTGTGCCATCGTGGGCATGCTGCTGGACGGAGATGACCCGGAGGCCCTTGAGCTTGGAAAAGAGATCCTGGAGGAAAACGGCGTCACCTATACGGTGCTTGTTCCCCCGGAGAATGTGGATGATCTCTTTGATGTTCATGCCTTCCCCACCTCTTTCTTTGTCAACAGTGACGGCGTGGTCGTTGGCGAGCCGGTCGAGGGGAAAATGGTCGATGTCTATGAGCCGGCCATTGACAGCCTTCTTGCCGGCAAAGCGGAAGCCAAAACCGACGGCGTCACGGCCGGGCTGAGTGCGGATAAGGGGATCGGCGACAAGGGCGTTGCGCCGAACGATGCCGGCATGTACCGCATCATCGTCCTCGACGAGAACGGCGATCCCGTGGAGAAGGCAACGGTTCAGTTCTGCTCGGATGTCCAGTGCATGATGGGCAAGACCGACGCGGACGGCCTCGCCACCTTCGAAGTGCCGGAAGGCAACTACACCGTGCATATTCTCAAGGTCCCGGAGGGATACGAGAAGAACCCCGATGAGTTCACGCTGCCTGCCACCTACAGCGATTTGAGCATCGTCCTGAAGCTCAGCTGATCAGACAATCGTATTACTTCCAATCATGAAAGGGAGGGGCACAGTGAACTGCACCCCGTCAAGTAGACAGTGAAATAATTAAAGGAAAGTTCACAGCGCTGCGGCGCTGTGGCAACCACAGATTCCGGTAGGCTGCCAAGGCATCCGACCGGAATTTGCGGTTTCTATGCAGCTAAATAAAGATTGTGCTTCTCTATCGGCGTGAGGACGCCGAGATTGCGCTGAACACGCCGGTTGTTGTAGTAACGGATGTAGTTCTCAATCATGTCGACCAGTTCTTTTTTGCTGGTAAAACGTTTGCCGTAATACCGTTCACGCTTGAGAATGCCCCAGAATCCTTCCATTGGCCCATTGTCAATGCACTTGGCTACACGGGACATACTTTGCATCATGCCGGCCTTCTCCAACTTGTGAAGGAAGGTTCGATTGGTATACTGAAACCCCCTGTCACTATGGAACAATGGATGCGCACCGGGGTTGGCTTTTACGGCTCGATCAAAGGTCTTGAAAACCAACGGGTTGTCATTGCGGTCACCAACCACATAAGCAACAATGCGGCGGTCATAGAGGTCAAGGATCGCACTGAGATAAACCTTGTGAACTTCAATGCTCTCATACCATTTGAACTCTGTAACATCTGTGAGCCATTTCTCATTCGGCTTGTCCGCATGGAAGTTTCGATCAAGGAGATTTTCAGCAACATACTGCGGATTCTTTGCCCTCCGTGTGCAGCCGTGGTTATTATACTTGATGGTAGATTTAATCCCCCTGGCCCGGCAGATGCGAAGAACACGCTTGTCGTTCACGTGGATATGCTCATTGTGCCTTAGGTCGTCATTGATGCGCCGGTAGCCCTTATCCGGGTTTTCCATATGGATCTGCTCGACCTTTTCCGCAATCTTCGTGTTCTCTATAGTCCTGGCGCTCTGTTTGCCAGAGGCCCAACGAAGGTAGGCAGCTCTGGAAATGTGTAGCAGCTTACAGACTGCCTCGACAGAATACCCCATCTCCCTATGACATTCCTGAACAGCTCGATATAAGTGAGACTGCTTCATTTGTGAAAGGCATCCCTCCTCTCGATTTCGTCCAATTTTTTTAGCAGATCTCGCTCCATCTCTGCCATATACAATTGATGCTTAAGGCGCTCAATCTCGATCTGCGCTGCTTCCAGTTCCGTGCGCGGCGTCTGATCCTTTTTCCTCTTTCCGCGGCGATCCTCCAGCCCGGCCTCGCCCATCTCCTCAAACCGCAGCGTCCAGGTGCGCACCTGTTGGTAGCTTACTTTGTATTTCAGCGCCATCTCGCCATAGTTCTTCCCTGATGCCAGGCAATCCTTGACGATTTCCAGTCGCTCTTCTTTTGTCGTCTCCCGTCCATGCTTCATGTAGCTCCCGCCTCCCGATCGTTTTGCGGAGTTGAAATCCCCATGAGCATTATACACCTTTAGCCAGTTCGTGAGCTGATTAATACTTCGGACTCCATATTGTTGGCATATCTCTTCCTTGCTTTTGTGCCCGGCAAAATACGTTTTCACTGCTGCGAGTTTGATTTCTGGAGAGTAGTGTTTATTTCCGTTTCGTAACAGAGCCTCAGGACCCCCTGATTTATACTCGAATACCCATTGACGAAATGAACGTTCGCTATTATGAGCTGCAAAGACACAGGCATTATATCCTGTCCTTCCGCTAAGATACTCTTCAACAATTCTTACTTTCTCCTCATACGAGATGCTGTTTCTTCCCAAAATGAATGCCCCCTCTATAGTGACAGTTTTCTTTTTCTCTGTCTCCTATAGAGGGAGCATATCAAAGCGGCGCTCCTTCTCCGTTTTTTCCTGTTTTGAATTGTATTCAGGCGCCTGCGGATTCTCCAGCATGTTCTGTCAGCCAGTTTTTCAGATAAAGAATCGCCTGCCGATATCCCTCAAAGCCCAGGCCGGCAAAGGTCTTGATACAGGCCATGCCGGGATACGAGATCTGACGAAAGCTCTCGCGGCTGCCGACATCGGAAAGATGGACTTCCACCGTCGGGATGGCAACCGCCTTCAGGGCGTCCAGAATGGCAACGCTTGTGTGGGTATAGGCAGCCGGATTGATGATGATTCCGTCCGCATCCCGATAGGCCGCCTGAATCCGGTCCACAATCGCGCCCTCGTGATTGGACTGAAAGAGAACCGGCTCAATGCCTTCCTCGTGACAGCAGTCGAAGATAAAACGCTGCAGCGCGCGAAAATCCTTTTCACCGTAGATATCCGGCTCACGGATGCCGAGCATGTTGAGGTTTGGCCCGTTGATAATCAGAAACTTCATTTCAGCACCTCCAGAATTGCCTGTACCGTTTCCTCGGCTGTTCCGTCGTTGGAGACGGTCGCATCCGCGAACCGGGCATAAAACGGTTCCCGTGCCGCGGCCATCTCTGCAAGGTCCGCATTTTGCGACAGCGGTCTTCCCCCTCTGGCAAGCTTTGTGAGATCACGGGTAATCCGGATCATGATTCCGTTCTGGTGCAGAAGCGGATAGTTTTCCGCCCGCGTTACACAGCCGCCTCCGGTGGAGAGCACCAGTCCGGAGCGTTTGCCGAGTTCGGAGAGAACCACCGTTTCCCGACGGCGGAAGCCCTCTTCCCCTTCCGCGGCGAAAATCTCCGGAATCGTGCATCCGGCCGCTTTCTCAATCTCCAGATCGGCTTCCACACATTCTCTCCCGAGTGCTTTCGCCAGACGTTCGGCAATGGTGCTCTTCCCCGAGCCCGGCATCCCGATCAGGATGATATTCTGCATTTCGCCGCTCAGCTTTCCGTAGATGCGCTCCAGCTCCTGTGCGGGATGACTGTGCCCCAGAAAGATTTCGGACGCACGCACTCCCTGGGCAACCAGCATTCTGAGCCCGCCGGCGCACGGGATGCCGAGTTCCTCGGCCTGCAGCAGCAGTGCCGTACGCGCCGGGTTGTAGACCACGTCCAGTACCGCTTCCAGCCTGGTAAACGGAATCAGATCCAGTGCTTTCTCTCCGTTTTTCGGATACATGCCAAGGGGCGTCGTGTTCACAATCAGCGCGGCATCCGAATGGAGCTTTGCCACATTCTGATAGTTGGTCTCGCCGCTTCTCGACACGACGATGACCTCTGCCCCGAAATGCCGCAGGCAGGCACAGACCGTCGCGGACGCGCCTCCGCTTCCCAAGACCAGCGCTTTTTTCCCGGCCGGAGCAAAGCCGGTCTTCCGGAGCAGCGTTTCAAATCCGTAGGCGTCGGTGTTGTCGCCGAGAATGCTTCCGTCCGGCCGTCTCAGAAGCGTGTTGACGCTGCCGATCTGCGCCGCCAGCTCTGTCAGCTCATCACAGAAAGGAATCACCGTCTTCTTGTACGGAATGGTCACGTTCAGCCCGTGCCAGTCTCCGTCCCTGACGAAGACTTCGACCTCTTCGGGTTTCTTTTCGTAAAGCACATACTCATAGTCGGCCAGTTCCGCATGAATCCGCGGCGAATAGCTGTGGCCGAGCTTTTCCCCGAGCAGCCCGCACTTCATTCAGACCACCTCGCTGTAGCTTCCGAGATACTCATACTCTTCGCAGATGTCACCGAGTTCACCCATCAGCTGGATAAACTTTGGCGAATAAACCGATGTGTCCAGGTCAAAATAGAAGCGATATTCCCAGTTTCTCCCGGGAATCGGACGGCTTTCGAGTTTATGCATGTTGATGCCGAGCACGTAAAATCGCGCAAGCACATGATGGAGGGTGCCCGGTTCATCCCGAATCACCATCATCAGGCTGGTGTGGTCCGCCCCCGGATAGATTTCAAGATTCTTGGAGATACAGATAAAGCGGGTATAGTTGTTATCCGAATCCTGGACCGAGGCCATGAGGATTTCCAGGCCGTACAGCTTCGCACAGCTTCTGGAAGAGAGCGCCGCCACGCCGGGATCCGCCGATTCCGCAACCATTTTGGCGGCAACAGCAGTATTTTCACAGGGGATGATCTTAGCGTTCGGAAAACGCTGGAGGAATCCCGCGCACTGGGTCAGCGCCTGGCCATGTGAATAGATTTCCGTGATGTCCTCCGCCCTGGTGCCGGGCCGTACCAGAAGATTGTGATCAACCTTGATCCGTACCGAACGCACAATCCGAAAGTCGTGCTTCACCATCAGGTCATACACCGCGTTTACGGTACCAGCCGTGGAGTTTTCCACCGGAATGACCCCGTATCGGCAGAGGCCCTTCTCCACCGCGGTAAACACCGCGTCAAAGGAGGAGAAATAAAAAATACTCGGGCGGGCGAAAAGCTTCTCACAGGCGATTCCGGAGTAAGCTCCCTCCACTCCCTGGCAGGCGACAATCGCCTTTTCCGGAAAAAGCTGGGGGGTATCCCGAAGTGCCGCCTCTATGGCCCTGGTTTCCGGACTCTCCCGGTGAAGGATCCGGTTCTGTCTGCTGCGCGACAACTCCATCAGCATGGAGAAAAGCGTGAACGTATAGTCAGAGAGCTCGGGATCGCTCATCTCTTCGATGCGCTGAAGCTTCTCCTTCTCCCTGCGGACATCCAGCACCGGCAAGCTGTTTTCCTGTTTCCAGGAGGCAATTTCCGCGGCGATGTTCATTCGCTCCGAGAACAGCCGCAGGATCTCTTCGTCAATGCTGTCCAGTTTGTTTCTGTATTCGCTCAGTTCCATGTACCATGACCTCCCAGAATCATATCTGCAATTGCGATGGCCGCAACCGCTTCCGCAACCGGCACCGCGCGGGGAACGATACAGGGATCGTGCCTCCCCGTAATCTGAAGCGTCTCCGGCTGCATGGTTTCCAAATTGACGCTCTGCTGTGGTTTTGCAATGGACGGAGTCGGTTTGAACGCGGCCCGAAATACAATCTCTTCTCCGTTTGTAATGCCGCCGAGGATTCCGCCGGCATGATTGCTGCAGGTCCGGACCGTTCCGTTATAAACGCAGTATTCGTCGTTGTTTTCGCTGCCGCGCATCTCGGCGGCCGCAAAACCGGCTCCGAATTCAATGCCTTTGACGGCCGGCACGGCGAACATCAGCTGTGCAATCCGGTTCTCCACCCCGTCAAACATCGGCTCCCCGAGTCCCGCCGGAACACCGCGGATGACGCACTCGATTATCCCGCCGACAGAATCCCCTTCGTCCCTCGCATCGGAGATCGCCTTGCGCATTCTCAGCGCGGCTTCGTCGGAGACCGCCGGGAAGGCCTTTTCCGCCACGGAGGAGACAAAGGGCGCATCGTCGGCAACATCGGCAATCCGCAGGATTCTTGCGTCCGCGGTGATTCCCCTGCCTTCCAGCATCTGGAGTAGCAGGCCGCCGGCAACGCAGAGCGGCGCGGTCAGCCGTCCGGAAAAATGCCCTCCGCCGTGATAGTCCTGGTATCCCCCGTAACGGATCCGGGCGGTATAGTCCGCGTGTCCGGGTCTCGGGAGGATGCGTAGCTGCTCATAATCCTTCCCGCGGGTGTTGTGGTTCCGGATGACGGCGGTCAGCGGCGCGCCGCAGGTTCGTCCGTCCTTCAGTCCGCAAAGGAACTCCGGTCTGTCCTCCTCCCGCCGCGGTGTGGACCAGTCGTTTTGTCCCGGCGCCCGTCGGTTCAGGAAGCGCTGAAGTCTGTCCGGGTCAAGCGGTATTCCGGCCGGCAAACCGTCCAGGGTCATGCCGATGGCTTCACTGTGGCTCTGACCGAAGATCGACAGGCGCAGTGCCGTGCCGATAAAAACGCTGCTCATCTCGTTTCTTCCTTTCCTGTGATCCGGCAAAACGGCCGGGCCGTTCAGCCGGGTTCCTGCGTACGGTTCAGCGCTTCAAAATCCCGCCAGAAAGCCGGATAGGATTTTTCCACACATTCGGCCCCGGATACGATGACCGGTTCGGCACACAGGACGGCCGCAACCGCCGCACTCATCGCGATTCGATGGTCATTGAACGCGTCGGCGCTGCCGCCGCACAGTCTGCCCTTCCCGTGAATGACGAGTCCGTCCGGATGCTCTTCCGCTTCCCCTCCCAGGCTGCGAATCAGCGCCGTGGTCGTTTTCAGACGGTCTGATTCTTTCAGGCGCAGTCTTGCCGCGCCCGTAATCCTGGAGGTTCCCTCCGCACTGCAGCAGAGGATGGCCAGAACCGGAACCAGATCCGGGATGGACATGGCATTGACGTCGATCGGGCGCCGAGTCCCCTGACGGACCGTCACACGGTCTTTTTCTTCGGTCACTTCCGCGCCGAAGTCCCGAAGGATCTCAAGAATCTGCCGGTCTCCCTGGGCCGACGCGGGATTCAGCCCCCCGACCCGGATGCCCTTTTCGGAGAGGGCGGCGGCGCAGAGGAAAAACGCCGCGTTGGACCAGTCCCCTTCCGCCGGGACAAGCTTCGGAAGCTCCGGCGTCTGTGGGCCGGAAATCTTCCAGGTCTCGGGGCTTTTCCGCTCAAAACGGACATTTGCCCTGTTCAGGACCTCTTCCGTCAGCCGGACATAGGCCGCCGATTCCATTTCGCCTTCCGTCTGCAGTTCGCTCTCGCCTCTGAGGACAGGAAGCGCCATCAGGAGCCCTGAAAAGTACTGGGACGATACATTGCCGGGAAGCCGAAACAGGCCACCTTCCAGCTGTCCGTCACAGTGCAGGATCTTCCCCTCCCGCGTCAGGGTCATTCCGTGTTCCCGAAGGAGCCGGTCAAAGGGAGCCAGCGGCCGCTCGGAAAGACGGCCCTCCATTTTGAAATCCGCGCTTCTGCCGAGGGCCCCAGCCACCGGGATCAGAAAACGCAGGGTGGAACCGCTCTCACCGGCCGGAAGCAGGGCTTTCCCCTTTTCTCCCCGATCCAAGATCGGAGAGATGTGCAGCCGCTTCTCATCCGCCCGTATTTGGGCCCCAAGTGCGTTCAGGCATTCCGCTGTGGCACGGATGTCCCGGGAGAGCCCGTCGTATTGAATCTCGACCTCCCGCTGTCCAAGCGCCGCGCAGATCATCAGGCGGTGTACCACGGACTTGGAGGAAGGAATCTTCACTTCCCCGAAACGAGCGCCGGGTGTGATGGTTTTAATCATACGCAGCCTCCAGCCATTGCCGAAGCTGTTCGGGATTGACCGGAACCGGTTCACACCAGCCGATCGCCAGCGGCACAATCAGCGCCAGCTTTCCGGAAGAGATTTTCTTATCCAGGAGCAGAAGCTCGTAGAGCTCATCCGCCCGGAATTCCGTCTCTGTGGGAAGGCCGAATCGGTCGAGCATCTCGATGATGGCATCCCAGGAGTCCGCGTCCAGTTTACCCATTCGGACGGCCGCCCGGGCGATCATCGCGGTGCCGATTGCAACCGCCTCTCCGTGGAGAAGGCGGTAGCCGCTTCTCGCTTCCACCGCATGGCCGAAGGTATGCCCGAGATTCAGAAGTCTTCTTCGTCCGACATCATGCTCATCCTCCGCGACGATCTCCGCTTTCATCCGAACACAGGTCTCGATCATCTCCTCCTGGGAAAACGTCCCCTTCTGAAGCGTATCAAACAGGTCGGCATCTCCGAGAACCGCATATTTAATCACTTCCGCGTACCCGGCGCGCAGCTCGCGTTCGGGAAGCGTTGAGAGCGTATCGGTATCGCAGAGGACAAGCTTTGGCTGGTAAAAGGCACCGACCTGGTTTTTGGCCGCGGGAAGATTGACCGCCGTCTTGCCGCCGACGGAAGAATCCACCGCCGCCAGAAGCGTGGTCGGGATCTGGATATACGCAATGCCTCGCTGATAAGTGGCCGCGGCAAAGCCCGTAAGGTCGCCGGTCACACCGCCGCCCAGTGCAATCAGGCAGTCCGAGCGGCTCAGTTTGCTTTCCGTCAGGGCATTGAGAAGTTCGCCGTAGCAGGCAAGGCTTTTTGTCTCCTCCCCGGACGGAAATACAATGGATTCTGCCCGGAGTCCGGCCTTTTGCAGGCTTTCCATGGCGCGGCTTCCGTAGAGCGGAAACACATGTTCCCCGGAAACCACCACGGCCCGGGCGGCTCGGGTGTGGGCACTGACTTCCTCCCCGAGACGGTCCAGCAGCCCGCTGCCGATTTTCACGTCGTAAGACGCGGAAGGCGTATTGACCGAAACGACCCTCATTTGCCGTCTACCTCTTCCTTAATCCGCTTTCCCTCGTCCAAGAGGGTGATCAGTTCCTCGCGGTTGTCCTCCTCCATCGCCCGCCGATATGCGTCCAGATGTTCCATCAGTCCGTTGATCTCCGAGAGCAGATAGTCTTTGTTTTCCAGAAACAGTTCCGCCCACATGGGTGCGTTGAGCCAGGCCACCCGGGTCAGATCCTTGTAGCTTCCGGCGGAAAACCCGTGATGGATGCGGGAGGTGGGGCTTTTCACGTAGGCGTTGGATACCACATGGGCAAGCTGCGAGGTAAAGGCAATCATTTCATCGTGCTTCTCCGCCGTCGTGACCGAGATCCGGCTGAAACCGGCCGGTGAAAGCAGCTCCTTCACATGGTCCAGAAGGAAAATGTCGTCATATTTCGGCGGGACAATGACCAGCGGCGCATTGTGATACATCGTCGCCTTGGCATACTTATACCCCGAATACTGCGTTCCGGCCATCGGGTGTCCGCCGACGTAGAGGAAGCCGTATTCCTCGGCGATCGGGAAAACCGCCTCACAGACCACCCGTTTTGTCCCGCAGCAGTCCATCACCAGAGGCTTTTTTCCGAAGTGCGGCGCGAAGTCCCGGATAACCTTGATCGCCGCTTCCGGGAAAATTGTCACCAGCACCAGATCGCAGTCCCCGACATTCTCCTTGGTCAGCTCTCCGTCAACATCGCCGGAGAGCTGAGCAAAATCGAGCACCGACTTCGTGCGGTTGGAGGCCAGAACCTCCCAGCCGGCCGCGTGGTAAGCCTTGGCAAAGCTTCCCCCGATCAGGCCGAGTCCAACAACGCCAACTCTGCTCATGCGACGATCCCCCGAACGGCGCGAATCTTCTCCGCGAGTTCCGCAAACTCTTCCGGTCTCAGGGACTGGGCGCCGTCACAAAGGGCGTGGATCGGATCGTTGTGTACCTCGATGATCAGGCCGTCCGCCCCGCCCGCCGTGGCGGCCAGGGCCATGGGCGGAACAAGCTTTGCAATTCCCGTAGCATGGCTCGGGTCCACGATCACCGGCAGATGGGTCAGCTGGTGAAGCATCGGCACCGCCGCCAGGTCGAGAGTGTTTCGGGTATAGTCGGAGAAGGTGCGGATTCCGCGCTCGCAGAGCATGACCCGTTCGTTTCCGCTGGCCATGATGTACTCGGCGCTCATGAGCAGCTCCTTCAGCGTGTTTGCAAGGCCGCGTTTGAGCAGGATCGGCTTGTCCAGATGCCCAAGCTCTCTGAGCAGGTCAAAGTTCTGCATGTTTCTTGCGCCGACCTGTATCACATCCACGTCCTCAAAAAGCGGAAGGTCCATAATGTTCATCAGTTCGGTCACGATCGGCAGGCCGGTTTCCTGACGGGCAACCTTGAGATATTCAAGCCCGGTGGCCTTCAGCCCCGCAAAATCATAGGGCGAGGTCCGCGGCTTGAAAGCGCCGCCCCTCATCAGCTGTGCACCGGCAGCTTTCACGGCTTTGGCCACCGTGACGATCTGCTCCTCCGATTCCACGGAGCAGGGTCCCGCGATCATGACGAAATTTCCGCCGCCGACCTTCACATCGCCGATTTCCACGACCATGTCATCCGGATGGAATTTTCGGTTGCAGCACTTAAACGGCTCGGTCACTCTCTTTACGGAGTCGACAATCTCCAGGCTCTCGACCAGGTCGATATCCACCGTGGTCGTGTCCCCGATCAGGCCGAGAACCGTCTGGAATTCACCGTCCGAGATGTGAATTCTCAGTCCCAGCGCCTCCAGCCATGCAATCAGCTGCGCCTTTTTCTCTTCCGATACACCGTGCTTCAAAACGACTATCATCTTGTACCCTCCAAAATAAAAACCGCACAGGATAACCTGTGCGGCAATTCTCAACAATCCGAGTTTTTTGCACCACAAATTATCCTTACCGAAGCATGTCAGTAAAGTAATAATAATAGGATGCAAAACGGAAAGCCTTCATTTTCATTCCTCCGAGAACGGAACTGCAAGTAATATAGTCCAAACCGCTCTGATTGTCAAGTAATAATTAGCTGAAAACACGCAAAATCAAAGGACGCCGATCAGAACAAGAAACAGCAGAATAAACGTCACCAGGATCGCCAGAGCAAACAGCGTGAAGCCGATGTTGAAGCGGCCTTTCTGCTCTCCGCTTTTGCTCGGCTCGGCCAGATGCGCTTTGCGCAGCGCGTTGACAATCGGCTTGTAGAGCAGCAGCGTGAGTCCGGCGTTGATTCCGCCCTTGGTCAGGTTAAACGGCAGGAAAACCGTCATCAGCATGCCGGCGACCTGTTCCCGCGGCACACCCATATAAAACGGGGTGATGATATAGTTCCAGAGGAGCATCGCCGCCACCATCGCAAACACACCGAAGGTCAGGCCGATCACCGCGTCCTTCTGGGTGCGGTGCTTTTGGTAATACCAGGCCGCCGGGACCGCAAACGCGCAGGTCGAAACAATGTTCATGAGCAGACCGTAAGGGCCGGTTGAACTGATGGTGATCATTTCGATAAAGGAGACAATCACCGAAATCAGCACGCTTGTCAGCGGTCCGTACAGGAGACCCGCAATCACAATGACGGCGTCCTTCGGTTCATAGCTGAGGAACCCGGCGACATTCGGGATCACCTTACTCACCAGCACGGCGACGTAAGAGACGGCGGCAAACATGGCAACCGCGGCCATGTAGCGGGTGGACATTCTGCTTTCTTTCATACTT
>Ga0326513_10001756_pt1 | contig 16473 bp, 12 predicted proteins | sample 2_2465_0518_D_FD_203654 | JGI IMG/M metagenome (GOLD analysis project Ga0326513, IMG submission 203654) | Bovine rumen microbial communities from UC Davis, California, United States - 2_2465_0518 | ecosystem: Host-associated > Mammals > Digestive system > Stomach > Rumen | place: USA... | reverse complement strand
ACTTTTACCGTACCTACTGCTGAGCCTACTGAAATCGACGTTACAGACTTCGATTCAGATGGTAAGGAATTTGAGTATGGTACCATTGATTATGGTGAGCTACAGGTAACACAGCACTTAACAGATACTGAGTATTCTACAATGCAGGGGTACATTGATAATGATACCGATGTTAAAGTAGGGTTCTTCATTCTGAAGAAAGATGGTACTCAGGCTGTTGGTCGTAAGGGTGATGCAAAGGTTAAGAGCTGTACAATTGAGGGAGTAGAAGTTGACGGTGCATTTACTGTTAATACTACTTTCAAGATTACTGGAGCTACTTCTGCTGCTACCTTACCAACTGCATAATTGTTGTAAACAATTATTGTTTAGAGGGAGAGACACATTTAGTGTTTTCTCCCTCTATAACTAAATAGGAGGATAAAGAAATGAAGAGACTGTTAACCATGAAATTTGGTTGTTATGCTGTTGCTCAATGTGAGAAAAAATATCACAAAAAGAGCATACTTGAATTTGTTACTGAACTTTCAGAACTTTCCATGAATGTAATACTGATACTTATTTCAGCAGGTAATAACAATTGTACTGAAGAGAAAGCAGGTGAGATTGCTGATAGGTTCTTAGCAGAACATTCAGTAATTGAGTTAGTAATTCAGATACTTGAAGAATTAAATGCTGATATCAATATATTTGAAGGTACAGGACTTTCAATTGATGAAATAAGAAATCAGTTGAAAGCAAATACAAAGAAAAATGATGATGAAAGCAAAATTGTAGAGTTTAAAACTCCTGAGGCACAAACCACTGAACTTAAAGAAAATGAATCAGTCAAGGTTGATGTAAATGGGTTTGCTTCATTAGACACAGAAGATACAGATAATTTCTAAGAATAGTGCTAGGGAGATAATGAGTATCAGCATTATCTCCCTATTTTTATATTTAGGTGAGAATTATGGTCAATAAATGTTATTTAAAAGACATAAAAGATTTTGAGGAAAGAACCAATATTAATGTATTAAGCCTATTTGAAAACTTTAGTATGAGCAATCTAATTCTTATTTTTAGCATATTTTATAAAGATATGCAGGAAAAAGAAATATGTGAAATTATAGATTCATTATTCAGTGAGGGATATACAATTGAAAAAATCTTTATAGAAATAAGGGATATACTCTTAGGATATAAAGTAGAAGATAATGAAATTGATGAAGAGGATAATATAGAAAAACCTGATATAACAGGTTCTTTTGAAGATATAAGACAGTATAAATTTTTAAGTGATTTTTATATGCATTTATGTATGCAGTTAATGTCTTTAGGTATGTCATATTCAGAGTTTTGGAGTTTAACAACTAGGGACATGTATAAAGCCTTTGATGCAATACAGCAGAAGATGGTGTTTGATTATAACAGACAAATGCAGTTAGCACATAGCCAAGCTGCAATGATAGGTGGAGCAGTCTGGGGTAAATTAGATAAGAAAGCACCTCAAATTGACATTGAAGAACTACATAATCCTGATGAAATAATTGATACACCATTAGGAGAAATGACAAGAGAAGATTATAAAAATGCAGTAGCACTACAAAAAGTATTTGCTGCAAATGATGCAAAATATAGTAATGGAGGTTTAAACAATGGCTGACATTAATAACCAATTAGATAAGACTGAAAAAGAATTAAAAGATATTGAACAGCAGGCAATTAAAACCGAGTCAGCAGTTAAAAAAGTAACAGAGGCTGAGCAGGAAGCAATGATGCGTGCTGCTCTTTCAGCTGCTCAGATGTATGTAAAGCCTGATAAAGATATAGAGAAGAAAACAGAACAGATTAAAGAGCAGACAAAAGAAGTTGATAGTCTTGGAAAGAAAGTAAAAGATTTAGTGGCTGATAACTTCTTTACAAGAGGATTATCTGAGGAATTAAACTTAAATCTTGGTAGAATAAGAGAATATGATAAACTTTGGGAAAGTTTAAGAGATGTCAAAGGTAGTGGAACAAAAAAGCAGTTAGAAAACTTTGAAAGACTTAAAGAATTATCAGAAGAAATTAGAAAAAATCTTCAGGATACTATTAATAAGAATCCTGAGGGTTATATAAGTATGCTTCAAAGAAGAGGTGGAAGCAGAGAGGATGCACTTAATGTATTAAATTCTGCAGGGCTTAATGTAAGTACTAAGCAAGAAATACATCCAGAAGTAAAAATAAATCCACAATTTGTAATTGATAATAACTATAGAGAGAATATAAAGAAAGATATAGAATCATATAAATTTAAAAATGATGTACAATCAGTTAAAGAAGAAACAGCTGCATTAAATGAAAAAGCAAAAGCTCTTGAAAAAATAAACAATTTAGAAGAGTTAGCATTAGCATTAGGAATAAAGTCAAAAAAAAGAAGTACTATTAAAGGAAGTATACAAAGTTCACTTGATAAGGATGCAATGCCATACATTGCTAAACTTAAAGATCTTGGATATAGTAAAATAGAGTCTATTAAATTATTTAAAGATCTTGGATTAGATATACACAGTGCAAATATTAATACTGGAACAAGTCATGATGACAAAGGTGAATGGGAAAAAGCACTTGAGGATAGAAAATTAAGATTTAAAGAAGTTGTAGATGGTCTAGATAAAGATATGATTAAACAATTATTATCTAAATCTAGAATTTTAGAAAAAGGATATGATGTTAAAACTCACTTGATTTCAGAAGGATTTGTTAGAAAAGAGCTTATAGATGCAAACACACAAAAACAAATAGATGAATACATAAAGTTAATAAATAAATACAAGGATGTAAGTAATGGTACAATATCAGAAACTGGATTAGATCAACTAGGAGAACTATTACATAAAATTGATACTGGAAGTGGTTGGGTTACTAATCCAGAAACATTTAAAAGAGAAATAGAAGCAAGAAAAATATTACAAGAATACTTAAAAAAATATGATGAGACAATACAAAAACATTTTGATTATAGTAGTATGATAAATGATATAATGACAATGATTTCAGAAGGAAAAGGCATAGATGAAATAAACAAGAGTATTGATGAAAAGCATTTAAAAAAGGCTATAGAAAAAGAAGAAATTTTAAAATCATTAAAACAAAAAGAAAGCAGTAATATATTACTTGATGAACTTAAAAAAATAAATCCAAACAATTTTGTTGCAGAATATCTAAAGAGTGTAATAGAAGCTTATAAAAATGGATTAAAAACAGCACTTCCTAAGAATGCTGCAGGGTTTTTAGGTATTAATGATACAAAATTTACTAAGGCATTAAGTGGTGGAAAATACGATTTTATTAGTGGATTTAATGACAAGAGTAAAGATTTTGAAAATCTTAGGCTTCTATATGGATTTAACAACATAAACAATAAAGATATTAAAGAACTAAAGAAAGAATACCCAATATTAAATAATAAAGAAGCAGTAGAAAAAATGAAAAATGCTACTGAACAATATAAAGAAGCTTTAAGTAATATTACAAAGCAAACATCAGATTCAGTTAAGCAAGCAACTAAACCTGTTGAAGATGCAGTTAAAACAGTAGTAGATAATATAACAAAGCAAGTTAAGCAAGCATCAGACACAGTTGAAAAAACTGTGCAAACAACTGTTCAGTATGTTAGTAACACAGTTAACGGATTTACACTTGTAGGTGGAATAGCAGAACAAATTAAAAAGCAGTTTGCACTTGTACCAGTAGGTAAACCTTATGTCAAGGGTGATAACTTTAATATGTATGACCCTGATGTAAAGCAATTACCTGCTGTAATAAATGATTCTACAACAGCATTATCAACAGAGTTTAATAATGATGCTATTGAGAGAATCAAGTTATTCTATGAATACCTAAAGAGAATAGCAATATTAAAACAGAGCTTAAGTGGTAATTTTAATTATGATTCAGGCATAAGTGTTCCTGAAGGTGCATTTAGTAATTCAATTAATGACTTAGCTGATAATGCACAACAAGAAGAAGTAAAGAACACAGAGAAGGCATATGAGAACTTAAGAAATAAAGTTAGTGAGGTCACTAACTCTATTAAGCATGCAATAGGAAATGTAATAGGAGTAATAAGAACAGTTAATAATGTACTTCATAAAGTTGTAAGTACAATTATTAGTGTGTTCAATGGTGCAATACATACAGTTCAGAGAATTATTCAACTATTTGGTAACTTAGGTGATAGAATTGGTTTAACACATAGACAGAATAATTTATTAAAAGGTTCTTTTACAGAATTAAAATCAGCAATAGATTTAGTTGCTGGTGCATTCAATAAAATTTATAATAATCAATTCATTCAGCAGGGTAAAAAACTTCTAGGTTCCATACAAACACTTAATATGCTTTTAGGTACTCAATTGGCACAATCAACAATTGAGTGGGCTAATAATATGGAAAAAGCATTTGGATTAAGTGCTGCTGACCTTATTTCAAACTTAAGAGAAGTTACAGCAGTTATGTATGGACTTGGTATGACTTCACGAGACGTACAGGTTGGTGCAAGAAACCTTGAATCTGTAGGTATGGTGCTGTCATCCATTTCTGGTTTACAGTTTGATGTTGTAATGAGTAAAATTCAATCTGGTATGAAGGGCATGACACAAGCCATTGATGACTTGGGTCTTTCTGTTCGTGAAACTCAGATGGATGCATACTTAAAGAAGTTGAAGGCTCAGGGTGGAGAATTTGCAAACATTTCAACAAGTTTCAGTAAGTTAACTGAACAACAGCGTGTATATGTAAGATATGCTGCTATTATGGAACAGTTCACATCAAAAGAAGCATATTCAATGGAGAATTATGCAAAGTCTCTAAGAACAACAACTGGTTCATTAGGAGTATTAAGTTCACAATTAGCTGGCTTAAAGAGTACATTAGGAACTTTAGCACTTGGACTGTTTAGTAAAGTTCTTCAACCTTTAATTTATATTGTATATTACATAAGACAGTTAATTATTCAACTTGGTGAGTTCTTAGGTATCAAGATGAAACTTGATGCTAACTTAAATGGTGGAGGAACAGTAGATACATCACCAGTAGAAGATGAGACAGAAGCACTTGATGAAATGAGTAAGGCTGCAAGTAAAGCCAAAGGTTCACTTGATGAATTAGATCACATTAGTACAATGTCAAGTTCAAGTGGTTCTGATGCAGGTACAGGAAGTGATTTTGATTACTCATCACTTCTTGGTGGATATGACTTTGCAGATGAACTTGCAAAATATGATGCTGACTTCATTGAAGAGTGTAGACAAAAACTTATTCAAATGTTGAAGGATGCTGAGCTATCAATCAGTGAATTTATTAGAAAGCAAACAGGTAGATTAATAGACTGGAATGAGCTAGAAAATAACTTAAAACAAATTGGAGATAACATAAAAGCTACATTCATTGGCTTAATACAAGTAGTAGGGAATGTAGTTAAGATAATAGGTGGTCTTCTATGGAGTATTGGAGATGACCTAGACTTTTCTAGTTTATTTGAAAAGTTTACAAGGAATATAGCAAACACAGTTTCTACTATAAACCTTATATTAGAGAGAATAGCTCCATATATTCAGCAATTCTACGATAAATATTTATCTAAGTATGTCATTAAGTTTGGTGAGTGGCTTGATGGTAAATTAGATGTTTGGAGTAAGAAACTTCATGAAATAACAATGTATTGGATACAGTTAACACCAGAACAAATGGAAGGCAAGGTTGATGAACTTGGTACTAAGTTTGAGAATTTATTAACTACACTTAAAGAAATTTCAATTATATTTAAAACATTATTTGGCAAAGATACAGAAGCAGATAATATGTTTATGAATGAGAATGCTTCTGAAAATATGAACAGACTTAATGATATTGCAAAGACACTTCATGAAACATTTAGTGGGCTTTGGGATATTATAAAAGGTGTGTTTAGTAGTTTAACAGACTTAAATGGTGATGGTGAACACAATGCAAATGATTTAGCAATAGCATTAGATTGGATTAAAGAAAAACTTGATAAGATTAAAGAGTGGGTATCAGATAACAAAGAAACTATAACTGAACTATTAACAAAAGCTGCTGAAACAATAGGTAAAATAGCAGAAGCAAAGTTTGAAGTATTAATGAAACTTCTGAATTTTATAACAGAACATGCAGATTTAATTAATGGTGTATTAGATGCAATACAAAAACTTGTAGATTTGTTTGTAGAACATCCTGTATTAACAATGACTGCTGCTGTAGGGCTACAAGTAGCAGGTAAAGCAATTAAAACAGCAATGACTGCTGCATTATGGAAAGAAATATTAGGAATTGGAGCAGGAGGTGCAGGTGCAAGTGCAGGTGTAGGTGGTGCATTAGGAACTGCACTTAGCTCAATAACTCCAGTAATAGCAATTACAGCCACAATTACTGCTCTTGCATGGGAACTTTCAACACTGAAAGATCAGATAAAAGAATTTGCCAAAGAAGTTGATAATGCATTTGAACTTACATATAAGACTGCTAAGGGAGAATTTGGTACAATTACAGACTCAACTGCACATGATAAATATGCATTTTTACCAGAGTATGATAGAAATATTGGAATAGGTGATATAGAGGCTTGGGCATATGATGTAAGAGCTGCACTTGAAAAGGTTTACGGGCAAGATATAACAAAAGAACAGTCTGAGAAAGCACTACAAGCATTTAGATATAATTTAGCTGCACAAGGAAATTTAACAGAAGAACAAATAGATAACTTAATGGAACAGTTAGAAACCAAGTATGATGAACTTGGAAAAATTAACTGGTACGATAAATTTGCACATGGTGGGCTATTTAACTTATGGGAGAGCAATGGAAGTAAAGAAAATCAGGCTGGTATTGAAAGACTCATAAGACAAATGGATGAACTTGGTTATAGTGCTGAGGATGTAAAAAATGCTACAGATGGTATGCTTGATAATTTACAAAGTGATGTAGATAATACCAATACTTCATTACAGTCATTCAGTGATGAATTTGATTCAATGAATAATAATGTTACAAATAATATTAATGGTATAACAGATAACTTTGGTAACCTTGAACAATCAACATCTTCAAGTTTTGATGAACTAAAAGAGGCTTCTGCACAGGCAAGTAATAGAATGACAGTTGATCTAAGTTCAATAAGCTCCGGATTTGAAGGATTAGGAACAACAATAAGTGATCAGTGTAATATGGCTGCTAATGGCTTAGGTAACTTAATAACACGGTTCAGTGAACTCTTTAAGCTAAATGTAGCTGACAAATTAAAAGAAATTACAAAACTTAATTTTAGTAATCTAAAAGATATTGGAATAGGAGAAAAACTTAGTAGTATAGTAAGTACAGAAAGTAAAGGTTTAAAGACTAAAATTGTTAAAGGATTCAGGGGATATGCAAATGGTGGTATGCCTAAGACTGGATCAATATTCATGGCTAATGAGAATGGTGACACAGAGTTAGTTGGTAACTTTGGTGGATATCCTGGTGTGGCTAACCAAGGTATGATTATTAAAGCCATGGAAAGTGCAATGTATAATGCAGTAACGCAAGCATTAAGAGCAAACAATAATAATAGTGGACAAACTACAATTGAAGTATGTAAGGGTGGTGTGTTTGTAGGAGACCAGTCAGGAATAAGAAAGCTTGCTAATATGTTAAATAACACTAATTCAACAAGCAGAACAAACATAGCAAATACAGGCTTTAGTATGAGCTGATAGTAAACGTGGAGTGTATAGATGATATACACTCCACTTCCACTATTAAGACCAAAACTTAATAGCAGTAGTAAAAAACAAAGAAACATTAAAGGTATTTTCAGCAATATAAAAGAATTGATTTTATAAATCATAAATTGTAGGACAAACTAAAAATATTTTGTCTACAAATTAAAAGATAAAATCATTGCAATAAAAAGTGAGTTTTACATTGATTTGGAAATCAAGTAAGCAGTGGGTCAAAAATATAGGTAGACATTAGGTTTCATTTTCGGGGTGAAAAAAAAATTAGTATCAAGTTAAAAAACTACCATAATTATAAAAAATTAAGCAATTAAGAACTAGTTGTAAAGGAGGAAAACATATGAACGGATATTTAAGACCAATAGATAATAGATTTCAGATCAATGGGGTTTCAATGCCAAGACCTCATAGTTTTAGTACAAAAAGAAAATGGTTAAATAAAGACAGTGAAAGAAATATAAATACAGGTGAGGTTATATTAAATCCTATCTGTAGAATATATGAAACAACTTGGAAATATAAAGTACTAAGAGATGATCAGTATGCAATTATATTTAATCAAGTATTTCAAGATAGTAAGAGCAATTATAAAAAGAGCTTTAAGACTTTAGATAGTAGAAACTTTCAGAGTTTATCATATACTACATATGAGCAAGATGATTTTACACCACCTGAAGTAACACCACCTCAACAGGATGGTCATAGATATTATTTAGATATTACGTTTATGTTCACAAATATAGGGGGTGATATCTAATGACAAGTGGAATTGTAGGTGAAATCACTGTAAAAGTGAAATTTACATTAAGTAATGGGGCTTCATTCTTTTTAAATGATAGTAGCAGTAGCTTAAACACTACTAATTTTTTGTCATCAATAAAATTAAAGGAAAGTATCAGTGCAGAGAATAATATACCCATAGGTGTTAATACAAGTAACATAATTGATTTAGAAATTGTGTCCAATAATAAAGCATTAATTCCAGAAAATGAAAATAGCACATATTATGGATATATGAATAATACTGCTATTGTAGAATTATTTATAACAGAGAGTAATGAAGAAATTAGCTTTGGAAAATACTTTGTAAACAGTTGGAAGAGTAATATAACTTCTGATACTCCTAACAATGTAATAGTAAGTGCTACAAATATTATGAGTTTAATATCAAAGCAGGAAGTACCAGAAATTGAGATAAACACAGGAATGTATATCAAGGATTACTTGATGAATGTGATAGATGAACTTAACAGTAAATTACCTCAAACAAAGCAAATTGATTATGACGAAGAAGATATAAACTTTGAAGCATTTCCTACAATGCAATTTAGTAACTTGGACACAGAGAATATGGGAAACTGCTTAAATGGGTTAAGCCAGTGTACCATGACAAACATTTATATTGACAGAGATGAAAAACTAAAAACAGATTATTGTTGTGATGATACTGAGCAAGAGGCTGTTTACTCTTTTAACATAATGACAAGTGCAGAGGCAGGAGGCGGAGTACTAGTAAATTATGACAGTATAAAAGTGAACTATAGTCTTGGAAATGTATTAGATGTAGAACAGCTTGCAAGTCTATATCAACAAGATGTAATTGCTGGTATTAACACCTTTAGTGACATAAACCTAGGAAATTCAGTTTATAAGATAAACAGAATTGAGGTGGATGGAGAAGATGATAACATATTTGTAGGTGTAGATTACAATACAACTAAATATGGAAAGAACAAAATGACAGTAGGTGTTGAGGCTGATGCTGCTACTAAAGTTAATATAAGAATATATGGTCAGAGACTTGACACAACTAGTATGGTTTATGAGACAGAAGGAGAAAACAAGTTAGAAGTTACAAACAGAGTAATAGAGGCTTCTTATGTAGAGAAGTATGCAAACAATATTTTACAATTAATCAATTTTAAAAATAACTCAATGACAGTTGAAGGATACTTTAACCCAAGAGTAAAACTTACAGATACAGTATTTATAAATTGTGAGAACGCAATGTCAATATCAGGATACTATAAAGTTGTAGGTTTAGATTGGGATTTAGGAATGTATGGCAAGTGTCAAATGAGTTTAATTAAAACATTTAGTTTAGATTACGATTTAGATGTTATAACAAACAGTCTGAATAGATTGTTAGAACTTACAATTAATGGAGTATATAGTAGAGATTCTGCATTTGTTAGTTTATCTCCTCAAGAAAATGCATATGCAAACTCAGAGTTAACAGATGAACTGACAGATTTAAGAGAACTATTATACGGTTGATAAGGAGGAACCAAATAATGGCAAGTAAAGAAACATATGCAAAGAATAGTATAATCAATATTGGTACTGATAGCTTTACAGTTGACAAAGGTGTAGTAACAAGAAGTAATGGAAAACTAAACTTTGGAGCTGATAGTAGATGTACATTTACAAAGAGCTATACAAATGATGGAATGAGTGCAGACAAGATAAAAGTTGATTATAGTTTGGATGCACTAAACATAAGCAGTAGATATAACAATAAGATTGGGATTCAATTAAAGGTGCAGTTCTTTGAAACAGAATATGATGAGGGAGAAACACAATACACAGATGGAAAGTGGCAGACAATAGAAATAATGCCCTATACAGACACTGAAAACAAAGGGAACTATAAATTTGATGCAATTGAAACAACAGGAAGATATATAAAAACAATTAAATGTATTATAAGAAACAGTAGTAATGAACAAGTAACATTAAATAAGTTAGGAGTTTATAATAGTATTTATAATCCTAATGGAGTAATAAATGCAATTAATGAATATACAGGTGGCTCAGGACTTAATTTAGTAATACCTCTGGAATATAGTATGCCTGACATTTCAAGTAAACCTGATGGTTATATATTTAGACCTGATTGGATTTAAAGGGGGGGTGACTTTAAATGGATGGGAAATACTATATGGAGTTGGGAAAAAACATAATTGCTACATTATTTGAAGATAGATCTTTTGGAATATCATTATATAAAGTTGTTATTTCTGGAAGTGGGGCAATGTATGATAGTGTAGATGACTTTAAACCATTACAAGGAGATTTTAATGCATGGCCTGTGACTAGATTTAGACAAGATAAAGATACACAATATAGAATAGTAATACCTGAGGGAATAACAACAATAGCAGATAGATGTTTTGCAGGTGTAGGAGAAACATTTGCTGAACGTGTAGGAGAAAGTGGAGTTAAAGGAATTGTATGTCCAGAGTCATTAAAAAGAATAGGTGAATCAGCATTTGCATCTGTACATACATCAAATATTCCTAAGTTACAGAGTATAACTTTTGGTCATAACGTAGAATTTATAGATAGATGGGCATTTCAAAGACAGGATCAATTAAAAAGACTAGATTTTTATGGAACACCAACAGTAGTAAATGGAGGAGCATTTCAAGATTGTCATGAACTAGAATATATTGATATAGCAGTAGATTGGCAAGGTTTAAATTATGGTGGACCTTCCTATACGACATTTGAGGATTGTTATAAGTTAAGTCATATTAATGCATTAAATAAGATTCATACATTTAGAGGAACAATGTATAACAATTGTAATATGCTTTCAAAAGTTACAATTGATGCAAGTGACTTTGATTTAAGTCAAGTTAGAACAACTTCATTTGGTGTAGATTTATATGCAGGAGATCCAGATCACCTAGACGAAGAAGGATATTTTATAACAGAGATAAATGAAGATTCATACATAACACCAGAAATGCTTTCATATGATTGGAAGAATAATTGGCATAGAATAATTAAGTATGTAAACTTTATGAAAATATTTTTATTTCATAAAGGTAGAACAATAGAGATACCTTGTTATGACAGAGGTGGTTGTTGTTTAAAGAATAAAGATAAATTTTACTGGGTAAAGTGGAGACAGTTAGATGATAGTAATCCTCAGCCTGATGCTGGTGAAGTGCCACTTATCATATCTCATAAAGGACATTGGTATCAAGTTTGCTATTGACATAAAAAGATATATGGTCTAAAATTAAATGTTGCACTTCCTAAACTGTTCTGATACAATAGAGCAGTTGGGAGGTGCTTTTATTATGGCAGAAATAAATAGTCCTTTTAGATATGCAGGTGGAAAGTTTTATGCAAGAAAGTTAATAGCAGAACACCTAATAGATACAAAGGTATACTGTGAACCATTTGCTGGTGGAGCAAGTATATTTTTCTATAAAGAAAAGAGTAAAATAAATATACTTAATGATTTAGATGAAGATATTATGTTGGTTTATAGGATAATTAGGGATAGACCTGAGGAAATGATTGAATTACTTAGTACTTTTAGAGAACCAAGTAAAGAGAGTCATACATATTACAAAAATGAATATAAGCCAACAAATGAATTAGAATCAGCAGTTAGGTGGTTTTATCTGAATAGAATTAGTTATAGTGGGATAATGAAATTTGAAAATATGTACTTTGGATATGGTGAGAAGTATTCCATGACACCAAAGAACTGGCCTAGAAATATTAGAAGGACAAGTGAGAAGCTACAGGGTGTAGAATTGAAGTGTCGTTCTGCTATAGACGTTATAGATGAATTACCTAAAAATTCATTAGCTTTTATAGATCCTCCATATTTCAATGCAGACCAAGATAAATTTTATACTAAATATTTTAGTAGAGAAGATCATTTGGAATTAGTTGAGTGTATCAAAAGGAATTATAAAAGACTTAAGATATTTATAACTTATGACAATTGTGATGAAATAAAACAACTTTATGAGTTTATGCCTTACATGTATAATAAAGAGTGGAATTATTGTATAGCAAGAACTGATGATCAAAAGAACGGTAAAAAATTAGCAGATGGTCATAAGGGAGAAAGAGATAAAGGCAAAGAGTTGTTTATACTGAACTATGAATAAAAATAAGAGGAGCCTAAAGGCTCCTCTTTTTAACGTCTTTTAGCTCTTGAGCGTTGTGAACGTGCAAAGGCTTCTAAGTTTTCTGTTATTTTATTAATTGGTTTCCATACAGGATCATTTTCAAGTAGAACAGTTGGTGTTCTAGGAATAACACCATTTTCAGCAATATCAGTAGCAAATGCAAATCGCCAGTCGTTAAAGGCTGCGTCAAAGATAGGTTGGTATTCAGGCTTGCAATTATAATAAGATGCAAGTTTAGCAATCATAGTTTCATCAGGTATTAGTTCAAAGTTTTCAGAATAAGTTGCTCCTGCAATAACTGCATTTGATAGATTTGAAATGACAATATCAAAGTCACCAACTAAATATCTATCATTTGTGGTTAATGCCTTTGATAAGTCACTTCTTGACTTATGACACTTAATAGTACATTTAGGAACTGTAATTCTAGACCTTGCACTTATTTTCATACTACCACGAGTAGCATTTTTACATTCAACTTTAATAATAACACCAGTACGCTGATGTGTTATTGTAACATCTTCATCGTGCATACCAGTCTGGGCATTGATGTTTAATTTAGATACTACCCATTCATGTGAATTAAGAATTTGTTTTAAAATTGTGAACACTTGGTATTCAGTAGCTTTACCTCTTATCATAGGAACTACTTTTTGGTCTTCAAGTATATCAAATAAATATTTCTTAGGAATTTTGTATTTATAGCAATACCCATCTAATTGCTTTTCAATTTCATTCATATACATAACACCTTTGATATTTAGTCATAATTTAATATTGTATTATACCATTTTTATAACATAGATATCAATAGTTTATATAGTTTTAAAACTTAAAATTGGGCAGTTGGAGTATATAACTATTACTATCCAGAAAGGAGACCAAATTAATGAAATCTAAATTAGTAACTTATATAAACTTAACTAAAAATAAAACTACAGTTAAGAACAAACAGAACAATTACATAATTCCACATGTCTACGTAGGACAGGTACAGATGAAACAAGGAGTAGATCACTTCACAACAGACTGTGGAGCAAGTTGTCAGTATGTGATAGGAGTAGATGGCAGTATAGGTCAGTCAGTTAGCGAAGCAGATAGAGCTTGGACAACTGGAGGAAACAAAGAAATTAAGAATAGCTATGGTTTATTTGTAGGAGGAACACCTAACAAATCACAAAAAGCCAGAGGAGTAAAAGGAGTAGACTATGAAGCAATAACAATAGAGATGGCATGTGAACCAAAACACCCATATAAAATCAATGATAAAGTTTACAATTCTTTAATTAATTTAATGGCAGACATAGCAATCAGAAATAATATGGGAGAATTAAAATGGAAAGCAGACCCAAGTCTTGTAGGTAACCCATCAGAACAAAACATACTTGTTCACAGATGGTTTGCAAATAAGTCATGTCCGGGTGATTATGTTTATAAGCATTTAGGGGATATCTGTGAGAAAGCAAATGAAATCATAAAAGCAAATAAAGCAAATAAAACAAACAATAGTTCAACTAATCAAACTAAACCAGTAGAGATATCAACAGAACAATTATTACAAACAGTAAATTTACCTGAACAAAAGCAATCAGAAGTGGTTTACACAGTTAGGGCAGGAGATACATTATCAGCAATAGCAAAGAAATATAAAACTACATATCAGAAAATAGCAAAAGACAATAATATTAAAAATGTTAACATCCTATATGTAGGACAGAAACTTGTAATAAAATAAGGAGGTTTAAAGATGAAAGCAGTATCAGAAAGAACAAGAGGAAAAGGAATACAGTTTGAACGTATTCGTAGAATTACAGGCTATTTAACTGGAGCACTGAATACATGGAACAGTGCTAAGAGAGCAGAGGAAAGAGACAGAGTTAAGCATGCATAACAATTAAAGCAAGGTACACAGATGAGAAGCTTACTGGTTTAAACAGTAGGCTTCTTTTTATTTTATCTCCCATACAAGTAAATGATACATAGTTAGAGTGAACCATATAGCATACTTATATAAAAATAATACATAAGCCTAATATATTAAAGCAGTATATGACCTCAATTCTACAAACAGTGATTTGCATTACCAACATATAAAAAGTTAAACAAAAGCAGTGAATAATAAAAATAAAACAGTTGTGGTTTATGTGTAAGCAAACAATAGTATATCGTTACAAACTTGCAATGATTCATCGACAAACTGTAAAGGGTATCATATGACATTTAAAAACTAAATAAGCAGTATGTGACCATAATAAGACTATGACACTTCACTACATATAGTACAACTGTGCTACAAACTTGCAATGATTCATATGACATAGTTAAAAGTGGGACTTATAAGCATAGGTTTATGCAATGAAGCAATAAGTAAAAATTAAAAACATATAGTACATTTTAAAAACTACTTTAATAATTACATAATAGTACAACTATTCTACAAACTTGCAATGATTCATATAACATAGGGTCAGCTGTAAAAACAGCTGTAGGGGTAAGTATATATAGACAGCTGGTAAGGAAAGGTAACTTATATATCAATAATGAAACTACTATGAATGTCAGCTGTAAGGAAAAATGAATAGACATACAGTGAGAGGATAATAGAACTATGAGTTTATAGTGGGACAGATGTAAAGAACAGGGGGTAAGTCTATGTAACACAGCTGTTATGTGTCTCTTCTTAGAAAAATTAAGGAGGATACAGTAATGAATAATAATGAAACAGCTGTACTAATTGATGAACCAGCTGTACTAATTGATGAACCAGCTGTACTAATTGATGAAGTAATAAATGATAATGAACCAGCTGTACTAATTGATGAACTACTTTCAGTGTTTGTACCAGTGTTTGTAGAAAAAGAGCTTGATGCCTCTTCTAAACAGCGTTACAATCCATCAAATTCTGAAGAAAAAGGAGAAAACAAATGAAGACATTAAAAAAAGTATGTGGTTATGGTCGTGTATCAACTAAGCATGAGGAACAAGAGACAAGTCTTATAACTCAAAGAGAGATGTTTAACAGGTGGATAGAGAGTCATAAGGAAGAAGGCTATCAGCTGGTGGGTGAAGTGTATGAACAGAGGTCAGGTACTTTAGTGACTAAGCGTCCTAAGTTTATGCAAATGATTGAAGATGCTAAACATGGTAAATATGACACACTCTTATTTAAAGATAGTAAGAGATTTAGCAGAAATGCAGAAGACTTCTTAAGTCTAATAGAGGACTTAAAACAAAACAATATAAATGTTGTGTTTATAACTGAGGGCTTAGATTCAAGTAAAGAGAAAGACAGAACAATGCTATCTATTTTAGGGATGATGGCAGAGAACTATTCAAATGCATTACACAATAACTTGCAGAACAGTTTAAGAATTAGATATGAGTCAGAGTTAGGTAGAGTGCCTGGTGATGTGTTTGGTTATAAAAGGGATTCTAAAGACACAAGCAAGGCTACAATTGTAGAAGACCAAGCAGAACTATTAAGGGAGCTTTTTACAAGATATGCAGATGGAGAGGGATTAAGTAGTATAGCAAAGGATTGGATAGAAAGAGACATTAGAACTTATAGAGGCGGTAAGATGAGCATATTTGCACTTCGTAGGTTTATACGTCAGCCTCTGTATAAAGGTGAACTTATTATGAATAAGTATATAACACCAAGTGTTAGGTCAAAGAGAAAAATAAATACTGATGAAAGCACTATATACAGAAGATACAGACCAGACTTAATAATAATAGAACCAGAGCTATGGGATAAGTGTAACAGTATTATGGAT
>Ga0326513_10001755_pt1 | contig 16475 bp, 18 predicted proteins | sample 2_2465_0518_D_FD_203654 | JGI IMG/M metagenome (GOLD analysis project Ga0326513, IMG submission 203654) | Bovine rumen microbial communities from UC Davis, California, United States - 2_2465_0518 | ecosystem: Host-associated > Mammals > Digestive system > Stomach > Rumen | place: USA... | reverse complement strand
TATCAGCTGCTCCATATCTTCCACCCTGATATCCACCGCACAACCAGTAAGGTGATTACTAGTAGGCACCCCACCTATCTTCTTATTCAACTGCGGCGATCTGTAGCCCGAGGTTATGATTATCGGTTTCTCTTTGTCATCTCGACCATCCCCCCTCCTGTCATCTCGACCATCCCCCCTCCTGTCATCTCGACCAAGCGCCCCTCCTTTGTCATCTCGACCAAGCGAAGCGCGTGGAGAGATCTCATGAGAAGTCTTGGACAAGCCAAGCGGCAAAGCCGAGCGCTCGACTCCGCTCGACATGACAGATGGGTGGTGCTCGAGATTACAAGCATTATACTTGTCATTACACCTCTTCCTCAAAACCTCCAGCCACCCACAAACCCGTTTAAGGTTTGCGATGGCCTCATGGCTAGTAATGTTTAATGTTCGTTTTGACCCAGCGTACCAGCGTACCAGCGTCAGAATACTAAGATTGCCTCCATTTTGCTTTTCTCATATTTCTTCTGTTTAAATTTTCGGAACGCAAAATTACAGTTTTTTACTGAATTAACAAAGGAAACGCCTAGGCAAACTAATATTTATGCACAAATTTTTCTAAAATCTGCACATTTCAGGGATTCAACCTAAATTTCTCCCCATCACAAAAAAAGCAGCCGCAAAAACTGCAACTGCCTCACTTAATCATATTGACATTGAATCAGTCAGAACGTCCTCGATGATAATCATGATTCTTCAGTCATTATGACATAACTACCATCTTTGCGCCCACCTTTGCGCGTAAGAATGCCCAATTTTTTCAATTTTTCTATATCTCTTTCAATTGTTCTCTCATTTATTGACATCTTTTCCGACATCTTTTCCGACACCTTTTCCGACACCTTTTCCGACATCGCCTTTGCAGATAAAGTGGTGTGAAGAGTGACGTTTCAACAATTCATGGAGATTCACATCCACAACGATTCCCATTGTGGTAACAATCTTATTGGGGATATCCTCCATTAGCTTGTCAACATTGTCAATTCCGACCACCTCGTGGTCATTGTTAACACCAAAGTACATCACAGCTCCTTGCGCATTCGCGAAGCCGCAAATCCACTCTAAATATTTATCGTGCCAACTGGTCTTGTATTCCACATTCTGGCACTCTCTTGCTTTCATCTTACTCATTTCAATTGCAAAGTTACATTTTTTTTATTCTACCTAAATTTCTGCCACCTTTTCTATTATTATAGTAGGTAGAAAACCAAAAATGTTACACCCTTCTAGCAGATTTTTTTGCATAATCCAAATAAAAGTACTATCTTTGCACAAATTAGAGTATTGATAGTAGAATTAATTTCATCGATAGACTCGATTCTTTCTGCTCTTATACGTATACATTTCTTGCTTTATCAAGAAAATATTAGTATATTAAGCAACGGAAAATCAATATATGTTTAATTAATTATGTATAATATGGAAAAAGAGCAGAAACTCCCAAGACCAACTGTCGAACTAATGAATGAGCATGATCAACTTATGGAACAGATGGGCTTCGATGCGATAGCGATTCAAGGAACAGAGAAAGATGTAATTGTCGCTAGGATAAACGAACTTGCCTCGTTATACAATTGGGACGATTACGAGTTTACCGATCCTATCACTGGCAAGAAAGGTGTTAAGGACGCTGCTGGTCAGATATTAATACCAGCCGAATATGAAGAGTTTCCTCAATTGGGCAACCGTCATTCATTCTGCCTACCTCATATGGCTGCAAAGAAAGACGGGAAGTTTGGTATTGTAGAAGCTGACGGAACAGGAAAAGTACTTGCAGATTTTCGTTTTGACTATCTCATTTTTCGTCACCACACAACAATGTACCAAGGATATTGGGATGGTGTAAAGGACAAATTCGGCTTTGTCAATCGCAATGGCAAGGTGATTATTCCCAACATTCTTACTAAGTTTTACGAGCCTTGTAACGACTTCATTCTACTCGAGGCTGATGGCAAATTTGGCGCCCTCGATTTCTGTGAATCCAACTTCGTCCTCCCTCAATACGACAAGGTAGATTGGGAACTCGGTACTAATGTCCTTTTCTACAAAGATGGCGTAGCAGGCTACGTTGTCGAGGAGACTGGCGAATTCATCCCTAAGGAAAAGTTCGATGACGAGAAGTACGCCGACGTCTACGTTTATAATACATACGCCTAGATATCGATATGATAGAACTAGTGTCTCCAAAATGCGGAAGCGTTTTTACTGTAGAAAGGTACCACTTTTATTTGGATGAGCCAAGATAATTTTCTTTAAAACTTCATATTTTCGATTAAAAACGATATGAATTCGAAAAATCTCGCTATTTTTGCAAAAAATTAACAGCTCACATTTGTACGTTTGCTAAATATTGCTTACCTTTGCAATTGTGGCGGATAATCCGTCGCAGACATGACATAGGAAGCGTTTAGCTTTCTCCAGACCGATGAACTTGGACACTCATCAGAACAAAATGGAGAAGTTATGGCGTACTTCCCTTGGTTATGATAGTATAGGTATATCCTATCGTCATACAAGGGTGTGAGCTGTTTCTAATCTGTTTGTTCAGGCAGTCCAAGGCCTATCGGTAGGGTTAGCGATAGGCTCACACTTCTTTTTGTTGTGGCTATTAACCTAAAACAACAGAAAATGCCTTTGGCCTGAGGCTTGATAGTTTAATTATGGAGAGGTATCGAGTAAAGTACCATTACGGTTCGACTAACGGAGAAACTGTTCTTGAATTAAGAGGTGGAACAGAGAGTGAAGCGTTAGCACTTCTACGTAAGCGTTGTCCTTCAGATGTGCAAGTCATAAGCATATCAAGGGCATAGATATTGATGACGAGGGCTAACAAATAGGCCTTGGCCATTTGAACATAGTAATTAGCGATATGAGTATCTTAAATACTTTTATTGATGCATATAGCAGCATATGGTATGGTATACTAGTAGCTGTTATTGTTGTTGCAGCCTTGTTTTTTATCATCGCTGCAATTCAGGGGACAAATAAGCGTTTCTCGCCACTAACTTATGTTTTTGGGGCAGCATTGACAGCATTCCTGTCTTTTCAGTTTACATTTATGATAGGTGCTATTTTGTTTAAGATTGATTGTAATGACATTACATCCATCATAAACGACTTTGTTCCCAATAGTAACTTGACGAATGGTGCAGGTGATTTGCGTAGCAATTTAAAGCAACTTGCAGATGAAGAACCTTTCATCAAAAATTTCATTGATATTGATGAGATTGATGAAAACCTACCAGATGGGGCTATAGGTGATGCTATATTAAGTAAGGTACATACCTATCTTAATTGGTATATTGTGAGAAGAGTTCTATGGTCATTGCTGGCTATAGGAATAGTTGGTACATTAATGTATATTTCTATGGAAAGAATACCGCAAGGACGCACAAGGCGAACCCCTGGATATCGAAGTACTAATCGTAGACGTAGTAATGATGATTTTTAACAAATTAAATAAATAATATGGCAAACCATTTGTTTATAGGACTTGGTGGTACTGGAGGTAAAGTACTACGTGAGTTGAGAAAGAGAGTGTATGAGGAGTTTAAATCAAATGAACCAACTCGTGGAGAAGCCCACATAGATTATATATATGTGGATTCGAGTGAAGATGATTTAAACGACCGAACAGGTTGGAAAGTTCTTGGAAAATCTGTTCATTTGGCAGATACCCAAAAAGTTTCTATACACGGGATCAACCTGTCGATGCTGGATAATATTAATATGTATCCTGGAATAAAAGCCTTCCTGAATAGTAAGGATGTCGCTTTTATGAAACAAAAAATGGGTCCCTTGATTGAGCAGGGAATAGGTGGGCAACGTCGTCGTCTTGGTAGAACGTTGCTTGCAAACAATCTTGCATCGAACGATCTTAATAATGATTTCAATTCACGTTTGAGACAAACTGTAAAAAGATTGACTGACTCATCTGGGGAGCAGGCTGTAACATTTCATGTTTGTGCTGGACTGGCTGGTGGAACAGGTTCTGGTACCATTGTTGATGTAATATCTCAAATTCGCAAAGAGTATCCACCTTCGCAAGGTTCAATTAAGTATAAAGTTCATTTATACCTATATATACCAGAGATGAATGTTGTGAATAGCAGTCATGATGAAGGTTATTATCAAGCAAATGGATATGCTGCATTGCTTGAGCTCAATGCAATGAGTGTTAATCGTTATCATCCTATTGACATAACGGGTGAAAAGGATATATATAGTGACGAAGTCAAAAGATTGCTTCAAGACATAGAACCGTTTGAGGCAGCTTTTGTTTATTCGAATGTTAACGAAGCGGGAAAACTACTCGACTTAGGTGTTGGCTTGCCAAAAGCAGTAGCAGACTTTTTGTTCCAACATACAATTGCAAGCGAAATCATCGGTAGTGCCGGACAAATGGGGCGTCTGATAGGATGTGAAAATGATGGTGCGGGACCTGAGAATGACAAAGCTAATCAACCAACTCGCAGTAGGAAATTCCTTTCTTTCGGCATTAAACGTATTGAATACCCAGAAACGGAAATAAAGGAATATGTAACATATTCATTTGTTCAACAGGCTGTTCGTCAACTTGAGTATAATAAATGGGATGGCGGGTTAGGTTTCGTTGAAGTCACTTCAGAAGAAATCGGTTCTGGTTTTGCTAGTGAGATTAAAGAAAAAAGTAATCTAGAACGCTTGCTGCTTTCCAATAATTATTTGATGCTTTCCAAGGCTATAGTTGAAAATAAGGAGTCAAAACGTTGGAAAGATATTATGTCAACATGGGAAGACCGTACTCAGGAATTTGCAGATGATGTTCAGATTGATGACGAGAAAGAGAGTTGGTTGGCTGCATTTAATACTAAGTGTGAAGAGTATTTCCAGAAAAACTATCGTTCTCATGGTGTAAAAGGCTTTTATGACGTACAAAGAAGTGAGCGTGTTAATTATGCTCGTCATATTCGCAAACATATAGAGCGTATATTATTTGATGAATGGAGTAATGCTCAAAAAAACGAGAGAAGTAAAAGTATTTTGGAGGTAGAAGCTTACCTTAGTCTTTTGATCAAAGACTGTGGTGAAAGAATTGAAAAATTTCAAAAGCAGTCAGAGACTATCGGACATGAAATAGAAGAGGTAAATAGACAAATCCGTGATATTAATGATGATTGGTCAAGGATTAAATGGACATTTGATCCTGTAACTAAAAGCAGTAAAAAGATATTAGATAAGTACAAGACAGCAAAATGTGACTACTACTCAATGGTCACAAGAGTAGAGGGATATCGTTATGCAATAGAATTGTTGCAGGACATTATCCGTGAGCTAAGTATGGCTAAGGAAGGCGTTTCAGCTTTCAAGGCTCGTTTGATGAATATCCTGGAAGAGGTTAAGAAGCAAATTGATAGTCGTTGTCGAAAAGATAGTATCACTGATGGAGGTATGATGGAGAAAAAGTATAATCCAGACCTCGTTCAGCAATTAGTCAAAAGTTATGTTGCTACTGAAGAGATGCAGCGCGACAACACTCAGAACATCCTTAACATTCTAATCTCATCGCTAGGTGATGATAGTGAGCGTTCATTCTCTAATTTGTGTGATAAGACAGATGAGCAAAGCATAGTAGATACAATGCTTGATGTGTGTGAAAAACGCGCTGTTGCAGAAATGGAGAATAGTGCGAAGAGAGATGCTGTCTATAAGATGGTTAGTGTAAACATCTTAGAGAAGCTAAAACAGGAATTGAGTGGAGAAGGTAAATTAGAAGACTTCGTTAAGAAGATTAAAGAATCTGCAAAGACTTTTGTCCAATATAATGCTCAAGAGCAGGGAAAGGCTCAATTGAGCAATAGCGGTGGAGGAATGAAGTCTATGCTCCAATTATGTATCCCAAAATTTGAAGGAGACACAACAGGCTTCCGTGATAAATTGATTAAAGAATTTGCTCTGCAAGCAGGAATTGACCCGAAGCAGGATGTTGCAGAGAACTATAAGGACAATCAAATTGTAGTTATTGCTGCTTCATCGGGTTTCCCCCTTCGCTATTTGTCGAATCTTACCATTATGAAGCAAAAGTATGATGAGTTGTTGGCAAAACCAGAGGCCGAACTAAATAAGATGATGCTTCATACAGAATCTTTCCATGATGATTTGCCAAGCCTTTATGAATTAGATACAAAGTCACTAAAGGCAATGCTTGTGAAACCTGTTATGTTGACATACGCGATGGGGTTAATTCAAGAAAAAGAGGATCCTATTACCCAGCAAAAGTTTGACGCGATTAACTTGCCAGATCCTGAACTTGCATTGTTAGGTGTGGAAAATTGGGTTCAATTGGGTAGCAATATCCTTGACACAATAAATATGCTCAGCGAGAACTACGATATAGCTAAAAAACTGATGGATAAGGAAAAAGAGACCTTAGCGACCTATCGTAGCATAGATCAGAAAATGGGATTAAAGAAATCTCTTGGTGAAGTATTGGCAAAAATTAAAGCATGTCCTGTATGCGAGAATAACCAATATAACCCAACTTACATTAAGTATCAAGGTATTGCGGTTGAATTATTAAAAGAAATTGGATAAAAAACTAATAATTATGGCAAAGATTAAAGGAATTTGTAAGAATATTGATGGCTGTGATTTAGCTGCCGATAAGGTGGAACAGGAAGTTGATAGTTTTGATTTCAAATGTAAAGAGTGTGGTAAGGAACTGTATCCTATTGAAGAAAAGAAAAAGAAGAAAAGTGGACTGCCTATGCCAATTATTATTGGTGCTGCTGTAATTGCATTGCTTGCAATAATTTGTATATTCATCTTTACTGGTGGAAGTCCAAAGGTCGAGAAGTTGACTTTGGATAAGACTAGCGTGACTTTCAAACCTAGTCAGTCAGAACGGTTGAATGTAACTATCGAACCTAATGATGTGCAGGCGGAATTGGTATGGCAGTCTTCTGATGAAAATGTAGTAAAAGTGCATGACGGGGTACTTACTGCAAATAAGGCAGGAAAGGCTACAATTAAGGTCTTTGTAAAAGAACAAGAGGAAATCAGTGCAACCTGTGAATGTATTGTTGTAGAGAAAGATGTGGATGCTGAAACGATTGACATCCAAGAAGATCCACTAATACTTAGACCAGGTGGACATCAACTAATGACAGTAAAGTGCACTCCTGAAGATCAGAATGAAAACATTATATGGTCTTCAAACGATGAGTCGATAGCTACTGTATCACCTAGAGGTAAGGTTGAGGCTCTTAAGGTAGGCGAAGTACTGATTATTGCAAAGACAGAGCGTACAGGGATTGCTGATACTGCAAAGGTATCTGTTGAAGGACCTGCTGAAGCACCAGAGGAGAAAAGTGCCGAAACAAGTGCCCCTCCAGCTAAGCCTACTGCTACTCCTACAGCAAAACCTGCTACACCTGCATCTGGTTCAAAGAATCTGGGCTATGCCACCTTTAAGGGTTCTTGGCCTAATGATGTGAATGGAAGAATGATATTTAAAAGCTCGCATATCATAGATAGCAAAGATCCAAAGGGACGCGTGGCTGAAGCTGGCGACTACGTGATTGGAGAATGGTCGAATGGACATCTTGTGCAGGGTATATGGTATGGTTCTGATAATCAGGTAAAGGGTAGTATCATTATTGGTAAGTAAATCTGTAAATATGATTAAACGCTCGATATTTTTACTATTATCTATATGGTGTACCTCCGCATCATCTCAGGAGTTGAGGCTGTTCAACCCTGAGGTGAAAGCGGTTGCACCAAAATCACAAGTGGTAGTAATGGATTTCGTTGAGCGTTACTTTAATAATTTGCCCAACACCAAGAATACTTCGATAGAAACCAAGATGGCAGATGATAAGGTCTACTTCAGGAAAGGCAGGCCTTCTGACTTGAAACAAGTTTGTGACACGATGCCTTTCTCTATAAATCTGATAGATCGCTATTATGAGGTAAACTGGATGAAGGGAAATTCTCCATACGTAACAATCGTTTTTCCTGCTCAGTACGATTTGCTGTTAGGTTTGCAGAAAGATGAGGCATTGAAAGTTTTCAAAGAAGCGATCGTTGCATCTCCTCAAAGGGATTTCCCAAAAAGCATTCCCACAGACCTGACAATGGTAAACGATTCCATTTATCGCTCAAAATGTGACACCCTTGAATTAGCAAGTTTGAACGATGCCTTATATTATAATAATGTACGCGAGGGATTTAAGCCAGTATTCGATGACACTCACTTGGATTATTCTGCGGCTAATCTGTTTCATGGGCTGATAAAGGGTGCAGACTATCGTATGTATGTAGAACAATCTGTTTTTGATATGGGAAAAACAGAGAACTATACGATTTCGCTCAATCAATGGCTGAATTACTGTGCAGAGTGGGGACTAAAGATTTTCTTTGCAGTTGAAGAGATTCGAGAAGATGGAGTGCTGGCTCTAGTTATAGCTCAAAGTAAAGAGTTAGGCTATCATCATTTGCTATCAGTAGTTATTCCTGATAAATTCATCAGCGATAAGAATGCTGTTCTGAAGGTTAGAATGACGCCTTATATCCCAATTCATAATGTGAAGAATCTGTATCAGAAGCAATCAACAACTCATAAAAAGGTTAATTGGCAATGAAACGACTACTTTTATCTATATCACTAATAGCTACTCATACGTTATGTTGCATAGCTCAGACTACTGGAGATGTTGTTAAAAGCATTAATCAGATAAAACGTGATACGTTATACATCTATGCTGAAGCAACAATGAAAGATCTGAATGAAGCTTACAATGGCGCTCGAGCACTGCTAGAAGTGAAGGTTGGTGATTGGGTACGCCAGCAACATCCCAACGAGAATATTGAGGTTTGTATAGTTAAAGCTAAGGAGCATTTTATCCAACTTGAAACACGTAGAGGTGACTATTATCGTGCCTTTGTTTATGTTTCCAAGAGTGATATCATGCCAGTAGCAGATAAAAGAGAAGTGACAGTGTTCGAAGTTTCGCCTGTTAAGAAATCAACTACTATTGAGCCGACACCAGCTATAATTGTATCTGAAAAGCCACCCATGGTAAAAGAAAAGGTGTCAGCTTTAGAGTTGACGACGGAAGAGGAACAAATGAAGTTGGTTAGGAGTTTCTATGATATAGAACCTTATATTAATGGATTGAAGGGCAAGGGAAAACTGAAAAAGTATGGCAAGTATGCCACTATGCCTGTAGACGCAGATTGCCATCTGTTTGTTTATGATAAACAAGGCAATATCTCTGCTATCATACGAAAGTGTAGTGAGGGACAATACAACCTGAATACTCTAAAAAAAGATAATGTTAAAAACTATAAGAACTGTGGAGCTATCTGGTTCCAACTAAAATAAAGGAAAAGATGAAGAAAAAATTATTAATGTTTATAATGGCACTGGTAGCCATGTATGGTAAAGCAAACGAGGTGAACTTTACTGTCTCTGATGGTATTGATAATATCACTATCAAATCGAAGATTGAGAGTAGTGTCAGTCGATTGTTGAGTGAGATTAATGCTGCACAGGAAGTGGGCAGAAGTCTGAATTTCTCTGCAATGGGTAATGTTGATACACGTATGCAGCAATCAATGGCCATGCTGTGGGAAAATTCTCCTTTTATCTGTACTGATGAAGAGATTATCGAGCATTGTATCACTACAGGTACAGGTTATCAGGTTCGCAATATCCCATTGCTGATGAAACCAACTGGCGAACGAGAATTCAATGAAGATGAATATCAAGAGGCTGTTATCAGTTTTGACAAACAGGGTAACTTAGAGAGCTTTTATTTGAGTATCTCTATGAATCTCTATATGAATGTTATTAAGAGTAATCTGGAATTGACAGATTTACGTCGTCGTCAGTTGATTCTCGACTATGTTGAGCAGTTCCGTACTGCATATAATCAGAAGAACATTAATTTTCTGAATCAGGTATTTAGCGATGATGCATTGATTATAACAGGTAAGGTTATTACTACCAAACATGCTGAAGGCTTTACCTCTCAAAAGATACAATACAACAAGCAGAGCAAAGATCAATACATCAGAAATCTTCGTGGTGTATTTGCTCGTAATAGTTATATCAAAGTGACCTTTGATGAGATTGAAGTTATGCGTCATCCTGTAAATCCCAATTTCTATGGTGTTACCCTCCTGCAAGGTTGGACTAGTGGTCGTTATCACGATGATGGTTACCTTTTCCTATTGTGGGACTTCACCAACGAGAGTGCTCCACAAATCCACGTCCGTACCTGGCAGCCTGACAAAATTGGCGGCAAAGCCTTACCCAAAGACGAAGTGTTTAGTTTAAGTGATTTTGATATTTAATAATATAGAATATGAAGAGGTTTGTTATTTGTCTATGGATGCTGATTTCTGTGTTTGTTAACGTTTGTGCTCAGAACATTAGTTTGAAATCAGTAAGTTTGAAACAGTCGGATTTGCGTGCAAGTACAAATCCTCGTACAGATAGTAATGGTAAAACCTGTGCTATCGTAAAAGTTGATGTGATTGGAGTGAAAGACCTGCAATTTATGGATGCTGTGGGAGATGTAGATTATAGTCTTGGAGAGTATGTTGTTTATATTCCAGAAGGAATAAAAGAACTTAAATACAGAAATGCATCAGGTTCTATTTCTGGAGCTATCAATTTTGATGATTATGGTTTAGAGGTTGAAACCAAACGTGTTTACAATGCTGTGTTTGAATCAGAAAACCATGTCCGTGCAGCTATTTTCTCCATACAACCACAGGATGCGAAATTGGTGTTTGATGGAGTAGAAATAGCTTTGGATGAGAACGGCTTGGCAGCAATCGAAAAACCAATTGGAAACTATCATTACAGTATTCAGGCTAAAGGCTATGAAAAACAAAGTGGAATCGTGGATTTGTCTGACGATGAGATATTTACCACAACCAATGTAAGTTTAAAACAATTGATGTATCCTATTACCATAATAAGTTCACCATCAGATGCTTCGCTGTTTATTGATAATGTGCCTTATGGCAAAATGAGTGACATACCTGATTTAAAAATCCCAGAGGGAGTTCATTCAATTAGACTAACTGCTACTGGATATGAGGACTTTGAGCAATCGGTAAATATGGAAGGACAAGCTGTATCTGTTACGGCATCGTTGCAACAATTGAAGCAAAAGACGGTAAAATACTCAAACGAGAGGACTCGTACATCTGTGAATATTCGTAATGGAGTATATTTTTTACTTGGTGGAGAAATGTATGATAAAGAAAAACATGAGGGACATGATTGGGGACTAAAAGCAGGATTCTCTTTTATTCAACATTTTGGAGCAATATTCGCTGCTCGTGAAGGATTTAGTGTCGCACTTGCGCATCGTAGCGATGAGTGGGTAAAAACGAACGTTGGTGAACAAGTCGATTCCGTTAAGTTATCATGGTATTTAGATGTTCCATTACAATTAGGTGTTAGTTTCCCATTCGGAAAATTCAACAAACATCTTTTCTCTGTTTTAGGAGGAGGATATGGAAAATCATTGTATACTCACTATATAAATAAATCGGGTGGAGATGAAGAGGGAGTAATTTGGGATTATGGATTAAGACTGACAGCACAAATAGATATAAACAAATTTGTTATAAGTGGCGAGTATAGTAGCAGCTTAAACAAGCTTGGTTCATTTTATGGGATAAAAATAGGTTATAAATTTCATTAGTGATGAATAGAATACTTTCATTAGTTTTTTGTTTTGCTGTTGCTACTTGTGTGGCAACGGCTCAAAGTTTATCGGTAAAAAACGTCACACTGCTTCCAAAGGATAGGACTGCATTGGATAATCCATGTCTTGATAGCAATGGCGATACTTGTGCGCTTATTAAAATTAAAGTGACAGGTGTGGAAGGACTGGAGTTTCTTAATAAGAGTCAATATGTCAGGTATTCTTATTCAGATGGTATGTATATGGTATATGTTCCGACTATCAGTAGAAGATTAGACTATGGACACTCGGATTATCTTCCAGGTCAAATAGATATGGGAGAATATGGATATAGACGACTAAGGGCTGGAAAAACATATCTTGTACAGATTGAGGCATCTTCTGGCAAAAAAGAAAACTCAATATTAGTATTAAAAGTTAATCCATTAGGGGCGAGGGTATTATTTGACGAATCTCGCGTTGGTCTTTCTTCAACGGGAATATATGAGTTCACTCTTCCTGAGGGCTCTCATACTTATACCGTAACAATGGATGATTACAAGCCGCTAGATGGGATGATACAAGTATCTAAAAATGAGAATAAGACTATTGCTCTAAACCTAGAACCCATAATGCATAAAGTTAAAGTGAACTGTAATGTCAGTAAGGCTCACGTTTTTGTCGACAATGTCGATTTTGGAGAGGCAGGAATATTAAGTTTGCCCCAAGGTAATCATCATATTCGAATTCAAGGAGATGGGTATATTGATGTGGAAGAAGATGTAACTATTATGAGCAATATGGTTCCACTATCTTATTCACTAAAAAAGAATAAGAACGTTAAAGAGATCCATGCTATCCCTGTTCGAATATTCACAAAAGCTTCACGAGTATTTAAAAATAAAAAAGAAATAAGAGATTGGAGCAAAGATGGTGATAAGATTTTAATGATGCCTGGGGTATATGAGTTATCAGATAATGATGGACATTTAATGAGGATAGAGGTAGGAACTGAACCTATGGATGTATATTTAAGTGGTTCAAAACCTATCGACAATAGTGAAAGTACAAATACAAACAAAGAAAAAGAAGAAGTTAAAAATAAATACAGTCAAAAAACATATTACAATTCATATCTTCAACAGAGGAATACCAATAATTCAAGATCGTATACAAGAGATGGCGTTTCTGCGTACCCTAATAGAAGAACAAATACTTCGAGTCGATCTAATTATCAGAATGGCAATAACAGAAACCGTACGAGATAAAAGAAATGTTTTGGTAATAACGGGAATCAATAAATATCGAACCACAATTAATTACAATGAATTATGTGTGAACAAGCAAATATGAAATTTTGGGGCGTAATTTATTTCCTGTTTTTATCGATGACGTTAAACTCTCAAGAAATAAAGGTAAAGAGTTTCGAAGAAACACCTAATGACCTGATTGCTCGTACTCAAGAGAAATTGGATGCTAATGGCAATGCATGTGCTGTTGTTAGGGTAGGTATTCCTCTTGAGGATGTAGTTTTTAAGGGATGGGTGATTGAAACTATTAGCACCCCTGGGGAATATATTGTTTATATGCCTGCTGGAGCTTCAAAGATAACTATACAGCATAAGTCCATAGTTCCCTTTGTGTATAACTTTGAGACTCCGATAGAAAGTAAACATACCTATAAACTTATTATTGAGATAAAAAAAGACAGTAGCAAGAAGCGTGAGTATAAGGTGGTTGATGTATCAGAAGAAATTAAACAACTGTATACTGACGGAATAAGCTTGCAAGAAAAGGGGCTAGATTCTGAAGCTCTTAAACTGTTTACTAAAGCAGCAGAAGCAGGATATGCACCAGCACAGAATAAAGTTGGTGGTTCATTTTTGGCCACAGCTCCAAATAAGTCAATTATGTGGTATAAAAAAGCAGCAGTACAAGGTTATCCAAATTCAATTTTAAATTTGGGGATTAGATATTTGCTAGGTCATGGAGTGGATAAAGATGTGGAGCGAGCTGTACAATATTTCGAAGAAGCATCAGAGTTGGATTACCCTGATGCGTATTTATTCTTAGGAAATTCATATTGGGCAGGAGAGGGAATCGCTCAAGATAAAGGAAAAGCTGTATGGTGTTATAGAAAGGCTGCTGATAAGGGATTGGCTGATGCACAATATTATCTAGGTACAAGTTATTTTAATGGAGAAGGTGTTGCACAAGATTATAAAATGGCGGTATATTGGTATGAGAAAGCTGCGGAACAAGGACATGCAAATGCTCAAAACGGGCTTGGAAATTGCTTTAACGATGGAAAAGGAACAGAACAAGACTATTCCAAAGCTGTTTTTTGGTATAGAAAAGCAGCAGAACAAGGTGATGAAATAGCTCAGTATAATTTAGGTAATCGATATAAGTTGGGGCAAGGAATAAAACAGGATTATTCAAAGGCTAAGTATTGGTATGAAAAAGCAGCAAAAAAAGGTGATGCTGATGCACAAGTTAGTCTTAGCATTCTCTATTTTGATGGAAAGGGTGTGGTAAAAGATGTAAAGAAGGCTAAGTATTGGTGTAAAAAAGCCGCAGATCAAGGACATTCTGAAGCTAAACAATTATTGTCTCTGTGGTAAATATTTAAAAACAAAAGTAATATGGAATTATAGGAGTTGAAAAATATAGTTTTATATAGATGTATGAGTGAAATAAAAGAAATATGGACAGATGTATTTGGCGGTGTATATACTGCTAATAAAAAAAAAGTGCTTCACGTGCCGAATGTGAAGCGATATAAGATAGCAGAAGGTTGCGAAGAGGTGGATGAAGATGCCTTCGAGGGTTGTGAGATTTTGGAAGGACTGTATTTGCCTCAATCGTTTAGTGAAGATGCTGCTGAGGATGCATTTTGCATCATGCCAATTTCGGTAGATTGTTTGCACCATTGGACCACACCTTACGTGGATGATGTTTACGATACGAATGAATTCTGGTATGACGAGGAGCAGACTACGATTGATGAATATGGTGTGAAATATGCAAATGACGGAAGGCGACTGATTTCAGCAACGAACCCTAAACTAATAGGCAAGGAATACTATATCCCTGATGGGGTACTGACTATATGTGATGGTGCTTTCGGATTTTGTGACGAGCTAGTGCTGTCGGCCCCAAGGAGTATAAAGGTGATTGGTGATTATATTTTTGGTGAAGAAGGTGGTAAAATAGTGATTCGCGACTGATATGGAGGAGAATGTATTTAAGTTCAGAGTTTCGTTAGGGTATACTGAGGAAATAGAACTTTGGATAGAGATTCCAATAGAACTCTACCAAAGGATATGTGATAGCGTTGGAAGGAACAAAATGGAGAGGTATGAGTTCTGTTTTAATTTCTCCAAACATGTCAAAGAGAGATTTCCAGAGCTGGACACGTTGATTATTCAGCAAATTGATAAGTGGAAGAGTGAGCATTATGGCTTAGATTGGCCTGATAATGTGTTGCATCTCTATGGACTTACCTCAACTTGGTTTCCTGAGGAAGAATAAAGACCAGATTCAGAGTTATGGCGAAAATTGAACAATGGATTATAGAAGAATACAAAGAATATGGAAAAGAAGAGAAACAATATATAATGGAGATATGGGAGGCAATGCAAATACTATCGACAATCTTGAGAGTAAGTATAAAAAGGGAGATTGGATAAAGTTCATTTCTGGACAGCCCTGCATACATCTTAGAAGATATGCTGATGGCGACAGTATAATAAAGGCAATAACATCGCAGTTGACCTATATATCAGAAAAACGAGCAATCTAGATAACCTTTATCTATCCATTCTTGTTTTATCGGAGTCTTGCCTTGATACCTTGTTCCAATCAGACGCATTTGTTCATACACATCAACTATGTTGGCTTGCATATTTTGAATGGAATATGAATATTTCCATTTGTTAGCCAATGACTGATAGAATTGTTTGACGGTATTTTGTGCAATTCTTGAAATTCTTATATTAACCATTAAATTCATAGATTTGCCTTACGGCTTCCAATGTTTCTTGCTTCGCTTCATCAATGGTAAGCCATTCATTATTATCTATCTCTTCTTGCAAGATAATTCCTTCTTGGAGTATTTGTTTCTTTTTCATATCCTAATATGATTAATTCAACAATAAATATCCTTATTTTTGCAAAGATACATAAAAAAATCTGACAAAAACAAAGGCAACTATATACAATTAGACCCTAATAAATGAGCAGTCATTGATTTGGCTGCTCATTATTGTGATAAAACATTCTATTTAAATCAGCATAGTAAAAGTCTGTTCCTTGGACTCTTCTCAGAGTATATAACATATTTGCAATATCTATCAATCTCCTATTTCTTGTTTCAAAACAAAAATATCTTATACCAAGTGCATGAAGATTGTTGTAGTAAAACTGTTGTAAACGAAACATAACATCAGGATTATTGATGGCACGAACTCCTATAACTTCATAACAACGTTCACCATTTAGAATATCAAGATTATGAACAACTGACACAATAGATGCTATCTCAATATCACCATTGTATGCTATTGCTGATATTTGTCTTCCATCGTGTTCATTTGATAATCTTATAACCACGTTGTTAGCGTTACATACTATTCTTGTATTCTTATTGTATATCATATATCAACTATTTTTGGCAAAGGTAGATGTTTTTTGCAATATCGTGATATTTATCACAATTTCTCCACTCATCAGGGATTATTATAGGTA
>Ga0326513_10001754_pt1 | contig 16482 bp, 10 predicted proteins | sample 2_2465_0518_D_FD_203654 | JGI IMG/M metagenome (GOLD analysis project Ga0326513, IMG submission 203654) | Bovine rumen microbial communities from UC Davis, California, United States - 2_2465_0518 | ecosystem: Host-associated > Mammals > Digestive system > Stomach > Rumen | place: USA... | reverse complement strand
TTTTCCAACGTGTTACGACAGGTTCAGAACCTTCAGTTTTGCAAAACTGCATTTGCTACAATAATGGTCCGAAATCATACGACATGTCTAATCATGCACGTTTAGAAATCGATAAATCGTGGTTCGACCAATTTGCATCAGGCAAAGTAGTAACCGACCGCTATGGAGCAAAAATAACAGTAACGTTGGAGTCATACAATAACATAGGCAATGGCAATGGATTTAAGATTGGTGGCGACCATACTTCAAATAATGTGGCACTTTATCATTGTTTGGCAGTAGGCAATGCGGCTCGCGGCTTTGACCAAAACAACAACTGCGGTCCGATGCAGGTCTATAATGGTTCGGCTTACATGAATGGTACGGATTATGGTTTCGGCACAGCATGTGAAGGAACGCTGATAATCAAGAACTGCATATCATACAAAAACACCTATAGTTTTCAAGTATCTAATACTCAGAGTAATAACTCATGGAACGATAAAAACATGACACCTTCGGCTGCCGATTTTGTCAGTTTGGATACCACACAGATATTGTCGCCACGTCAAGCCGACGGTTCCTTGCCGGAAATAACATTCATGCGACTTCAAGAGGACTCCAAGTTTGTAGATGCAGGAGTTGATGTCGGATTGGAATATGAAGGCAAAGCCCCCGATTTAGGTTGTTATGAATACGGCATGTCAACCACCTACCCTGCTACATTGACTTGCGTAACGGATAATCAGACACAAAGTATTCGTCAAGGCAACTCAATAAGCGACATCATTTTCAAATGGGGCGGCAGTGCAACAGATGTGAATATATCCGAATTGCCTGATGGTTTGACAAGTAAGAAAGATATGGGAGCCAAGACTATAACAATAAGCGGGACACCTATTTTCACCGGAACTTTAACAATAACCGTAACTACCATTGGAGGTAAGACAGAAGCAAGCCAAACGGCACAAATAATAGTCAAAGATAATTCAGCATTAGAAATTGGCTATGTGACAATAGCCGGCAGTGATGCCGACCGTCCTATACTTGACCACCTGAACAAAATTGACAAGTTTACGGTATCAGAAGTTAACGCCGGTAGCACTACCAATACTTACGACCAATATGCACTCATCATTATATCACCTGTTCCGAATAGTACTGCAGCAGCCATGGCAGGACTGAAAGGTATCGACAAACCAATGCTCTTGCTCAAACCTTTTATGATGAAAAATACTGTTTGGAATTGGGGTAATTCACAAAATTCAGCCTATGCCGATATGATTGTAACTCAGCCTGAACATGAGATATTTGATGGAATAGATTTGGTTGACAATAAGTTGAATTGCTTTAGCAGTGTAAGCACAAATGGTGTAACTTATATTGCCTCATGGTTTGGAGAATCACAACCTGTCAGTTTAGCCACACCGCTTGGAGGCGAAGGAACATCAATAGCCGAAATACCTATTGGTATGGATATGAACGGCACAAAGATTACACAGCGATTTGTAATGATTGGTGTTTCGGAATATAGTACAAGCAATCTAACTTCTGATGCGTTGAAACTGATAGAGAACGCCTGCTATTATTTGCTTGACATGAGCAAGACAGATATTGCAAGCAGCAAGCAGTTGGAAGCGATCATAAGCAATGGTCAGATTGAGATAAGCGGTCAGATTACAGCCCCGATTAGAGTATATAATATCTTAGGTGCAGAAGTAATGACAACGAAGAGCAATACCATTCCGACACAAGGTTTTGACAAAGGTTTGTATTTTATCACTGATGGTAAAGAAACGATAAAAGTGATTTTATAATACTCCGGTAAATAAAACATTAAGGACATTAAAATATAATCAAATATGAAAACACGCAAGTATTTTATTACATTATTATTGCTAACTGTTTCACTATTGACTTTTGCCGACTATTATGTGGCAGGCAATGGCACAAGTGGCAGTTCATGGTGCGATGGCAAATCATGGCAAGTCAAAGGTTCAGCGATGACTAATACTGACGGCTTATGGAGTCTGACATTCAAATCTGTACCGATGGGTAACTATGAATTTAAGGTTACTGACGGTTCGAATACATGGTTGGGTTTTGATAAGTTTTCAGCCGATTGTTCAAACTTGTATGCTATCACAGCAGGTAGCGATGGTAATATATGCTTTATGCTTCAGCAAGCACAAGACGTAACAATCACTTACAACGGAAAAGTAATATGTCTGCAAGGAACTATCGGCAATTATTATCCTGATCCATCAAGATATGCCGAGGTAGGTGTGCCATCGGAATACGAAGGTGTGATGCTTCAAGCCTTCTATTGGGACTCGTATAAACTCACGACTTTCTCAAACACTAAATATGCCACACTTGCCACTTATGCTGATGAGATAGGTGAAAATTTTGATTTAGTATGGTTTCCCCCATCCGGCAATGGTGGCGGCGTGGGCTACTATACCAAATGCTATTCTGAATTATCAAGTGCATGGGGCACAAAGTCGCAACTGCAATCACTTATTCAGACATTGCACAACCATAGATGCAAAGCAATAGCAGATATAGTCATCAACCATTTTCAGAGTTCAAATGGTTGGGCAAAAGGATTTGCTACCAATTCGTTCGGCGATTATGGTACATTTAAGATTACGTCAGAACATATATGTGCAGGCGATGAGGCATTCACTAATTCGTCGTCAGACAGCAAATCGCTGACGCACGGCAATGCTGATACCGGAACAAATGATGCAGGATGCCGTGATTTAGACCATACATTAGAATACGTGCAGGAGATGTGCGAGGCATACGACAAATGGATGCTCAACACCATAGGTTTTGATGGCTTCAGATATGATATGACCATGGGATATGCAGGCATGTATCTATCGCAATATAATTTAGCATCCAAACCATTCTTTTCTGTTTCGGAATACTGGGATGACAATGTCAATTCAGTCAAAAACCATTTGGAAGCAGCGTCATACAACACAATGGCCTTCGACTTTCCGCTTCGCAGAAAAATCAACACTTGGAAAGGTGGTTCAGTATATTCAAATCTAAAAAATCAGGGACTTCGTTCGTTAGGATTGTCACGTTTTGCTGTTACCTTTATCGACAATCATGACACATTCCATCGTTCAGACAATCAATCAGGAGAATTTCTTGGTTATAATACCGACATCAGTAAGAAAAGGAGTGAGATATTGGCAGCCAACGCATACCTGCTAATGATGCCGGGTGTTCCATGTATATTTTGGCCTCACTGGTACACCTACAGGGCTGATATAAATAATTTGATAGCCATTCGCAAAGATATAGGCATACATTCAGAATCAGAAGTAAAAGACGAAGAGGCTTCAACCAATTCCTATTCAGCCACAATCATAGGTCATAACGGCAATGCAATATTGCGTATGGGTACGGCTCGAAGCAGCACTGTTCCGGATGGTTATATGCATGTATATCACGATGTACTTTTCGATATCTACTCCACCATTCCGACAAAATTAGACGAAATTGAAGGCGACCAAGCCAAACCAATAAAATATATCGAGGACGGAGTAATCTACATTGAACGAAACGGACAACGATATAACCTGCTTGGGACAAAAGTGAAATAAAAAAATGCGGCTGTATGCCGCATTTTTTTTGTTATTATAACTATATACTATGGTTCGGCTGCAAGGAGATAATTATCGTCGGACGATGATTGATATCTGTGCGCGTCCGCACAATGAGTTACGACAATCAAACAAGATGTCTTTGAGGGACTTTTGTTTGACTACTTTTGCTTTCTTCTCTTTGGTAGTTTCGGTTCTGCCGTTTTCTTTACCATACAATAAAATGTTTTATTTTTCTATTTAGTCTAAGCAAGCGTCGAGTGCTTTGCAGATGGCTTCTTTGTCCATTTTTTGACCTATGAAGACGAGTTTCTGCATGCGGTCGCCATATTGTTCGTCCCAGTCGGCACGAAGGTCGGGTTGCTGCGCAAAAAGGATATTACGTTCGGTTTCTGGCATAGTGGCATACCATTGTCCGGCATTACGCAACGACACTTGGCGTCCGGCTTGTTCAAAGACATAACATGTGTCGTATTCGCTATTGAAATAGCACATACCTTTGCAACGTATGACACCTTTAGGCCACTGACGAGCAACTAAATAATCAAATTTGCCTAAATCAAATGGACGACGGCGTTGATATACGAAAGTACTGATACCATATTCTTCTACTTCCCCACCCTCGTGGTCGTGGTGATGGTCATGATGGTGATGATGCTCGTGGTCATGGTGATGGTCGTGGTCGTGATGCTCATGATGATGGTCGTGCGGATCCATTGAATCATGGTCGTCATCATCTTCGTCATGGTCATCATCGTGGTCATCATGGTCGTCGTGATGTTTTTCAACCTCTTGAATCCATGTAGCAGAACCTGCGACTTCATCGAAATCAAATTTGCCGGTACCTACTAATTTATCTAATGGAACATCGCAATAATCGCAGTCGATAATTTCGGCTTTAGGTTGGATGGCACGTATGATTTGACGTATGCGTTCCAACTCTTGAGGTGCAACTTCGGAGGCTTTGTTTAAAAGAATGAGACTACAAAATTCGATTTGTTGAATAACAAGATTTTCCAGATCGTCTTCGTCCAAATTAGGGCGCATGAGAGCATTACCTGATTGGAATTCGTCTTTTAGTCTCAACGCATCAACAACGGTTACGATATTATCTAAGACAGGCACTCCATTTTTAGTTATCTCGGGTGCCATCTGAGGAATAGCGCATATAGTTTGAGCGATAGGAGCAGGCTCGCATATTCCGCTGGCTTCGATAACTATATAGTCAAACTTTTGCATGGATATAATGTCTTGTAATTGTTGTACTAAATCCATTTTGAGAGTACAGCATATACAACCATTTTGCAAAGCTACGAGACTATCGTCCTGTTGGTTTACGATACCTCCTTGTTGAATAAGACTTGCGTCGATATTGACTTCGCCAATATCGTTGACAATTACTGCAAAACGATAGCCTTGTTCATTGGCAAGAATACGATTTAATAATGTTGTTTTTCCACTGCCGAGATATCCAGTCAGCAATAAAACGGGGATTTCAGTTGTGTTCATATTATTTAATTTTTTTTAATCGGAGTATTCGGAGTAATCGGAATAATTCTGAAAATTCGGAGTGTTCTGAAAATTCGGAATATTCTGAGGATTCTGAGTATTATTAAAGTTCTGAAAATTCAGATAATTTTGAAAATTCGGAGTAATCTGAATAATCAGAATACTCCGAACAATAAAATTTATATTATCGACAATCTTACAACGATTTAGCGACTTCGATTTGGTCGAATGCTTCAATAAGATCGCCTACTTGTATGTCGTTATAAGAGCGGATATTGACACCACATTCGGTATTAAGTCCGACCTCTTTAACATCGTCTTTTTCGCGTTTCAGGCTTGCAAGATCGCCAGTGTAGATAACAATGCCATCACGTATGACGCGCACTTTAGATGAACGCTTAATCTTACCATCACGAACGATACAACCTGCAATCATACCAACTTTGGTAATCTTGAATACCTGGCGCACTTCGAGAGTACCTGTAACTTCCTCTTTTATGTCAGGTGATAGCATACCCTCCATAGCAGCCTTAATCTCTTCGATAGCATCGTAGATGATAGAATAGACGCGAATATCTATTTCCTCACGTTCAGCAAGTTTGCGTGCAGTAGCAGTAGGACGCACATTGAAGCCAACGATAATAGCATCTGAAGCGGCTGCGAGTAAGATATCGGAGTCAGATATAGCACCAACGGCATTATGGATAACATTGACTTGGATATTTTCGGTAGAGAGTTTGATAAGTGAACCTGACAATGCTTCAACCGAACCATCCACATCGGCTTTGACAATGATATTGAGTTCTTTGAAATCACCGATAGCCAAACGGCGACCGAGTTCTTCAAGTCCAACGTGCTTTTTGGTACGCATGGATTGTTCACGCGAAAGTTGTTCACGTCTGGCTGCAATCTCGCGAGCCTCATGTTCGGTAGGCATAACATTAAATTCGTCGCCAGCCTGCGGAGCACCATTCAGACCAAGGATAAGAGCAGGTTCGCCCGGCAGGACTTCCTTGATTTTCTGATTACGTTCGTTGAACATGGCTTTTACTCGACCATGATATGAACCGGCAAGCAGGATATCTCCCTGATGCAGAGTACCATCGGAAACGAGGACTGTAGCCACATAGCCACGACCTTTATCGAGAGAAGATTCAATGATACTACCTTTTGCGCGACGTTTAGGATTGGCTTTCAATTCAAGCAGGTCGGCTTCGAGCAGCACTTTTTCGAGCAGTTCGAATACGCCGGTACCTTTTTTAGCACTTATTTCTTGGGATTGATATTTGCCGCCCCAGTCCTCAACGAGATAGTTCATATTAGCAAGTTCCTCCTTGATTTTTTCGGGATTTGCTCCAGGCTTATCAATCTTATTGATAGCAAAGATGATAGGCACACCGGCAGCGGAAGCATGGTTGATAGCCTCGACAGTCTGCGGCATGACATTATCATCGGCAGCAACTATGATGATAGCGATATCGGTTACTTTGGCACCACGCGCACGCATAGCGGTGAAGGCTTCGTGACCAGGGGTATCAAGGAATGTTATATGACGTCCGTTCTTGAGTTTGACATTATAGGCACCGATATGTTGTGTTATACCGCCTGCCTCACCGGCAATAACATTGGCATTACGGATATGGTCGAGCAACGAAGTCTTACCATGGTCAACGTGTCCCATGACAGTAACAATAGGAGCACGTTCTTCAAGGTCGGCATCGGAATACTCATCGGCATCATCCTGAATACTCTGCACGACTTGAGCCGAAACGAATTCTGTCTGGAAACCAAATTCTTCGGCTACGATATTGATTGTTTCAGCATCGAGACGTTGGTTGATACTAACCATCAGACCAAGGCTCATACATGTTGAGATAACCTGCATAACAGATATATTCATCATGGTAGCCAATTCGTTGGCGGTAACGAACTCCGTGAGTTTGAGTATTTTGGATTGTGCTGCCTCTTGTTCAAGCATTTCCTCCTGCTGCTCACGTATATGTTCACGTTTTTCGCGACGATATTTAGCACCTTTGTTTTTACCTTTGGCAGCCTGAATCATTTTCGTTTCCTTTATATTGTTATTGATTTCCTCTTCAGAAAATTCAATTTTAATAGGGCGTTTGGCTGCTTTTTTTGACTTCTGGTTAGCACCTTCTTTAGCCACATCGACTTTACCCTGCTTGATACGTTCACGACGTCGCTTTCCTTCACCTGAGCCTGCATTTTGCTGTTGCTGCTGTTGCTGCATGCGACGTTCCTCACGTTCTTTCTTCTTTTGTTCTTTGGTTTTTGACTTCGGACGTGTCGATTGATTGAGGTTATCGAGGTCGATAGTACCTAATATGACAGGTGCTTTAGGAGCATCACCATGATGAATCTTGAACACATCGTCTTCTTGTTCGAGTACGATGCGCTGATTATCTTTCTTGCGTTTCTTATCACGGCGGTCTTCCCTACCAGATTTATGGTCTTTTTCGGATTGTTCTGGCTGCTGAAACTCTTCTTGTGTCTGAGATTGTTCTGCTGCCTCAGAAACTTGTACTGTCGGTTGTTCTACCGGTTGCTCATCATCGTGTTGAGGTTGATCATCAGACGGGTTATCAACCTCTACGGTATCAGCAGATACTTGCTCGGATTGAAGATCGATAGTTGTAACAACTTGCTTTTCTTCAGGTTGGATATCCTCCATTTCGATTTCATTAGTCAACTGAGGCTCTTCAGGTTGAACATCCTCATCTGGAGTATTTATTACCGGTTTTTGCTCCACACTATCCGGCTCTGCCTTTTTCTTTCCTCCGAGATTGTCGAGATCGATAAAACCGACTTCCTTGATACCTGGTTTAGCAGGTTCCTCTTCTTTAGGCAAAGAAACAGTGGTCAGACGCTCACGCTCCTGACGTTCTTTTTGCATACGTTCGGATTCCATTTTCAGAGCCATATCCTTATTGAATTGTTTGACTAACAGCATATATGTGTCGTCGTCAATTCGTAAGTTAGGATTGCCAGAATCAAATTCGCCTTTACCTTGTTTGTTAAGAAAATCGGTTGCCGTCTGAATACCGATATTCAGTTCTTTACATGCTTGAATTAGTTTTTTTGCCATTTAGAAAAGGATTTATTTTTATTGTTGATTATTGAGGTTATAAAAAATAATATTAAGGTTGCCCTTACCGTGTAAAACTTAATTCTCAAATTCGGCATTGAGTACGCTAATAACGTGGTCGATAGTTTCCTCATCGAGGTCGAGAACGTCATTTTTAACAAGTTCGTCGCGTGGAATAGCGAGGACATCGCGTGCCGTTTCGCAACCAATACGTTTGAACGCATCGAGTACCCACTGGTCGATTTCGTCGTTGAACTGGTCGAGATAGATATCGTCGATTTCTTCACCCACTTCTTCACGGAATACGTCAATATTATAGTTGGTGAGCATAGATGCGAGTTTGATATTGAATCCGCCCTTACCGATAGCAAGTGAAACTTGGTCGGGACTCAGATATGCTCTTGCCTCCTTGCTGTCCTCATCGATTTCGATACTTGAAATATGAGCAGGTTGCAATGCTCTTGAGATAAGAAGTGAAGGATTGGAACTATAAAGAAGGACATCGATATTTTCATTACGCAATTCACGCACAATACCATGAATACGAGCGCCCTTGATACCGACACAAGCACCAACGGCATCAATACGGTCGTCAACACTTTCGACTGCCACTTTGGCACGTTCACCAGGTATGCGCGCAATGGCTTTGATAGAAATCAGACCATCGTGAATTTCAGGTACTTCGAGTTCGAACAGGCGTTCGAGGAACAACTTATTGGTACGCGAGAGAATAATTTTAGGGTTGGAATTGTTGTTTTCAACTCGTACAACAACTGCGCGCACCATTTCGCCTTTACGATAGAAGTCAGTAGGTATTTGTTCGGATTTAGGCAAATAGAGTTCATTGCCTTTATCGTCGATAAGCAACCACTCTTTTTTCCAAACCTGATAGAGTTCGGCAGTAACAATCTGACCAAGCAGTTCGGAGTAGTGGTGGTAGAGACTTTCTTTTTGCAATTCAAGGATTTTGGATGCCAATGTCTGGCGCAGGTTAAGCACTGCACGACGACCGAATTTCAGGAAGTCGATACGTTCAGTTACTTCTTCACCAATCTCACATTCTTCGTCGATTTGTCGGGCTTCTGACAGACCTATTTGCAAATTTTCGTTTTCAACATCGTCGTCCTCAACCACGGTACGGTTCTGATAGATTTCCAAGTCGCCCTTATCAGGATTGACGATAATGTCGAAATTTTCATCGGTACCAAACATTTTGGCTATTACGCTATGAAACGACTCTTCAACCACGCTTATGAGCGTTTCACGGTCGATGTTTTTGCTTTCTTGAAACTCAGCGAACACTTCCGCGAGGTTCATTTTTTCTGATTTTCTTGCCATTGTTTTATGTTAGTTATATTTTCAAATCGTATTTGGTGTATTTCACATCGGCATATCCGAAAGTGAGTGTTTGAATTTGAGTTTGCTTGCGTTTCTTGCCTTCAACAGCCACTTTCACTTCAGTGTCGATAGAAAAATGGTCGGGTTCGGCTTCAACTAATTGTCCGTGCAATTTTCTGCCATCGCAAGTAAGGACTTCAACATCATTGCCTACATTTTTCTGATATTGCATCAATATTTTAAACGGTGCAGTAATTCCTGACGATCCTACTTCAAGTTCATAGTCTTCCTTGTCGCGATCAAAACATTTTTCGATATGCCTTGTCAGAGCGGCACAGAAATCAATATCCACACCATCGATATTATCTATTTCGACAACAATTTTATTGTCGGCTCCAACAGTGATGTCAATCAAGTAATAATCAGAGTCTTTGAGAAATTCTGTTACTACTTTTTCTATATCTTGTTTGTTAAGCATAACTCAAGTATTATCTATAAATCATTTACGCCATATTATAACAAAGAAGGGAACTTATCGTTCCCCTTATCGTCAACTTCAAAGCGTTGCAAAATTACTACATTTTTCGCACACTACCAAATAAATGTGGAATTTTTTGCGTTTTATTTGGCATTTTTAGTTCTATATTTCGCTCTGACTTTACCTTTTGCAATATCGTTGAGTCGAGATTTGACAAATTGTCGGCGTATAGGTCCGATTCGGTCAGTAAAGACATGTGCTTCGAGATGGTCGTATTCGTGTTGAACAATGCGGGCGGCAAATCCCGAAAATTCGTCGATATGTTCATTCCATTGTTGGTCGAAATATCGTATTTTGATTTTAGCAGGTCGAACAACATTTTCGCTTATGCCCGGCAGACTGAGACAGCCTTCGCTATAAGTGCAGGTGTCGTGGCTGACTTCCAATAATTGCGGATTGATAAAGACTTTTTTGAATCCTGCACATTCGGGATAGTCGTTTTCCAATTCTGTACCATCGACAATAAAGAGTCGGATGCTCAACCCTACTTGCGGTGCTGCAAGTCCGCAGCCCTCAGCAGTGGTAAGAGTATCGAACATATTATCGATGAGTTGGTCAAGTTCAGGATATGATTGGTCAACTTCTTCTGTCGGTCGGCGTAATACGGGCTGACCATAAGTGTAAATAGGGAGTATCATGTTAGTCGTTAGATATTAGTCGTTAGATAGTCTTCTAATATTATACATGCTGCTATTTTGTCAACATTGGCTTTGTTTTGTCGGTCGGACTTTTTCATGCCGCCGGCAATCATGGCTTTATGAGCCAAGACGGAAGTGAAACGTTCGTCATACATCACTACAGGAATGTGTGGTAAGGCATTGCGGAGTCGTCCGACAAAAGGTGTGATATATCGCATTGAATCACTATCATCGCCTGACATTTGTTTTGGCTGACCTACTATTATTTTGTCAACAGTTTCGGTTGTACAATAATTGGTCAGATAATCGATTAGGGTGTTGGTAGAAACAGTGGTAAGCGGATTGGCAATAATCTGCAAGACATCGGTAACGGCTATGCCGCTACGCACACGTCCGAAATCTATAGCAAGTAGTCGTCCCATAAGCGGCTGCAAAATTACTATTTTTTTGTCAAACAGCAAAAATTATTTTTTCACACTAATTCTTGCCAATATAGTCTTGATAGTTTCTTGGCGTCGTTGCTCGATAAATTCACGTTGTGCCGTTTCGTCGCGTTGTAAGAGATCGGCATAGATAGGAGCGATTAGAAAACTGGTAACGGTGAGTGATGCAACATTGAGCAAGAGGTCGAGGGTTTCGATTGGTGCAATCTTGCCATCACGGATTGCTTGCTGCAGTGCTTGATCGAGAGTGTAATACATCAACTGACGGCGGACATTTTTCATAAATGTTTCGCGCACAAATTCACGACGTTGCTGATTGACAATCAACTCATTGAAAATCAGGAATGGAGTTCGCGGTGCAGTACATAATTGGTCGAAATACAAATTGATATAATAGGTTATCATTCCGTCGATATCAAGTCCCTCTGGAGCGGGTTGATCCAAGACATTGAGTATATTTTCGACATTACGTACAAATATCTGCCGAAAGAGATTTTCTTTGGTTCTATAATAATAATGTACAAGAGCCTGATTACAGCCAGCACGATGAGCAATATCGGTGGTTGACGTAGCAGCAAACCCTTTTTCAAGAAAGAGTTCGGATGCGGCTTTGAGTATTTGTTGTTCTGTTGTCATTTGACTTTAGTTATTAGATACATGATTTTTCGGAACATTCGGTGTCAACAAAAAATCATTTACTTACTACTCCATTTGCTGTTTGGCATTTTCTACCATGAAGTGCAAGCGGTTGAATATATTTGCGTCAGACGTACTACTATCGAAATCGAGGAATAGTAGATTCATTTTAGGATAAAGTTGTTTGGTTCGTTTTTCTATACCCTTAGATATGACATGGTTTGCAATACAACCAAATGGTTGAAGACTGACAACATTGTGGATACCTTCAGCATTATAAACTGCAAATTCGGCGGGTATAAGCCATCCTTCACCAAAATTAGCACCCGGTGAAACGATATCTTTAGCCAACTTGGCATCATCCATAATATCGGTGAAAGGTCGGTAGAGCGGATAATCACGGCATATATTTTCGTAGATATGCAGCACATAATTGAAATAACGATGTGCGAGGTCATACACCCAAACGGAAGTTGTATTTTTTTTAATATTATACTCTTCGAACCAGTGGGCATTAGCGAATTTCTGAACTAACATACGATGCACGGCAGGAGCAGCAACTTCAATACCCTGACTAATCAACCAATTGATTACAAACTTATTAGAGAAACCATTGAATTTTACATATATTTCTCCTACAACTCCGACAATCGGCACTTTTTTATCAAAATCAGTTATTTGATTAAATTCTCTGACTGCCTGACGCATAAGTGCTTGCAAACCCTTTGTGTCCCTATTTTCAATTAGAGGGAACGATGCCTCGGTGTATTTTTTTCTCAGTGCATCAGCGGCTCCTTGTTGTTTTTCACGTACAACAGCCGCATAATAGAGTTTGGCAAGACAATCGGCATAGAAAATTCCATGCACCACAATCTTGAATACTTTTTTCCAAGGTATGGTAAATCCCGGCTGTTGGTTTTCGATATTTCCACCGAGAGCAAGTGAGATGACCGGTACGCGTTCATATCCGGCTTGAACCATAGCATTTTTGATGAGTGCCAAATAATTAGATGCCCTACACTGACCTCCGGTTTGAGTCATTATAACAGCCACGTTATCAAGGTCGTATTTACCGGAATTAAGAGCATTCATAATTGAACCGATGACGATAGTGGCAGGATAGCAGACATCATTATTAGCATAACGTAATCCTGCCTCGGCAGCCTCTTGATTTCCTGTAGGTAAAACTTCAAGATCATAGCCAGCCACTTTGAAAAGTGAAGGTAGAAATTCGGAATATCCTTCAGCAAAATAAGGCGCTATGAGTTTACGATGACGTTCTTGTTCGGTAAACTTAGCAGTGGTAACTCTCTTATGTTCAACATGCTGACGTTGCTCTTGCATCGACACACTTTCAACTAAAGAGCGGATACGCAAGCGCAACGACCCTATATTATTGACATCATCAATTTTAAGAGCAGTAAGATTTTTGTCGAACCGTTTGAGTATTGCTGCCACCTCGTCGAGAATAAAAGCATCGGGACCACATCCGAAAGAAGTCAGTTCGACATAGTGCAAACGGTCGTAATCATGCTTGCCGACAAACCATGCTGCTTTGAAAATACGATTAGGATAAGCCCACTGAGTAATAGCATTGACATCAGCATAAACTTCTGCGCCAACGGTGCTTGCAACATTTTCAGTTATGACATCAATACCCATATCAGCAATGGCTTGCGAAACTTTATGTTCAATAAGAGGGTCGATATGATACGGACGTGCAGCAAGCATTATAACCATCCGATTTTCAATCTGAGCCTGCTTGAGTGTACGCATTCCCATTTCGGTTAGGATTTTCAAGTAACGATTTTGAGCCTTCCATGCCAAATCGATAGCCTGCATAGCAACTGATTTTTTTACACCAAGTGTTTGCAGATATGTCCAGCATGATTTATACATCAAATCTTGGTCGTTGAACGTTATGATTGGGCTATCGAATGGTATTTTGTATTTTTCTTGCGGATTGATACTGCTTCTGATTACGTCAGAATAACCGGCAACAATAGGACAGTTGTAGGAATTTTGTGATTTCTCGTCCTCTTTGCGCTCATATATAACATAAGGATAAAAGATGCGGCTGACCTGACGGTCGATTAAATCAAAGATATGTCCGTGCATCAACTTGGCAGGAAAACATATATTATCAGCCATAATAGTGCGCACACCACGCTCATAGAGTTTGTTGGTAGATACTTTAGATAGTACGACCTTAAAACCACATGCCGTGAAGAGCGTGTTCCAAAAAGGAAAATTCTCGTATATACCTAAGGCTCGCGGAATACCAATAGTCTTTGGTGAATCGTAATGTACCAAGGGTTCGACTGAAGGTTTAGCAAAGAGCAAACGAATTTTCTCGGCAAACATATTGGTTCCCTTAGTTTGCTTTTCGCTATGATTGGAATATACTTTTTCGCAATTATTGCCGGAATAGAAAGTGTTGCCGTTTTGAAAATGGAAGGCTTTGACGGTGCAATGATTATCGCAACCCTGACATATTTCAAAGTCACTTTCGTAGGAATTGGAATGGATGATATTATCTAAAGTCATGTTTTTAATACTGATTGCGCATATATGCGCAATATTCAACAAGTTTATATTATAGTTTGCTTTTGTTTATTGCATAGAGTGCGGCTCCATAGGCACCCATTAGTTCAGGTATGTCAGAAAAAGACACACTAACACCTGTTTGCAGTTCCAAAGCGCGTATGATAGCCATATTGCGGAATGTGCCACCTTGAACGACAATTTTATTGCCTAACTCATTGATATTTTTTAGTTTCAGCACTTTGAACAAGCAGTTTTTAACCACTGAATAAGAAAATCCTGCCGCAATATCGTCAACAGTAGCACCTTCTCGCAGAGCCTGCTTGACTTTTGAGTTCATAAAGACAGTGCAACGGGTTCCCAAATCGCACGGGTGCTGGGCTTGACAAGCAAAACGGGCAAAATCGGCAGCGGTATGACCTAACTGGTTAGCAAACGTCTCAAGGAACGAGCCGCAACCGGATGAACAAGCCTCATTGATTTCCATGCGACGTATTGAGCCATTTTCTACAAAGATGGCTTTCATGTCTTGTCCACCAATGTCAAGAATAAAACTGACTTGCGGTTCAACAGCCCTTGCAGCCATAAAATGTGCCATCGTTTCGATAATGCCATAGTCAAGATTAAAGGCTGTCTTAAGCAGATTTTCACCATAGCCGGTTACCGCACTTGCACGGATATTGATATTCTCCGGTTTGTCAACACTTTTGTACAATCGGGTGATAGCCTCATGAAAAGCGCGAAAACTATCGCCATTGTTGTGGCTATAATCAGTAAAGACTAATTCTCCGTCTTTATTGAGTAGTATGAGTTTAGTAGTTGTAGAACCGGAATCGACACCCATATAATAATCTTGGGCTTGACTATCGTCAAGTTGATTGCGAGGCACAGAATAGATATGCTTACTATTAAGCCATTGGTCGTAATCATTTTTAGATTTGAAAAGAGGTTCTAATCGTCCTGTAATATCCACATCGATATGATTTTCAGAGCGTAATAAATCTCGGAGTTGAGCAAAAGAGATTGTTGACTGTTCGTTTTGCGCCAACACTGAACAACCTAAAGCGGGTACGAATTGCGGTTTTTCAGGCATAACACAATCGTCAGCCTTAAGGTCGAGAATACGCATAAAATGTTTTTTCAATTCAGGCAGATAAGCGAATGGACCACCGCAGAAAAACACTAAAGGATCGACATCCATACCTCGAGCAAGCGATGCAACAACCTGCATTGCCACAGCATTGAAAACAGAGGCTGCGATGTCGGCTTTCGACACTTTGCGGCTCATAAGGTTTTGAATATCAGTTTTTGAGAACACTCCGCAACGTGAGGCAATAGGATAGACAGTGGTTGATTGGGCAGCGAGATGATTAAGTTCTACAGTATCAACACCAAGCAACGATGCCGTTTGGTCAATAAAAGCCCCTGTTCCGCCCGCACAACTTCCATTCATACGGATATCAGGCACTTTACCTTCAGCAAAAAATATCATCTTGGAATCCTCGCCACCAATATCTATAAACGAACGCACCTGTGGATAATAACGCTTGATCACTTCAGCAGCCGCCACCACTTCTTGCACGAAAGTCCAACCTAAACGTTCGGCATAACCCATACCAACCGAACCGGTTATAACAAGATGTAATGGTATGTCATCATTCAACATTTGTGGATTAAGATTCGCAAACTCATCAAATATTTGGTTTGCCACCACTTTAACGTTAGCATTATGACGACGATAGTCAGAAAAAACAATTTCGCCTTCAGGATTTGTCAATACAATTTTGATTGTTGTAGAACCAATATCAATACCTAAATTAAACATTTACCTAATCAATTTAATAAGTCTATTAAATAATGTCGCAAAATTAGTATATACCTTTGAAATAGCAAAAAATGGGGATTATATTTAACGTTTTTTACGACAATTTCATTGGAAATAAAGGAGAAGACAATTTAGACATTTTGGACAATGAAATATGGTGAAATGAATAAAGACAATTCGGACAATGAATTATGGTGAAATCATTAGTGTCCACTTAAAATTAAGAAAAAGTTCTTTGAAGTATTGAAAATTAGTTTGTTACAGCGATAATTTGTGCGCGACGATTTGATTTTGTAAATTTGT
>Ga0326513_10001752_pt1 | contig 16494 bp, 27 predicted proteins | sample 2_2465_0518_D_FD_203654 | JGI IMG/M metagenome (GOLD analysis project Ga0326513, IMG submission 203654) | Bovine rumen microbial communities from UC Davis, California, United States - 2_2465_0518 | ecosystem: Host-associated > Mammals > Digestive system > Stomach > Rumen | place: USA... | reverse complement strand
CCACTGTTACAATTTCCACTGTTACAATTTCCACTGTTACAACTATTATATTCGTTCAATTCCTCACGAGGAATTTCACGCAATATAAACAGTTTGTTCGTTCCATATTTATCTCCATCTGTAACAACATCACCCTCAGCAATTACTTCACAAACACGACTCTTTGAAATACAATAATCACTCACATTTTCAATTTTATGTAACTCACGACAAAAGTGAAAAACTGTATCACTACAAAGTTTCAATTCTTCTTTCTTCTTACCAGTTTCATACGTCTTCCCAACCTCAAACTGAAATCCTCTGCACCGCAAATTCTCATCAAACGCTTTATATCCAATCATATTAAACTCCTGTATATTTATTATATTATAGGAACAGCAAAAAATTATTCTAGCACAAATCATTTTCCATGTCTTCAATATATGAAAGCAAGGTTGTTTTCATAACTGATTTTCGCATACCATTAACTATTCTTTTCATGTTTGCAAGCGTGGAGCAGGCACAATCAATAGCGTCAGTTTTATCATCCAAATCACCACGCATTTCCTCAAATTGAACATAGCTTATTCCCAATTCATCTAAAGTAATAAAGTTGTTGCGATATTTAGCTAGTATTTCATCCACATAATTTTCCACTTCATTATAGTCTGGATTTATGCCTTGTTTACGCAAAAAATCCATCGTCATCATCTCTATTTCATGTGTAATCTGTCCCATATCTGCTTCCATGCTACACTCCTTATCGTTTATTTTTTTCACAATTCACCATAGCAACCGCTATCAACGAACCCTTGTAACGCAAGTCTATTGTTCTCAAACGATTCTGGATTTTCTATTTTCCAGATGGCAAGTTCTAATTTTTCAATATTTTCCTTTGCTACTCTCCTTTGCGTCTTAAAATATTTTGCACAACCTCTCGTCTTCTTCAAAAAAATCTTTATTTTCCAACAGCATGACTTTCAACGTATCCAATGGATATTTCATTTTGTCCTCCTAATATATTTTATAGCTCCATTCATCTGTTGTGTAGATGTATTCTATTTCGTTATGACCTACATAAATTGTAAAAATACCTTCATTCAAATTATCAGTATTGACCAAAGAATTAAAAAAAGTTTGATACAATCTTCCATTTTTATACAATTCTATTGTGTTACCTTTCATAATTTATCTCCTTTTAGCAAGCCCTTAATTTTTGTTTTTTTTCTTGCTTGCTTATACTAACAATATAAAACAAATTAAAATAAAAGTCAAGTGATTTTTAGAAAATATTTTTATTTTTTTCTAGTATTTTTGTATAGTAAAATATGGCTTACAAAACAAAAAAAACACCCTTTCAACAGAGTGTTTACGCATCACAAACCAAGCAAATTATATTGTTCATTAATGCTCTTTATTTTAGCAATTCTGTCCGCAAGCAAAAAATCATTTTCTATTCGTTGCTTTGCAATATCAAAATATTTTTTATCCAGCTCAATCCCAATAAAATTTCGATTTAAGTTTTTACAAGCTACCCCAGTCGAACCGCTACCCATTGTAAAATCTAAAACAGTTTCCTTTTCGTTGGTATAAGTTTTAATTAAATATTCAAGAAGTGGAATAGGTTTTTGAGTAGGATGAAATTTATCTTTATGATTTGCATTACTAAACTTTAAAATGCTTTTAGGAAATTTTTCGCTCCTGATTCTTCTCACATTATCATTGTATTTTAATGGTGAACTATCACTTTTTTTATAACATTTATAACTTTTTGGTTTATTCATTTTTTCCATAATTGGAAAATAATTCAATTTATTCTTTCCAAAAACAGAAATAATTTCATGTTCTTTCATAGGTTGAATTTTAGCTAAAACCATTCCAGTTGCGGTTATTTTATCCCAAATCCAATCATATTTATAATTTTTAATATTACTTACTCGTAACAAACTAGAGAAAGGTTCACTTCCAAATAAAAGAATAGCTCCATTATCTTTAATAATTCTATTCAATTGTTCCCACATCTTATCAAATGGAATTACTAAATCCCACTTACAATCAGTTGTTCCATAAGGCGGGTCACACAAAATCATATCAATTGAACCATTGGGAATATCCTTCATCAACTCCAAGCAATCACCATGTAATAATTTTATTTCACTCATTTGTTAATTCCTCCATAATTATTTTTTCAAAAGTATCCCACTCCATAATCACAAAAGGTTCACTTCCCATAGTCTGCTTCTTAAAAACAACCAGCCAATCACGTCCATCTTTTTTGTTTGTTTTTGCCTGCCTAACCCATTGTGGAATAGACAAACTTTCGCAAGCCTTGCACTCAATGTCAAAAGGAAGTTTTTTTGCTACTTCCCCTCTTAATACAATATCCGTTCCATGCTGACCCATTTCACGGGAATGAATCAAGCAATTATCGTCTTGCTGATTAAATTCAATATTGAAGATTTTAGCGATTCTTTCACAAACCCAATATTGAAGACTTCTGCCTTTTCCTTTTGCAGAACTTACTTTTATTTTCTTTTCTGCTCTCTGGAATTTTTTAATGAGTCTTTCACATTCCTTTTTTCTTTTATCATTATTCTTGGTAATTTCCATATCCTGACCAAAGAACCCAGACTGCAAAGACATTATTTCATTATTCAAACAATCCTGAATAAATTCAGATTCATCTTTTGTAAAAATCATCTCTTTCATTTATTCTTTACTCCCTTTTTCTAATGTATTTATTAACGCTTTCCAAGTTCTAGGTTTTGGACAAGGTTCGGCAGGTGATAAAATATATAAACCTTTAACCCGAGTTTTTTGTAAGTAAGTCTTATAATGTTTGGAACAATATTCAAAACGTGCATTACGTACATAAGCCTTACATCCATCACATGTCTTTTTCATTTTTCCACCTAAAAACTTAAAATAGATTTTCCATTCTTTTTTATTGACATAATTATTTCAATGGCTTTTTCTTTTGAATGAAATTTTTGAAGATATTCCAGACAATCAGAACGGGAAGGAAAAATTCCTGCATTCTGCTCAACAAATATAGGTGATTCACCATCCCACCAGAAACCAAGATGTCCTTCCCGCTCAATCACAAACATTCTTACTCCTCACCTTTGGGCTGACTCGCATAATATTTTCTTTTGCGATTTGATTTAATTGAATCTTCAAACTCTTCCCACTTCTTCTCAGCCTTTGCATTTATTTCGTTCTCAAGGTTGTTTTCCTCAATGTATGCAATCAGTTCATCACGTGTCATAGTATTACCAAACTTCTCATTGAACTTTTGCCTGTAATCCTTCTTAGACTGAATGAAATCAAATATGGTATCAGTGTCATACTTGCCGTCATAATACTTACTGTCCTCATATTTTTCAACAAGCTCACTTTCCTCCAGAAAAGATTTCAGCTGTTTCAAGTCAAGTTTTCCGTCACCATTATAATCTATTGCCTTTGATTTTGCATTAAGTTCACCCTTCGGAGTTCTCAAGTCAAACACATAGTCAACGCTAGTTCCTATTCCGTCCAATCCATAATCATACAGAAAACTAAAAAAACAATCCCTAAACGGTCTGGGTGTCTTACTCTTTGTAGTTTTTGCCTTTACTACCACTCCTATGGGTGTATCCTTCTTTTCAATTTTTTTTGCCGTAGCAAGCCATAAAACAGTATGGGCATAGAAGTCCATAGCTTTTCCACCTGCCCTACTGTATTTTTCAAAACTAAACATATCGACATTATCACGAATCTGCGAAATAATAATTACAAGTATATTTTTATCTTCAATGATGGAACATAGCTGAGGGAAAAATTCCTGGGACAAATATTTCTGTTTTCCCATTCCATAAGTACCCTTATTGAATTCTTTTCCTTCATCGTACAGCTTTAATCTTTCTTCCGCCCTTTCGTCCTGCTCAGCACTTGTTAATCCGTCAAGACTATCAAGAACATATATACCAAACTGACCCTTTTTAAGACTTCTTGCGAAATTGGAAATATTACAAAATGCGTCCTCAACTGTTGTACTATGTACCCTGTCATCAATATTTATGGGCATGATTTCAAAACCGTACATCGATTCAGTATCAAACGAATATCCGCTTTCACAATCATCATAAACCCACCTGAAATCCTTACCCAAATTGTGATAAGCCCATGCAATTATTTCATTGGAAAGAAAAGTTTTTCCAGCAGACTTGTCACCAACAATATTTATAAACTTGCCTGCTGGAAAACCATAAACCCCCTTCGCACCGCCAACAACCAAATCAAGCAACTTGCAACCCGTCTGAAAATACAGCTTATTCTCCATCAATTTCCTCCCACTGCTCTTTATGACTGTTTTTACGCTTCTCGATAACTGCCTTAATTCTGTCAGGGTGTACATACATTATTCCTTTTTCACCGACTTTTATCACTCCTGAATCTTCATCCTTAATTAAATTATACACCGTACCAATACTGATTTCGGGATTATTGTCACTATATTCCTTCAACGTAACATATCCTTCAGGTATTTTTTCATTATATTTCTTTATCCACTGAAAGAACTTTTCCTTGTCTAAAGTATAATGAAAATTGTCATCACTCTTTTTCAAAAAACCATACTTGTTGCCAGCAAAATAAAGTCCGCTTGCCGTGACATGGCAATTATTTTCCCTGCATTTTTCCAATACATCCTTCAAAAACAAAACAAAACTCCTTTATTGAAAAATATCTCTTGCTCAATACATGAACAAGAGATATTTTGAAACTAACGGTTATTTTCCACCGTTCACGCACTTATCCCAAACATCACAATCATCGCAATCATCAAATTCGTCCGTTTCCTCACCGAATTTATGACCGAAAGGACATTTACCACAATCACCACCACAATCTTTTTTTGAAGATTTTTTCACTGATTCATCGTCATTATCCTCGTCTTCATCGACTTTAGATTTTTTGACTGACTTTTTAACAGGTGGTTTATCATCCTCTTCATCGTCCACAACAGCCTTTTTCTTTGGTTCCGACTCTTCCTGTTCATCCTCATCATTCACGGCAGTTTTCTTTGATGACTTTTTTTCTGTTTCCTCATCGTCTTCATTGTCATCCTCATCCCGACCGTACAAAATCTTTTCCACTTCTTCATAAGTAGGAACGTTCATAATCTCATCAAAACTTATAGCTTTTTCCAGCAACTCATCAGGAATATTGTCATCCCTATCCTCAAAGCTGAATGACTTAAATTCATTGAACTCAAAACCACCTTTTGAAGTTTTGGAGCATCGGAATTTAATTTCCTTTCCAGTTTCCTCATCCGCAAAATCAATGAATCCACCCTCATCATCATCCCGAGCTTCATCAATAAGCTCCTTTTCAAACAAATAATGGCTTGCTTCAAAAACTTTGAGCACATCGGGATTCTTCATATCCTGAACATTATAGAAAACACGTCTTGACGGTTTCAATGCACCAGCCTCTTCTTCCTTGCCCTGCTTTCTCAAGAGTGCGGACTGCTCACAAATTGGACAAGGCTTTCCATAAGTATTTTTCAAGCACAAGACACTGGCTTCACTTGGACCTACACCACGATGAACAAACACGTCCATAACATAATCCTTGTCACCAATATCAAACTCACCCTTCCTAACAAGAGGATGATTTTTTGTCTTTATCGTATATGGAATAATGTTGATTCTGTTGCGTCCTTCAACTGGACTAAAAAACTGAACTTCCCCATCAACTTTTTTCCAGTTCATTACACCAGCTTTTCCACCTGAAGAACCCTTGCTTTCATAGCTTACCTGATAACGTTTTGCAAGTCCACCCTTCTTTTTCTTGTCTACCATAATCTGCTCCTTATATGATTATTTATTAAGACTTTTACGAACAGCCTTTGCTGTCTGCTCATTTACATTGTTTTTAGTTTCACTGCCTGCATTTGGAGTTGAAAAATAACCTGCACAATACAACTTTACAAGATTGTCAAGTTCACTTCTTCTTGTCTCCATCGCCTGAACAGCTACATTCAATTTCGCATATATTTCCTGAGTCTCCCTTAATTTTTCCTTCGCTTCAAGAACCATCTTGTCCTTCTCAAGTTCACTCGCAATAAGTGCTTCCGTAAACTTCACTCCCTGCTGGGTGTAATCCTTGCGAATTGCAATGTTCTGTTCAGCTGTGACAAGTTTAAGATTATCATCCGCCTTTGACACTTCGCTCTTTGCGGAAATGCAAGCCTCAGCATACCTAAAATACAAGGTGGAATGGGAAAGACATTCCTCATCCAATTTGTATTTGTTAATTGACAAGTCACCTTCAAAATCAAATTCATCGCTTGACTTTTTTTTTGCCATTGCTTCTGCTTTCGTCATTTGTTTTTCTCCTTCATAACGTGCTATATATATTATAGGAACAAAAATAAAAAGTTATATATAATTATTAAAAAATACTATTTTTTATTCCTGCAACATATCATCTCTATCCAGAAGTGCAACGGTTAGAGCTGATTTTCCGTTTCTATAGGTGTCAGCTGAACTAAATGCTTGCATAGTTGCCACTATTTCACTTGTAACCGAACCTTTAAGCAAGCATGAGTTCATATAGCCCATAACACCCTGCCTAACTTTTTCAGGGTCACTTGTATCAACATTTTTCAACAGTTCAAGCAAGGTTTTAAGGGTTGTTTTTTTGCACAATGCACGACACAATTCAATTGATTCCTGAGTTTCATTGTCCTCACCAGCCTTCAAAACTTCCAGCCTTTCCTCATCATTGTCAAGATAAATTACTTTAGCAAGCAACTTTAATCCCTTGCGACTTCCACCCTGAGCAATTTCACATATCCTCTCATAGACTTCATTGCTTATCTTTATTTTTTCCGCCCTTGCTGTTCTTTTAAGCAAATAAGTCATTTCACTGTCAGTCAATGGCTTCACGTTAATAATTGAACACCTTGTTTTAAGTGGAGCGATTAACTTCTGAGGGTCTGTCGTACACAAAAAGAAATAAACGTGTGGAGGTGTATCTTCCAATGCCTTCAGAAATGCGTTCTGTACTGGAGCAAGCCACTGATGACATTCATCAAATATCCACACAATAGCCTTCCCATCGGACGGATTATATCTCATCTGTTCCATCACTTCACGAGCGGTATCAATCCCCCTGTTTTCAGCACTGTTAATCTCATGGATTGAAAGTTCACCTGCACCAACTTCCTTCGCCATAATTCTAGCAAGAGTTGTTTTTCCGCACCCTGCTGGACCCGTCATCAAAAACGTATGAGAACCGTTCTCCAGTTCCTTTTTAAGACTTTTTATGGTTGCATCGTTGCCCACCATCTCATCCAGCGTGCTTGGTCTGTACTTTCTGTACAATTCCACTTTAGCCATTTTATAACCTCACATAAAAAGTAATTTAATTTATTATAGGATTCAATTTATTTAATTTTTTCCAAAAATAAAAACATTTCCCTGTTTAATTTTTGTTGTTCCAAATCATCCAATTCAATTTGAATTGTTGAATCGTTACCATTAAGTTCTACAGTAATATTTGCTTGCGGTAAAATATCATGAATATACTGAGCCATTTTATATACTGTATATTCTCGCCAGTAGGAAAATTCATGACCATCAACTATAATCGGCTCATGCCGGTTTAACTTCATCGCTTCTGATGAATTACCCGAATTCTTTTTATACGCCCTTGTCCCCAAGTCTATAAACTCTTCAATCATATCCTCAGTCGTCATTTTTTACCTCATCGATGTTGGATTCTTTTTTAATTGACTACCACTTTAACATTATTTTTTACACAATCAGCTATAAGTTTTTGCCCATCATAAGATTTCAAATAAGATATGACAGAACGTGTCACCAAATACTCAAACCAATTTTCTTTTGAAGAAAATGATTTAAGCACTTTATCAACGGAACGTTCGATTTTTTTATCTACAACTTCCCTCACAATTTCAGGTCTCATCGCTTTATTTACTTCATCTGAAATAGCAGATTTAATCAAACTTTCAACAGTCATTTTTACCCCTCTCAATCATAGCGTCTGCATACGAATAACAAATATTGGCAATATTTTCCAACGGATTGTCACCAAAATCATCTTTTACATTTGACATTATTCCTGCAAGTGCCTGCCCTGCAAAATAATCACGCAACGTAATCTTTGGAATCTTATAGTCAATACTTTGTATACTTTCCATAGTTTTTTGTTCAATTATATTCATTTTCCACTGCTCCCAAATCCATTCCCACCACGATTTGTTTCTGAAAGCTCATCAACAACTTCCCACTCAACATGAGGTGCTTCGCGGATTGCCAGCTGACAGATTCTATCACCGTTATTTATAACAAACGGCTCTCCTCTAACACCTATAAAACTAACTGTATAAGAATTGTTGCGAACAATAGCACAAACCTCGCCCCTATAATTTATATCAATAGTTCCTATAGACACATCAATTCCCTTACTAGACAATCCGCTTCTAGGTCTAACAACGGCTTCATATCCTTCTGGAAGTTCCAGAGCAAATCCCAATGGAACTTTTCCATTCTCACTTGGATAAAGTGTTTCTACTTCACTCAATCTTGCATAGCAATCCAAGCAAACGTCACCTTCACGCTTGTATTCAGGCAACTTTCCACCTTCAATCAGCTTAATCTTTACTTTCAGATTTTCCATCTTTTTCCTCTTTTTCAATAAGTTTTTCCAAATACCATTTTGCTTTTTTAAGTTCCTGCACGGTTTCATCTTTTTTACCAACCCTGCAAAGATACTTCAACGCATTTCCACGCAAAAAACCTTTGTATTGTTCTTTTGGCATCCAAGCCTCAAGAACCTTAATGCACTCATAGGTGGTGTCGCCACCATACCTTTCAGGATGATTCACTTCTTCTGTCATCGTTCTTTCTGAATCTGTCATAAATCCACCTTTATTTCATTCATTAACTTAGGATTATTCTTAAACATTTCTTTTGTTTCAAAATATTGGCTTAAAGCGATTTGAACAATCAATGATTTTGAAACTCCGCATTTTTCAGAATAATCTTTCAACGCATCAATCATCTTGTTTGATAAGCTGATAGTTACCGATGAATTATCACGCTTTGGCATTGGCATAGATTCACACCTCCACATATATTATAAAATTTCATCAAGAAAAATTAGTTTTTCAGCATACGGCAAACTTCTTGCCCAATCAATAAATGATTTTGACCATTCCGATAACTTGTGATTTGTTCTTTGACGCACCATATTCAAGATATTCTCATAGTTCATTGTAACTGTTCTTTTCTGCAACCAGCTTTCAGGCAATAATCTGATTAGTTCTTTCCAATAGCGTTTATCTTTTGTTTCATTGTATTTCTGCCTTAAAATCTCACAATTCTTTATGGTATGTTCCCATACATGAGCAAACGGATATTCCAAATCCTCAAGATTTTCAAAATCGTCCATTTCAAAACAATCCATTGTAATCGGAGTGCTCGCCAGCTTGTGCATTGTAGAAGTTGAATTAGCAACTGTTCCAACTTTGTAAGTGTCAAATTCTTTCCACCAATACAATGGAGCAGTAATATCAACACTGATGAAGATTTGTCTAAGAAATTTTCTATGTTCACTACCAGCCTTAACTAATGTTTGAGCAAGTTTAAGGTCATTTTTGCCAATTTTGAATCCACCGATAGCATAAGGAATTTCATTTACTTTTACAAAATCTTGTTCACTATCTGATTTTTCCCAACTTTCCATCGGGTTACGCATTCCACGCAATGCACCTTCAAAATTAAATACTTGTGTATTTTCAAATTTCATTTTTCTTCATCTCCTTTTATTAAAATGAGAGTTAATTAGCTTGCACCAATATTCCTCGTCAAATCTTCTGAAAATTGATTTATGCAATTTTGTTGCTTCCGTAAACTCACGCATCTTTATTGACTCCCCCTTTCCGATTCTCTTATTCCGTCAACAAATCCATTGCGATAACCTTCGGCATAATTTTTTACTTCTTTATCAACACGCACATATCCAAGATTCTTTAGGGCATCGTCAAGGGACACACCATGTCCGCACTGGTACTTAACATAAGCCACGAAGTTTTTCAGGTCCCTCTTTTCTTTATTTTTCTTCATCACCATTTTCCTTATTGATTGTATAATACACGTCATACTCGGAGCCGTATTCCTTCCTTTTCAGATTCGCCTGCCTACGGCACTCGTTCGCTTCCATCGGCTCCGAATCGTAAACAGGGACAAACAATACAGATTTCTTGAAAACATGGAAAATGAATTTCATAGTTTCACCACCTTGTATGAGTTAGGGAGCAATCGTACAAGCTCGGTGAAATATCGCTCGTCTTTAGTTCCCAAATAAGCGAGTCTCAAATCATCTAACATTCCGATTAAAGCCTTCCATAAAAAAGTATTTTCAGGAAAATGAAAGTTCAATTCATTTGTGCAAACTCGAACTTCTTCAAATCCTTCAAAGTCAAATACTTTCCCATTTATCGGGGTATTTACAATCAGCTCTTTTTCTTCTGGCGTAAACTCACGCATTTTTTACCTCACTTTCTTAAAAGTTTTTACACAGCTTAATGGATATGATATCATTTCTCCATAAGCATTATTCTGCAAAATACCTAATTTTCGAGTTTATCCACTTAATAGACTTTGATTTTAATTTTGCTTGTGTCATAGTTACTCCTTACATACTATCTGAAATTGCATACAATTCGTCCTGCACACATTCAGCAAAATTTTCGTAGTCATCTTTATCTGTCTTATAATGTTCGTATACAGCCCTAAGATAACCAAAACCAAAATAGCGAATTATAATGTAAACATTTTTTAGAAACTTCAAAGGCATTCCCCTACCTCCTTCAAAAATTGCTCTGCTTCTGCCATAGCGTCTAATTCTTCTTCCTCGAAAAAATCATTACTTGCAAAAACATTAAGCAGTTTCTCAATTATTTCTTTTGCTTTGGTGAGTTGCTCTTTACTTCTTTTCAGTTGGAAGTATCTGTCCATATTGCTTGAAGTCTGAAAATCTGCAATAGATTTCAGTTCTGCGTTTTCCTGTTGCAGTTCTTTAACTTGTTTTTGCAAATCAGCATAATCTTTTGCAATTCCCCTGTTTGTCTGCTTGTATTCATCAATTTTCTTCTGCATGGCTTCATATAAAGTCTGCAACATTAGATTTTGGCTTTTATAATCGCAAAATGCAGAATATGTTTTTATTCTCTGAAATGTAGCCGCATCTATATCATCATACCAAGGCTTCATTTTATCTCCTTTTATATGCGTTTTCAGCTTTAAACAGTCGTTCTTTCAGTTCTGTATTTTCCTTTTCAAGTTCCTTAATCCGCTCCAGAGCATTTTTCAGTGTCTCAGTGTTATCCGTCCGAATTTCTTCCACCTTCAATTCCTCCTATTTGTCATAGTTCACACAATCGAATTCTATGTATTCAAATTTCATTTTCCGCCACCTCCAATTTTCTTATTCCTTCTTATCTCACCCGATTTTTTGCCGTTCTCCACGCACCAGTCAGTAGTTCTTAACGTATATCTTTTATTTATGGATTTTTCCCTTACTTGCTCTATTTTTAATTTCAAACAATCAAACAACAAATCCTCATTGTTATTTGCTGTAAAATCCAACGCTCGTTCAATCGTCACCAGTTCCCAATCCTCGAAAATCATAGCAAGCCTCCGTTCACTTTAATTCCAAAATCTTCCAAACGCTTTCTAGCAAGATTTATATACCATTGCTTGTCAAGTTTCCTTGTGACTGATATTCCATTTACATTATCATTTTTAATGAAGCAATGTTCGGGGGTATTAGCAAACTTTTCTATTGTTGCTCCTTCATATTTATATTTTCCCAAATAAGTATCATTATCATCATTACTAGCAAAAACCCTAAAAGTCTTGTCATGCAGATACTCTCCGTTATGCCAACCGCCATGATAATTACTGGATATTTTCACAATCTTTTGAAACTCCTTTAATTCATTGCAACCATCTATCGTATCTTCAACTGAAACATTTCTCATCATATAATTCACAAGTGCCTTATTCACGATAGGCAAATCGTAATTCAAATCGTCAAGTTCCATAACATAAGCACCCTTCCTTTCAAGTTTTCCGTTTGAAAATCGAAAGATATAATTGTTCACGTCCTTTTGAAATATTTCAGTTATTTCATCAAAACCCAATCCCATCCCAGTTCTATGTTCCCATCTATGACAGATGTTCATTACCTTGTTTATTTTTTCTTCATCATCTTCAACCTGTATAATAAGACCATCAGTATTCGACTGAATAAGCGTAATATAAGGCTCAAGATGTTCAAGCAAATCAAGCAACATTAACTGACCATTTACGCAAACATTATTCGCTTGCCTCGGGTCATAAGCCAGAGAATACTTATCCTTTGTCATGCCATAAGCACCATTCAGCACTATCTTGAAGGGAGCCTGTTCTTTTTTCTTTCCTTCTTTTTTCAGCTGAACACGAATATCATAAATCTGCTTGTAACGTGCCTTGTCATCGGTATTGCGTGTCAAAAAATTATACTTAATCATGATTGACGGATAATAGCTTGTAACGTCAACATGAAATATTCTGCCTTTAGCATATAAAGGTTCTTCAGGACATCCATGCAATCCACCCCATCCAAACTGATGAGGAACTCCGCAAACATTCAACTTGAATGATTTTTTATAATCCAAATTATCTTTATTTTCAAACCATTCTTTAGCATAAATATATTTTTTGAGATGCAATGTTGGAACAAGTTTTATGTCGAACTCATCGTTCCTGTCAATTTTTTCACAACCCAAAATTCTTGCCGTTAATTGTGCCTGAGTTGAACCTATTAAGTTCATGTCCATGCCAAAAGTTTCTATTAACTGTACCTGCGATTCATACAGATAAATATTCCTCCTAAAAACTTCAATCGTCTGTTCTACATCATGGATATTATATTTTATTGTTTGCCTTATTTCCTGCGGTGTCAATTTACGCTGTAAATTAAAATCCACCTCCGTTTCACGAATATCATTGCCCATGAAACCTTCGAGGGTTTTCAAACTATTGTTAGTATAAATGTCAAAATTCAAAAATTTAACGTTCTTAAAATCCTTATTTATCTGCCATCCCTTTAATCCACGAACAATAATATCATCGTTTATTTTTTTAGGGTTCATTCCCAACAAAATACCCTTCATAATAAAAGTATCATAGTTTCTGCTGTTATATCCAACCCAAAACTGTTCACAATGCTTGTTATAATAACGTTTCAATGCATGACGGTCATTAACAATAACAGTCATTATTTTTTCAATGGGATTTATAATCGTAACGCACCAATCATGAACAAAAACTTCAAAATCATAAAAATTAAGGCTATACGGATATTTGTCTTGGGTAAAATCCTGATATTTTTCCCTGTCAAGCATTATTTTTCTATTCATCTGAACTTTTTCACTTTCAGGAATTATGTTATTATAATTTATTTTTATTTCCTGCTTTTTTACGCAAACATCTTTTTTCACTGATGTTTTATTTTGTTTTATTTTCTGCTTTCCACGCAACACGTCAACATCATCACTATCCAACAAGAAACCCATTTTTTTGAACCTCTTAACAGGACTGGGATATGAATCCCAGTCCTTCATTTTTATTCCGTTCTACCATTCAAAGTACAAATTAAATGTTTTGAATTATTCGTGACAAACAACAGTCTGGGAGTAGAATGTCCCTGCAATAAATAAAACTCCGATGTTTTTTGTGCTATAAACTGCATGACAAGAGCATCAACATAAATTGTTATAGGCTCAAAATTATTCTCAGGTTTTTCTTCCCATGCAACTTTTTCATTATACTTTCCAGCACTTCTTTCAGCACTGACTTCAATTTTTTCATTGCTAATTACAATACGAACCGCTTGAACTTCCGAAATTGTCATGCTAAAGGAAACAGCCCTGTCTATGGCACTGAACAAATCCTTCGGGAACTTTGCATGAATCTGTGCTTTTTCTGGATTTGACGTGTCTATTATTTTCTTAATCTTTTCATAAGGATAACTATCAGCGTTCAGCGTTTTAATGGAAAATAGTGTTCCTTCATCGTCCTTGAAATGAACCCATGTATTCTGAACCTGCATTGCAACCAACTTTTTCATTTTCAAAAGTTCACCAATCGAATTGTCAGAAATCCAAAACTTTGGAATTTCTGTGTCCTTCAACAGATAGCAATTAGCTTGATTTCCATCCGTTGAAATTATGTCCTTTCCTTCAAAATAAATTCCAGCCAGCTGAGTCTTATTCATAGACATCTTGCAACTTTCAACACCTGCGACAAAATCATCATTCAATTGAATCCAGTTATCTTCTTCAGGTGCAATGTTGTTCAAACGTGTCTTATAATCGAAATTAAGCAACGCCATCTCCGCCTTTGCCTTGCCACATTTCAGAATCCAAGTTCCTTTCTCAGCCACCATAAACTGAATTTCGTCAGACGCAAACTTACTAATTATCTTGAAAAACTCTTCCGCCTTTACGCAACCTTCCAAATTCTGTTCCAGCAAATCATTACTCTTGATTGGAACTGTAACAGAAATTGAATCGTTGTAGGTGGAAATTTTTCCGTCATGAAACACAAACGAATCAGCTCCCTGCAAAACAGCAGAACCAGTTTCGATTCCTGGCATACACTGTTTCAAACTTTCCAAAAGTTCTTTTCTCTGAATTGTCATAAATTACTCCTCAAAAAAGTTTATATTTATATTATAGGAACTAAACTAATTTATTAGTTAAATCAATGCCATTAACTACACCATCATTCTTCATCGAACTAAGATTCATCAAAGTCTGTTTATAATAAGATTTCTTCAATTCAGCACCTATCCCTTTTCTACCCATTTTAACACTCTGATAAACCTCAGAACCCACACCCATAAATGGAGTAAATACTACCTCACCTTTATTGGAATAAAGTTCAATCAATCTAGCAATAACATCTAATTGAAGAGGGTGTACGTGTTTTTCATCATCATCATCTTTACTTTCTCTAAAAGGTAAAACATTCTCATTTCGTATATCATCCCACACGGAACTAGCATATCTTTGCCAAATATAATGATTAAGTTTAGTTATCTTACCTTCATTATCATCTGAGATTTGTTTAAGTTTATTCCAAAGTTCAACTTCATTGTAACTGGTATTATTAGCATTGTTATAAGCATGAAGCATCTGCGACAAAATTGGAACATCACCATAATATTCAGTTATACCACAAGGATGAGTCACTGGAACTTTATTCTCACCATTCTTAATAAAAATAAGAACATAATCAGGCATTGACGGATAACATTTACAACTATCTTCAACAATAAACTTATGCATCAAACTTTGAACCATCGTTCTTAATCTTATCTTCAAAGGTTCCTTCCAAATTGTTATTCTTGAAGCATATTTGAATCCATACTTTTCATGCAATGATATTATTTCATGAGGCAAATCCCATAACATACCCTGGGCGTTAAAAGTATCAGCACAATGAATGGCGTTTATTCTACCTTTTTTTGTAATCCTAGACATCTCCTTAACAAGATATTCATAATTTTCCAAAAATTTTTCTTTAGATTCACAATTACTCATATCTCTAGGGTCACTAGAATATTGATACAATCCTGCAAACGGTGGAGAATATATAGATAAATCTATAGATTCATCTCCCAATTCACGCACAACATCCATGCAATCACCATTGTAAACCGCATACTCATCAGTAATTTTCTGGTCATTAACTGTCATAACATACTCCTATTAAATGAAAGAAGGTAATCTCATTTTACAAGATTCACTCTTTTTATAATCAGCATAATATTTAACTTGATTGTTAATCAATTTATGATATAAATCATCTGCTTTAGTTGACTTCTGATTTAATGCCTCTAAAATACGACTGGAATTTTCAGAGATAACTAAATCAACAGTAACTTCTTTTTTCTGACCAAATCTCCAAAACCTCCTTATAGCTTGATAATATGACTCATAACTGAATGTAGGAAAATAAACTGTATAATTACAATTTTGCCAATTCAAACCCAATCCAGTTATTGATGATTTCGTAACAAGTCTTTTAACGTTACCTTTTGAAAAATTGATTAAAATATCTTCCTTCTGTTCTATAGATTGACTACCAATAATTTCATAAGAATCCTTATCCATTTCATGCAATAATTTACTTTCACTATTTGTATTACACCAATAAACTACAATATCATGATTTTCTGCTAAATTAACTGATTTTTCACATCTCACAATCTCAGTATCTTTCTGTTCCTGCCTTAATTCATGTAATGCTTTTATTTTCTCCACCCGAAACAATCCACAAAAATCATCATTAGGATTATAAACAATATGATTATTAACTATCAATTTTGGTAACTCATATAAATCATCTGAAAAATCACCAATATCACTAGGTTTTTTTATCATTATGGACC
>Ga0326513_10001751_pt1 | contig 16506 bp, 18 predicted proteins | sample 2_2465_0518_D_FD_203654 | JGI IMG/M metagenome (GOLD analysis project Ga0326513, IMG submission 203654) | Bovine rumen microbial communities from UC Davis, California, United States - 2_2465_0518 | ecosystem: Host-associated > Mammals > Digestive system > Stomach > Rumen | place: USA... | reverse complement strand
TCTGAACACCATAAGTAATCATAGCCGAAATCTGACCAATATCAACAGAATGATCTACAATCGCCATTCTTGAACCGACCAGAAGAATAAATACCATATCGAAATACATACAGATCTGCATCAGAGGTGTATTCATAGCGATAATCTGTTCTGCCTTGGTGAAATCCTGCCGGATATCTTCGGCAGCCGTATCGAATTTTTTCTTCTCGTATTCCTCACGGGAGAAGCCTTTCACAACACGCATTGCACGGACATTTTCTTCAATAGATTCGTTGAGTTTATCATATTTCTTGAATACTCTCCGGAATGTCGGCATTGCATTCTTGCCGATCAGAAGCAGTCCGACCAGAAGCACCGGAATCACTACAACAAAAGCCATCGCTAATTTACCGCCCATGATAAAGGCCATAATCACAGAGAAAATAAACATCAGTGGACTTCTCAGCCCCATACGGATCATCATCATGAAAGCCATCTGTAAATTTGTAATATCCGTTGTCATTCTGGTGACAAGCGAAGAAGAAGAGAATTTATCAATATTCTCAAAAGAATATGTCTGTACTCTCTCGAACATGTCATGACGCAGATTCTTGGAGAGTCCCGTTGATGCCTTGGATGCCGTGAATCCGGCTGTTCCTCCGCAGATCATGGAGCAGATCGCCATAATCGTCAGGAGAATACCCGTTCTCAATACATCATTGATTGCCGCTTCCGACTGGATTTGATTGACTAAATTCGCTGTGAGAAACGGCAGAAATGTTTCTAACACTGCTTCGCCGAGCATGAAAAACATGGTCAGAATCGTAGTCGATTTGTATTCACGCAGACAGGCAAGCAGTCGTTTCAGGATATGCATTCACATCCGTCCTTTCTGAATTAAGATTTTGTCTGATTCTTGTCAGAACTGATTTTTCTTTTATGCATATTGCAGAAGCATTCATGCAGAGTTTTCAGAGCCTGATAAAATTCCTCACGTTCCTGAGACGGCATTTCATCAAAAAGATTCTGATAATATCCGGCTTTTTTGGTCAGAAAGTGAGTGACATAATCCCGTCCCTGCTGAGTGAGTTTCAGCCGGACGATTCTTCTGTCGTTCGGGTCTGAGATACGTTCAGCGAAATTGCATTCTGTCAGACGATCGACAGTTTTTGTGATCTGCTGTTTCGGACTGTGTGTAAAGCGGGCGAGTTCGCTCATAGTGAGGCTTTCGTTGTGTTCGATCAGAATCTGAATGCAGTAATACATTCCCAGACTGACACTGTCATCTAAGAGCGTTTTAAAAGGCTTATCAATCCAGTAATGCCACTGGGGCATAGTTCCGAGCAGAAGCTCCTGCAATTCGGAAGTTTTCATAGAATCACCTCTTTTCTGACAATAAAAATAATTCTCCTGAATGCATAGTCAACATAAAAGAATTGTCATAATAAGTTTACTATTTTTATGAAGATTTGTCAAGTACCGGAAGAAATTTTTTAAAAATTCGTGATTGTGCATAAAAAATCAAGGCTGAATGAGATCAGCCTTGTCTGATATTAATTAAATTTTGTTTCACAGCTGTCTTTTGGGATAACATGAAAAGGATAGCCGAATAATTTCGCATATTGTTCGGCATAAGAACCGGAACAGCCATAGATTTCGAGTTTGGTATCATAATGGAATGCATTATATCTGATTCCGGTGACAGAGGGTGGAATAGTAATTTTCTCCAGATTCAGGCAATAAGCAAAAGCATCATCGCCGATGATTTTCACACCGTCCTGAATTTCGACTTCTTTCAGTTCGTGAACGCCCTTGAACAGTGCAGGCTGAATCATGCCGTTAGAATTTTCCGCATGTCTGATGATGAGCTTTCTGAAATTCGGGCAGTTATCAAATACAGTATTGATAAATCTGTCTTTTTCGTCAAGCTGATTGATTTTTTTCAGAAAATGACAGATCTTTCTATTATCAACATAAGCAGAAGAATCAATGAATCCATGATCAGAAAGCGAATTCAGAAAACAACCTTCGAAAACTTCCAATGAATCATATACTGTAATCTGACTGAAATCACATCTGGAAAATACAGGACTATTTTTATATTCTGTCATTCCTGCATATCCGCCATGTCTTCCATACCGAACACCATGATAAACAATCCGTCTTATAGTATCTGGAAAAACAAGAGAAGATACTTTTTTTAGTTCGTAAATATTAGCGATACAATTAATACCAGAGGGCAGTTCAACATCTTCATCAATCTGATAATTTTTAGGATTGGAAAGACCCATCAGAACAGAATCTTTTATCTCTGTCTCAAGAAGACTGTAAGGATTGATTTCCATAATTTACACCGCCTCAGCCATAAATTTTAAGATTCCAGAACCGGATATTGTGCTAATACCTGAATATTTTTCTGAGTCAGAGTCTTGATGGCTGTATCGAGTTCCAGTTCGTTCAGAGCATTTTCCGTCAGGAAGATTGTTTCACCCTCATCAGTAGAGATCGTCTTTTCCTGAATCTGTCCGAAGACTTCATTCAGAACATCTACATCAGCGGAACTTGTCCGGAAATAGTACTTTGCTGAGAAAGAGGCGAAATTCTCGATAAAATCATGATCGTGAACATTTTCCCATGTCTGGGACGGAATTGTATGATCAAGCTGAAGTTCTTCGATCATATCGCCCAGTACAGCACTTGCAGTCGGGAATTTACCCGCACCACGGCCATAGAACATCGCCTTGCCGATGCCATCGCCGCGAACCATGACAGCATTATACACACCGTTGACTTGTGATAATAAATTATCTTCCTCGACAGCCATCGGCATAACAGCAGGCAGAATCTTACCGTTTTCGAGCTTCTGCACTCTTGCGATCAGTTTGATCGCATAGCCCAGCTGACCGCAGAATTTTGTATCTTTGAGTTCGACTTCACGAATGCCTTTTGTATAAACAGATTCCGGATAGACATGCTTGCCGAATGCCAAAGATGACAGAATGCAGATTTTCCGGCAGGCATCATAGCCCTCGACATCAGCAGTAGGGTCTTTTTCAGCATAGCCTTTTTCCTGAGCGAGTGACAGAGCCGCAGAGAAATCCATATTTTCTTTGATCATTTTATTTAAAATAAAATTAGTTGTACCGTTCAGAATACCGGCGATGGCAGAAAATTCATTTGCGGCGAGGCATTTATGCAGAGGCCGGATAATCGGAATCGCACCGCCGACACTTGCTTCAAAGAAGAAATTGCAATTATATTCCTTTGCTTTTTTGAGTAAAATATCGCCTTTGGCAGCGACTAATTCTTTATTGGAAGTTGCGACACTTTTTCCGGCTTCGAGGCAGGATTTGACGAAATCGAAAGCAGGATCAATACCGCCCATGCATTCAGCGACAACTGTGACATCAGGATCGTTCAGGATCACAGAAATATCTTTGACCAGCTTATCTGCATAAGGTCTGTCAGGGAAATCCCGAAGATCCAAGATATAGCCCATTTCGACTTTTTTACCACATCTTTTCCAGATCAGTTCTTTATTTTTCTCGAATAATTCCACTACACCGGAGCCGACAACACCACAGCCCAGTACTGCTAATTTTTCCATTTGTAAAATTTCCTCCTGTTGCATCTTGATTGTTATTCTCCTGACAGAATCTTGACATCGACAACGCCGTCCACCTGCATCAGATGTTCCTGTAACGAAACGGGCGAATACGAACCGTTTCCGAGCCGTATCGAGAATGTAACAGCGGCTACGCCGTCAATAGGGATATTCTGATTCACAGTCAGGATATTTGCTTCCAGATCATAAAGTGCCGAAAGAACACTGGAGAGCACACCGGCTTCGTCACGGAGTACAGCATGAAGATTCATGATTCTTTGAGTCAGCTTATCTTCGTAAGAGAAAACGCAGTCTTTATACTTATAATATGCACTTCTCGAGATTCCGACCCGTTTACAGGCCGCCGCCGAGCTTTTTTCTTCTTTATTGGCTAACAGCTTCTTGACTTCCAGTACTTTATTAATTACATCAGGCAGAACTGATGCATCTACTACAATCAGCTGATGTTCCACATCAAAGACCTCCCAAGTGTCAGATCGTCCGTGTACAAAAAACAATTGTACTTGCATCTTTAACTATAACATAGAATCAGGAATTTGTCAAGGGCTTTTCCTGATTATTTTCAGATTGTTAACTTGAAATAAAAATATAGTTGACAAACAGAAAATAATATGTTATAATATAGCTGTCATGCATGAAAAAATTCAGAAAAGAGGTTTTTTATTTATGTCACAAGCGACTGTTACTGCTCCGGCAAAGCCTGCATGGAGTGCGAAAGATTTAGCATTTACGGCGATGTTTGCGGCCTTGATTGCGGTCTGCTCATGGATTTCAATTCCGACTGCCGTACCGTTCACGCTCCAGACTTTTGCGATTTACTGTGCTCTGGAATGCTTAGGCGGTAAGAGAGGTTTTTATTCTGTACTGGTATATATTCTGCTCGGAGCGGTAGGTGTTCCGGTATTTGCAGGATTCTCGGGCGGTCTGGGTGTGATCTTAGGCACAACAGGGGGCTATATTTTAGGATTCTTAGCAAATGCGGCTGTATACTGGGCTTTTGAGAAATTCCCGAATCATGAAAAATTATGGATGCGGCTGACAGCTCTGATTCTCGGTACAGTAGTATGCTATGTATTCGGCACAGCATGGTTTATGTATGTCTATGCGAAACAGGCAGAAGCTGTCGATTTAGGTACGGCTCTGAGCTGGTGTGTGACTCCGTTCTTAGGCTCGAATGTTCTGAAATTAGCTCTTGCTGTGATCATTTCTGACAGATTAAGAAAATATGTCAAGTTTTGAGTTAAGACCGCATCACGGCTTATGTATTGCGTTTTTCGAGGGTAAAGGTTATAGCTCTGATTTTATTAAAAACATGAATAATAAAATCAATTATTTGAATTATCATAATCCGGAAATCAGACTTGTTCTGCATACAGATCAGATCTGTTCTGCCTGTCCGCATAATCAGAATCAAATCTGTGACAGCAATCAGAAAGTATTATGCTATGATAAAAATATTCTGCATCTTTGCGGACTGAAACAAAATCAGAAACTTCTCTGGAAAGAATTTCAGAATCTTGTATTTCTGCATATTCTGCATCAGGGAAGAATTTCTGATATTTGCAAAGACTGTCAGTGGCTGAATATCTGTTCTGAAAAAAGCAGAAGTTTCTTGACAATCCCTGTCAAATGTGATAAAATAGATTATAGCTATTTTATTACAGATCAGGGGTGACCGGCAATGATCGGGATTCAAAATGATGTATTAAAAAAATATATCGGCAGTGCGGAAAAAATTATCATTCCGGACGGCGTGAAAAAAATAGATACCTTTGCTTTCGGTCATGCAGAACATGAAGAAGATTTATGTCCGAATCTGAAAGAAATTATTCTGCCTGAAAGTGTTACGGAAATCAGAAAATTCGCATTTTATCAATGCAAAGCTCTGGTAAAAATCCATCTTCCGGAAAATCTGAAAATTATCGGCAGAGAAGCATTCCGGAAATGCATTCGATTAAGAGATATTGTCCTGCCCGAAGGACTCACAGAAATCCCTTACGGACTGTTTGAATCCTGTTACAGTCTGGGTGAAATTCATATTCCTGATAGTGTCATGAAAATTCGTGAAAAAGCATTCAGTTTCTGCGGACTGAAAAAAATTGAAATTCCCCCACAGGTTCAGAATATGCCGCCGGCTGTATTTGATGGCTATGCAAGTATCAGATATGTCAGCTATCAGAATATCAGTTTCGAGGCTGACAGAAGTCTGAGAAACTGCATTCAGCTGATTAATACTCATGATACAGAAAACTGCGGCTGGATTTCTGAACCGGAAAAAAATTATATCGCTTTTCAGCTTTATTGTCAGTATCCGGAAGATAAAAAATTAATCCGTTTTCTCAAACAGGATTTTTTTCATAAATTTAATCAGTTAATAGACAGAAAAGAAATTGATCTGATTTATAAAATCTTGGAATACGGTGTATTAGTAGATAAAGAAAGTATTGATGCCTGTCTGCATTATGCAATTGCTGTCAAAGCATCTGAAATCGTCCTTATGCTGACGGATTATAAATACCGTCATCTTGGCTATGAAGAAATTGAATCTGTCATCAGCCGGAAATTTGCATTGTAAATCAGGCAGGTGAATATTATGAGCGATTTTAAAATTGATCACAGAGGCGTTCTGATAAAATATAACGGCAGTGCAGAACATGTCATCGTTCCGGATGATGTGATCTATATCGGAAAATATGCCTTTGTCGGCTGTAATTTTATCCGGAGTGTCGAGCTTCCGGAAGAAGTTGTGCATATCTACGCCCGTGCATTCCTGAATTGTACCAAGCTGGAAAAAATTAATCTTCCTCCGTATCTTGCTGACATCGGAGAGGGAGCTTTCTGCGGATGCAGAAATTTAAAACAGATTCAATTTCCCAGAAGACTCGAAAAAATTGAAAATGAGGCGTTTCAGAATACCGGATTGGAAGAAATTACCATTCCGGATACATTGCAGGAAATCGGCGAAAGCGTATTTGCAGGCTGTTTTGATCTCAGAAAAATGACACTTTCAAAAAATATGAGATATATTCCGCATTCGTTCTTAGCTTATTGCGGAAATCTGACGGAACTCGTGATTCCGGAGGGAATAGAATCAATAGAGCCGGCGGCTTTTCTGCAATGCAAATCCCTGAAAGAAATTCATCTGCCGGACAGTATAAAATCTCTGTATAATTCAATTGCAGATGATCAGAATTCTTATGAATTTATTTATCGTAATATCAGATTTGATCATCATATTCCGGCCGTCAGAGATCTCAGACAGCAGATGAAAGTCAATCTCCAGACTTGTCTGAATGCAATTAATTATTATATATTTGACAGCAATTTCACAATAAATCCGGCTCTTGAGAAAATCCGCATTTTATTGCAGCTGGTTCAGAATACGCCTGATGATGAGAGAATTCTCAGATATTTCAGGAAAAATCTGACAGAAGATGTCAAGACTCTGATCACAGAACATGAAATCGAAACCGTCCGGAAAGTAATAGAGGCCGGTATCATTCAGAAAGAAAATATTGATGATCTGATTCGCTATACAATTGATCAGAAATTATATGAACTGCAAGTCATGCTGATGAATTACAAGCGTGAGAAAATCGGCTTTGAACCAATTGAAGAAATCGCAAATAAATTATTGCTGGATTAAATTCAGAAGCTCTTCCGGATTTGAAATGATTTTCCCAGCTCCGTGCTGAATCAGAAAATCTCTGTCACGAAAGCCCCATTCCACGCTGATGCAGGGCATTCCGGAATTTTCAGCGGTCTGAATATCTACATCAGAATCCCCGATATAAATTGCCTGTTCCGGAGTCAGATGCAGAGCTTTCAGAATCGCCTGTACAGAATCCGGAGCAGGTTTTTTCCGGATTCCCTCACGTTCTCCGGCGACTGCATCGAACAGATCAGGAAAATAGTCTTTACAGAGAATCTGTACGGCATAATCTGCCTTATTGGAGACAACAGCCGTTCTGATTCCGGCAGAGCGGATTTTCTGCAATACTTCCGGAATATGATCATAAGGCTTTGTATGATCGGCACAGTGAATTTTATAATATTCTGTAAAATCCTGATGCACCTGACGGATCTGCATTTCATCCGTACCGGACGGCACAGCACGTTCGATCAGCTTCCGGATGCCGTTTCCGACAAACTGCCGGACTTCTTCAAGACTCCGTTCCGGAAATCCGGATTGTTTCAAAGCGTGATTCACACTCAGATATAAATCTTCGAGTGTATTTAAAATCGTCCCGTCCAGATCAAAAATTAATAGCTGATACTGCATAAAATTAATCCTCCTGTAATTCTTTGCCGGATTTCAGAGCAGGCGAAAAGCCTCTGAATGAGACTTCGCTGGTGAGTCTGCCGAGTTCTTCCATTGAGAACGGCAGGTTGCCTTTGAGCCATTCCCGATAAATTTCGAGTGTTCCGGCTAGGGCGAACCGGCTGTATAAATGCATGACATCTTCATTGACGACTACTTTTTCACGATACATACTGCATATGCCTGCTGTCAGGGCTTCCTTGCTCTGTTCCCAGAACGAGTCATAATAATCCACAGAGGCGATATGCTTGAAAAATTCAAGATTTTCACTGATAATCTGATTCAATGCAGAATATAAACTCACTGTATTGAAAGTCTGATTAAAAAAATCCTGCTGATTCAGCACCGTCAGCAGACGGCTGATAAGCTGTTTGTTATAATCTCTCATGACATCATCTGTAGTATCATAATGCAGATAAAAAGTTTTTCTGTCAATATCTGCCCGTTTGGCGAGTTCAGTCACGGTCATTTTCATGCTTTTCTTTTCCATCAGCAAAGATAAATAGGCCTGCTGGATTGCAGAACGGGTTTTCTGTACTCTTCTGTCCATTGTTTTTGTACTCACTTTCGATCAAAATGGGGAATAATCATCATAATATTGCATATTGGCAATTGATTTATTCAGTCAATTATATTATAATACTCATATGGGGAAAAGTCAAGCGGTTTTCTGCAAACTGCATTATTCATGAGAAAGAGAAGGGAATGATTTTCTATGAAGCAGGGACTCACTGCAATCAGATCTGATGCGAAACTTACTACAAAACAAGAAGTTCTTGCGGCAATCTGTCAGAAAGCAAAACAACTGGAGCAATCCGGAAGAATTCATATGACAAAGCGTTACTGTCAGCACGGGGACTGTTCTGTATTTGAACACTGTGCCAATGTTGCCTATGTCAGCTGTATGCTGTTCCGGCAGATGCATATTGATGCCGATTTTGATGAATTAATCACAGGGGCACTTCTGCATGATTATTTCTTATATGACTGGCACAACAGACAGACTTGTCATCCGGCACATGCTGTCTATCATCCGACACTTGCACTGCATAATGCAAGGAAAGATTATAAACTGACTCAAAAAGAAGAAGATATTATTCTGCATCATATGTTTCCGCTGACCGTCCTGCCACCGAAAAGCCGTGAAGCATGGATGGTATGCCTTGCAGATAAACTCTGCGCCATGACGGAAACGTTCGGAAAGGTGTGGGTGCGACAATGACACTTGAATATTTATTTTTGAATTTCATGCTGTTCAGTTTTGCTGGCTGGTTATTTGAGACAACAATCTGTTCTTTATGGGAAAGCGGTCATTTCCTGAACAGAGGTTCTTTATTAGGCCCTTACTGCCCAGTATACGGAGGCGGAGCATGTTTCGGGATTCTGCTGGGATTATATATTGAAAATCCCGTAAAGCTGTTTTTCTTCTCGGCTGTTTTATGCATCGCTGTGGAATATACAGCCGCCTGTGTGCTGGAAAATATTTTCAGTATGAAATTATGGGATTATACTGGCATGGCCTTTCAGATTCAAGGCAGAGTCTGCCTGCTGGGCTTCCTGTTCTTCGGAACAGCCTGCACAACGATCAGTAAATTTATCGAACCGTCAATATTACTGATGTTCGATAGAACAAATCCCAGAATTCTGCGCTTTATTGCTGTCAGTCTTGCTATAATCATGGCTCTGGATATTGTGCTTTCTGCACTGGCATTCCGGAGAGCAAATAAAGTTCTCTACAGATTCTATATCCGCTGGCATGCTTCTCTGAATCGTGAATTCAGAAGCCTGTCCTATGCAGTACAGAGAAAATGTCCGGAATGGCTTCTGGATGATTTATCTGATATGCAGGAAGTAATTCTGGATAAAAACCGTACACTCTGTAGAAAACAGGAACAGCAGAAAGAAAATCTGATCGAAAATTTACAGAGATTCAGAAAATCCTGATCTGAAATCAAGAATCACAAAAACCGGAGAGTCATCTCCGGTTTTTGGCTTTGTGAAAAAATCATGTGAAAAATACTCAAAATCACTTGCTTTTTTTGTATAAATATGCTATAATAAAATACAGGATGAAAATTCCTTTGGAAACCGATTATGAATTCAAACAAGCCGCATAACTCTGAAACGAGGTGTAATCTTTATGAATGAAGAAAAATTCATGCTGGATACTGTTGTAAAAATTTCTCCTGCTCAGCAGGAACAGATTGTCAACGTCTTTCATGAATTTATAGAACTGGAACATTTATATACATCTGCTGCCGAACTGGTCAAGACTCAGCTGAATATCTATGATTCTGAATTCGGTGTCAGATTCAAGAGAAATCCGATTCACAGCATTGAAAGCCGTATCAAATCGCCTGAAAGCATTGTCGGTAAACTTCAGAAAAAAGGTCTGGAACTTTCTGCAAAATCTGCTCAGAAAAATCTGATGGACATCGCCGGAATCCGTGTGGTCTGCTATTATATTGATGATATTTATGCCATTGCTGAATTGCTGAATATGCAGAGAGAATATAAAATCGTCAAGATCAAGGATTATATCAAAAATCCCAAACCAAGCGGATACAGAAGTCTGCATGTGATTCTGATGGTACCTGTCTATCTGGCAACACAGAAAAAAGAAGTTCCTGTAGAAATCCAGATCAGGACGATTGCTATGGATTTCTGGGCAAGTCTGGAACACCAGCTTCATTATAAAACAAAATCTGTCGTCTCAGAATCGCTCAAGAAAGAATTACAGGACTGTGCTGAAATTATCGCTGAAACTGATCTCAGAATGCAGGATATTTACGATCAGATCAACGAACTGGATTAATATCATGCTTCCGGAAAATCTTTTTTTCTCTGAATATGTTCAGAAATTCCAGATTGATCATGCATTTTTCTCTCTGTCATCGCATCTGAACCTAATCAGCATCAGTCCGGAAGAAAGTGCCGGAAATTCCTATATTCCGGAAATTGTAAAATATTTCAACAGTTTTTCGTAAAACTATTGCATTTTTTAAAAAAATCCTGTATAATGATAGTAATTGCTTTTGTAAGCAAAAAAATATTTTTTTTAAAAAGGAGAGTTATCCCCATGTACAAAGATCTGATTGATACTATCGGCTATGTTGAAAGCATTGACCCCGAAGTCGGTGCAGGTATGCAGAAAGAACTCGCTCGTCAGAGAAGAAATCTCGAACTGATCGCTAGCGAAAATATCGTTTCTCCGGCTGTCATGGCGGCTATGGGCAGTGTTCTGACTAATAAATATGCTGAGGGCTATCCGGCAAAACGTTATTACGGCGGCTGTGAATGCGTTGATATTGTAGAACAGATTGCAATCGACAGAGCCTGTAAGCTGTTCGGAGCAAAATTCGCTAATGTTCAGCCTCATTCCGGCGCACAGGCTAATACTGCTGTTTATGTCGCTGTGCTCCAGCCAGGTGATACGGTTCTCGGTATGAGTCTTGATGACGGCGGACATCTGACACACGGTTCACCAGTCAATATTTCCGGCAAATATTTCAATTTCGTCTCTTACGGCCTCGATGATGAAACAGAAACAATCAATTATGATACTGTTCAGAAACTCGCTGAAGAACATCATCCGAAACTGATCGTTGCCGGAGCTTCTGCTTATCCTAGAGCAATTGATTTCAAGAGATTATCTGAAATTGCAAAATCTGTCAATGCTTTATTAATGGTAGATATGGCACATATTGCCGGACTGGTTGCCGCCGGAGTTCATGAATCTCCTGTACCATATGCCGATATTACGACTACTACGACTCATAAGACTCTCAGAGGCCCGAGAGGTGGTCTGATTCTGACAAATGATGAAGCTCTTGCCAAGAAAATCAATTCTGCGGTATTCCCCGGAACACAGGGCGGCCCTCTGATGCATGTGATCGCCGCAAAAGCCGTCTGCTTCGGCGAAGCTCTGAAACCGGAATTTAAAGAATATCAGCAAAAGATTGTCGAAAATGCCAAGGCTCTGGCTGATGGTCTTCTGAAAAGAGGCTTTAATCTGGTATCCGGCGGTACAGATAATCATCTGATGCTGGTAGATCTCCGGCCGTTCAATATCACCGGCAAAGAACTGGAACACAGATTGGATGAAGTCTATATTACTGTCAATAAAAATGCCATTCACAAAGATCCGGAAAAGAAATTTGTCACAAGCGGTATCAGAATCGGAACTCCGGCAGTGACAACAAGAGGCCTCGGCGTGGAAGAAATGGATAAGATTGCTGAATATATCTATCTCTGTGCAACAGATTTCGAGAACAAGGCTGATGAAATCCGTGCAGGCGTAACAGAAATCTGCAATAAATTCCCGTTATATGAATAAATAAGCATCTGTTCTGAACAACAGGCGAAAAGGGCGGACTCTGTTCGCCCTTTGTCTTTAGAGGAGAAATCTGAAATGGCATTGAGAAAAAAGAAAGTCCCTCAGCAGGACGATTCTGAAAAATTACAGGAGCTTCTGCAATCATGGAATATTCAAATTCCGGAAAAAAAAGAAAAAGCAGATTTTCCGGAAACTTCTCTGAATGATTTTCCGAAAGCGGATTTTCCGCAGTCTGTATCACTTGAAAAAAAATTACAGGAAGAAATCCCATTCGAATCTGATTCTGTATCGCCTGCTGAAAAATCAGAAGAAACTGTTCCGGAGATTCCTGAACCCGTAAAGCCGGAAATCAATCCGGAGGCGTTTTTCGGAAAATCTGTGAACAAAAAAAAGCATTCTGAACTGCCTCTGACAGGAAATGCTGATCTGGATAAATTATTCAAAAAACAGGTGATTCAATATCTGCACGGAACGATCAGAATGACATCTGCGCTCTGTTTTCTTCCGACAATTGTTTTGATAAGCTGGGGTATTTCTGTTATGCATGGAATCGGGCTGATCCTGTCTGTTCTGTGCTTTTTCAGTGCTGTGCTCTGGAGCTGGTATGTGATCAGCTGGAAACTGACTTTCAACGGCGAAACAAACAGATTTTCTTATACTTCGCTGAGACATGAGGAAATTCAGTTTCATGCTTCTGAGATCGAGAGTTTTAAAATCGAAAGCAGACCGGAACGTTTCTGGATGCAGGTTATCTGTCTTGGTGTGCATGGGCAGGAAATCCGGATTAATCTGGGTTATTCCCATCTGTCAAAAACCGGAGTTTCAGAATATGTCGGCGGTTATCACAATGCAGATAAACTGAAAGAATATCTTGAGATTTATCAGCAGCTGCACGGAGCTTTCAGCTATCATAAATATTTATATAAAAATAATAATTCAAAATCTTCTTCCAGTAAAGAAGAGCTGATGAATTTATTAGCACAGTATCAGGAACAAATCAATCAGAAAAATCAGAATCATGAGGAGTGAAAAATAATGCCGTTAGCTGAACAGATCAGACCCAGAAATTTAGATGAAGTTGTCGGTCAGAAACATCTGCTTGCCGCCGGAAAGCCCTTGAGAAAAATTATCGAGAGCGGAAAAATTCCCAATATGATTTTTTATGGCTCGTCCGGTATCGGAAAAACAACTGTCGCTAAAATTATCGCTGAAAAAACTAATATGACCCTGCATATCCTGAACGGAACACAGGCAGGCGTATCAGATATGAAATCTGTTTTTTCCGAAGTAGGAACATTCGCAGGTATGAACGGAATTTTATTATATCTCGATGAAATCCAGTATCTGAATAAAAAACAACAGCAGAGTCTGCTATCTTATATCGAAAACGGTGATATTACTCTGATCGCTTCTACTACGGAGAATCCGTATTTTGCTGTATATAATGCCGTTATCAGCCGCTGTACGGTATTTGAATTCAAACCCGTGGAATTCTCAGAAATGAAAAAAGCTGTCGAAAGAGCTTTTGAAAAACTCAGTAATAAAAATCTCGCTCTGGAAGACGGTGTTATTGATCATATCGCTCAGGGAAGCGGCGGAGATGTCCGCAAAGCTCTGAATGCTGTCGAGCTTTGTGCCCTTTCTGCCGAAGATACCGGAGAGGGCTATTTTTATATTTCTCTCGAAACAGCGCAGATTCTCACTCAGAGAAGCAATATGAAATACGATCGTGACGGCGATTCGCATTATGATATTTTATCAGCTTTACAGAAATCCATCCGAGGCAGTGACGAAAATGCCGCTCTGCACTATGCGGCAAGGCTGATTCGTGCCGGAGATCTGCTCTCTCTCACAAGAAGATTATTAGTCATCGCTTCGGAAGATATTGGCTTAGCCTATCCGATGGCCGTGCCGATCGTCAAAGCCTGCGTTGATAATGCCTTGCAGTTAGGACTGCCGGAAGCAAGAATTCCCATCGCAGAAGCTGTCATTTTACTTGCAACTGCTCCGAAATCAAACAGTGCATATCTTGCGATAAATGCCGCTCTTGATGATCTGGATAAATACGGAGCAATGGATTTTCCCCGTCATTTGCAGAATCAGCATTTTGACGGCGAGGGAGCAGAAATTCAAGGGCAGAATTATTTATATCCTCATGATTATAAAAATCACTATGTCAGACAGCAATATCTGCCGGATGTGATTAAAAATCATAAATATTATCAATTCGGCGATAACAAACAGGAACAGGCCGCTCTTGCTTATCGGAAAAAGATTTTGTCTGAAAATTCATAATTTGTTCACAAATACAGAACCAAAATATGCTATAATAAAATGCGTACTGTAAAAATCTAAATCTTCTGAAAGGATGAAATCAAAATGAGTAAAAATTATGATGATCTCAGTTTTGTCACAAGAGCGATTCATGTCGGAAATGATGCCGATCCGGCTACCGGTGCGATTGAACCGGCTGTCTATATGGCGAACAGTTTTCTCCTGCCGTATGATGCTTCCCAGATGAACTGGTCAGCAAGCGAAGCCAATATCTACACCAGAAACGGCGGTGTCAATCAGGGAATGCTTGAAAAGAAAATTGCAAATCTCGAAGGCGGTGAAGATTGTGTCGTACTTGCTTCCGGAGTCGCCGCTTTATCTGCTCTGTTCTTTACCAAGCTCAAAAAAGGCGATCATGTGATTTTCTCCACTGTGACTTATATTGCGACTTACAGAATTTTCAATGAACTCTGGAATGATAAATGGGGAATTGAGACTTCTATCGTAGATTGTACTGATCTCGAAGCGATTAAAAAAGCCATCCGGCCGAATACAAAATTAATTCATTTCGAGACCCCCGGAAATCCGACTCTCTGCATCTGTGATATTGAAGCGATTGTAAAATTAGCTCATGAACATAATATTTTAGTTTCGGCTGATAATACATTCTCATCGCCTTATAATACAAGACCCATTGAGTATGGTGTGGATTTCGTTGTCGAAAGTCTGACAAAATATATCAATGGTCACGGCGATTCCATGGGCGGTGCAGTGATCGGCTCTCATGAGGATATGGAGAAGATTCGCTATCAGGCACAAGTCAATATCGGCGGCTGTATCAGTCCGTTCAATGCATGGCTGATTCAGAGAGGATGCACCACTTTTCCGCTCAGAATGCAGGTGCATAATGACAATGCCCTTGCTGTGGCAGAATGGCTCGAACGTCAGCCCTGTGTTAGCTTCGTGGCATACCCCGGACTGAAATCCCATAAAAATCATGAACTTGCTAAAAAACAGATGAAACACGGTTTCGGCGGTGTTCTGAGCTTCGGTCTGCATGGTGAACATGATTTATATAACAGAGTCGTGACACATCTGAATATTTTCACATCTGCTGTATCTCTGGGCAATGCGGCATCTCTGATCGTATTTCTGGGCGAGGATGACGAGAGAATGTATCTCTATCCGGAAGAATTCCACGGCGGTTTCTATCGTGTAGCAATCGGCATTGAAGATAAGAACGATCTGATTCATGATCTGAAACAGGCCTTTGAAGCTGAACATCTCGAAACTGTTGATTGATAATAAAAAACAGCCCCTGTCGTTATCGGCAGGGGAGTTTATTTTAATAAAATTATTCTGATTTTGTTTCTGTTTTTGTTGTCATCGTAATGCCGGAAGATTCGCCCTCTTTTTCATAGAAAGGCACAGCATCGCGAAGAGCGGCGGCTCCGAATTTGTTTGCAGTCGGAACGATTGCTAATTCTACATTGCGAAGATGCGGCTTTGCGGCCTGAGCGATACCGTCAAACAGTTCCTTGATAGCGGCATCACCGCCGGAAACATCAGTATCTACCACAAGCAGGAAGTTCGGGTTCGGCTTGTCTTCACGCTTCATCACACGCAGATATGCCTTTTTGATCTCCGGTTTAGTAGCCAGATACGGTCTGAGTGCTTCCAGTAATTCTGTCGGTTCTTCTTTGAGTGTGCCGATCTGAATTTGTGTACCAGGGGCAATTGCTTCAGTGTTCAGAATTTTATGCAGACTCTCTTCCGGAATCATGATGTTCTGACCAAACGGATTGACTACTGCACCATGAATATTATTTTCGGGATTTCTCTTCATGAATTCACATAAATCTCTGTAGGAGATAGCGGCAAGCTGATGATTATTGGATTCTTTCCATTTACGAAGCTCGCCAATATCAGTAAACAGGGGGAAATATTTCTGACCCTCTGCATTATTGAACA
>Ga0326513_10001750_pt1 | contig 16511 bp, 14 predicted proteins | sample 2_2465_0518_D_FD_203654 | JGI IMG/M metagenome (GOLD analysis project Ga0326513, IMG submission 203654) | Bovine rumen microbial communities from UC Davis, California, United States - 2_2465_0518 | ecosystem: Host-associated > Mammals > Digestive system > Stomach > Rumen | place: USA... | reverse complement strand
GGTTCTTTGACCCACTCAAATTTCGTATCTTTGCCCGCATATTTAAATTATTAATGAAAGGAATGAATAACATCTGCAGTATCAACCAAAAGTGGGTCAGAGAACCGTCCCCTGATCCGTTCTCTTCAGAGAGTTTTTAGAATTATATGTCCTGCTTCATATATTTTTGAGAGATGATAGCCCTGTCATCGATGTCAAGAGCCAAGCAGCTGAGTAACATGTCTTGGGGACAATCAATGGCTGTCACATACGGATCGTCAACTCTCACCTTCATCAAGAATACACTAGGCCCCGATGTGATAGTTCCGACGAAAGCACTGCTATGGAGCAGGATGTCTACAGATGCGAGCAACCGGATGATTGATTCCTTTTTCTCCTGAGGCGGCAAGTGAATGAACTCCTGATGGTAATAGCCTGTCTCATTGGGCTGGCAGAGCGTGACAAAGTGCAATTGGGGGAATTCATTCTTTACCTTTTCAAATTCGAGGTAGCTGTCAGTTAAGACGAAGATACAGTCACCATCCTTAGGATGCAGTGCCCGAATGATCTGCCAGCCACTGATCAGCCGTGACTCCGCTACCTTGTCGCCTCGCCGAATCTGGACACCAGAATAAGCCTTTGGGAGTGATAAGCGTAGTCTGGCATTGGCCATCTGCTGCTGCAATGACGACTGTGGCTGCCATATCATTCCGGCCAAGATACCGAAGACATGATAATAATCTCCCTCTATGCCAAGTTCCGGAATAGAGAAATGTTGGTCTGTCCTAAGTTGGATGTCCTGGCTCAACAGAACCTTTTCATGATACATCCAAAGCCCGATGATTCGACCAACCATTGTCTTCACAATCATCATTGTTTTCCAGACCCCCATCTTGAGCGAGTGCTGCTTTAATACTTCCTTCAGGACCTGTTTCCACGAAGGTGGTCTGTGGAAGTTATATTTAGCATGATATGCCTCATAAACCTCCTTGCAGAAAGGCTGGAAGTATTCCGTCCACCCAATGCCTGTACCGAAGTTTGCATCTGTGGAATAAATCTGAAACTGTATCCTATGACTCAGACAATAAATCATCGCATTCAGCATATAGTTCAGCTCGACAAAGAAGCCATACTCTTTAGCGACATGATACACGAGCCTACGACGGAAAGACTCATTTACTTTCTGATAGTCTTTGCTTTCCAAATGTTTCATCTTAAAGTATATTATAGTGGGTCAGGGGTCTCTCTGACCCACTTTTATTTTGGAATTACTACATTCAATGTGCTATTCGTTTCTTGCCATTCTCGATATATATACCAGCCTTGGGCATCGTACCTTCAGGAAGACGAACGCCAGTCAAAGTGAAAATGCCTGATGCCTTAGTTTCAGACTTGATGTCATTAATTCCGTCAGAACCACCTATCGTCATGACATCCGCGTCGCCGGGCGACACTTTCAAATATGCCTTGTTGCTTCTTAGATATTGAGAGCCATATTTGTCAACGACAAGCAGTTCTGGTCTGTTCTTGGCATTGACGAATGCAAGATCACCCTTGTCGCTGAGACCCAGGACACGCATTGTACCGGGATTGTAAGACGTTACGTTTGTATGACCAGCAACACCCACCAAAGAACAATATACACCGCTTAACAAATTGCCTCCGTTGAAATCGTAACTACCTGCAACGGGCTCAATCTTGTTGTCAGCAGGGTTAGCAGAGGTACACCTTATAATAACTGGGACACCTGCGGGAATGACTTCATCCTTGATTTCCTCGTAAGTAAACCCTGCGCCACCAGCGCTGTTCACATAGAAGGCCGCCATTCCTGGAGATGCGAGCCTGAAATTAAAGCCGGCATAGATCGTACCGAAGTAGCCACCATTATTTGTCTTGACGTCGGGACGGATACCGATATATTCGTCTGTCGTGTTGATGGGGAGGAAAAGCCAGCGGTTCATTCCAGAGCTGCCACTTCCCATAATGTAGCCATCGTCTTCGCTTGGAGAACGGTCCATCAGCTCTTTGTAAAAACCGCTGTACGTACCTGACAAGATGAAAGTGTCTCCCGCAGCGGGGGAAATGTTGACCGTGAACCTGTTGTTACTCATCTCATAGATGCTTGAGCCTTGTCCTGCCAAATCATATTTGCCGTCTCCTACTTGTTTTACGAAGATGACACACGACGGACTGACGGTTACTGAATCGAAGTTGAGATACGTCCGGATGCCAGCCAGATTGACGCTACCCGACTGCATATTTACTTTGTAGTTTTGTGGATCCGTATCGTTGATGCTGAGGTAACGACCTGTGTCGGCATTCTTGATATGATAGAATCCATCCGTTAACTGTGCTGGCGCATTCTGAACACAGAATGACACCAGCAACAGAACCAAAAATTTCATATTCATACACAATCAATTATCTTACTACCACCTTTTCGCTCATCACATTATCCCCGATAATTCCCTTTACAACATAGACTCCAGGTTTCCAACCCGTCGTGTTAATAATACAGGAAGAGCCTGTCACCTCCTTGCAGAACACCTTCTCGCCTGACTTGGCATTGTAAACGGTCAACGACCACGAAACCGTTTCCGCAGATAATCCTCTATCAGTATTTCTTGTTACTGACCTATCAGAGATGCTTTCATATCCAATGAGCGAAACATTAATCTGTGCATTGTTATATGAGCTAAGGAAATACCCTTGAGTACTGACGTTCTTCGTTACGGAATAGACGGTAGTGCCGTTGTACATAATTGAGGCCGTCAGTGTGGCATCGGTCATATCATAAAAATTGTCCCGTGTTATTGTACAAGTATTGGCAAAAGGAGTATTTTGCTGGAGACAATAGGTGTTGTAAAAACTATCTGATAATGACCACACAACATTAAATCCTAACGGCAGATTGTCTACATAATATGATTCGCTATCCGAAATAGTCGAAGCGCCAACGATATTGAGTGACATAACGGAAAGAACTGCTTTCGCAGCGTTGACAAGACCATATCCATAAGTCGTATCGAATCCCGTGGTGCCCAAATCTGTTGCCGTAGATCTCAGGGCATCACGGACTTGTGTCGTAGTAAGATTGGAATTAACAGATAGCATCAATGCAGCGATACCAGAAACTTCTGCACATGAGGCGGATGTTGCTCCAAAAGTATTTGTGTAGTTGGAATAATTGACATAACCCTTGGGTGCCGTCCGGTCAGTTGTAACAATATTTCCTTGTCCCACAAAATTACCACCTGGTGCAACAACATCAAGACAGTTGCCGCCCTGACTCCAAGTCCATATAGTACCATCACTAAGTACTGCACCTACGGCGATCACTCCATCATACCGTGCAGGTCGTGCCACCTCTGAAGTAAAAGCACCCGAATTACCAGCTGCAGCTACAATTACACAGCCTTTACCACCACGTCCATAGGTAAGGGCATCACAAATTGCCGAATAAATATCATAACTGTTAGGATATACATCTGCGATATTAAGTACATCAGCTCTTACATATGCCCAACGAATGGCATTGGCAATTTCAATGTTTGAACATCTGAAGTTTTCATCATCTTCATAATATGGGAAGAGGTTTACAGGGAGGATATTCGAGCTGCTTGCAATACCTCTAATCCCAATGTTATTGTCATTCGCAGCAATGATTCCTGCACAGGCTGTACCATGGGCTTTCACATTGTAATCATTCTCGTTTTGAGGTAAACCATACCCAGTGGAATTGTCTACTGTAAATCCCTGAAGGACTCGTCCGCTTAAATCCTCATGGTTGCTTTCTACACCATCATCTATAACAGCTATTGTTACAGAAGAACTACCCGTAGTTACCGCCCAAGCGGGTACAACGTTGATGTCAACACCACCTGTTGAAGTATTGTTCAAGTAGTACTGATATGGGTAAAGTGTGTTGCAAGGTGTCACTTTCAGAAACACTTCAGGCTCAAAATACCTGATTCCTTCAAGCCCGGATAATTTTCGAACTGCCTGAAGTACTTCTTCCGATGTCCTCATCTGGCAAGACAAGATATATCTGTCTCTTTCACTACTCTCGACTTTTACATTATTGTCAAGCCGTCTTAAGACATTTTCAATATGGTAACCGTCTATTAATGAGATGACTATTCTTGGGAGTACAACAATAGTTTCTCCTTCAGAAGACTTATATATTGTAGATTCGTAGTAATCCATCTTAGGCAGACGATAGTCTTTATCAACATAGAACCTGTTATCACTCAATTCACGGATGGAATTGTCCATCGTTACCTTACTGGCAGACAATTCTTTAAGAATCTTTTGACTTCCTGTGTCCATTGCCTGAATGAACTTGTAGTTACAAGACTCATCTGGTGTCAGGGTTATAAATTTGGACTCACACCAATATCCCAACTGGGCAAAAGAGTTCAAATGACACAGAATTAATAGTAAAAATGTTACAATCTTTTTCATGTTGTTTTTATACTTAAATGTTTCTTTTTATGCGTTATACAATAATAATCTGAGAAATCTTATAGGAATCGCTACATTCAATGTGATATTCGTTTCTTGCCGTTCTGGATATAAATTCTTTTGATGGGGGTAGACTCCAGACGCCAGCCTTGGAGGTTATAGATTCCATAGGAAGAGTTTGTTTTAGTTGTGGTGATGCTTCGAACAGTGTTAAATGGGTCGCCAAGTTCGCCCCATTCTGGTACTGACGCAGCAAAATCTCCACTTTCAAACAATTCATTAGCATATTCCAATGGGCTTTTTTCACTATTCTGGGTGATAGCTAATATATACCACAAAGGCATTAATGAGTCTTGTTTAACAATCCTAAGTCCATACTTTTCAGCATAGGTAGTCAACAAGTCAAAATCCTCTTCCTTTTTGAGTCGCACGTCTATGTATGGAGTTGTGCAAATCTCCTCGTTGTTCTCAGTGAAATAACAAGAAGTCAAAATCACAGACTTTGCACCTTCTTCCCAGAAATCCAGCGTGGTCAACTTCTCAAAATCTGATCGGGTAATAACAATGATGTCAAAAGTCTCGTCTATTATAGTAGTCAGAACCTTGACATTCGTACGTATGCTCTCGCATGTTTTGTCACAATCCTTAGGAATGCTGACACAGACTTTGTTCTCATTGAGGGTTAAAGAAATCTTATTCCCCTGATAGTAATAGTAATCCGTTTGCGCTATCGCATGTATTGAACATGAGATGAACAACAATAGTAAATATTTTCTGCTCATAATCATTGAATTTGTAATTAGTTCTCTATCGTCAGTATTGTGCCTAATGGTACTGTCGTGGAATTCTTAATTTCTATGTATCCAGCTTTTAATGTGATATCGCCTTGACCAAGAATTACATCTCCATGTTCCATCCTATCAGTAACATCGTTCCCGACATAAATATAGTCTGCGGAAATAACATTTGTTCCAGTGATAGTATCATTCTGAATATAAACAAGTGAAGGGGTGTTGATCACTGAGCTATATGCGTCAACAAGACCATAGCCATACTCGTTATTCCATGATCCATCAGGCATAGTAACATTGAAATTAACACCAGACAATTTCTTTGCGTGGCTGTTAATGATACTATTGACTTGAGTAACAGTTAACTCTGGGTTTAGCTCCAATATTAGAGCAGCAACACCTGCAACATGCGGGCAGGCCATAGATGTTCCAGAATCATATGCTGTCAGGTTAACAGGATAAGTTGAAAGAATATCAACTCCTGGGGCTACTAAATCAAGTGTGGTTCCGTAATTTGAGAAATTGGCTCTTGCTCCTGTATTGTCAATTGCGCCAACAGCAAGAATTGTGTCATTGGAATTAGCCGGATAACTTACATAGTTACTACTGCCATTTCCTGAAGAGAAGACAATGATACAACCTTTTCCCTGACGACCATATAAGAAGGCATTTTGTATGGCTTCATCTATTGCCGTATGACTTCCTGAACTATGCCACGAATTCGATATGATGTCAACACCATGTTGATAGGCCCAAGTGATGCCGTCTGCCAGTTTTAATGCGTTATTTGTCGAATTTCCTATATTAACGCTTATCGGGACAATTTCTGCATCAGGAGCGACCCCGGCAATATGGATGCTATTATCCTTAACTGCCGCTGCGATTCCTGCACATTTTGTACCATGGTATCTATAGACAACAGAGGGAGATGTCTTTGTTTCTGCATCATAACTCAAATTGCCTATATTCGAAGTCAAATCAATATGAGTCATATCGACACCTGTATCCAAAATCGCAATTTTTACATGATTCCCTGTGGCATAATTCCATGCATCGCTCGCTGAGATGTCAATACCCGTATTAATACTATTTTGTAGTCCCCATTGCTGATTAAACATTGGGTCATTAGAACATGTCATGTCATCAAAACTTAAGTCTGGCACTGACGCTGCGAATTTTCCACTTTCCCATATCCTATTTGCGCATTCTACTGTGTTCATATCACAATCCTGGTTGACAGCTAAAATATACCATAAAGGCATCAAAGGATCTTGCTTTACAATTTTAATACCATATTGTTTGGCATACAAAGTTAACAAGTCTATATCTTGCTCCTTTTGAAGTCGTATATTTAAATATGGGGTTGCATAAACTTCAGTTTCATCAGTGGTAATATAACAATGACTTAATATCACAGATTTTGTGTCTTCTTTCCATGACTCTAAAGTAGTTAACCTCTCAAATTCAGATTGAAGAACAACAATAATATCAAAATCATCATCTTCTATCTTTTTCAGAACTTTGACATTTGCAAGAATTCTTTTGATGGTATTCTGACGATCTTTAGATATACTCAAACAGACCTTATTCTCATTTAAGGATAAGGGAATTTTGTTCCCTTTGTAATAATAATAGTCTGTTTGTGCTATCGCATTTGTTGAACATAAGATGATAATTAATATCATCATAAACAAATTCCTTTTTTTCATTGTAAACACATTTTAATATCCTACTCTTTAGAAGTATCCTATATCATGTTTACTTAGAGATAATCATTTTCTTCGTATCAATCTCCTGTCCGTTGACAATCAGAGAGTAGAGAAACATGCCTTCGCCGAGTTCATAGCCGCCAACAGAGACACTATCCATTTCCGATGAAACGGGCAGTTTCTTGATGGTCTTGCCCGTCATGTCGAATATGCAGATGGCTGCATCCCTGACGTCATCAGCCAGTTTAAAACGTATGACGGTTTTCTCCTTGAATGGATTGGGCGTATTCTGATAAAGAACACATTTGTTGACAAATGGTTCACTATTAACATCCGTAGTACCTCTGGTGCCCTGATTAGATACATTTTTCTCATCCAACTCCTGCTTCAGTTCCTGAATGGAGCGGATCAACACGGGTACGAGTTCGATGTAGTTGACTGCCAGATAACCGTCCTCACCTTCCTCCACCAGATTGGGAAACAGCTGTTGAAGTTCCTGCCCCGAAACGCCAAAGTGCCTTTTCGCTTTTTCCCGTGCGATATAGTTGACGACTTTCTCATCGTTTATCTCTGTGTCGGAGAACAGTTCTGAAGTGCGATCCTTCTGATTGTATTCCAACACATCTATGCTCATGATCTTGTCAAGAAAACTGTCTGTGGCTTTTTTATTGCTGACAGATTCGACGTTCTCATTCAGACGGTCATCTGAGGCTTGTGACAGGCTTCCTGTATATATTAAAGTGCCATCTACTTTGACGTCACCATAGAAATAACCAGCCCAATAGCCCTGAATATTAGTGCCGAGACTGGAATAAACAGTACCATAGATGCCTGTACCATATTTATTGCCGCTCAGATAACCCATTACGCCCATATTCCTACCGGACATGCCGTTACCTGCACTTCCTAAGATGCCAATAGTCACGTTTGAATAGGAGGTACCCGTCATATAGGCAGAACTCTGGAAACCGATATTGTCTGTCGTTCCTGTCAAAGGAGAATGCACCTCCATCTTGATGGCAGGAGTATTGTTATAGAAACTATAATGGTTCGAGCCAACCAGCGCACTACCATCGCTATTCAATTTAAACTGTGCAGAAGCAGACAATGTAGCTGCAATCAGCAGCAAACTTAATAATACTTTTTTCATAATCGTGATGTTTTAATTTGTTTTTAATATGAGAAATCTTATGGGATTCGCTATTTGGCTACGACGTTGAAATCCTTATGGCAGGTGATGACGTTTTCTTCATTAAGGATTAACTTGAACTCTGTATAATAACTGCCAACAGGTAATGGTTTTCGGTCTTGCTTCTTAATAAAGACTACTCCTGACAAAGTAACAGGGAAATCTTCATAATTCTTACTGTCCAAATCTATTACTTGTCCCTGCCAAGGACATTCGTACACATAATCTTTCTGTGGGGCCCACCAAAAATTAGTTGCATATAATGTCATAGTGAAATCCCATGGCCTCGCTATGACTGTCCCATTAGAAAACACCTGAAACATATCCTCACCGACTATGTCTGCAGGAGATTGGCAGTTCCTTAACCGTTTATCTGTTGTATTTGTAACTGTCAGGCGGAAGATAATCTGCTCACCTTCTTTAAATGTCGTCACAGCCTGTCCTTCTGCATTCAGAAGACAGAAATCCACCCTAATGCTGTCGTAGTCTTGACGGGTGTCCATGTCTATAGCCACGGCCTCTTTCGCTTCATCGTCACTACTAATCTCATCATTGTCGCTGCTGCATGATAAAGCAAACGTATAGATTCCTGCTAACAACAGGAATAAAGGAAACTTGTTGATTAAAGAAATTCGTCTCATATATTTACATTTTTATTTTATATAAACTTTCTCACATAATACTTCTTTATCAATAATGGCTCGCACAACATAAACACCACATTTCCATCTTGAAGTATCAAGTGTAAGTGTTGGGTTTGAAACTTTCATATTAGTCATTTTCTCACCTGTTTGCATATTATAGACCTCAATACACCATTCTCCAGTAATTATAGAATCCGACTTCCTTGCTGTTGATTGAGAAGCCATAACATTTTCATAACTGATATCTTCCAAGGGCGATGTCGTTGTAATAGATATCTCCAGCTGATTGGCAGAAGGTGTTACTGACAACAGATTATTCGACAAAGTGTTGGTGACTGGGAGTATGTAATAGGATTCATCAGAGCATGTTACTCCTAAAACAATAGCGCCTGTGGGAGAAGAGGGCATTCCAAGATACAATTCATCATGTGTATTATTAAACGCCATATAGGTCGGTGTCAGATTACCCTCTATTTGAGTGACGGTAGCTCCAACAAGTTGCGGAGAAGTTATTGTCACCATTGTTCCTGGTAGAACATTCAATTGATATGGAGGATTTATATCTAATGTAGTCACTCCATTATAGTAAGTTCCGTCAAAGCCTTCGGATGTAGACACAGTTTTCTGGAAAGTACAAATAGTTGAACCGTTTAATTTCAGAGTTGCCGTGAGTGTTGCATTTGTCATTTCATACACAGGGCTTCTGGTAATAGTACACTGATTACTTTCTGGGCTGTTTTGTTGCAGACAATTCTGGTTATAATAAGTATCTGAAAGTGACCATGTGACAGTCATATCACTTGGAAGGTTCTGTATATAATATGATCTTGTGCCAATTATTCGAGAAGGGCCAACTATTTTCATTACCCGGCTTGAAGGCATGGTAAGCCAGTTCTTCGATTCTGGATTAAGCCAGTGATCTAATCCTGTGGAATCTGTAAGACCACCATACCAAGATTCTATCAATGGCTTCACAAAAACTTTGTCTAAATTCTGGTAATTGGGGTCTGTACAAGTTGAGTATTCACATGTAATAGCCATTATTCTTTGGTCAGAATCAAAGTAAGGGGCCCCTATGGCTGGTCCGGACAAACGACCGAGATTATAAGATAACCCATAGCAACTAAAACCCAAATGATCGATATAGGTGGAATATAAGGGAATCATATGTTTAGTTAGTGCTATTCTTAATTTTCGATCATCTGAATGGAATAGTACGGCTCCTCCTGTTTGAAATATATCTCTATTCCATCCGAGCCAAGTCAAATTTGGATTATCCATTAATGACAGTCTTAACTCAAGCAGGCCCATTCCACCATCTCGATAAGCGGAACGGAAATATGTCTGATTATATGTATAACTTGTGACTGATGTTATTCCATGGCAAGTTTCATATCTGCTGCGGAACTTTACCATACAGTTTTCCGCATTTGCTTTTTCTTGGCTTGAGATTGCCCCGTCGAAATTCGTGTCAATAAAAAAATAGTTTGTAAGTATATACGGTTTGAAGGAAAAGTCAGTCGTCATCACTAATGAGCATGTGCCTAATGCTTCACCATATGATGTTATAAGTAATCCGACTCCGTCTGACACTTCATCATAATCAGGGTAACAGGCTGCATCAGGACTGTCGGAAAGGGTGCGGGTTCCTGACAGCAGATGATTGAAAACTTGATCTCTATAACCATGTACGACGCGCCTGATTGTCAGTGTTGATTGCCCCATACTCTCAAATGGCTCAAATAGGCTTATCGTTGCCTGACTTCCACTGATAATGTCAGTCAAGAAATGCCCATTCTCACTAAGTGCATCTGATGTAACGGGACCAAACACAACACTCTCATCTGCATTTGTCACATATAGCTCTGCAGCTTCTGGAAGAAAGAAATCGTCAAAGACAAAATTTAATGAAAGAGCTCCCGATGACTCAAATGAAATGGTCCAAAGCCGTCCACCATCGATTTCATCCCATACCCCATCTTCAAGAGTATATGAAACATCAAAGCCTTTACCGAAATGGTAGAGCCCCGATATCGTATCTTTTTCAGCATTCTCTTTCTTAACCTTTTCAATATCAAATACTGGCATGTACTTAACCGGCGTTGTCTTGCTTACTGTCTTCCGTAGATTTGGCTTCTCATCTTTCCCATAATAATGTGTTTCTACTTGTGCATTCATTGCACAAATAATATAGCAAAACAAAAAAGCTAATACAAATATTCGTTTCATAATTGTTTTTAATTTGTAGTTTTTATAATGTTATGTATCCCCTATAATAATAGGTATCAGCCACGAGGCGGAGTTCAAAGTCGCCAGAGAGCGTAGAGGGAAGGACAATCAAAGTTGTTCCTGCTGGTACATAAACGGAATAAACCACTACACCATCTTCGTCAAGCAACTCTAAGGTAAAGTCATCCTCAAAAGCTGGCATGGTCAGTGTATAATCATCCTGAATGATGTACCAAGGGCGAGGAGGGGCATAAGTCTGACCATTGCCTAATCCATGTTCATCAATAATTTGCATGGGTATGTTCTCCTGTGCCATAAGTGGCGAGAACAATCCCCCACCCAAAAAGGCAATAGCTAAAAATAATTTCTTAATCATAATCCTATTAGTTAAATTAATACCAAATAATCTGTGAGAGGCCTTCTCGGGTGCAAAATTAGGAAAAGGCACACCGGCAAGCTGAAAAATCTTAGAAAAATGATTTTCCAAGATTTTTCAACTTAACTATTCGTAAGAAATGTGGATTAACTAATGGCTAATACACGCGTATCATAATCGGCAGGAGAGCCATCAACTCCATAGACTCTTAGCAATAAACGACTTCGCATGTTAGACACATAGCTGGGCGATAAACCTGTCAACTTATGTATATCCATCGGCGAGAACCGAACTCGTAAAAGCATGGAAACATCATACTCAATCTCAGAAAGAGTGTAATGAGGTGTGTTCAAAGATGTATAGAAATGCGGGACTTCCTCATTAAGCAAACTTCTTAATTCGGCGAAGTCTGTTTGTGAAGCCTTCTGGTAGGGGTTGGCATTGACATAATCCTTCAAACGCTTGACTACAGGAGCATTGGCAAGCCGTTCTTCTAAAGTTGCCAAAGGCTGTTTTGTCTTTCGCTTATAGGCAGACACCCGGTCAAGAATCTCTACAATCTCTTCTTGCTTTTTCTCAAAGAGTTCCCATGGTGAGAGTTTCTCTTCTGAACAAATGTCTTGCAACTCGGTCTGAAGCTTCTCTAGGGTTTCCAAATCTTTATGGTATTGCAAGATCTCAGCTTTTCTTCTTGCACGATAAGACCTGAACCAGATAAAAGCAAACAGGGAGAGGATTAATACTAAAGCAACAACGGCAATCAGAACATTAAGAGATTGTTGAGCTTTCTTCTCACTTTGTTCTGCAAGAATCTTATGATGATTGTAGTTATAAGAGGCCTGGAACTTCTGAATATTTTGCATCTCAGATAGCAAATAAGCAGAGTCATTAAGTTCATAACTTAACTTAGCATACTTCGCAATCGAATCTGGATTACGTTTTACCTCGTAGAGTTCCTGTAGCCCTTTACAACCTGCTATTTGGTTATTAAGATCTTTTCCTTCTCTTAATTCTTTTCTGAACATATATTCGGCAGAATCCACCTTGTGAACTGCCAAATAATATTCACCTTTTACATAATAGTATATTTCATGTCCTTCAACAACATCTCCATTAAGTTTAACTAGGCCCGAGTATAAATCATAGTCCCTGATATATTCTTTTGCCTTTATTTCTTCGCCTGTTTTTATCAGGGTTGTTATTTCTCCTGCACGAATTTGGCTCGCTCTATCATTTCGACCTATCAAACCAAATTTATTAGCTGCATTTTCTGATATTATAATGAAAGAATCTAATAATCCGAGATACTTATAACTTTCTGTTTGAAGAGAATAACACTCTGTTGCTATAAGTGTATCCTTACCTTTCCAGCCATAATACTCTGCTATACGAAGATTCTTCAACTGACTTCTGGGTTGAACTTGTTTATGATATATGTCCGCCTTCTGCGCATAGATTCGACTCAAGACTTTAAAGTTACAATCTGCAGAAGTGGTATCGGCACAGTCGGCTGCCTCGTTATATAATTCAAGGGCGCGGGGGAGTTCACCGAGGAAATAGTAGGTGCGGCCGAGGATATAGCGAGAGCGCATCCGCTGGTTGGCATCGCCGTGGCGGTCGAAGTAGCTGACGAGGTCTTCGGCCAGCGAGTCGTTCAGTATCGGCTCACCGCTACGGTTCTGCTGCTCCAGCGCCTCCAACTGCTGAAGCATCTGCGCTTTGTCGCCACTACAGCCTATCTGGAGGAGCAACATCGCTCCCAGAATTATGATTCCTATCAGCTTTTTAGCATTCATCGGCGCAAAGATACGAAATTCTCACGAGACTACCAAATATATGTTTCCGATTTCGTAACAAGTAGCTTTGGATTTACCCCATCGAGCCCATGCCTTTCATTATTAATGATATTCCTTTTTATATCTTTAAGCACGAAAAAGGCGCTTTTCATCGTGAAATATTTATCCATGAATACTATACGATGCTCAATGGAAACAAAAAGCGTTTCAATTTTAAAGCCCGTCAATTTGTTCATAAACTATTAATAATCAACTCTGTAGACCTTGTCTGTTCTCAATAATCATGCCTTTTCCTTAAAATTTGAAACGCCCCATATTATTTATTCATTAATATTTTGCATTATCTTTGCTTTTGAAAATAGTAATATATAGTTTCTATGCAGGTTCGAACTTAGAACCCTGGTCATGAAGGAGCCAGAGAACCTGCTTTATTGTACATATGTATAGGATATTTATTTCTCATTCATGGAACTACGCTAATCAGTACAACAAGATTTTGGACTTTCTCGATAATGGAGGTGTGAAGTATTACAATCACTCTGTACCTAAAGATGATCCTGTTCACACGAATGGTTCTGATAAAGAGTTGGAAGATGCAATCAAAGCCAAAGTCAAAGGCTGTAGCTGTGTCATCATCCTTGCAGGCGTATATGCCTCATATAGTAAATGGATTCAGAAAGAGATTGCAATGGCACAAAAGCACAACAAACCAATTATTGGCGTGAAGTATTGGGGTGCAATCAGAATCTCAAGTGTTGTTAATGATGCGGCTTCGGTAATTACAAACTGGAATAGCGATAGTGTTTGTAATGCCGTGCGTATGTATGCACTCTAATCTGATGGCGTTATGAGAAGAGCACTACTTATTGGTATTAACAATTACCCAGGAAGATTGCGTTTGGGTGGTTGTATTGAAGATATCCATTGCCTAGAAAAGGCTATAGCCCGGCATGGTGACGAATCCAAAAACTTTGACGTGAGAATGATGCCGGATGTGCAGACCTCCAGAGAGATAATAGAGGCTGTGAAGGAATTGTTTCATGATGACGCTGAAGTGGCTTTGTTTTACTTCTCTGGCCATGGCTACATTAACACCACTGGCGCTGAAATTGTAACACCTGAAGCTGTAGCAAATGATGACAGTTACTATAAGGGGATCCAGATGAATGATCTTATGAAGATTGTCAACGCATCGAAGGTGAAGAACAAGATTATTATCCTTGATTGTTGTCACTCTGGAGAAATAGGCAAATTTGAAATCTCTGACTCAGCCAGCATGCTTGATAATGGCGTCTCCATTCTCACAGCTTGCAGGGAAAGCGAGACAGCCTGTGAGGCAGGAGGGCATGGACTATTCACAGAACTACTATGTAATGCACTGGAGGGTGGCGCAGCAGACTTCAATGGAAATATTACGATGGGAAGCATCTATGCTTATATTGACCGTTCCTTTGGTGCTTGGGGGGGCCAGAGGCCCGTTTTTAAGACCAATGTCTCAGAGTTTGTACCATTGAAGAAAGTAGAGCCAAAGGTTCCACTAAGGGTATTTCATGAATTGACTTCTTTGTTCCCCAATTTGGATGAAGAGCATAAACTTGATCCTTCGTACGAATGTACAAACTGTCCAGAAAAACTACCAAAATTAGTGGAACCTCAGACAAATCCTGAGAATGTGGAGAAACTTAAAACGTTACAGAAACTAGAGAGCATCGGGCTGGTAGAACCAGTAGGTACTCCTCACATGTATTGGGCGGCTATGGAATCGAAATCGTGCAGACTAACAGCACTTGGCAAACATTACTGGAGATTAGTCAAAAACAATAATATTTAGAATTGATGAATTATTACAGTGAAGATTTTTTTAGGAAAATAGTGGGGGCTTTGCCCATAAATGAACAGCAACGGACCTTCTCTTCAAGAATGGAAGAGACATTTGACATCTTCATCTCATATAATATCAATGACCAAAAGGTGGTTAGAGGAATCTACATGTTCTTGAAAGGGCTTGGCTACAAGGTTTATGTGGACTTTATCGTTGACCCGCATCTGAATCGGGGGAATGTGAATAAGATCACTACGTCTACAATCCAGAAAAGGTTAAAGAACAGTAAATCGCTGATTTATGCTCAATCGGAGAATGCAGCCATGAGCAAATGGATGCCATGGGAATTGGGCGTTGTTGACGGTAATACAGGCAAGTGTATGATTATGCCTGTGCAAAAGGGGACGGAAACAATCAAGTCTCGACAGGAATACCTGATGCTATATCCAGTGATTGGCTTGGATGCTCTGGGCGGTCTTATAATTCGTGAAAGTGAAACTGCTGTTTATGGAAAGACGTTAAAAACTTATCTAGGGCTCTGAGTCCATCTTATTATTTCTATTATATATACAATATTTGTTTCAAAAATAAGTAAATGGAATTACAGCAAATCGAATAAATTCCAGTCTATTGTTTTGTCACATCGTAATATATTTGTATTTTTGCAGCATAAATGTGGTAGACGGGGATTATTGGGAGAACCTACTGAGTCCTTTGTGTATTTAAATAATATGTTGATATTAATTGACACATAATATATGGCAGATTTCGGAAATGTTCATAATGTTGAGAAATTTAAGCGAGACGGTAAACAATAATACGCAGAGATAGTGAATTTGAAATAAAAGCAATTGTTAGTATGGAAAAAGATACGATGTATTGGCTGTTTACAACAGCGCCTCAGGCGATAGCAGCCTTAGTGGGTATAATTTTCACTGGCATGTTTTTCATGGCAGAGAGTATTGATAATCGGGTAAGAGCAGATCAGAGCCTGACGGAAATAGCAGAGGCAGCAAAAACAGCACTTTATAAGAGTATGAGGGCTGTAGCTGTTTTAGCTGCTATTACTATTTTATACGATTTGTTTTTAGTGGCTTTCGTATCAGAACTGGCAGATAAGGATTGTTGTTGGACAGAATGGCTGATTGTCATCTTTGCTGCATTTAACATTTCCACTATTTATTGTGCGCTTTATTATGTGTTTCAGGCAGTAAGTCCCAACTATTTCGATAAAATCGCCGCTAATTTAAGCCGTAAGTACAAAACCGGTGAAGTGGATAGTCAAGAATTCATAAATCATTTTATTGCTTTTGAAAGGGCTGCGAGAAATATTCCTTTTATCCAGCAGATGAATGAGCAATACGTGCCTATCCCTATGATTATTCGCATGCTGGTTTCTCATGAAATCATTAATCGGGATGAAGCTGGCCAGATGTTTGAGATCAACAAGATCAGGAACCTCATCGTTCATGGCGAACCAATAGAAAAGGTCGACAGGAAAATAGACGATAC
>Ga0326513_10001749_pt1 | contig 16512 bp, 16 predicted proteins | sample 2_2465_0518_D_FD_203654 | JGI IMG/M metagenome (GOLD analysis project Ga0326513, IMG submission 203654) | Bovine rumen microbial communities from UC Davis, California, United States - 2_2465_0518 | ecosystem: Host-associated > Mammals > Digestive system > Stomach > Rumen | place: USA... | reverse complement strand
CAAGAGGCTCGATGTTCTGAATTGAATCCTCTTTTCTCGCTGACTTACTTGAATCACGTCTTTTCTTCAACGATAGGGAAGAAGGAATCATAGGCTTGTATGTTGGCAATACTCTATGATAAGGATTGCCTGCAAGCATCTTTTCAATGTCTGCCTTGCGGATGAATGCCATTCGGTTGCTGATTCGTGATGCAGGAAGTTTGCCCTCGTTTACCAACTTGTAAACGTACTGACGAGAGCATCCCATGAGGATGGCAGCCTTGGAGAATGTAAGATACTTCTGGCTGGCGATGTCTATAACAGGCTGGACAGCCTTCAAAAAGTCCTGTTGTCTCTTCTTGCGCTGAGCCTTTGCTGCCTCAGCACAATGCTCTGAACAATACCTCTGCGAGCCGCTGTTACAAATGAACTCCTTACCGCAAAAGGCGCATTTTCTTGTCTTTCTCATTTGACTCCTTTTTATGTGGTTTTACAATCAATTTCATGCAAACCTCCACGGAGTGAACTTTCGTCAATCATTGACACCCATTGTCAACTCATTCCACGATGTCACGTTCTTCAAATGAGGTCACTTCCTTGCTCCTTTCCCTCTCGTTCTTCTGTCAACTGTTGTACACTCTTGTAAACCTTTGTCAACCCTGTCCACGAGATGGCAAAATAAAAGCCCTCAAAATTCTCCGCGGTAGAAATGCGTTGCAAAGGTAAGCGGATTTTTGAGAACCACAAAAAAACGAGTCCGAAGTGTTAAAATTCAAAAACAGCTGATATACAAAGGTTTAACTCTATGTGTTTTTCATTGTTTATGGTTGTTTAGAGGACTCTAAATACAACCATAGAAAGCATAACCTCCAATACTCGTCACGGAGTTAGGGATAGTGATAGAGGTGAGATTTGAGCAACCGCTAAAAGCACTACCTCCAATACTCGTCACGGAGTTTGGAATCGTGACAGACTTGAGACCTTTGTAACGCGCAAAAGCACCAGCTGCAATTTTCTTTGTATTTTCCTTAATTACGAATTTGGTCCTTGCTAGCATAAATTCCTCTTTATATGCGTACAAGACGTTCCCTATATATATCAAACCTCTTGGTTGATTTTCATACCATTTTGTCCCCTCAAAAACATCACTTCCAAAATCTGTTGAATTGTTCATAATGTTGACAGAGGTGAGATTTGAGCAACCTGCAAAAGCCCTCTCTCCAATACTCGTCACAGAGTTTGGAATTGTAACTGAAGTGAGACTTTCACAACCATAGAAAGCCCAATCTCCAATACTCGTCACAGAGTTTGGAATTGTAACTGAAGTGAGACTTGAGCAACCTGCAAAAGCCCAATCTCCAATACTCGTCACAGAGTTTGGAATTGTAACTGAAGTGAGATTTGAGCAACCACGAAAAGCTTCATATCCAATACTCATCACAGAGTTACCTATTGTGACTGAGGTAAGATTTGAGCAACCGCTAAAAGCTTCATTTCCAATACTCGTCACGGAGTTAGGGATTGTGATTGAGGTGAGACTTGAACACTTATAGAAAGCACATTCTCCAATACTCTTCACAGAGTTACCTATTGTGACTGAAGTGAGACTTTCACAACCATAGAAAGCATAACTTCCAATACTCGTCACGGAATTACCAATACTGACAGAAGTGAGACCTGAGCAACCATAGAAAGCTGTATTTCCAATACTCTTCACAGAGTTTGGAATTGTAACTGAAGTGAGACTTTTACGATAAGCGAAAGCATCATCTCCAATACTCGTCACAGAGTTAGGGATAACAGTATTTTTACCCCCTGCAACCAAAGTGTTAGATTCAGTTTCTATGATGGCATTACAATTGTTTCTACTATCATATCTCGAGTTCCCTTCTTCTACCCTTACTGAGGTTAGATTTGTACAACAATAGAAAGCCCCTTCCCTAATACTCGTCACAGAGTTAGGGATTATGACAGAAATAGCCCATTTTCGGCATCCGACTACTTCATTCCCCTTGAGCAACAAACCATCCTTTTGTTCTACATCTATAATGTTGTCAAAATGATCTCTACCGCTTTTGTCAACAAATTTATAGGCTAACAAATAGCAGTCAGAGAATTTATAACTTGTTGTATTTCAATTAATACCATTCTAAATGGTAGAAAAGTAATGAAGTGGTTTCTTTATGAGTAGAAAAAGATGAAAATTTAACGTTTTTAACTTGATTTATGGAACTACGGTCTCATAAACATAGCAATATCAAGAATAATGTCGTTTCGAAAACCAATATTCATCTCCTTTAAATAGAGAAAAGTGTTCTTCATTTTTTTGTAGAATTATTTTTTTTGCAGAATTATTTGGTGATAACTTATAAATTTGCTATATTTGCAGTCGATAAAAATGCGGACAGCCGCAGAAATGTAGAACTGTATGGAAATAAAACGTGAATCATTACTCAAGCGACTGATGGACTTGAGACATAACGGAATGATCAAAGTGGTCACTGGTATGAGACGATGCGGCAAGTCGTATCTTCTCTTTAACCTGTTTTCGGATGCTCTGAAAGCAGGTGGAGTGGACGACGCGCATATTGTACAAGTAAACCTTGAAGATCGCAGAAACAAGTTATTGAGAAATCCAGATAAGCTACTTGCGTATATCGACAGCCGTTTGCAGGATGACAAGATGCATTATGTGTTGCTGGACGAGGTACAATTAGTGAGTGAATTTGAAGATGTGCTCAACTCATATTTGCAGGTAAAGAATGCGGATTTGTATGTAACAGGTTCGAATGCTCGTTTCTTGTCAAAAGACGTGATAACCGAGTTTCGAGGTCGTGGTTTGGAGGTAAGGGTGCACCCACTTTCATTCTGCGAAATACGTAGTGCAAGACCTGATGAACCCATTGAACTGTTGTGGACAGAATATATGACCTATGGTGGACTGCCACAGGTGTTTACTATGAGTACTGACCAGGAAAAGGTTGACTACCTGAAGGGGTTGTTCAAGTATACTTATTTAAAGGATATCAAGGAACGTTATGATATTAAGCTCGACGGTGATCTGGAAGAACTGATTTGCACGTTGGCTTCTACCGTTGGAGGGCTGACCAATCCACGCAAGCTTGCCGATACTTTTCACACCGTGAAGAAGAGCACTATAAGCCAAGATACTATAAAAGTGTATATAGACTATCTACAGGATGCATTCATCATTGAGCGAGCCTTACGATTTGATATTAAAGGCAAGCGTTATATTGATACTCCTTCGAAGTTTTACTTTGAAGACTTGGGGCTAAGGAATGCCTTACTGAATTTCCGCCAAGTGGAGAAAACTCATTTGATGGAAAATGCTATCTACAATGAGTTGCGTGCCCGCGGAATATCAGTAGATGTGGGTGAGGTGATTTGGAACACCAAGGACGATGACGGCAAAAAAATACGTAAGACATTAGAAGTGGACTTCGTTTGTAATCAGGGGTATAAACGTTCGTATATTCAGTCGGCTCTCAGTATTCCAGATAACGAGAAACGTGATCAGGAGCTGCAATCGCTGAGAAGAATCGATGATTCTTTTCAGAAGATTGTAATCGTAGGTGATCATAGCCCTCGCTATCAAAATGATGAGGGCATTCTGTTTATGGACATCTATGATTTTCTGATGAATGCAGAAAGTGTAAATTAACAGAACTGATATAGAAGTAACTAAAAGATATGATACTGAATGATACAAAAGAAAGGTTAGAGCTCTTTCGCGAAATGCAATTGTTACCAATAGCAAAAGATTTCGATTTTGAGAAATGGTTGAATAATTTCACAAACGATGAGGATCGCGAGATTGCCGCCCATATTCTGAAGTTCTTTATATATTTACCAGACAGTATGGTGAATCAATTGCTGAGAACGGTGGTTGGTAAATGTGGTTATTTTTTTGCAAAAAATGATCCGACTTGGACTCACGAAAGTTTCAAGAAGAATTGCTGGTATAGTTTTATTCAAGGCGAGAAAGATGATGATACCACAGACAGTGGGTATATTTTCCCACGTAAGTTACGTGACGAATTGAATATTCTAGACAACCGAATTGTAAGTTATAGACGATTGTATGAGGTGCTCGAAACAAACACGACTCCCCAGAATGTGATACTTGTAGATGATTTTGTTGGTTCTGGTGCACAAACAGATTCGGCATGGAACATACATCGTTTCGGACATTGTAACAAGACTTTGTCTGAACTTGTGGAATCTTTCCATCATCGTATTACGTATGCTCCACTGGTTGCAAATGAATTAGGCTTAAATAGAATAGCTTCAAGTTGCCGGGGCCTTCATATGGAATATATCTACAAATTGACTTGCGAATATAGTCTTCTTAATCCTAATGGGCTATGCTGGAAGGGTGATAAAGTAAAGTTTGCGAAGTTTATAAATTTGCTTAGTCGTGTAGCAAATGCAGAGGGCATTCCAAATACAAGAGGTAAGCATGTTAATGATATGTTAGGCTTTGGTTGTCAAGGTTTGGCTTTAGCTTTTTCTCATGGCATCCCTGATGCATGTCCAGCATTTTTCTATTGGGAGACAGCCACATGGAAACCATTAAAGAAACGTTCATACCACAGATAAACAATAAAGTTATGACACAGGATGGAAAAATAGCAAAGCTCGATGAACTCTTTGGTAGTTTCAGAGCAGAATGGCTAAACGAGAAGATTTTTAGATTCTTTACCGCTCCTAGCTATTTCACAGCATTGAAGAGTAATCGCCCATGTGTGCTGATTGGCGGTCGTGGTACAGGTAAAACAACTGTATTACGAGGTTTGTCATATCAAGGTCAATACGCCTTGAATGAGAATAACATAGCAAAGTTTGACAGGAATCCCTATATAGGTATATACTTCCGTTGTGATACAAACCATATGCACGCTTTCAGCGGCAAAGGTATAAAAAAAGAAGAATGGGTAAAAATATTCGCTCATTATTTCAATCTGATATTCACAGCCGAAGTGCTTTTTTTTCTCAATTGGCATAAACAACGGTGCCCTGAAGACGAGGCGCTTTCTGAGCATGCTTGCCGATTGGTCGCTATCTCGTTACATTTGGACAATGACATACATGATTTTAGAAATCTTTTTAACTCATTAGAGGAGGCAATGTACGGATTCCAGGCAGAGGTGAATAATATTGCCGATGGCAATATGCCTAGGCTATCAATGGCTGGTGACCCTATAAAAATCGTCACCGAACAAGCCCTCAAGTTACGTCAGTTCCAAGGAAAATCATTCTATCTGTTGGTGGATGAATATGAAAATCTGCTTGATGAACAACAGCAAGTAGTGAACACTTTGCTGAAGCATACTCCTGAATCATATAATATCAAAATAGGCGTACGTGAGATGGGATGGCGTGTGCGCTACACTCTAAACGAGCAAGAACTAGTAAACGATCCTGCTGATTACGTAAAGTTCAACATTGTTGATGAGTTTACAAGTGATAATTCTGAAAAGTTTGTATCATTTGCCAGTGAGGTATGTCAGCTGCGTATCAAGGAATTGCTGGAGGGCGAATCTGAAGACTACAAGATTGAGGATGCTCTTATTAATTTGACAAATGAAGACGAAGCCGTAAAGCTGGGCGTGGAATCACATAAATACTATAAGGCAGTATGTGAGTATGAACAGAAAAATAGGATTAATCTTAACGTAACCCCGCTCTATAAATTTTATCTAGCCTATTGGGCGGATACTCATAACGACCTTCTGGAATCAACTATCAAGGATTTCCTAGCACACGAAGCAGCTTGGAATACCAGATATGATAATTATCGTTACAGTCTGCTATTTAAAATCCGTTCAGGTAGAGGTATGGGAGGCATTCAAAAATTCTATTCAGGGTGGACCACATTTGTGAAATTGGCAAATGGTAATATTCGTTATTTGATGGAACTTGTTTATCGCTCGTATTATCTGTATTTGCAATCAAATGGCGATCTCAAAAAGCCAGTACCACCAGAAATACAAACGAAGGCAGCTCGTAATGTGGGTTGGAAGAACTTGACTGAATTGGAGGGCACGTGGCAGAATGGAGCACAGCTCACAAGGATGGTGCAGTCTATTGGTACCATTTTCTCGCATATGGCCAAAGAAGGCGATAATGTTGCTCCTGAAATTGTACAGTTTGAGATAGAGGGCGAACGGTCTAAACGTACAGAAGAACTATTATCTGCTGGTGTTATGAATCTTGCCCTCGTTCGAATGGCAGCAAATAAGCAGACCGGTAGAGGCAGTGTAAAAGAATTCATGTATATGTTACACCCCATGTTTGCCCCATTCTTTATATACAGTTTCCGCAAGAAGCGCAAAATGGCTATTACCGATGCTGAGTTTTTGGAGTGTATTGACAATCAGAAAGATGCTGTGGCTAATATCTTGTCGAAGAAAAATATCAAGTTGCATTTGGAGCAAGAAGACCCAAAACAGTTGACTTTAGATTTTAATGACGATGATCAATAAAGACTATTTATATACTAGGGTATGGGAGAACCCTAATGCGGAAAAACTTACGTCAGGATCTCTATATCTGTTTGCCCACGATCCCGAGGCTAGAAGTAAATTCTGTGCTAGTATATTGCAGGTAAACAATCCTGATATAACCTTTGTGGAGTTAGAAATTGACGACCAAGACCAGATGAAGGACGTGACTAGTGGCAAAGTGGTGTCGCTTAGCAGTTCAAAGGAGATTGGTGAATACTTAAAGCATTATGCGCCAACTGTTATATATATTGAGGTCACAGGAATGAGTTGCAGGCTAGTGGCACCTGTGATGTTACACGCCATCTTGAATGATATGCAAGTTTGTATTGTATATATTGAGCCACAGAAATACCTTTTGAATGAATTTAAGAAAGTTGGTATCAATGAAGATCTTTCTGAAGCATGTGGAGGCGTAAACCCTTTGCCTGGGTTTGTAAAAGTCCTACCACACCGTGAAGAACCTCTCTTCGTGACGATGCTTGGATTTGAAGGAGGTCGTTTAACTTACCTCATTTCAACCCAACAACCAACTGAAGATAAGATACTACCTGTGATAGGTATGCCCGGATATAGAATAGACTATCCGTTTGAAAGCTATTGGGGTAACCGTAATTCATTGCGTGCTACAAAAGCATGGGAACGAGTAGAATATGCAGAAGCAAACTCAATCGTGGATAGCTATCTGACATTGAAGAAGATTTCATATGATAATAGAGACCCTGAGATGGTGATTGCACCAATTGGCACAAAACCTCATGCAATTGGCGCTATCTTGTATGCAATTAAAAATCCACGAAAGGTAGAATTACTTTATGATAACCCCATTCGTAGTTTAAGCCGTACAGATGGCGTAGGCCGTATTTTATGCTGTGATGTGACTAAGTTGTACAAGGAGAATTAATATGTCGGGTATAGATTCATTTTACACGCCATCGTCATTGGCAGATAAATTGATTGGTCTCATTGCTGTTCAGCAAGTGAGGAGGGCAATTGATTTCTGTGTGGGCGATGGTGACCTATTGAAAGCAGTGGCCCGAGGCTATGATGATGTAGAACTTTGTGGTACTGACATTTCGTATGATGCCATCAATAAACTGAAGGTGGATTTTCCGGAATGGCAATTGGCACAATGTGATTTCCGTGACTATGAGAGATTGGAGGATGTGCCTTTCCTAAAAAACAGGAAATACGACCTAGTAGTGCTAAATCCTCCATTTACCTGTAAAGGTAGTATCATCGAGCACATTGAGTTTGAAGGCGAAGAGTTTAAGGTGAGTACAGCCATGCACTTCCTGATGCGCGCTTTGCGCTTCCTAGATGAGGATGGTGGCTTGTATGCCATTCTTCCTATTAGTTGCGTTTATTCTGAGAAGGACCGAAAGGCTTGGGAGTACCTCAAGGCACACTATAATGCATGCATATTGGATGAATCGGAAAAGGTGTATTTCAGCAAGAACAAGGCAACTCAATCCGAAGCGACCGTTTCATGCTCGCCTAATATCGTGATGGTATATGCAGGACGATACATAGTAAAAGGAATTGAAGAGAAGCATGCAGATTTCTCTTCATTGCCTGTATATGACGTGATTCGTGGTTGTATGCGTATGCAGAACCCTGCTTTCTCTCGTAGTACTCAAGCCGTGAAATTGATCCACACTACCAACATACAGAAAGGCAAATTGGTTAAAGTCAGAAATGTGTTGCCTGGTTCATCCCAACAAGTTGATGGCTATGGCGTGGTGATACCACGCGTGTGTAATCCTAATCCGATGAAGATTGCGCTACTAGATGGTACCAGCACTTATGTACTCTCGGATTGTATGATCATGCTTCGCACTGCCACTATGGCAGATGCAGAGCAAGTCCGCCAGCACATCCTCGATAATTGGGCAGACTTTGTGAAACTGTATAAGGGTACAGGTGCCCAATATACCACCTTGGCAAGAGTGAAGGCACTGTTCTTGGGTAATAATGTTGACGTTAAGTGTTAAATGGAGCGATATGGAATCATAGAAAATAAAAACTATTGGCAATCTTTGGATTTCATAGATTAATTGAAAATATAAAAAACTTCAAGAACAATTTTGGACAATATAGGTTTCCCAAGGCATATTTGAGTCGAAAAAACAAATTTCTCATTTTTTCAAAACCTCTGCCACGGTTTGGCGTACCATTGGTGTACTTTTGCAGAAAAATCAATGATTATGGCTACAAACGCTGCAAATAGAACAAACATATTCTCTTTCATTCCGAAGTCTATTTCTTCGGAAGTGTTTCTTGTCTGGCTCATTAATTATCTTGATTCTGACTGCAAGTACAGTCATTACAAACAGTCCTTTTTCGACAATCTCTTGTTAAAAAGAGAAGACAAGGGGAAGTCGGTATCTCAGATATCAATCAACCGCCAAGGTAATAACACAGAAGCTGTACTTTCATTCCATTTCAATGGAACAGATGAGAGGCATGATATTCTTCTTTTGTTTATCGACAAAGAATCGAATATGGTTCGTCCTGAACAACTTGACCGATATAAATGGATCTATCCGAACTGCTACCGCTATATATATTATAAAACGGGATATGTAACCAGAATAGAAGAACAGGTTGTTAGCCAGAATCAATATGATTTGGTTACTGATGGCATGATGGAATCTGTTTTAGAGTCGATATCAGAGTTACATCCATTGATAAGGATTTATACAGATTACTTGAACAATGAGGTTGAAGCCTTCAATTACTATCATGAGCGTCTCTTCTTGAATCATGATAAAGAGATTCTACATGACTCCGCCGCTCAGAAGTATCTTCTTGATACACTTCTGGAGAATATAGCAGAAGACAATTGGAGCATTAAAATTGAGTAATATATGGTCAACAACGACAGAGGACAAAGTCTGATAACCAAATATGTCTGGGTGATAGAGACCATCTATCGCAGACATAGGATTTCATTCAAGGAACTGAGTGAAATGTGGCTTCGTGATGATATCAGCAGAGGTGTGGAGCTACCCAAGCGCACCTTCGACAACTGGCGTTATGTCATCTGGGATATGTTCGGTATCAGCATCGTCAATGAGAATCGTGGCGAGTACCGCTACTATATCGAAAACGAGGAAGACATCAGCAAGAACGGTCTCCGTTCATGGCTCTACAACACTTTTTGCGTGAGCAATGCCTTGGCAAACAGCCAGAGCATCAAAGACCGTATCATTCTTGAATACGTGCCATCCGGACAAAATCACCTTCAGCCCATCATCGAGGCTATGAAGGAAAACCGTGTGCTCAACATCACCTATCACAGCTATTGGAAGGACGAGGAGAACAACTTCGATGTGCAGCCTTTCTGCGTAAAGCTGTTCCGTCAGCGTTGGTATCTGGTAGCCCGAAGCACCTATTCCTATTACTATGAGAAAGGGCCACGTATCTATGCCCTCGACCGAATAAATGACCTTCACACCACCAGCGAGACCTTCGAGATGCCGAAGGACTGGAGCGCAAAGGAATACTTCGACGGATGCTTTGGCATCATAGCCGACCATCGGACGGATGTTCAAGCCATCAAACTGAAGGTCAATGCCAGTCAGGCAAACTATATCCGTGACCTAAGGCTCCATGATTCGCAAGACGAGATAGAACGTAACGGGGAATACAGCATCTTTGCCTATCAGTTACGACCATCCTACGACTTCATTCAGGAGCTACTATGGCATGCAGCCGATATGGAAGTACTTGAACCGCAGTCACTTCGTGAAGACATAGCAAGTATCATTAAACGTATGAACGACAAATACAATAAGGTATAATTCAAGTTCAACAAATACGTTAAAACAAAAACAAGAAAAACTCCTTAGTGTCTTAGAGCCTCTTGCTGAGTCTCTTCTGATATGAGCCTTTATTTTCCTTGTAAGCTTTTAGGGCTTACAGATAAAATAAATTCTCATATCAGGCCTATGACAAGACATTAAGGAAAAAAACATCAAAAAGCCGAATGTTACTCTTGATTTGCTTTTTCTTGTTTTTGCCTTCAAGTTTAAAGCCCTCACAGAGGGTGCAGACTTGATTGAATGAAAAACAGGAAGCCTAAAGGCTTACAAGGCTTTCATACAAGCAAGGCAGCATAGGCTTTGCAGAAGCCTACAAACTTGAAGGGGTTTTCATTGTTTTTGTCATATTCATAAAGATAAATAAAAAAGGAATAAAGATTATGCGAGATTTTGCAGCAATAGATTTTGAGACAGCAAACAATGAGCGTTCCTCGGTCTGTTCCGTGGGAATAGTCATAGTGCGCGACGGTGAGATAGTAGATTCGTTCTATTCCCTCATCCAGCCAGAGCCCAACTATTACAACTACTGGTGTTCACAAGTACATGGCTTATGTAGAGAAGACACCGACGATGCCCCCGTATTCCCAAAGGTATGGGCGCAGATAGAACCTCTGATTGAAGGCCTGCCCCTTGTGGCTCATAACAAACCATTTGACGAAGGCTGTCTGAAAGCCGTCTTCCGTGTCTATCGCATGGACTATCCCGATTACGAGTTCTACGACACGCTATGCGCCTCCCGACGTGCGTTTCGCTACTTGCCCAACCATCAACTGCACACCGTAGCCGCCGAGTGTGGCTATTGTTTGGAGAACCATCACCATGCCCTTGCCGATGCAGAAGCCTGTGCATGGATTGCGAGGGAGATACTATAAGTAATTACGAATTACTTTTAATGGTAGGTGCAAAATTTGCAACTACCACTCAAATAGATTAATTCATACAGATTATCAGCTTGTAAGGAAACTCACAAGCCTAATATGCATTTTTTGCATAATACTCAATACAAAACCGAAATATACTTCTGTAGGTTATAGCGTGAAGAGCAAATAATATCAACACGCATTTTTTGCGTGTTAATGACATAAACACTCATTGCCATTCCATATTAAGAATGGAGCAGAGAAAGCAAAACTGAGGAAAAGGATGTGATGGTAAAAGTAGTAGTAAATTTGATAAATCAGAGAAATGAGTAAACAAAGTCTTACATCAGAAAAATGTCAGAAAATAGACCAAAAACTTGCAAGTACGCAATTAATTCACTATATTTGCACACGATAATACAATTTAATAACTAAAAACACAATAATCATGAACAAAGAACTTAAACTTAATAAAGTATTTCCAGAAATATCAGCTAATGATGAATGGGGTAATTCTTATAAATATTATGTACCTCGTTTTATAGAATATGCAAGAAAAAAAATGCCAATTGATTCATGGGAAAAAGAAGATCGAGAAAGCTTTATTGCATCTGTAAATTGCGTGTCTTCTTTGAAACAAGGTAATTTCACGCTCGAACAAAGGAAAGTTCTTATAGATAATTGGGAAAAATATTTCACAGAGCTTTTATATAAAATAGTAACTAATGAATCATTCCAATTGCAATTAAATAAAGAACTGTATGATTCAATTTTAAATGTTACAACAAAAGCCGATGAGAGATATATGCGAGCTGCTGCATTACGTTTTCTAGCAGCTTTTCAGCCTACGCACCTATCTACTGTTGTTACTGGAAAGAACCTATGGGAACTATATCAACTTTTGCGCTCATTTGGTATTCCTGATTATAACGGACAGTCAGATATTGAATTAAGCCATCATTTACAACTTTATATTAATGATCAATATCCATTTGATGATAAGTATCTAAGGAGTACATATGTATGGCGTATTTATGACCTTGTAGAAGAATGGAAATCTGCAAATGGCATGGAACAAATAGAAGAAATTGTAAAACTCTTGAATGTAAAAAAAAACTTAATCCTTCAAGGGGCTCCAGGAACAGGTAAGACATATAACACTGCTTCTGTTATAGTTGAAATGAAGCATGAATATATGCCAGATATGTCTCGTCAAGAAATAATGGAGAAATACAACAAATTGGTAAAAAATGGTTTTGTTGCATTTACTACATTTCATCAGTCACTCGATTATGAAGATTTCGTTGAGGGACTAAAGCCTGTTATTGAAAATGGACATGTTACATACAATGTTGAACCTGGAATATTCAAGAAAATATGTGAAAAAGCATCTGAAGATACAAACAATGCATATTTTCTCATTATTGACGAAATTAATCGTGGTAATGTCTCAAAAATATTCGGTGAACTTATAACTTTGCTTGAAGCAGACAAAAGACAAGGAAATGTAAACGCCTTACCTGTCACATTGCCATATAGTAAAGAGTCATTTATTATACCAGACAATTTATATGTTATCGGTACAATGAATACTACCGATCGTAGTGTAGGTACGATAGACTATGCCCTACGTAGAAGATTTGCATTTTATACCATCCAAGCCAATAAAAATATTGTTAGCAGACAAGAAGGAGAAGTTGGTAAAAAAGCAATAGAATATTATGAAAAAGTCTATGAGCATCTTAAGCAAAATCCATCAAGTGACATAAATCTTGATGATTTAATGATTGGTCATAGTTATTTTCTTGCAGACTCTATTTCTTCTCTGGATCTTAAATGGAAATATGAAGTTTTGCCTCTTTTAGATGAATATTTCAAGGATGGACTTATTAGTAAACCATTTCAAGGATGATTACATTAGAAGAACAATCTCAATTAACAGAGGGATATGTAGACAAACTAAATTTGCGTGAAACTTATACATCTATGCCCAAAGAGCAACTCGCTCTTAATAGAGATGATGATGGAAAATGGTGGTCTAGTTATTATATTGGAGCATCAATAATAAACGGAAAGCAAATAGTGGTGTTGCCTAAGTTGAAGAAATTAGACTTTATGTCTCTTTTTTCCTTTGCTTTGTTGTATCAACCTTCTTCAGAATATTTTTCTTCATGTTATAATATTTGCTGGGACAAGGAAGTTATAGCAAACACAGAGTTGTATGATGTACTAACACCTCTCTTAGTAATGCAATATTTGAATGTCCTGGAAAAACTTGTTGGTAAAGGGTTAAAACGTGACTATATCCTCCTAGAGGAAAACTTACATTCCAAAATTCGAGGGAAACTTAAACCGATTACCAATTGGAGAAAGAATGTTCTTAAAGAAAAAGAAGATTATTTCTATTGTCAATATCAAGTTTTCTCTGCAAATATTCCAGTAAATAGACTATTGAAAAAAGCCTTGGATATATCTCTTCACCTTTTGGGTGATATACGCTCACGATCACATAATATGACAGGACTTGCATTTTTATCTTCAAAATTGAAATTATTGGATGCATTTAAAGATATTGACAATAATGTTTCTCCCGAATCGGTAAAGAACTATAAATATGATAAATTAAATATATATTATTCTGAGGCTATAAGGTTAGCAAAAGATATAATAAAACATAAAGATAATGCTTTAAATGATAGTACAGAAAACAGAAAAGTACCGCAGTTTTGGATTGATATGTCTCGTCTTTACGAAGTATATGTTTTAGGCATACTTCAATCTTATTATCCTAATCAGATACTCTTTCAAGAGAAAGGTAGCTATGGCACACAATGTGATTATCTGCATATAGGAGAAGGGATAGTTCTTGATGCTAAATATAAATCATGGTATTCTTCTAAAGAAACGAGAGATAGTCATAAGGATTCTATGATAGCTGATATAAGAGAAATAAGTGCATATGCAAGAGACGAGCAATTATTAAGGAAATTCACAAAAAAAGATATATGTTCTCCTATTTGTGTTATAATTTATCCTGTTCAATCTGATGAATATGCAACAAAATTAGAAAGCGAGTTGTTCATGTCTGTAAAAAATAACAAGATTAAAGGTTATAGAGATTTCTACCTATTAGGTGTAGATTTACCAAGATTATAATTTGTCAATTGAATAATGCTTAAATACATCTCAAACTCTTCCCACTACAAAGAGGTGCTTTCACGGGTACAAACCGTGAAGCAGACTCTTTGGATTGGAACGGCTGACATAAAAGACGTTTATATCGAGGTGGGCAAAGAGAAAAAGCCGTTTCTGGCTCTCATTGCCCAACTCATTAGGCGGGGCGTGGATGTGAGGCTCATTCACGCAAAAGAGCCTGGACCTAATTTTCGGGAGGACTTCGACAAATATCCTGTGCTGTATGACCGCTTGGAGAGGGTGCTTTGTCCGCGTGTTCATTTCAAGATGTTTGTATTTGATTGCAAAGAAGTATATATCGGTAGTGCCAACCTCACAGGTGCCGGAATCGGTATGAAAGGCGAGGACAAACGTAATTTTGAGGCTGGCATCCTTACCGACGATTCCGAGATAGTAGAACAGGCAATGAACCAATTTGATGATGTATGGATAGGAAAACATTGCAAGAAATGCAAGCGAAGAGACTTTTGTCCTGATCCAATCGCATAATTTTTTATTGAATATAGCATTTTTCTTTGACCTCTGCCTCCAGTTGGCAGAGGTCTTTGTTTACTTTGCACTTGAAATTTGAATATTAAATCTTTAATTACGAGAGACAATATGGAAATTAAAGTATTAACTAAAAATGGAATGTCTATTCTTTTAGTCAAGGCAGACTTTTACGAGATGTTAGACAAAAACTTTACAGAGGTGTGTGAAGCAATTGCCAACAAAGGAAAGGTGCTGAAGGAGCTTGTGAGGCTTTTTGAGAAAGAAAGTGATTGTATAGAGAAAATACTCAGTATAGTGAGATGTGCAAATGGAGAAGAAAAAGCGACTCAATTTCTTTCAGAGGAATTACATATCAGCTATAACTCCGCTCAATATATATTGAATATGCCAATTGATTGTCTCTTGTCTTTAAATGTAAAGATTCTGCAGGAGATGTTCGAGGATTATAAAACAAAGATTAGCAAACTTGTATTATGTAATTGCCCTTGCCGATGTAGAGGTAGGGGCATGGATAGCGAGGAAGATACTGTAATATTTTCAAATTACTAATTACCTTGAGTGGTCAGGCCATACAATAATAAAATATGATAGATTCCCAGACTATACAAAAGCTTCGCGAACTTCTGATAGAGGGAGTTGCAGAGCGAGTTGGCATCAAGGTCATGGTGTTTTTTAGAACTAAACGCAATACACTTGGGAAGAATTGCTCAAGCCTTGAATCTAAGGTTTAATAACGGGACGGAGGCTGCGGAGGCAATGAAATACAGAACTACTACTGTGTTTTTTGAAAAATGTGCCATGTCTAGCGTATTATTCTTTTCCCTCTGCCTCCAGTTGGCAGAGGTCTTTGTTTTCTTTGCACTAAAAATCTAAAAATGTATAGTATATGATAGATATTAATGATGAAAATATTCAGCTCATTGAGGATGAGATCATGTTGATGTATGACAAAAAGCCATGTGATTATCCCGATTATGAATGTCTGTTGTCTTTGAGAAAATACATGATTAATCGTAATGTATTGAAACATCAAGAGGAGATACTACCAGACATTATCGCATTCAACGATGCATTGCGAGAGGCTTTGAAAGAAATGTATGACAGAGCACATCATATCTGGAATAGCATCAAGGGTAAAAAAGATTTTGGTGATGAGATGGAACTTACTGCCAAATGCTTTCTGTCTTGTGACTATCCAGAACTACATCTCGTTCAGAAAGATGACAGACAAGATTTGTGGTATGCACTATGTGATAGTGGTTGGAATCGTCTGTATGATTTAGGAGTGGCACCAGAACTGGTTTTCCCACGAGATATTGACGACTCTTTTGATCATATGATTGGTATGGATTGTCCTCCTCCAAATTGGAATGAAGGGCTTGATTGGGAGTTGACTAAGGACTTGCATTTAATAAGTGCATTTCATAATCTATTTGACCACATGAAATTCGCAATTACGGATTTCATATATGTGCGTAAGTTTGAGACAGAGATAAACATAGAAATCAAAAAAAAGTTCATAAAATGACATATAAGGAATTGCTCGATTCTGTCAGTTTTGATGAAATCGTACCATACATATCAAAGTATCATGGTGACAATGATTGCCTTGTGCTGTATAAGATTCATTATGAT
>Ga0326513_10001748_pt1 | contig 16514 bp, 28 predicted proteins | sample 2_2465_0518_D_FD_203654 | JGI IMG/M metagenome (GOLD analysis project Ga0326513, IMG submission 203654) | Bovine rumen microbial communities from UC Davis, California, United States - 2_2465_0518 | ecosystem: Host-associated > Mammals > Digestive system > Stomach > Rumen | place: USA... | reverse complement strand
GAACCTTGTTTACTCTGACGCCGACGATGTGACAGTAAACTACTATGTCGACATGAAGGGCTACATCGACAAACGCCTCAACACCACGCGGATGATGATAGCCGGAGTCGAGACTTCCTTCGTCGCCACAAAGAACTACGCCATCGGCGACTTTGTCATTGTCAATGACACGCTCTATCGCATCACCGCAGTCATAACCTCCGGAGAGACAATTACTCCGGGCACGAACGCTTCCGAAACAACAGTAGCAGAGCAGTTAATTGCACTCTATAACGCATAAGGAGATTAAATCATGGTCTATCAGTACTACATCGTTGAGATCCAGCAGTATGAAAGCGGCGAGTATGGGCACATTGTCCACTACGCATGGGATACGGACGCTACAAAGGCGCGACTGAATGCGGAGTCGAAATACTATCAGGTCCTCTCCGCCGCAGCTGTCAGCGAGCTGCCGCAGCATTCCGCCATCATGTTCAACGCGGAAGGCTATCCCATCATGAACCAGTGCTACAAGCACAGCAGACCTGTCACGCCTGATGTTTCGCCAGAGACGGAGGAGGCAGCTGAATAATGCAGATTTTGCAGTATATCTCAGCCCACTGGATTCAGTGGTTATTCGCGGCGGCGGTGGCTGTCCTCGGCTGGGGGTACCGCACCGTCTCCGCACGGCTCAAAGCAGAGCAGGCGAAGAACGAGGCAATCGCGGAGGGCGTTCAGGCGCTGCTCCGTGAGAGCATCGTGAACAGCTACAACAAGTACAGCGAGCGCGGCGCGTGCCCGATCTACGGCAAGGAGAGCGTCAAAAAAGCCTACGCTGCCTATCACCAGCTGGGCGGGAATGACGTCGCGACGGAACTCTATCAGAAAATCCTGAAGATGGAGGAAGAGAAAAATGATCAATGAGAAATGGCTCCGCGCGGCAGGCATCCGCGCCATTAAAACAATCTGCCAGACCGCCATCGCTACGATCGGGACGGCAGCAGTCATGGACCAGGTCAACTGGACCGCAGTCTTGTCCGCATCACTTCTGGCGGGAATCCTGTCCATGCTGACGAGTCTCGCCGGTCTTCCAGAGGTCGACACCTCGGAGGCGAGGGGATGAGTGCGGCGAGCTTCATCGCCCAGATCGGGCCGATCGTGCAGAAGTACGCGGCGCTGTACGGCTACCGCTTCCCGTCGGCTATCATCGCACAGGCCTGCATCGAGTCCGGCTACGGGACGAGCTCGCTTGCGTACCGGTACCACAATTATTTCGGCATCAAGTGGTGGCGGGGCTGCGGCAGGAGCGCCGTGAACCTGTCAACGAAGGAGGAATACACGCCGGGCGTCCTGACGAGCATCACCGCAGGCTTCGCTGTCGGAAAAGACATGGAGGACGGCGTCCGGATGTACTTTGAGTTCATCCAGCGCAATTCCAGATATAACAACCTGAAGAGCGCGGTCAGCTCGAAGAACTACATCGAATTGATCCGGGCGGGCGGGTACGCCACCAGTTCGACCTACGTCACCACTGTATGGAACGTGGTCTGCACGCAGAACCTCGGAAGGTTCGACAAGCAGGCCGCACCGACGCCGGTCAGCTATGCCGGAGTTGTCACAGCTTCCGCTCTCAATGTCCGCACAGCTCCATCCACGACTGCGGACATCATGCAGGTCGCGGACAGGAATTTCATTTTGCCGAAAGGCCTCTGCGTCGCCATCGACGCCGAGCTGGACGGCTGGGGGAGACTTGCCTCAATCCCCGGGTGGGTCTCGCTCCAGTATATTAGAAAATAGCTGCTATACTTCCTCTTGCGGGCTCTCGTCGGATACCACCTCCGGCGGGGGCCCTTTTTGCGTGGAGCAGGATCAGACTGCCGATGACCTCGATCGTGTTCGAATACCGTTCCGTTGGGTCCACTTTGAGGGTCGTATCCGAACACGGCCCTTTTTCTTTTGTATTGTAAGCAATGATCACCTCTTCCGGCAGCACGGTCACACTCGCAACGAAGGTTTGCAGTATCTTCTTGTGGATCGTCTCGTCTTCAGTTCGGAAGGACTTTAGCCATCCCACGACCATCTCGCGCGGGATGACCGGGCGCTGCAGCCGGGCCTTCTCGATCTCTATCGTGTATTCCTCAATATCCGCCTCGACCTGGCTGAGCCTGCTGACGACAGATGCACCGGCGCCTGCCTCGATCGCGTCGATCAGATTCTTCTGGCGCCTCCGCGCGTCCTTCAGCTTTGCCTTCCACATCGTCGCGGGATCGTCGGCCTGCCGCTTCTCCTGGATCTCCATGATCCGGTCCGCGATGGCCTCGATCGTCGCGTCTTCCCTCAGTATGTCATCCATAGTGTGTCGAAGAACGAGTTCCTCCAGCTGGTCCTTCGGGACAGGCTTCAGCTCGCAGCCCTTCGTCCTGCACTTGTAATAGTGATACTTCATCCCGGACTTCCCAGTCCCGGTCTCCGCGGTCATTTTACTGCCGCACAGTCCACAAATACATTTCCCGGTCAGATAATAATCCACTTTTGCCTTCCCTTCCGCGTTGTTACGGCTCGTCTTAAAGTACAGTGCCGCCCGGTCGAACGTCTCCTGGTCGATGATCGCAGGTGCCGGGATCTCGATGCCGTCGAACGAGAACCGGCCCAGATATCTCTCGTTGCGCAGGATCCGGAAGACCACGGACGGCGAAGGCATCCCTCCGGCCCGGTTCGTCACGCCGTGGCGATAAAGATACTCCTGCAGCTCTCGTGTTTTCGCTCCTGCGATATGACGGCGAAAGACTTCCCGGATCGCATCAGCAGCCGGCTCGTCGATGATAATGTGCTGGTCGGCGTCCTTCTTGTATCCGTGTGGGAGCTTTCCGACCACGAAGCGGCCCTTCTTCGCGCTCTCGCGCAGGCCGCGAACGACCTTTTGCCGCAAGTCCGCGGAGTAGTATTCCGCGAGGCCTTCAAGGAGCGACTCCATCAGGATCCCTTCAGGACCATCCGGAACAGCCTCCCGCGCGTACATCAGCTGCACGCCGGCCTTCCGGAGGCGCATCTTGTTTACGGCTATATCCTCACGGGACCGGCCGAAGCGATCGATCTTCCATACGATCACCGCATCGAAGAGTCCACGATCCGCGTCATGCATCATCCGCTGGAACTCATCGCGGCCGTCCACACTTTTCCCCGAGACGTGTCGATCCGCGTATATCCCTATCACATCCACGCCCTTCTGCTGCGCGAACGTTCTGCAGTCAGCGACCTGTCCTTCTATGCTTTGATCTGTCTGTCGCGGTCCTTCCGAATACCGCGCATATATGACGCCGCGCATCAGCGGATATCAAGGACCGCGCGGACTGCGGCCTTAATTTCAGGGATAGCAGCCTGGTATGCGCGGAGGACACAAAGGTCATCAGCGGACACGCGAATAAGCTGGTCCTCGTGTGAGGGGTATCGTCCGCGGACATCTGTCGAGCAGAGCAGGTATTCGAGATTGACGTCAAACAGTTCCGCCAGCGCGTCCGCTTCCGGAAACTGTGGGCGGCGCGTGCCGCGTTCGTATCCGGAGATCGTGACGTGATTCACGCCGAGACGGTCCGCGACTTCCTGCTGTGTCATTCCTGCCTCTTTCCTCAGCTGCCGGATCCTGTCTTTCATTTCCATTTGATGTACCTCTCGAAAAACAAATCACAGTTCTATATTGACAAGTATAAGCGATGTGCTTATTATTGTAAATGTGCAAAACGCACAGTTAACTAAGCGAATAGATAACCTGAAGGAGAGACGAAGAGATGACCAGAGAATACAGAGACAGCAGGAAAGCGTTCCGGCCAGAGGTCGGCGGAGTGTACGAGAACCAGGGCGGCGGGATCTTCCGCTGCCTGAAGTCCGGCAGGGATCGTTCGAAGATGCAGAACGTAAGAAGCGGGTGGACATTCCAGGCTCACGGCGTCGGGATCTACGCTGACGGCCGGATCGACTGGGACTATAGCACCGGCGGCGTCTTCGCGGAATGAAAGGAGGGAAGAGATGAAGAGATACGACACACTGAGATGCAGCAACGCGGAAGACGTCAGGGCGCAGCTCCGGAACCTGAATGCAGCCGGCTTCCACGCCGTTGTCGGAGGACAGGACGGTCTGACCGTCACGATCACCGAGGTCCCGGAGACGGAGTACCTGGTGCGGGCGTTGACGGCAGCAGGGACGCAGCACACCTACTGCGGGACGATGGAGGAGGCAGAGGAGGCCCTATACACCATGATCGCGAGCGGCTACGAGTACGCGGAGATCTGCGAAGGCTATCCGGGAGAATGGACACCGGTGAAGAGATACGGGAAAGGAGGTGAAGTATGACTGCAGAACTTGATGCGAAGGCAATCGGCCGAAGGCTCCGGGAACTCCGGGGGTTCGACCTCTCGCAGAACGCGGCCGCAGAAGGCGCGGGCATATCCGTCGCGGCGCTCAGTCTGTACGAGACGGGGCAGCGGATCCCCGGCGGCGAGGTCGCCGTCAAGCTGGCGGCGTTCTACAACACGAGCACAGACTATATTTTTTTAGGCAAAAACTAAGCGGAACGCGTAGAAAACTACGCAGGAGGGAACAGATGGATCTGACAATGCTCGCGGAGGCCCTGCTGGATCTCATGCTGCGGGAGATGGCGAAGGAGGAGAGACATGACGACAACACTTGAGGGAATCGGCTTTCTGGCGTTTTTACTTGGCGCATCAGCAATAGAGAGCGCCTGCATCTGGATCCCGGTCGCAGTGATGACCGTGGGGGTGCTGGCTATGATGCTCGGCTTGTTTTTAGAGAGGAGGTGAAAGAGATGGAAAACAACACATTGATCAGACTGCTGGCCGCGTTCGGAACGCTGGCTCTGGTCAGGGAGATCGCGTTGTCGCCTATGCCCGACAACCAAGCGATCGCGCAGATCCGGGAGATCATCAAGCAGATCGAAGAGTAAGGAGGAAGAAGGATGAAGGTCACAAAAATAATCTGCGACCGGTGCCGCGAAGAGATTACCGGCATCCCGTTCTGGATCCAGACCGGAGCGGATGGAGATGACGAGGACGGCTTCTTCCGGGGCAAGGACTTCTGCCCGGACTGCATCGAGACGATGCGTATGTTCATGCTCCCGGCGCAGGAGCAGAAGGAGAAGCCGAAAGCAATCGTGAAGAAGATCGGGAGACCGAAGAAGGAGGAGAGATGAAGATAACAGTCGAATTTGAATCGCTGGAAGAGTTCCAGAAGTACCTGCAGGGCGCCGCGCCGGCTCAGGAAGAGCCCAAAGCGGAGAAGGTGGAAGAAGTACCCGCCAAGGCGGAAGAAGCGCCCACAACGCCGGCAGAGGCCGCTCCCGTTGCGATCCCGTGGGAGAAACCGGAGGACACGATCGAGGCGAAGACGCCGGCGGTCACGGAGGACTTCCGCATCGAGGTCCGGAAGACGCTCGCAGCACTGAACAAGGTGCAGACCGGCAATCCCGCGAAGAAGTTGATCGCAGAGATCGGCTACAAGCGGCTGACGGACGTCCCGCTGGAGCTGCTGCCGGGCCTAATGGAGAAGGCGAAGGAGGCCATGAACAATGCCTAAAGCACATGCAAAGCTGAGCCCGTCTGCGGCGGAAAGATGGATCCATTGCCCGGGCTCCATCCGGCTCTCGGAACAGTGCCCGCCGGCGCCGTCCAGCGAATATGCGGACGAAGGAACTGCAGCGCACCGGCTCGCTGAGCTGAAGGTCGAGTGCGGTCTGGTCCCGATCGGAGATCCAAAACTTACAAAGGACTTCGAGCGGGCACGCGCTTCGCAGTACTACTGCGGAGAGATGGAAGAGGCGACGGAGTTCTACGCGGACCGGGTGCAGGAGATCTACGCGAAGGCCCTGCAAGAGGATCCTGCGGCGGAGCTGATGGTCGAGCAGCACTTCTCCCTGGAGGAATGGATCCCGGGCGGCTTCGGCACCTCGGACGCGGTCGTGATCGGCGGGGACGTGATCGAGGTCATCGACCTGAAGTACGGCAAGGGCGTTAGGGTGGACGCGACCGGGAATCCGCAGCTGCGGCTGTACGGCCTCGGCGCGGCGATGCTCTTCGGCGACATCTACGACCTGAACACGGTCCGCATGACGATCATCCAGCCGCGGCTCGACCACATCAGCACGGAAGAGATGCCGCTCATGGACCTGTTCAAGTGGGCCGAGACAGTCGTGAAACCGGCGGCGAAAGAGGCAGCAGGGAAGAAGGCCCACACGGCGAGCGGCGACTGGTGCCGCTGGTGCCCGGCGAAAGCCGTCTGCAGAACGCGGGCCGAGAAGCAGCTGGAGCTCGCGGCGTACGACTTCCAGAAGCCGGACCTGCTGACGGTCGACGAGATCGGCGACATCCTGGCACGGGCGGACGAGCTGCAGAAGTGGGCGGCGGACGTGCAGGCCTACGCACTGGAGCAGGCACTCGCCGGCGAACACATCGACGGCTGGAAGCTCGTTGAGGGCAGGAGCGTCAGGAAGTACGCGGACGACCTGAAGGTCGCGGAGGCGCTGCAGGCAGCAGGATGGCCGGAGGCGGCGCTGTATGAGCGCAAGCTCTACGGCATCACGACGATGGAAAAGATCGTCGGAAAGAAAAAACTGACTGAGATCCTCGGGGATCTGATCATCAAGCCTGCGGGCAAGCCGGTCCTGGTACCGGAGTCGGATAAGCGGGAGGCAATAAACACCATAGAGAGCGCGAGGGCGGACTTCGCAGAGTGAGGAGGAAAGCATGAATCAGATCACCATCACAAGAGAAGAGTTCAGGGAAAAGATCATAAAGAACCCGGAAAGCTATGGCCTCGTGCGCGCTATGCGTAAAGACCCGGAGAGGATGAAGGTCGACGAGATACGGGCGTGCATCGAAGAATTCATGCTGACGGTAGTCCTCAAAGAGGTCGAGATGGATCTCTTCGGGCCGGGAGAATGAGCCTCTTCGACCGCGGCGAGTACGCTGCAGAGCAAGCATACCAAGAATTTTTATATGAACAAAGGAGGAAAGGTATGGCAACAAAAGTAGTCACAGGAAAAGTGAGATTCAGTTATGAACACGTCTTCCAGCCGTGGGCAGCGGCAGAAGGACAGGCAAAGAAATACAGCGTCTGCCTGCTGATCCCGAAATCGGACAAGGCAACGCTGCATAAGATAACGGCCGCAATAGACGAGGCCGTTCAGACTGGCATCAACTCGAAGTGGGGCGGCAAGATGCCGAAGAACCTGCACCTCCCTCTCAGGGACGGAGACGAGGAAAGAGCGGAAGAGCAGCCGGAATACGAGGACATGATGTTCCTGAACGCCAATAGCAACACAAGGCCCGGCGTCGTGGATAAGGACCTGAACGAGATCCTGGACCCGGAGGAATTCTACTCCGGATGCTGGGGCAGAGCGTCCATCAATTTCTACGCATATGACAGCAGCGGAAACCGCGGCATCGCTGTGGGCCTGAACAACGTCCAGAAGCTCAAAGACGGAGACCGTCTGGGCGGTTCGAGAGCTTCTGCAGAGGACGACTTCAGCGACGGATTTGAGGACGATGACGAGGAGGACTTCTGAGATGCGCACGCTCTCGATCGACGTTGAGACATACAGCTCCGTCGACCTCGGGGCCTGCGGGCTCCACAAGTACATGGAGAGCCCGGACTTCGAAATCTTATTGATCGGTTACAGCTTCGACGGCGGTGAGGTCAAGGTGCATGACTGTACCGGGCCGCACTGCTGGCCGCGGGACCTGCTCGCCGCTTTAGTTGATCCGAACGTGCAAAAGCGCGCATGGAACGCCGCATTCGAGCGCAACGCGTTCGCCCACGCTCTGGAGGAGGAAATGCCTCCGGAGCAGTGGAGCGACACGATGATCCTCGCGATGGAGTGCGGCCTGCCGGGATCGCTGGCAGCCGCTGGCATAGCTCTCGGACTTCCGGAGGAGCAGCTGAAGGATCCCGTCGGCAAGAGCCTCATCCAGTATTTCTCGAAGCCGTGCAGGCCAACGAAGGCCAACGGCGGGCGGACGAGAAACCTGCCGGCGCACGATAAGGAGAAGTGGAAGCTGTACATCGAGTACAACCGGCAGGACGTCGTGACGGAGATGGCGATCCGGAAGGCGCTGGAGGCGTTCTCGCTTCCGGCGTCGGAGCAGCGGCTCTGGGAGATGGATCAGCGCATGAACGATCGCGGCGTCCGCGTCGACGTGCCGATGGTCCGGAAGATCGTCAGCTACGACGAGCAGCGCCGGCAGGAGCTGCAGGAGGAGGCCCGGGAGATCACCGGGCTCTCCAATCCGAACAGCCTCGCGCAGCTGAAGCCGTGGCTGAACGACCGCGGGATCCCGATGACGCAGATCACGAAGGACACGGTCGCGGCAGCGCTAACGCTGAAATACCTGCCGGAGGATGTGCGGCGCGTGCTGGAGATCCGGCAGGCGCTCGGGAAGACGTCGACAGCCAAATACGCGACCATGCTCGGCGCAGCGTGCCGGGACGACCGCGTCCGCGGGATCCTGCAGTTCTACGGGGCGAACAGGACCGGCAGATGGGCCGGCCGGCTCGTGCAGGTCCAGAACCTCGCGAGGAACTCCCTGCCGGATCTGGACCTTGCGCGGGCGCTGACGGCACAGGGCGACTTCGAAACACTGGAGACGCTTTTCGGGGAGACAGCCTTCGTGTTTTCGGAACTTGTCCGGACGGCGTTCATCCCGTCGGACGGCTGCCTGTTCGTCGTCTCGGACTTTTCCGCGATCGAGGCCCGCGTGGTCGCGTGGCTCGCCGGTGAGGAATGGGTGCTGGAGGCGTTCCGGGCGGGAAAGGATATCTACTGCGAGACGGCCTCGATGATGTACCACGTGCCGGTCGTCAAACATGGACAGAACGGCGAGCTGCGCCAGAAGGGCAAGATCGCGACGCTGGCCTGCGGATATGGCGGCGGCGTCGGTGCGATGAAGGCGATGGACCGCGGCGGCTCGATCCCGGAGGAAGAGCTGCAGAGCGTCGTCGACCAGTGGCGGCAGGCGAACCCGAAGATCGTGAAGCTGTGGAGGAAGTGCGAGCAGGCGGCCAGGACGGCGATCGAAGAGAAGCGGACCGTCCGGGCGACCGAATCGATCAGCTTCAAGTATGCCGGCGGCCATCTGTTCTGCCGGCTGCCGTCAGGACGGTCGCTGTGCTACTGGAGGGCGCGGATCACCGAGGACGGCCAGCTCGTCTACATGGGCGTGAACCAGACGACGAAACAGTGGCAGGAGATCGAGACCTGGGGCGGGAAGATCGTCGAGAACATCGTGCAGGCGGTCGCGCGGGATTGTCTGGCGGTCGCGATGCAGCGCGTCGAGGCGATGGGCTACCAGATCGTGATGCACATCCACGACGAGATGATTGTCGACGTGCCGGTCGATGTGACGCACGTCCCCGCGGAGCAGGCGCTCGAGGAGATAAACGGAGCGATGGCGGCTCCGATCGAGTGGGCGCCGGGTTTGCCGCTGAAGGGTGACGGCTACGTTTGCCGCTATTATCGAAAGGACTAAAGAGATGACTACAGAAGCAACGATCCAGGCGGTCCGTGACTACTACACCGCGGCCGCCGCGTCCAGCACGGCGGGGCCGTCCGTCGTCAGGGCGCCGCACTGTCCGGTCTGTGGGAAGGAGATCTACACCTACGACGCGCCGGACGTGGAATACATCGAAACGAAGAGGAGGACGCAGATCCTGATCCACACGAAGTGCGTCCGGAAATGGAGGAACATATGAGCGAAATCCGCATCAATTTTCACGAGGACGGCCGGATGGTGGTCCGGCTCGGGGCGTTCTTCCCGTGCGCGCAGCACCACCTCCGGCGGCTGCTCGCGGTCGTGGCTATGGACTGGAAGCGCAGCGACGAGATCGTGCAGGAGATCGAGGCCTTCCTGAAGGAAAAAGCCAGGGAGACGCGGCCCTACGATGCGAAGTACGCCGCAAGGCTCGAAAAGAATTTGGAGACGGTGGAGCAATGGAAGCAAACACGAAGGTGATCAACATGGAGGACAACCTCCGCCGGGTGCAGTACGACGGGGAGCTCCTGATCAGCACCGGGAAGAGCCGCTACGAGACGAGCTGGAAGAACCGGCGGACGTCGTGGTCGGCGCTCCTGAAGAAGCTCTCCGAGAGCGTCCAGACATACGAGACGCACGCGGAATACATGAAGATGCCGAAGGACCGGCAGGACCAGATCAAAGACATCGGCGGCTTCGTCGGCGGCCACCTGAAGGGCGGCAGGCGCGTCAGCGGAAACGTCGCCGCGCGCCAGATCGTCACGCTGGATGCGGACTTCGCACCGGTGGACCTCGTCGGGGAGATCCGGGACAGCTTCAGCCTCGAGTGCGCGTGGGCGGTCTACTCGACACACAAGCACACGCCGGAGAAGCCGCGGCTGCGCCTGATCGTCCCGCTCGACCGGGAGGTCAACGCGGACGAGTACGAAGCGATCGCGCGGAAGGTCGCGGAAAAGGTCGGCATCGACTACTTCGACGACTCAAGCTACCAGTCGACGCGGCTCATGTACTGGCCCTCACACAGCGCGGATGTGGATCCGTACTTTGAGGAGAACGACGCGCCGTTCCTTAAGGCCGACGACGTGCTGCACGAGTACCGCGACTGGACGGACGTCGCGGAGTGGCCGGAGTCAAGCCGCATGACCGGGATTCGGAGGAAGCTCGCGGACAAACAGGGAGATCCTCTTGAGAAGAAGGGCCCGGTCGGTCTGTTCTGTCGCACGTACACGGTCACGGAGGCAATGGAGAAATATCTGCCGGGCGTTTATATCCCGACAGCGAAGGAGGACCGCTACACCTACGCGGCGGGCTCCACAGCGGCCGGCGTCGTGATCTACGAGGGAGGGAAGTTCTTCTACTCGAACCACGGCACGGATCCACTCGGAGGGCAGCTGCTGAACGCGTTCGACCTCGTTCGGCTGTACAAGTTCCGGGACCTGGACGAGGGAAGCGACAAGAGGGGCGCGAACGCGCCCAGCTGGAAGGCGATGCGGGACCTGATCCGCGAGGACGAGGACTGCATCCGCCAGATGTACAAAGAGAAGGACGCGGAGGCGAAGGACGACTTCGCGGAGCCGGTGACAGACGGCGACTGGAGGCTCCAGCTGCAGATGACCGCGGCGATGGGCATTGCGCCGACCGTGGCAAACGCGACGCTGATCCTCGAGAACGACGAACGCCTGCAGGGCATCCGCTTCAACGAGATGGAGGGCCTGATCTACGCCGGGGATCTTCCCTGGGGACAGCTGAGGGGCGCATGGAGGGAGGCGGACGACGCGCAGCTCCTTCTGTACATTGCCCAGACGTACGGCGTGGAGTTCCCGACAGTGCGGCTGCGGACCGCGCTGGTCGCAGTCGCGGACCGTCGAAAGTATCATCCGGTGCGGGAGTATCTGGAGTCGCTACCGCCGTGGGATGGGAAGGAACGCCTCGACCGTCTCCTGACTGACTACCTCGGCGCAGACGACAACATCTACACGCGGGAGGTGATCCGGAAGTCGCTGACGGCGGCTGTCGCGCGGATCTATGAGCCAGGCGTCAAGTTCGACTATATGACGGTCCTGGTCGGCCCGCAGGGCGCAGGCAAGAGCACGTTCTTCGAGCGGCTCGCGCGCAGGCCTGCATGGTTCACGGACTCGCTGAAGATGGACATGATGAACAAGATCAAGGACAGCGGCGAGCAGCTGCAGGGCGCCTGGATCGTCGAGATCGGAGAGATGACCGGCATGAAGAAAGCGGACATCGAGGCGGTGAAGAGCTTCGTCTCGAGGACCAGCGACGACTACCGCGCGGCCTTCGGGCACTACAAGGAAAAACGCCCGCGGCAGTGTATCGTTGTCGGTTCCACGAACGCGGAGGAGGGCTTTCTGCGGGACGTGACCGGGAACCGGCGCTTCTGGCCGGTGCACATCAGGAAGGGCGAGCACGTGAAGGCGCGCGACCTGACGGCGGCCACGGTCGACCAGATCTGGGCCGAGGCGAAGATCACCTACGAGCTCGGGGAGGATCTGGTCCTGTCTGAAGCTGCGGAAGCGCTGGCGGTCGACGCGCAGCGTGAAGCAATGGAGCAGGACGACCGGCAGGGCCTCGTGGAGGACTACCTGGAGCGGCTCCTGCCTGAAGAATGGGAGAAGATGGATCCAGACCAGCGCGCGCTCTTCCTCGACAGCGACGAGGTCGGAGTCATCCGGAGGACGGAGGTCTCGAACATGGAGATCTGGGTCGAGGCCCTGCACGGATCCCAGAACAAGATCGAGGCGAAGGACTCCTACGCCATCGCGAAGATCATGGCAAAGATCCCCGGATGGAAAAAGACCGAAGAACGAAAACGACTGGGTGAATATGGTCAGCAAAGGTTATACCGGAGGACAAATTAGTGACAAGTGACAAGTATGACAAGAATCTATAAGAGTCTTGTATTAGAAAAACATACGCATATACACACGTATGTTTTTCTGAAACACGCGCGTATAAGCTTTCTTGTCATTCTTGTCAACCTTGTCACGCGAAAGCCGGGAAACCCGCATAAACACTGCATTTTTGAGAGGTGACGAGATGACAACACGAGAAAGAGAGATAGAAGCATCGCTGAAAGCGAACATTGAAGCAGAGGGCGGCTTGTTTTTGAAGTGGGTAAGCCCCGGGAACGATGGGGTGCCGGATCGGATCCTGATTTACAACGGTCGGGTCATATTTGTCGAACTGAAGACGAAGCCGGGAAAGCTATCTCCAATCCAGATACACCAGCAGGAACGACTCCGGAAGGCGGGTGCGACCGTAGTAACCACTTACGGCTTCGCCGGCTCAGAACGGCTTCGAGTGGACCTGCTGGATGGGCGGGAAGACCTCCCGAAAGAATATCGGGGATGGGTGACGGAAACAAAATGAAATTCGCAGCACACGACGGGAAGGAGGTGATGCCGCATGAAGTTCATACCGCATGAATACCAGACGAGAGCGATCAGCAGGATCCTAACTCAGCCGAGCGTCGGGCTATTCCTGGATATGGGCCTCGGTTAGGAAAAACGGTCATCACCATGACCGCAATCGAGGAGCTCATGCATGACCGCTTCGAGGTCTCTCGCGTTCTGGTCATCGCACCGAAGCGAGTCGCAGAGGATACCTGGACGAGGGAGGCGGCCAAGTGGGACCACCTGAAGGGGCTGACGATCTCGCCGGTCCTCGGGACGGCAGCACAAAGGACCGCGGCGCTGGATGCGGATGCGGATCTGTACGTGATCGGGCGCGACAACGTGGTCTGGCTTGTGGAGCTTTTGCAGAAGAGGCGGCGGGGCTGGCCGTTCGACATGATCGTGATCGACGAGCTCTCCAGCTTCAAGAACTCGCAGGCGAAACGCTTCCGGGCCTTGAGGAGGGCGATCCCGTTCGCGCACCGCGTCGTCGGCCTTACCGGCACGCCGTCGCCCAATGGGCTCATGGACCTCTGGTCCGAGATCTATCTTCTCGACCAGGGCGAGCGCCTCGGGAGGACGATCGGGTGGTATAGGGACGAGTACTTCCGGCCCGGGATGCGGAACGGCTACACGGTGTACAAGTGGGAGCCGAGGAAGGGAGCGCAGAAGGAGATCGAGAAGCGGATCAGCGACATCTGCGTCAGCATGAGCGCGGCGGACTATCTGCAGCTGCCCGAGAGGATCGACAACGTGATCCCGGTCCGGCTCACGGACGAGGAGCGGAAAGCATATGACGAGATGGAGCGGGACCAGCTGCTGCAGCTGGGCGAGGACGAGACGGTCGTCGCGCTAAACGCCGCGGCGGTAATGAGTAAGCTCCTGCAGATCGCGAACGGGGCCGTCTACGCGGAAGGCGGAGCGGTCATGCGGATCCACGAAGAGAAGGCGCAGGCTCTCGAGGAGATCATCGACACGACCGGCGAGCCGGTCCTGGTCTTCCACAGTTTCCGGCACGACCTCGAGACGATACAGCGAAGGATCCCGGAAGCGAGGACGCTGGAAGGCCCGGAGGACATCGCGGCATGGAACAGGGGCGAGATCCGGGTGCTGCTGGCGCATCCTGCGTCCGTGGGCTACGGCCTGAACCTGCAGGAAGGCGGCCACGTGATCGTCTGGTACGGGCTCACGTGGTCACTCGAGTTATACCAGCAGGCGAACGCAAGGCTCCACAGGCAGGGGCAGGAGAGGCCGGTGATCGTGCATCACCTGATCACCGAGGGAACAGTCGACGAGCAGGTCATGAAGGCGCTGCAGTCAAAAGACACATCACAGGCGGCCCTTCTGGCGGCCTTAAAAGAGAGGAGCGGAACATGGGTGACGGACTAATGCTGATCATAGGAGAAGACGGCGTCGCGAGGAAGTACGATGATACCTACGACATTACGATCCACTGCGAGACCGCAGAGGAACAGGATCAAGTACGGAGAATGCTGACGCGGCAGTGGGTACCAGTGACGGAAGCCCTGCCTGATGAAGAGGGGCAATACCTGGTGACATGGGAAGGGTATGTGCTCATTTTGCAATATGGGAAGCCGCTTTTGCCGATGAATGGGCCGAAACAGCGCAAGCCCGACTGGTATGAAATCACGGACGATGGCGATTACTACCGCGAGTGCGTGACTGCATGGATGTCGCTGCCGAAACCGTTCGAGGAGGGGACGAAACAATGAGCAAAGCGGAATGCAGGCCGGCGTACCTGCGTCACAAACTGGCGATGGAGGCGGCGATAAACAAGAAGGACCCGCCGAGGGTGGCGGAGGTCTTCAAACGCAAACCATATAGCAGCTCGAACTATACGAGGAGGGACGGCAATGAGTCACGACGAGATAATGAATGACCTGCAGCTGCCGAAGAGCGAGGACCGCGAGCTGGAGAAGGCGATCCAGCGGATCCGGCTGCTGTACGTAGAAGCGAAGCATATGCCAGGAATACAGAACCCGCTTGCGTGGGCGGTGTACCAGGCATGGAAGGAGGTGGCCCGGTGAGCGGAAGAGTACCACGAGACATGCTGAAGAAGCTCCGGAAGCTGTCCGGCGTCGAGATGTTCGACTACCTGCGGAACATCTACGCGGAGGGTTTCCAGGACGGCCTTAGAGAAGGCGAGAGCGAATACGACGACGCGATCATCATCACAGAAGACGAGGCGCGCGACAGGCTGACGGAAGAGGGTTTCCTTAGACTGATAGGAGGCGCGGATTGATTCGGATCGGGAAGGTGAGGGAATGGCAGTAAGTCTTGTATTAACTATAATAATGAGGGGACGATAATGACCCAGCATAGAGTTTTGTCTATAAAGAATCAATATTACATCCCGAAAGAAGAGTTCCTTACAGTTTTGCATTACTGTCGGCAATATCCATTATGGGTCGCAGAGCTTAAGGCTGATCCAGATTCATCACGGGCAATAACATATGATAAGGATAGGGTCCAGACGTCTAATGTTTTTGATCCGACGGAAGCTATTGGAATGCGAAGGGCAGAAATAGCAGCAAAGAAGAGGGGGCTCGAAGAAGTAGCGCGAGAAGTCGGCGGGGCTCTTTATGATTGGATTATCCTGGGAGTCTGTTATGGTATGACGTACTATCAACTGCAAGAGCGTGGCATCCCTTGCGGGAAAGACATGTATTACGATCGCAGACGAAAATTCTACTATGAAATAGCAAGGAGACTGTGATGGGCAAATAACCGTAATCACGGGACAACAATCTATGCTATCTTGCTATTGGTGAAACAAGGCATAGAACACCTACCTCTTGAGACTGACGAATGACTCCATGGGAAGAGCGCATCGAATCCGGTGCGCTTTTTTCATTGCCTTGGTTGTTCCTTTCCTTTTCATATGCGGCGGCGCTAATTGCGACGCGGGACGCTTGCACACGGTGACCCGTGGGACAGCACCGGAAACACGCGCGTGTCATGGTGTGGCTGTATGGTCGGCGGCGGGCGAGGTGTTCGCGGGGACGCACCTCATTAAATAAATATCAGCGGGCGGGTGATGGTGGGAACATGCGGCGAAGGTACTCGCTTTATCCCCAGCACTCCTGGCATGAAAGCGCAGCCATCTCGCCAGATTTTTTACTATGAGCAGACTTGCATCCTGTTCGAGGTGCGGGAAGATCCACCCGATCGGGCAGTGTCCATTACCCAGGCCGAGGCGATACACCGACGCGCCTACTGACCAGTCAAAATTTCGGTCGTCCTACAAGTGGACACAGAAATCCGAAAAGATTCGGAAACGTGATCATTATCTTTGCCAGGCCTGCCTGCATAACCTTGATGGTCTTGGCGTGCGATACACGACCACGGACCTCGAGGTGCATCACATCGTACCATTAGCTGACGACTATGACAGAAGGCTTGATGACAGCAACCTGATCACACTGTGTCGTGAGCATCATGAGCAAGCAGAACAAGGAGTGATAGGCAGGGTGATGCTTCATCAGCTGACGACGTGCAGTGCGGTGGAGCGTGCGACGAGCAATTCCCCGGGCCTGTGAGGCGGCGCTTTAGTAGAAAAAAGCAAGAC
>Ga0326513_10001747_pt1 | contig 16516 bp, 12 predicted proteins | sample 2_2465_0518_D_FD_203654 | JGI IMG/M metagenome (GOLD analysis project Ga0326513, IMG submission 203654) | Bovine rumen microbial communities from UC Davis, California, United States - 2_2465_0518 | ecosystem: Host-associated > Mammals > Digestive system > Stomach > Rumen | place: USA... | reverse complement strand
CGATCTCGTGGATCGCGGAACCTTCAGCCTCAAAAGGAATGAAGTAGTAGTACGCTTCGTTCATCTTCTGAATCTCATAAGCGAGCTTCTTCTTTCCCCAGTCTTCGATCTCGCCGATCTCACCGCCGAAACGGGTGATCAGGCTCTTGCATCTCTCGACTACGGCTGTCCTTGCTTCATCGTCAATCTGCGCATTGACAACAACGGCTAACTCGTATTTGCTCATGTGTCCTTTACCTCCTTCTGGTCTCTGGCCCTCACTCACCGGTGAGAGCAAGGAAAATATAGCGGGACAAATCCCACGGAAGACTAGTTTAACATAAGAAATCCGCTTGTGCAAGCGGATTTCCTGTAAATGTTACAATTATTTTTCATACCCTGCAAGGAATGCCTTGGTATTGATCTCAATGGTCTTGGGAGGAACCTTCTCCTCGATGACCTTGAGCCATTCTTCCCTGGTGAAGTCCATGTGTCTGGCCGCCATGCCGAGAACGACGTTGTTGAAGACGCGGGAGTTGCCCAGGCGAAGAGCCTCGTCCATGGCGTCGATCCTGTAGACCGTGTACTCCTTTTCCAGGTTCTCGATGATATTGTCGGGATACTTGGCAGCGCCCATGACGACGCTGATGGGATCGATGCGCCAGTCGTTTACGATCAGGACGCCGTCCTTTTTGAGGAAGTGCGCGTAGCGCATCGCTTCGAGTCTCTCGAAAGCGATCAGGACGTCTGCCTGGCCCTCTTCTACGATGGGCTCAGCGACATTGTCGCCGTAGCGGACAAATGTGACAACGCTTCCGCCTCGCTGTGCCATGCCGTGCACTTCGGAGACTTTAACCTGATAGCCGGCGTTTCCCATGACACCGCCGAGGATGCGGCTGGTGAGCAGGGTTCCCTGTCCGCCGACACCTACGATCATAATATTCTTTGTTTCCATCTTAATACCTCCTACGCCGTCTCTCAGGCCTTAACCTGCTGCAGAGCACCGAATTTGCACAGGCTCATGCACAGGCCGCAGCCGTTGCACATTGTCTTGTCGATCGAGATCGAGCCGTCCTCGTTCCTTGTGAGAGCGGGGCAGCCGGGACGCAGGCAGGCGCCGCAGTGCACGCATTTCTCCGGGATGGGCTCCACCTTGTAGGGGTGCTTCTGGTCCTTGAGGAGTGCGCAGGGTGCCTTTGCGATGATAACGGAAAGCTCGTCCTTCTTCACCTCTTCCTTGATGACCTTGGTCAGCTCGTCAAGTTCATAGGGATTTACGACATGGACGTTAGTAATGCCGATGCCGTTGCACAGGTTCTTGAAGTCCACTGCGGGCACGATCTCGCCGGAGAGGGTCTTGCCCGTCGCGGGGTGATCCTGGTGGCCGGTCATGCCGGTGGTGCGGTTGTCGAGAATGATGACCGTTCCGTGGGACTGGTTGTAGAACATATTGATCAGGGAGTTAATGCCGGTGTGCATGAATGTGGAGTCACCGATCACCGCCACCCAGTTCTTGATATAGTCGCGGCCCTTGGCCTTCTCCATGCCGTGCAGGGAGGAGATGCTCGATCCCATGCAGACCGTCGTATCGACGACGGAAAGAGGTGCCAGCGCGCCGAGGGTGTAGCAGCCGATATCGCCTGCCGCGTGAAGTTTCAGCTTGCTCAAAACAGAGAAAGTCGCGCGGTGCGGGCATCCCGGACAGAGGATCGGAGGCCTCGGAGGGATCTGGGGAGCATCCTTAATGCCAAGATCCATGCCCAGGACCTTTTCTCTGATCATGTTGGCGCTGTACTCTCCCTGGATCGTGAAGATCTCCTTGCCGATGCAGGGGATCCCCCAGGACTTGACCTGCTCTTCCACTACGGGCTCGAGCTCTTCAAAGATATAGAGCACATCGACCTTGGACGCGAAGTCCTCGATCATCTTTCTGGGAAGCGGATGGCACATGCCGAGCTTGAGGATCGATGCGTTCGGGCACACTTCTTTGACATACTGATATGCGATACCTTCTGTGATAAAGCCGACCTTCTTGCCGTCCATGGTCATATCGCCCATCTCTACGGTATTGAAGGGAGCCAGGTTCGCGTACTCGGCGAGCGCCTTCATTCTCTGTTCAACGACCAGATGGCGCTTTTTTGCCATAGCGGGCATCATGACGTTCTTCTGGATATTTCTCTCATAGGGCTTGTCAGCGACTTCCTCGCGGTCACACAGCTCTACTTCGCACTGGGAGTGCGCGAGGCGGGTCGTCGTCCTTACGATGACCGGTGTGTCGAACTTCTCGCTGATCTCATAAGCGTATTTGATATAGTCCTTGGCTTCCTGGGAGTCCGCGGGCTCCATGCAGGGGATCGCCGCCGCGCGGCAGACCATTCTGGTGTCCTGCTCGTTCTGGGAGCTGTACAGACCGGGGTCATCGGCTACGACTGCGACCAGGCCGCCGTTACATCCAATGTAAGAGAAGGAATACAGCGGATCCGCCGCCACATTCAGTCCAACCATCTTCATGGTACAGAAAGATCTCACGCCGCTGATGGAAGCGCCGATCGCCACCTCTGCCGCCACCTTCTCGTTGGGAGCCCACTCCGCGTAAACATCGGGATACTTTACCAGTTCCTCGCTGATCTCCGTGCTGGGCGTGCCGGGATAAGCGGATGAGACCTTGGCGCCGGCCTCCCACACTCCTCTGGCAATCGCCGCATTGCCGAGCATCATTTTCTTCTCACTCATTTTTGGTACCTCACAATCTATTCGGAGGCCGCTCATGCGGCCATTCCTGAACAAAGTTACTCTCCGAATCTCGCCCTCGCCCTGGCCAGGTCAGCGGCGTCATCAACTTCGCACCACATCTCCTCCGGGACCTCCACGATCCTGAAATCGCACTCGCGATAATACATCATGCTTCCGAGGACCTTCTCGTAATAGCTGTTCTCGCCCATGCATTCCACGTACCAGCGGATCAAAGGCATATATTTGTTCTTGACGAAGTTCTTCTCGAACTTATACATATTGACTGTCTTGCGCGTCGGCGCGTAGTCAAAGTCTTCTCCCTGCCACTTTCCGAGGATCAGCTCGAGAGCCTTGTCACCGTCGACGCGGATCACGGATCCGTCCATTGTCTCCGGATTGAAGGGGCTCACCAGAATGGAGCACTCCCCTTCGCCCTGCAGGAGCTTCTCGATCATTTCCTTGTGATAATAGATATCACACTCGAGCATGATCATGTCGTCATCGCAGAAATCGGCCGCTTTATACAGAGAGACCACGTTGTTGGTCTCAAGATATCTCGCGTTTTCAAAATATCGAACGGGCACGCCGTTCCACTCATCGCCGATGTTTTCCTTGATATAGTCGGCCATATGGCCGACGACGATACCGATCTCCGTGATTCCGCATGCAGTGACATTGTTCAGTGCGTTGCACAGAAGAGGAGTCCCATTGACCTTGACCATAGACTTGGGGATCGTGTTCGTGATAGGCTGAAGTCTTTTACCAAACCCTGCCGCCAGTATCAGTGCCTTCATATATAAAACCTCCTTGAGCGTTTTGTTTACATTTCGCTCTATTTTAACATATTTACAGGCGCTCCACCACCACAGGCTCCGCGAACGGCGCATCAAGTTCCCGCTATCGGCATAAATGCCTCCCCAAAGCAGCTTTGGGGAGGCACACTCATTCACTTTCAGATTCCCGTTTCAAACAGTTACAGTTTCCGTCAATCGATTCTTACGATCCATCCCTCAGGAGCTTCGATCCTGCCCATCTGAATACCTGTAAGAGTATCATAAAGCTTCTGCATAACAGGACCCATCTTCTCCATGCCGTTGGAGAACTCGATCTCCTTGCCGTGGTCGTTGATCTTGCCGATCGGGGAGATGACTGCCGCTGTGCCGCAGAGACCGCACTCCTTGAACTCGCCTGCCTCAACCTCAGAGAGAAGAACTTCTCTCTCCACGACCTTCATGCCAAGGTAATTCTCAGCCACATAGTGGATGGAACGGCGTGTGATGGAAGGAAGGATACTGTCGGACGCGGGAATGACCAGAGTGTTGTCCTGGTCCACCAGAAGGATGTTGGCGCCGCCTGTCTCCTCGAGCTTGGTCCTTGTCGCGGGATCCAGATAGATATTCTCTGCAAAACCTTCCTTGTGCGCGTCTACGATCGCGTGAAGGCTCATCGCATAGTTAAGGCCTGCCTTGATATGGCCGGTTCCCCTCGGGGCTGCGCGGTCAAAATCACTGACGCGGACAACGATCGGCTTTGCGCCACCCTTGAAGTAAGGGCCTACAGGTGTTGTAAAGATACGGAACATGTAATCGTCAGCGGGCTTAACGCCGATGACAGGGCTGATGCCAAACATATAGGGGCGGATGTAAAGTGTAGCGCCTGTGCCGTACGGAGGTACCCACGCCTCATTTGCCTTTACAGTTTCTTTAACAGCCTCAACAAATCTGTCTACAGGGAACGGAGGCATCTCCAGGCGGAGAGCTGAGTCATACATTCTCTGTGCGTTGAGGTCGGGACGGAAACATACGATATGTCCGTCTTCTGTCTCATAAGCCTTAAGTCCTTCAAAGACCGACTGGGAATACTGAAGAACGCCGGCATCTTCGCTCATGACGATCTTGTCGTCGGAAATAAGAGCGCCGTCATCCCACTTGCCGTCCTGATACATGGACACGTATCTCTTGTCTGTCACATGATAACTGAACCCGAGGTTACCCCAATCAATGTCTTTCTTCGCAACCATTACTGTTTCCTCCTGATAACTTACTTGGTTTTATATAATTCATCACTTTAGTGTGGTGCATTTCCCGAACAATTATATTACTCTGCTTTTGATTTTTCCAGTGTTAATATGAAATTTTATTAATATCAATGTTGAATTTTTTTCACATTACGGATCACGCAGTGCACAGATACCAATCAGGCCGGGGCCTGTATTGATCGCCAGCGTAGCTGTGATCTGCTTTGTAAAGAGGATCTCCTTGCTCGCCACCTGGGTCTCCACCATATCGAGCATTCTCCCCACCTCTTCATTGGCGTCGCCCTGCCCTACGATGACCCAGCAGTGATATCCCTTGCAGAACTGCATCATCTCATTCAGCAGTTTCTTCTTGCCCTGCTTGGCTCCGCGGATCAGCGCCACTGTATAGTATATACCCTCTTCGTTACAGGAGATAATGGGCTTAAGGTTGAGCACCTCTCCGACGACAGATGTGACCTTTCCGATCCGGCCGCCCTTTTTAAGATATTTGAGCGTATCCATATAGAACATGACCTTGCAGTCGTAGACCTTGTTCTGCAGCCCCGTCTTTACCTCCTCAAAGGACCAGCCGTTCTCCAGCTTGGAGGCCGCCCAGATCGCCCAGATCCCCGACGCGACGGAGATATTCTTTGTATCATATACGAATATTTCAAGCTCGTCCTGCTGCGATGCCGCAAGCCGCATCGTATTAAACGTGCCGCTCAGGCCGCTGGAGATCGCTATTGCAATGACCTTCTCATAACCTGCGGCGCGGATCTCATCAAACTTGTCCTGCACCTCTGCCAGTGAGGGCGTGGATGTGGTGGGATATTCGTCAGGGAAGCGCCGGTAGACCATCATCGGGTCGATATCTACGCCGTCCGCATAGTCCTTTTCCGGATAAATGACGTGAAGCGAGATCATCCAGATATTGTATTTTTCTCTGAAATTCTGGGGAATATCGCCTCCCGAGTCAACGAGTACAGCAACTTTTTCTTTATTCATATTCTCTCCCTGCGGCGTGCGCGCCCGGCGCCGCCTAATTCAAAAATCATACATTACCTATCGTAATTTAGCTTAGTTTATTTGAACTATTTTAATTAGAATAGTCTTTTTGCCGTTTACAGTCAAGAATTCGGCAGATTTACGCTCTTTTGACGGGCCCTGAGCACGGTTTGCCGCAAAAATCCGCAGATTTGTCTTATAATCTATATGATCGAAACATTACAGCGCCTCACCGGAAAGGAGTCTTTTCTATGCGTTTCAAAATATCGAAAGCCATCAGCCGTCTCTGCGCCCTGGCCGTCGCCTCCGCGCTTTTGGCGGGATGCGCCGTGGCAGGTACCACAGTCCAAAGTGCTGAAGCATCCGGGCACAGCACCACAGACGCCGCTGACATGGCGTCCGAAAGCTCTAAAGCCGGAGATGCGGCGTCCGGCAGCACAGTGACCGGCGCCGCGGCGACCGGCAGTACAAAAACAGCGGATGCAGGTTTCTCTCCTTTCATCATTTCCGAATCCGGATCACTCCCGGACTGCGGATGGCAGTACTCCGTCTCCTTCCCCGACTGGAAGGGCGCGCCCGACGCCACCACGGACACGCTTTACGATCTCGCCTCCATCACGAAAATGTTCGGCGTAAACTACGCCTTTCAAAAGCTTGTGACCGACGGCGAAATAGACCTTGACGCAAGCGTCTCAGACTACCTCGGTGAAAGGTTCTATGAAGACGTGATCGATATAACCTATGAAAAGGGTGCTAATCCGGACCTTGAGACGCAGAAGGAATGGAAAGCATCTCTTACGCTCCGCGACCTGCTCCTTCATCAGGGAGGATTTCCTTCGGATCCCCGCTATTTTAACCCCCATCTGAATACGGAGAAGCAGGAATACGATCCCAATGGGACCAACCTGCTTTTCGCCGGAAACAGCGGCGACGAGGAGACCAGAGAGGCCACCTTCGACGCGATCTGCCGCACGCCGCTTTTATATGAGCCCGGCACACAGACCCTCTACTCCGACGTCGACTACATGATCCTGGGCGAAGTCGTGGAGCAGGTCACCGGAAAAGGCCTCGATACCTACCTCAAGGAGACTTTCCTTGAACCCATGGGCCTTACGCACATGACCTACACACCACTCGAACACGGTTTTACGAAGGAGAACTGCGCCGCGACTGAGCTGAACGGCAACACCAGAGACGGCGTTGTGGACTTCCCCGGGATCCGCACAGAGACGCTCCAGGGCACCGTTCACGACGAAAAAGCTTACTACAGCATGGGCGGCGTCTCCGGACAGCTCCTCTCTCTCCTCTTCTCCATGACTGAGGATTCGCTCAAGTTCATTCCCGAAGGCGCCTCCTCAGACCACCCCGCAGTGAAGAGCGCGCAGAGCCTGCTCTCCGTCTACACTGCCCGCGCAGAGAAGACCGGCGATCCCGGGTATGAGGATCAGGCGGCGGTACTTCAGGAGAAACTTGACTCCCTCGTCAATTAAGCCGATAATGGGCGTTACCGGGCACAGAAAATGCCCGCACACAAGATAAGAAATGAGCCCGGCCGGGCGCCGGATGTGCCCGCACACAGGAAGGAAATACAGAATGCTTGCCTTTGACATGAATAACTACGACATTAACAGTGAACAGGACCTGGCCGTCCCTGCGGCTGTCGTCCTCAAGAAAAGGGAAGGCCGCACCATCAAATCCGGCGGCCTGTGGGTCTATGACAATGAGATCGCGCAGATGCGCGGTGAGTGCGAGGACGGCGACATCATATCCGTAGAGGACTTCGACGGGTATTTTATGGGCTACGGCTTCATCAACCGCAAGTCGAAGATCACGGTCCGTCTTCTCTCAAGACGCCGCGAAAACCCGGTCACGCCGGCTTTTCTGACCCGGAGAGTGCGCAGCGCCTGGGAGTACCGCAAGAAGGTCATCGACACCTCCAGCTGCCGCCTCCTCTTCGGCGAGGCGGATTTCCTGCCCGGTCTCACAGTGGACAAATATGAAGATATCCTGGTGGTCGAATCCCTGGCCCTGGGCATCGACCGGCTCAAGGGGTATCTTCTGGCAGCCCTTGTCAAAATCCTGGCTGAGGACGGTATAACGGTCCGCGGCATCTACGAGCGGAGCGACGCCAAGGTGCGCGAGCTCGAAGGCATGCCCCGGGAAAAGGGCTTTCTCACGGCTCCCTTCGATACCAAAATACAGATCACCGAGAACGGCGTCCGCTATATCGTCGATGTGGAAAACGGCCAGAAGACCGGCTTCTTCCTCGACCAGAAGGACAACCGCCGCGCGATCCACCGCCTCTGCGGCGGCGCGAAGGTGCTCGACTGCTTCACCCACACCGGCTCCTTTGCCCTCAATGCGGCCATCGCCGGCGCTTCCTCCGTGGTCGCTGTAGATGCCTCTGACCTCGCCGTAGAACAGGCACAGGAAAACGCCCGCCTCAACGGCGTGGAGGACAGAGTTTCCTTCCTGTGCCGCGATGTCTTCGCCCTGCTCCCCGAGCTCATCGAAAAGGGCGAACAGTACGATGTGGTCATCCTGGATCCCCCGGCTTTCACCAAGTCCCGCAACTCCATCAAAGCCGCTGCCCGCGGCTACCGCGAGATCAACCTGCGCGGCATGAAGCTCGTCAGAAACGGCGGCTACCTGGCCACCTGCTCCTGCTCCCACTTCATGGACCCCGAGCTCTTTAAAAAGACCATCGGAGAGGCCGCCAGAGACGCCCACCGCAGGCTCCGCCAGGTAGAGTTCCGCACCCAGGCGCCGGATCACCCGATCCTGTGGTCTTCGGATGAATCGTATTATCTCAAGTTCTATATTTTCCAGGTCGTGGAAGAATAATAAAAAGGACTGCCGCCCGGCAGTCCTTTTTCCTATTCATATGCTCATCTGTATACGGCCGGAAGCAGTCCGTGCTTCTCAGCAGCCGCCTCTGCGGCGGCCCGCATCTTCTCTGTTTCCTTCGGCTCCTGCTGATCGTTAAACTGCTGGAATGTCATACACAGTCCGATCCCGCCGGGCGCTTTGTATGTCATGATCTGCGGGACAGTGTTTCTCTCCGCCCGGACCGTGATCACGCCGTCCCTGGCTGTAAAAGTCATATTCCCGTTATACCTTGAGCTGTACACGTTCGCGAACTCCATCATGTCCGACACCGGCTTTGCGGCCCAGTCATAGGCGAAATCATCGGGCGAGTCCGCTATGCTGTTGAAGAAAGCGAAGGAGGGATTGACCGCCTCCAGAAAACTGTATGTATTGCTGGTGCCTCCGCCGTGATGGCTCATCTTGAAAAGATCCGCCGAGACGTCAATTCCCTTATCCAGAATGTCCTCTTCGATCAGTGCCTCGATATCTCCGCAGGTCAGATACCGGATCCCGCCGCCCGTGATCCGCGCCACCAGTGAATTATTATTTATATACGAGGGATCATGGTCATCATTTTCATAAGAAGCCCCGTACAGGATCTCCACCAGCGCGTCGCCGATCCGGAAGCTGTCCCCCGGGTGGAGCTCTGTCATCGGGATATTCTGCTCCTCCGCGAGTTCCCGGATGCCCCTGTCAATGCTCATGAACCATCCGATCTCCGCCCCGTAATCCTCGTCCGTAGGCCACAGATAGTCGTCATCAGGCAGGTAAACGGCCGTGACCTTGAACCGGTCGTCCCACATGATCGGGCGGATATTACAGAAATGATCCGCATGGTAATGTGACAGATAAATAGAAAACTCCGTATACCCGTTGTCGACGAGGAAGTCCATGAGCTCCTCCTGGCACTCCGGCATGAAGGTGTCCATCAGCATGTACTCCCCTGCGCTCTCGATCAGCGTGCCGTCTCCCCAGCCGTCATCCCCGAAATCGATCGGCATGACCCTCAGCGCGGTACCGGGATCCGGCTCTGCGGCCTGCGCGGCCTCAGTGTTTTCTGCGCCCTGATCCGCACCGGCAGGCTCTGCGCTCTGCTCCGTCCCGGAAGTCCCCGTTCCCTGCCCGTAGGCATGCGCGGGGATCGCCGCGATCATGGCTGAAAGAAGTATAGCTGTCAATATTTTGCCCCGAATCCTCATCTTTGATCTCCTATGCTGTCTGACTCCTCTTCCGCCGCTCTCTTGAGCTCTTCAAGCAGTTCATTGTAATCTCTGTGCATCATCTGCGGGAATGCCCTCAGCAGTCTCCCAAGGCCAAAATATCGCGAACTTCGGATCGTATGCGAGAGTGCCCTGGATTTCCGGTTATATTGGTTTTTGAGCTTATTAAGGCGCCTTCCGGCATTAGTCTGAACATCGGTGAGCCCTGTCCTGATCCCGTTCTTCGCGGCACTCAGGCTCTCTGCCGCTTCATTTTTCACTGCGCTCAGGCTCTCTGCCGCTTCGTTCTTCGCTGCGCTGAAGCTGCTCACAGCTTCGTTCTTCGCGGCGCTGAGGCTGCTCACCGCTTCGTTCTTCGCGGCGCTGAGGCTGTCCCGCGCATCTGCCCTGGCAAGGGCCGCCTGCACCTTCACTTCATCCACATGCTGCACGGTTTCAATTGCTCCGCGCCCGAGCTCCTCGCTGAGCTTGTTGCTGACGACCCGCATCCTCCTCTGCATCTCATCGAGTTCTGCGAGGCGCTTGTTGAGGCCGACCATGATCATCACGGACAGTATGAAATCCGCGGCATAAAGCGTATATATAACGCCCATCAGAGGCCATCCGACCCGCTCCGGCATTTCCGAGGACATGGCTGCGATGGCCGGCTGCACGATCTCCACAATGAATTCGATCCCGATCCCCCAGATGATGCTGAATTCCAGGCAGATATAGCCATGGAAGTTAAACGGCTTATCTGAATAGTCCCACCACCTGGCGTGAAAGATCTTGTCCAGCGCCCAGCCTCCGAAAAGTTCGATCGACGTAGTGAGCACCAGACCGCACAGGAACACCAGGAGCAGGTTTTCCTCGCCGGAACCGGTGTCAGCCCGAGTCAGAGCTGTGTTGACCGTTGCAAATACAGCAAGGACACCGAATCCGTAGATCGGACAGACGGGACCGTTGAGGAACCCCCTGTTCACTATCCGGCCCTTGGACACAGCCTGATAAATGACCTCTGTACACCAGCCGAGGAACGAATATATAAGAAAATACTGAAATATCTGGTAAAATGTTAATCCGGCGACCACTTTGACCTCCTTGGGGACAATAAGTATCACTCCTACAATTTACCACATATTCAGTATTTTCCACTACACATTATGATCGTTTTGATATATCCGATGTGACGATCCGTATCCTTTTGACCAGGCACCACTTAGCGACAAAGCGCTGGGCCTCCTCGCCGAGCCTCTCGTTAGCAAATGCCTTGGCCTGGATCAGCTTTCTGTCAGGCTCGTCTCCCGTGACCTCAATAGTCCCATAGCTCTTTTCCGGATCAGCTTTCTTCCTGAGAAAGTAAATACTTGACCTGCCTTTGATCACCGCATCCGTGTAGATCCTCACGCAGTTGTGCATGTTTGCGCTCTCTTTAAAGAGGTCGTCGGGCTCACGGGGTGCGATCACCATAAACTCGTCATCCGCGAAGGTCTCTTCATCCTCCGGATCCCTGCAGGTTGTGAGCTCCAGATAACTGCTGCCCATTACGCGGGACTTGAACTCTCCCCTCATTTTTATATCTTCGAAGTTTCTGATCCTGTGCACCACCCTGTTATGGGCCTCCCGGAGGGGTATATCGGGTGTAAGTCCAAAGACCAGCTCTCCCACTAAGTGGCATCCGTTCAGATAATCGCTGTAGAAAAAGCCGCCTTCAGGCTCTCCTTCAAGATACCTCAGCGCCCGGAGGATCTGAATGTCTGTCAGGTTCTCCACTGCCTCGGGCATATTTCCATAGCCGCAGTGCGTGATATCCGAATCAAGCATAAACCGGATCATCGAGGGCGAGAAATGATCAAAATGCAGGAACTCCGGATTGTACTCATATACCTGCTTCATCCTTTCAAGGATCTCATTCGTTGCATGTATCCTGTCGACCCCTCTGAGTACCGCAGGCGGAAGTCCGAACAGGTTCTTCAGGTTGCCGTACCTGGCAGGCGGCCTGTCAAAGGCCTTAAGTATCGTACTGTTTTCCGCGACACCGGCGGCGCCGGCCTTGGCTGCCAGCTCCATCCCGCAGTGATAGTCGGCGGCAAGGAGCGGGACCAGTATATTGTCCGACCTTTTCATGTATTGCCGCAGCAGAAACTCCGGATAGATCTTGTCGAATGCCCTTACAGCCTTCGCTGATCCTTCGGTAAGCCTGCAGCTGAGCTCCAGAAGTCCCGGAACAAGGTCCCGGTTGCTGCACGCCACGTATTTTCTGGAAAACAGGAATATCACCTGTGTCCTGCCGGTTCCTGCGACCAGCCTTAGAACAGCTGTCTTCCCGCGATAGCGGTAAGCCGTTGCCTGAAGGGGCACAGTGACCGATTTCGTGGCATTCTTGTCATCACTTTTTTTCTCTTCGGCCATATCCCCCGGAAGCGGCTTCAGAAGCCTCTCTTCAACCTCCGGCGGTATTGCCTGTATAAAGCGGTATCCCTTAGTCCGGTAAATATGATCAAACATCCTCATGTCATAGACAGCAAGTACCCCCGGGAAGACGCTGTGAGCATTTTCACTGTCTCCGGACGCCGGTCTGATCTTTCCGTCCCGGACCTGCTTCAGGATCTCCCTGAGTCCTTTCCCCAGATCGTCACAGACGACCCTCGGCTCCTTGCTCCCGACCGGGTATTCCGCTTTAAAGACATTTACCCATCTGCAACCCCGGAACCGGTCCGTAAACCCCGGGAGCAGCTTGAGGTAAGGGACGTCGACAGTAAGGACAAGCTTTCCGGGCTCCTTCTCAAGCCTGTACACAAGGCTTCTCCCCTCATCGATGCACTCCACCTCGCGCTGCGTATCCGGCCAGCAATTCGCCGCATGCTTCTGGATATTATACTGATCCTGCATCATCTTCTTCCCGCACTTGCCGCAGTACCATCCCTGGTACTTCTCCGAGTTCAAAATATAGTATCTTTCCACGCTGTCCCTCACCACCTTTCCGCTTCACCGCAGTATTATCCCATTCTTGGTATATAGAATTGTAATACCGGCGCTTCCCCTCTTCAAACAACCGGCGGTTGAACTTTGTCCGCTGCCGCGAATAAAAGTATGTGTGTATGAACGGCTCAATGATATAATAATATAAACAACTTCAGTCATAACAAGGAGGGTACACAATGCCTAAAGAGGTAAACCCCAGAATACATGTCAATGAGAGAGATTATCCGATAAAGGACCACCACTGCGACGATCCTGTCAAGAAAAAGATGGTCATGAAGCTTGCCCGGATGATCACTGACAACATCCCCAGAAAGCTCCCGGGCGGAATGCATGAAAACCACATGGATTTCTGGATTTTGGACCGGCTTCTGACCAAGCGCGAAATAGCGTTCCTGCTCAGTTTTAAGAAGCGCCGCGTGGGACTGACCACCGCCGAACTTGCCGAGCGCAATCATATCAGCGAGTAGAAGGCCCAGAAGATCATCGATCACCTTCTGTGGATCGGTATTTTGGAACAGAACCGTGACAACGAGGATCATCACATCCAGTATCTGGTGCCCAAGTGGGTCGTCGGCTCCGGCGAATACATGGTCGAGCACAAGACGCTGCCCGATCTGCGCCCGGAAGTCGCCACCATGTTCAACCTGGCCCCTCAGGAGCCGCTGGAGCTGGCCGCCAAGCTCGTCCCTCCCGGAGGAGCCGGCATCGGCATGCACGTCATTCCCGTAGAGAAGGCCATCGATACCTCCTCTACGTCCGTCAGCGTGGAGCATCTCTCCCACTGGATCGACAAGTATGACACTTTCTGCTCCATGGTCTGCGCATGCCGCAAGGCCCAGCGCATCCGCGGCGAAGGCGTCGGCGACATCGAGGGACACATGTGCATCGGCTGCGGCGACATCGCGGAGTTCCTTGTTACTTCCGGCAAGGACGCCAAATACATCTCGAAGGATGAAGTCCGGGAGATCCTGGAGCGCTCTGAGCGCAAGGGCTATGTCCACCAGATCACCAACCTGGACGGTCCAAACCGCATAGTCGGCATCTGCAACTGCTCTCCGGGCAGCTGCTACGGCCTGCGCACCTCCCAGCTCTTCAACACTCCCAATATGTCCAGAAGCGCCTACCGCGCCCATGTGGACCCGGCTAAGTGTGTCGCCTGCGGCAAGTGCGTAGAGGTATGTCCCGCCGGCGCGGCGAAGCTCGGCCAGAAGCTCTGCAAGGCGGACGGCAGCAAGGTCAGATACCCCATGCACGAGCTCCCCGATGACCACATCTGGGGCGAAGACAAGTGGGATCCCGACTACCGCGACCACAACAAGATCAACTGCTACGACACCGGCACATCGCCTTGCAAGACGGCATGTCCCGCGCACCTGGCAGTCCAGGGCTATATCAAGATGGCCGCCGAAGGCCGCTACGAGGAAGCTCTTAAGCTCATCCGCCAGGACAACCCCTTCCCGGCCGTCTGCGGAGCGATCTGCAACCGCCGCTGTGAGGACCGCTGCACCCGCGGCCTGATCGACGCGCCCGTCGCCATCGACGAGATCAAAAAATTCCTCGCCCTGCGCGAACTCGACCTCATGAAACACTGCGACGAGCAGGAGCTCGCCGAAGTATTCTCCCGTTATCTGCCCGTCTGTGAGAACGGCGAGGGTAAGCAGTGGGACGACTTCCCTATCGCCGTCATCGGCGCAGGCCCGGCCGGCCTCAGCGCCGCCTACTATCTGCGCACAGAGGGTTATCCCGTCACCGTTTTCGAGCGCGAGAAACGCCCCGGCGGCATGCTCATGAACGGGATCCCGTCCTTCCGCCTCGAAAAGGACATCGTAGCGGCCGAGATCGAGATCATCGAGAAAATGGGTGCCAAAATAGAGTGCGGCGTAGACGTCGGCAAGGACGTCACGATCCAGGAGCTGCGCGACCGCGGCTTCAAGGCATTCTACATCGCCATCGGCCTCCAGGGCGGCAGGCTTGCCGGCGTGCCCGGCGAATCCGCTGAAGGCGTGATCACCGGCGTCGATTTCCTCCGCCGCGTCAATCAAAGATGGGCTCAAAACGAGGAGCCCATCTTTAGAAGCCACGCCGCCGGCGTGTCTTCGGGGATCTCAGAAAAGGCAAAAGAATATACCATGCTCAGCGGAGACGTCGTCGTTGTCGGCGGCGGCAATGTGGCGGCAGATGTGGCCCGCACGGCGCTGCGCACCACAGACGGCAAAGTCACCATGCTCTGTCTCGAGTCCCGCGCGGAAATGCCCGCTGCCAAAGATGAAATTGCAGAAGTGGAAGAAGAAGGCATCACCATCATGAACGGATGGGGCCCGAAGGAAGTTCTCTCAGAGAATGGCAAGGTCACTGCGATCGTCTTCAAGAAGTGCACCTCTGTTTTCAACAGCCAGCACCGCTTCGCACCCGTCTACGACGAAAATGAGACGATCACCATCCCTTGCAGCAATATTTTGATGGCCATCGGCCAGTCCGCCGACTGGGGCGACCTGCTCGAAGGCACAAATGTCCAGCTCCGCGGCAACGGAACCGTCATGGCCAACCCGACCACCTTCCAGACCAATGAGCCCGACATCTTCGTCGGCGGCGACATCTATCACGGCGCGAAATTCGCCATCGACGCCATCGCTGACGGCAAGGAAGGCATGGTCTCCATCAACCGCTTCGTGCACCCCGGCCAGTCCCTGACCATCGGCCGCGACCTGCGCGAGTTCATCGAGCTCGACCGCAGCGACATCCGCATCGAGTCCTACGACAACGCCGGCCGCCAGGCTCCGGGCCTCAAACCCGGCAAGGCTTCCGATACCTTCGACGACCTTCGCCTGCCGCTCACCGAGGATCAGGTCAAGGCAGAAGCCAACCGCTGCCTCAAGTGCGGCGCCACTGTCGTCGACCTCAACCAGTGCATCGGCTGCGGCCTGTGCACCACCCGCTGCGAATTCGACGCCATCCACCTCGAGCGAGACATCCCGCACGCCGCGGACATGCACACCGCAGAAGAGATGATGAAGTGCGTCGGACCGTACGCACTGCAGAGAGGCTTCAAGATCGTTAAGAGAGCCGTCACCGGAAAGTCGGAGTATCCGACGGAGCAGACAAACTAACACTGACCGGGGGAGGCCTCAGGTTATAGCCCTGCTCAGAAACTGTTCAGTCGCCATAAGAGACACTAAACGATTCCCATCCTATCTACGGAACGGGCAACGCCCAAACTCAGATTTCGGCCTTATGCCGAAATCCTCAGACAAATGGGCGACTCAGACCGGGATTTGAGATCCCGGTCTTCGACCATGTTCCTTCGATGGATGGGAATCGGTGTCTCTTGGGCTCGTTGAAAAGCTTCTGAGCAGGGCTATAAGCCTTACGGCCTTCTCCTGATAGTGAGAAGGTGACAGCAGGCCGGGGACCTGTCACCTTTTTTCCATCGACCAGGCCACTTTGCCAGATCCGATGAACTCCAGAAAGACACTTCCCAGGAAATTCTACATCGCTTTCACAGGAACTCTCTATCCGATGTATCGTAAAAAAGCTTGTTCCGGGAAACTCTACATCAAATATCCCGGTTTCTCCTATCCGTTTGGTCCTAAAAAGTCCTCCCCCAGAAATTTTTACATCATTTCCAGGGCTTTCTAAGATCCGTTAGGTTTTGAAAAGAATTGTGCCCAATCAATCTACATCAGCCGGAAGATTACTGGCTATTCGATGTATTGTGGCAAGATTTGTACCA
>Ga0326513_10001743_pt1 | contig 16542 bp, 23 predicted proteins | sample 2_2465_0518_D_FD_203654 | JGI IMG/M metagenome (GOLD analysis project Ga0326513, IMG submission 203654) | Bovine rumen microbial communities from UC Davis, California, United States - 2_2465_0518 | ecosystem: Host-associated > Mammals > Digestive system > Stomach > Rumen | place: USA... | reverse complement strand
TGGTCAGTTCAATAAACTAAAGGAAATCTCTGATATAGACTGGGATATTCTTATTATTGATGAATCTCATGAAGGTGTAGAAACATTCAAGTCTGAAATTGCTTTTAAACATATCAAGAGAGACAGAACTATTTATCTTTCAGGTACACCTTTTAAGCAGGTTGCAGGAGATAAGTTTGAGAAAGGTTCTATTTTCAACTGGACCTATGCGGATGAACAGGAAAAGAAGCATTGCTGGGACTATGACATTGATGATGTTAATCCTTATGAAGAGCTTCCTCAGATGAATCTGTTTACTTATAGACTTACTGATATGTTCAAGAAGCCTACTGATATGGACGCAGCAGATGTTGATAAGTATTTTGATTTGAACGAATTCTTTGAATGTAATGGTAGTTCTTTTGTAAATAATACTGATATTGACATCTTCTTAGATAAGCTTGCAAATGACTCTCGTTATCCTTTTGCTAATAAAGAGTTTGATGGTCTTATCAATCATTCACTTTGGTTATTGGATAGAGTTAATTCTGCAAAAGCTCTAGCAAGAAAACTAAAAGAACATCCTGTATTTAGTCAATATAAGATAGTAATTGCTGCTGGAGATGGTAAGATTGATGATGCTGAAAAAGTAGATAAGTCTTTCAATAAGGTTGTAGACGCAATTGCTAAATATGAGAAAACTATCACTTTATCAGTAGGTCAGTTAACTACTGGTGTTACAATTCCAGAATGGTCAGCAGTATTTATGCTTTGTAATGTAAAGAGTCCTTCTTTATATATACAGGCAACATTTAGAGCTCAGAATCCTTGCAAGACAAGATTAGGTGACGGTTCTTATGTACAGAAAGACAATGCTTATGTATTTGATTTTGACCCTGCTAGAACTCTTGATGTAATGGACCAGTATGCAAATAACCTGTATACCGACACTGCAGATGGTAAAGGTACAGAAGCTCAGAGATTAGAGAATATTGAGCGTCTTATTAAATACTTCCCTATTTATGGTGAAAGTGAAACTGGAGAAGTTATTGCTTATAATGCTACTGACGTTGTTACAATTCCTTCTAAGATTAAGGCAGTTGAGATTGTTAAGCATGGATTTATGTCAAATCTCTTATTCCAGAATATTGGTAGACTGTTTAATGATAGTCATGCATTAGAAATTTTAGGTAATGTTAAGTCTCAAGCACAGTATAGACTTACTACTCAGCCTAAGTATAATGAAGATGGTAGTACTGAAATAGAAGATGAGGACAAAATTGATGAGCAGGCTGAAACTTTACTTGAAGAAGTAAAAGATGATAGTCTCCAGAATGACCAGAATGAATTCCAGGAAACTACAAATAAACAGGTTATAGATTTTATGGCTACAGTAAAAGCTGACGCTAGAGAAGAATCTGAGAAACGAGAGAAAGCTCATAGTGCCTATATAGAAGAAAGAGTTGACAATGCTAAGAAAGTAGTCACTACTGCATTAGATAAGTCAGGTTCTACTATTTATAATAAGGCAAAGATGGAAAGAGATATAACTGATGGCCTAAAAGAAAAACTTACAGAATCACAAATCAATTATGATATTGAATGTGCTAAGCGTAAGGAAGAATATGATAGAGCTATGAGTCAAGCTACGTCTACAGCAGAAATGAAAGAACTAACTACAAAACAAGCTCAAGCTGATGCAGATGCTGAACTTGAACACATGTTTGAGATGAAGTTAATTGAGAATAACTTCAACAAATCAATCATTTCTGATACTATCAAGGAATCAAAAGAAACTCTACAGGCTAAAGAAAATAAGAAAGCTGAAAATGAGTTTGCATATCCTAAACTTAGAGCTTTCTCAAGAGCTATTCCTTCTTTCTTAATGGCTTATGGTGATGAGACTACTACATGTAAGACATTGGCTAGAGTTATCAATAGTGAAATGTTTAAAGAAATGACTGGTATTGATTTAGCTGACTATATTTACTTTATAGACAAAGAATATTTCAATGAAGCTATTTTCAATTCGTCAATTCAAGAGTTCTTAAATCTTAAAGATAAACTTAGTAACTATTTTGAAGACAATGAAGAAGACATTTTTGACTACATTCCACCTCAGAAAACTAATCAAATCTTTACACCTAAGAAAACAGTTAAGATGATGGTTGACTTCTTAGAACAAAATGATCCTGGTTGTTTTGACGACCCTAATCATACTTTCATTGACCCTTATATGAAGTCAGGTCTTTATATTACTGAAATTGTCACTAGACTTTTCAATAATGAAAATATAAAGAGAGCTTATCCTGATGATGAAGAAAGGCTAAAACATATCTTTGAGAAACAAGTTTATGGTTTAGCTCCTACTGAAATTCTTTACAAGATAACAACTAACTTCATATTTGGTTTTGATAAAGATCATAAGTATGATAGAAGTCACTTTGTTCAGTTGGACGCTAATCAGTATGTTAATGGTCAGCTAGAAGAAAAATTAGATGAAATATTTAAGTAATGTAAAAGGCTAGATATAAAAAGTCTAGCCTTTTATTTAATAGGAGGCATGATTTATGACTCTCAACGAAGATTACTTCAGTATTTTTCCAATCAGTTTTCTCTACGCATGTAGAGGTTATTCTATGTATAAAGATTCTTATAATGAACAATTGGTGTTTACTCTGCGTATGTAGAGGTTATTCTGTTACTACTATTGAAACTGAGCTTAATTTATGGGATTCAATTGAATATAGTAAAGTATGTGAATAGTTTTTGAAAAATTTTTATAAAAAGTCAGTTAAAAAATCTCTAAAGTATCAATTTTATTAATGTTTTCTCTGTGCATACAGAGGTTATTCTATAAAACCTACTCTAAATTGAGTAGGTTTTTTATTTCTATTTACACAAGGTTATTTTTTATAATATAATAAATTTATCAAAACATGGGAAGTAGGCAAGTGGTCGGTGCGGTAAGGTGGCACTAGAGAAATCTCATTCCTTACAAGGGTTGGTTCGATTCCAAATACTTCCATTCAAGGCGAACTTGGGAATACCCTTTAGCAAAAAGAATAGCCAAGAAAAATTTAAAAAAAAATAAAAAAAGTATTGACAAACTGGGAATTAAATAGTATAATAAGTACATAAGATAAAGAAAAGAGAGGTAATAAAAATGACAATGATAGTAAACGGAATGAACATTACAGTAACAGTTACAAATGCAGAGGAAGCCTTCCTCACATACAAGGCTTTCAGTCGTTATGGGATGACCATCAACGGCACCGACCTTCAGCCGACAGGTAATGGCTTTGCTGGTTATACTCGCGGTTACTTCTCAAATTTTTTTGAGAAAAATTGAAAAAAAGGGTTGAAATCAGTCCCCACTGGTGCCATAATAAATTTATCAAATGAAAGAGAGGTGTAAAACATGAATGATTTAACAATTACAACAAGAGCAAATATCATGGGCGGTATGAATCAAGATATTATTGATTTAGGAGATGAAATTATTTACACGAAATGGGTATCAGTTTTCCCTGATTGTAGCAGTGAAAACGAACTTATGGAAATTGCAAGAGATAAAGAAACTTACCTTGAAGTTGTAGAGTGTTATGCTAGATGTTTAAAAGTTGCGAAAAGTGGTAGATAAAAATGAGAATGGAAGAGATTAATATTTGTTCTTATAGTTATTCTGTTGATTTAGATGAATATGAACAAGATATCTTAGATAGATAGATACGGAAAGTCTTGGGATGAACTAACCAAGGACGAGAGGGACGAGTTTATTTATGACTTAGGCATCAGACTGCAGAGGCAGAATGTGATTATGACCTTGAAACAGTAGAAAGTTATGAGGATGGGGGTGAAGAATTCTTCCTTTAAAAACTAACCCCTATGATGTATAATAAATATATAAGATAAATAAAAGAGATGTATTTTAGTATGAGAATTAAAACTGTAACTGATGAAAATATTGTTTTTGATAATGGTAATGTGATTTCTTTCGATCATGAACAGGATTGCTGTGAAGATAATTATGCTGATTTTTCCATTCTTAATCCTTGTGTTATAAATTATGACTATGATTTTGATGAAAAGTTAGATTTTGTTGCGGTTGATGAATTAGGTTTTAAATTTGGAAGTAACGGACGTTGGATTTTCATTCCTTGTTACTCTGAACAGAATGGATGGTATACTTCAGAAATTGATATTTATTACAATGGGAAAAGAGTTTTAAATTTTGATGCTCAATTTATTGACTGCTAATCAAAAATATGATATAATAATTACATCAAATGAAAGAGAGGTAATAAAAATGATAGCATATTCTTTAATTTGTTGTAATGGAGATTATTTTTCAGTAGGTATTTATACTTCTTTAGAAAATCTTTATATAGCATTAAAAGATTGTATAAAAAGAGATATAAAGTGGTTTTCAAAAGAAGAGGTTCAAACTTTTTATAAAATTATAAAAGTGAATTTGGATAGTGAGCCTTTAGCATGCTATGAATTTTCTTGTCATGGTTTAGAAATAGAAATTGATTGGGAAAAAGTGTTTGACAAATAAAAAAACTTATGATATAATAAACTTATCAAATGAAAGAGAGGTAAACAACTGTTTACTCTGCACAAGCAGAGGTTATTCTTTGAAGAGTTATTTGATTTAGACATAGCCGATTTTATAGATAAATAATCTATTTACACAGATGCCTCTATATGTTATAATTATATTAATTTGACTATAGAGGTTTTTATATTATGAAGGTTTATGGAGGTAATCTATTATGGTAAGTACAGAATTTATATCTAAGCAATTAAATAAATTAAAAAACATTAATCTTAATGATAATGCTACTAATATGAATTTGCATTATTTTTACGGATTGTACGATAGTATTATGACTGAGGCGTACGAACATAATATTAAGGTAGACGGAATTTATAAGGAATTTTGTAATACCTATAATAGTATGCAAAAGAAATATACTAACGCATTATTAATTAAAATGAAAGAAGATGCTAAATTATGTGATAGAATATTAAACAGCTAAACCACTGGACTAATGATACAAGATAGCTTTTCAAAAAATGGGAAGGCAAAGATGTAACTCTTAAAGAGATGATTTATTCGGCGTTGAATGGAAAGCAAAGGAGATTTGAAATGATTAAGGATTATAATATAAATGACAATATAACTAATGAAATATTATATTGTACAAGTAAGGTAGAAAAAACTACTAGAATGGGGTCCATATATTATGATATAATGCTACAAGATTCATCTGGTACAATTAATGCTAAAATTTGGGATATGACTCCATTTATAGAAGATTTCGATAGTAAGTCTTTTATATGCGTTTCAGGTAATATAACTCAATTTAATAGCATAAATCAGCTTAATATTAGTGGATGTTATGTAGTAGATCCATCTGAAGTTAATATAGAAGATTTTTGTCCTAAAGCTCCTAGACCTATTGAAGATATGTGGGCAGAGTTTATACAGATTATAGATTCTGTTGAAAATGAGTATCTCAATAAACTTCTTCATGCATTTTTTGATAACGAGAAGCTTATATCAAGATTTAAGGCTAATTCAGCAGCTAAGACGGTACATCACGCTTATGTTGGTGGATTGTTAGAGCACTCTTTATCAGTTGCAAAAATATGTATAACTCTTGCAGATAACTATCCTACAATTAATAGAGATTTACTTATTACGGTAGCAGTTCTTCACGATATTGGAAAGATTAAGGAAATTGCAGCATTCCCTGAGAACGATTACACAGATGAAGGTAATTTGCTTGGTCATATTTATATGGGTGCAGAAATGGTTGACATTCAGGTTCGTAAGATTGAAGGTTTCCCTAAAACACTTGCAAATGAAGTTAAGCATTGTATCTTAGCACATCATGGTGGCCTTGAATATGGATCACCTAAGGTACCTGCACTTATTGAAGCAACAGCATTAAGTTTTGCTGATGATACTGACGCAAAGCTTAGAAGATTTTCTGATCTGCTTGCTGATGCACCTGATGGTTGGTCAGAGCGAAGTGATTACTTCCTCGGATCTAAGTTTAGAAAGACTATTGTATAAAGGAGATATAAAATGAGTTGGACAAGTGAAAGAAAAGAAGCCAGATTACATGCACATACAGATGCAAATATTCTGAGTGCAAGGACGTATAACTTAGCATTAGGCGGTACAGTTCTTTATGGACTGTGGATAAACGTCTTAATGTATTTTGTATTTAGTGATGCCGCGTTGCAGCTTAATCCAATTGTATTTATTATTGGATATTTTGCATGTGCAATCACTGGTATTGTAATTTCAGCTAAGTCTAATAATCCAGCAATTAGTTTTCTAGGTTACAATCTAGTAGTTGTTCCAGTTGGATTAGTTGTTGGTATTGTAGTTAAATCATATGTTAAGAATGGTGATGCATCACTTGTATTTCAGGCAATTATACTTACAGTTGTAATTACATCTGCAATGATTGCGCTATCAATTATGTTTCCTGAATTTTTCTCAAAACTTAGTGGTCTATTGTTTGGTGCACTTGTTGGTTTAATTATAGCTGAACTGCTTTCACTATTTCTTTTCCCTTGGGCACAAAATGCATTAGCATGGATCGGTGCAGTAATTTTTACATTATATATTGGTTATGACTACTGGAAAGCTCAGGAATATCCTAAGACACTTGATAATGCTGTTGATAGTGCAGTAGATATTTATCTTGATATTATTAACCTGTTTCTTAAGATTCTTCAGATTCTTGGTAACAGTAAATCCTCTAAAAGAGATTAAAGAAAGGAGATCTTAATTATGACTTTTGATGAGTTAGATGGAGCTATGAGAGCATACGAACAGTCATTCGATATGTGGGTTGCTCCAAAAATGTATATTGTTGTAAGACTTGATGGTAGAAGTTTTACTAAGTTTACTAAAAATGTATGTAAGTTTGAGGCTCCTTTTGATGAGCGTTTTAGAGATCTTATGGTAGAGCCTCTTAGATATCTCATGAAAAATAGCGGTTTTCAGACTGTATATGGTTTTACTGAAAGCGATGAAATGTCTATTCTTTTCAAATTAGATGATAATACTTTTGGTCGTAAGATCAGAAAGATCAATACTACTCTTGCAGGAGAAGCTAGTGCATTCTTTACTTCGCTTTTACAAAAAGCTATTAACGACAAAATAATTGAGTATAATGGAGATCGTCTTCCAATTGCTACATTTGATTGTCGTGTATGTCCTCTTCCTAACATTGATGTAGTTAAAGACTACTTCGCTTGGAGACAGGAAGATGCTACTAGGAATTCACTTAATGGATGGTGTTATTGGACTCTTAGAAAGAATGGAGAGTCTGCACGCGTAGCTACAAGTATTCTTGAAGGTAAAGGCAATTCTTATAAAAATGAACTTCTTTTCCAGAATGGAATCAATTTCAATGATCTTCCTACTTGGCAGAAACGTGGAGTTGGTATTGAGTTTAAGGAAGTACAAAAAGAAGGATTCAATCCATATCTTGGTACTAAAGTAATATCTAAACGAAGAGTAACAGCAGATGATTATGAACTTCCATATGGCGATGAATATAGAAGCTATATTGAAAGACTAATTAAATAATGCTGAAAGGAGGAACTTGATATGATTAGTAGTTTCAGAGACAAGTATTTTTTCTTATCAAATTTCTATAAGGCACCAGTTATTTTCGATGGAATACGTTATGAAAATAATGAAGCAGCTTTTCAAGCTCAGAAGTGTATTAAGGCTGAAGATCGAAAGAACTTTAGTAAGATGAACCCGTCAGAAGCTAAGAAAGCTGGACGAAGTGTAAAACTTAGACCAGACTGGGAAGAAGTAAAAGTAGATATTATGTATAAGATTGTTCGAGCTAAATTCTTACAGAACCCACAGCTCGGCCTTAAACTATTTGAGACTGGTGATGAGTATCTTGAAGACGGTAATCCATTATATAAAGAAGTAATACTATAATGTATGAGTAAGTACTATTTAATTATAATAAAATAAAGGTTATACAGAAGTTATTTATAAAGAATGGAAGAGGCAATATTATATGTATTGTCTCTTTTTGTTTATTATATATAGGAGGTATATATTATGGAAGATATTTCTAAGGTTACTCATGGGCCATATGGTTGGTATTATCCATATAAGGATGAAAAGGGTAAAGAGCATGGATTAAAAATTTTTGATGAAATATATGAAAAATATTATATGACTGGTTATTTAAAAGATGTCCATCTTGAAGAATTAATATTAGGTAAAGTTATTACATTTAAGGTTCCTAAAAAGGATGGGTCTGGAGAAAGACATATTACCGCAAAATTAGTAGACTATACAACTAAGGCTGGACGTCGTTGTAAAATAATACAATTCGAATCAGATAAACCAGATGATGTAATAATTATTAAAGCAAATTTAGAAAAAATTGTATTATCTTATTGGGATGGTAGTAGATTTAATTATAGAAAACCACAAGAAGTAGTAGATACATTAGATCTAGATAAAGAATGGAGAACTTATGCAACTTATGAAAAATTATCTGCAATAGGTTCTGAAGTAGGTAAAATTGTAATTTATAGATATAGGTCTAGAAAAAAAGATGATTTAGTTGCTTATTGTAAGGTGTCTGGTGATAAATGTGAGATAATTGATGAAGCTACTTATAAATTATTAATAGATAAAAATGAAGAGGCTAGAAAAGAATTAGATAGACACTATTTAGAGCGTACAGAAAAAGCATCCGCATTACGTAAAACATTAATAAACTGGATAGAAAATATTGAAACAGAGATTAATGCTAATGGTAAAATAGATTATGATAAATTAGAAGATTTAGTATATGATGTTACAATACCTAATTTAGATGATAGGTTATCTGGTTATTTAGTATCTAGATACTCAAAAACAGCTAAAGATTATATTGATAAGGCTAAACGTAATGTATATAAAATTTCAGTATCTAATTGCGAGGACCTAGATGAAGTAGATAAAATTACTAATTCAGTTAAACAAGAACTATTACAAGATTTAAAAATATGGTTAGAATATATTAAATTGATATCAGTAAGATCTGTTTTATTTAGTGATTATCAAGCGGTTGGATTAGAAGCATTAACAGAAGCTATAGATATAGATACTGCTTTAAGTTTAGGATATTTTCCAACTGTTAAAAAGATTCTAGTTAAATATAGTAAAGGTGCTCCAGAATATATTATATTTAACTTATATAGAGAAGAATTAAATGCAGAAGTTCTTAAAGATAAGTTACTTAATATTTTAAAAATATATTATGACTTTTATGATATGCCTGAAAAAGATAGAAAATCTATTGCTAAATTTATTGCAAAAAATAATATTAAAGAATATTATGATAAGATAAAAGAATATGATGATGTATTAGAAACTCTTATTGATAATTCTAGAGACCCTAAATTAACCAAACCATTATTGGAATCTATTGCTGGTACCTCTAAAGCAAACGTCTTAAAAGATAAAACATATTATTTTGAAAAGCGTGGTTGGCTTAGAAATGACATATTATTATATAAACCTATAGAATTAATTGAAGATCTTAGAACATGCATTAAGGAATTTAATGTGTCTTCTAATGTAGCTATTCTTACTAATATTGAATTAGACGCAGATGAATCTTTTATCTTCCAGTTCTATACATTTGCTGAAGGCGAAGGTGATGAAAAAGGTTTTGATGGTAGAAGAATGCTCAATTTAACTAGAATATATAATAGAAATCATCCAAATAATAAAATAGGATTTTATTTTAATAATGGCGATGCTGAATCTACTGATGATTTGGAATAAAGGAGATATTAAAATATGATTACAATTGCATTAGATAATACAATGCGAGCTAAACTAATTGAGGCTGTTCTCGGACAGCTTTCAGATGGATATTGGGAAGATAGCCCAGCTATGAATAAATATTGGAAATATGCTAATATAAGCGGAACAGATCTTATTATTAACAATGATGATTGGAGTAGTGGCTTTAAAGGAAAATCAGAGGAATGGATTAAAAATTGGTTTGCAGGTAAGCTTAAAGCCGTAGCTCAATATGAAGTAGGTAATAATAAAGCTAGCTGGAATAGAGATAATATGCAATTATCAGAATATTTAGGAGGTTGGCGTGGAGAAGTTACTATATCAGAATGCTACGAGTGTTATGACTTCCTTAAAGGACGTTCTGGGCATAAATATGCATTCCAGAAGTCTGAAGACAGCTCTGATAAAGATCGATTTATTAAAAATATTAAAACCACCTTAAAAAATAATGTTGATATATTATATTTAAATGAAACCTCTGCCTATAGAGAGTGGGCAGATAGCGTAATTAAATATTTTATTAGTCATTATGATAATATTACTAATGGTGGATTTGATATAGATTATATTACTGAATTAGAATTTGATAAACAAGATGATAAATTTGATTTAATTTGGCCATCTGAAAGTAATGCAAATTCAATTATTGGTGGTATTAGATATTTATATGATTATATGCCAGAAATAAAAGCAACCACAATGTCAGATTTGTTTAAAGAGCTTTATTTTAACGTTATAAGAAAAAATATATTTAAAAATCTTATAGATTTTTATGCTAAAAAATAGAAAGGAACATTAAATATATGAATAATATTAATACAAATGTAATTGAAGCTATGAAACCTTATTTTGATGAATTAGGAATAGATCCTATTGAATTTAACTATATTGTAGATAAAAATAGATTTATATCTAAAGAATCGTTTCAAAATGAAAATGATGACCCAGAAGCGTACTATATTGTAATTAAAATAAATGATAATATCGGAACAGTAGTAACTGGAGTATCTGATGGAATAAAATTTGATGAAGTAGACGTTTTAGGTCAAATTGGATTTGATGGGCAGAATTGGATAAAACTATAATACATACATATAAGGAGTGTTAATTATGTGGAAAATAGATTTAAATCAATATATAAGTGAATCGATCTTAGAATCTTGTAGAAAGCAATGTTTGAGAGTTTATCCAGAATATCCTGCTCATTTTTTAGGAGTTAGTCAAGATAAAGAAAGTCTTATTGCTGAAATCACTTTTCCAGATGGAACATTTTATTTTAGAGTAACTGAAAACTCTATATCAAGTTCATATAATACTGCTGAAGATGCAGATAGAGCTTAAGGGAGGTTGAAATAATGCACGATTATACAAAAAGAGTTCCAATTAGATCAAATCTTAATGCTACTTCAGGTTACATTTTTATTGATATGGACACTATAATTGCTAAACTTCGTGATGATTCAATTGATCGACAGTTTGTTATTAAGAACTCTAGTTATGAACTATTTATTTATATAAGTAGACTATCCAGTAGCTCAAGAACTTTTCTCTTGAATGTTGAATTGTATAATGAAAACTATAATGAAGTTCCTATTAAAGAAGCTATTTCATGCTTTGAATCAGAAACTGAATTTAGAAATTTCATTAAAACATGTGTTTCAAAATTTGTAACTGCGCTTAATTCATTACAGTCTAGAGTTAAGTATTTTGAAGAATCTGGAAATACTTATGATGTACATAATAACAGAATGTATATTGCTATATACGATTTTAATACTGAGCAATTCTTAGATGTACCTGAAGTCAAAGAATTAACTATTCAGTTTGAAGATCCAGATATAGACAGATTGATTGAAAATATTATGAAGGAGTAGAGTTATGGCCAAGAATAATGAAATAATAAAGAATATGGAGGCGTTGGCATGAGAATCAGAACGGAATGTAAATTTAAGACATCACTTACTACTGAAAATAGTAGCCTTGACAGTTGGGATGAATATATCGAGTATCTTAATGATATTGTCTACAAGCGACTTGGCGATAAAGACACAAAAGCTATTTATGAGTCTGATAAGTTTGGTACGCTTGAGATTACTGTAGGAATTGACGAATTTATCGATGATACAGATGGTGATGCTCGTATTCTTGTTTGGATTAAACCTAAAAATGAAGAACTTGAATATAATGATGATGATTGGTATGATTACATGAAGACATCTAATGGATTTGTAGACTTTATCGAATCTAAGGTTGCAGAGTTTGTTGAACTTGTAAATACTACTATTAAGGATATTCAGTTTCCTAAGAATGAGAATCTAATCTTTAAGAATGAACAATTCTATATGGAAATTAGTCCTATTTGTCCAAATCATACACCTAAGTATGTTCAATTCCAGATTGATACATATATCAATAGGAACGACATCATTGATAACTTCTATGGTATAAACTAATGGAGGATTAAACATGTTTTTAGGTAACCTATCTATAATAGACCTCGAGCGACGAACAAGATGGACTTTTTCAGAATCAGATAGAAAGTGGTTAGAATCACATAGACAAGATGTAGCCGACATAGATTTTGATTCTGATAAATTTCATATCTTTGATCTGCCGTTTGAAATTTACGTGTCATATAAAATAAGTGATTATCTTGTAAAATTACTTACTAAGTATGAGGAAATTCAGCCTAGTAAAGAACAACTACAAATAGCTGTTATTAAAGAAACTGATAAGCAACGAGAAAGTTTAGAAAAGGAACGTAAAGAGAAAGAATGGCAAGATACATTACATAATCCTAATGCTGTATGGAATATTAAGTGGGATATGCTTGTACCTGTTACAATAGTTGACGCCGAAACTGGACGAGAATATGAATGCTATTATGGTTGTTTTATCAATACTTATACAGCTGGTCGTAATAATATTCCTGATACTATTTCAGGAGTAGCAAATATTTATCTTAATGAAGACGGTTTACATGGTAATTTTAAGCTCAATAATCCGGAAAAAGATAGTGATGCTGATTCTCATTTAGATGATTGGGCATTTGTAATTGGTATGGGATTCTATAAAAAAGATGGTAGTTATGTAGGAAAAGTAAATAATGTTACCTTTGAAAAAGTACAGTTTTCTATTTAAGACGGTATAAATAATTGGAAAAATATTCACAGTGGTAGTTATAGAGAAATCCATTTTGATTATATTAAGGAGGTATAACTATGGATTACAGACAAGAATTAGGTTTAGGAAATAAACTTAAAATTTATTTAGGAATAGAAGATCAAGAATATAATGAACACCAGAAAAAATTAGTAAAAAATGTTAAATATTGTGCAGATAATCAATGGCAATGGGTAAATTCTTACTATGATGGCGATAAAGAGAGTTCTTGGGGATTCTTTGAAGATGCTCGTAGAGTTTATGATACTATTTATGAAGAATCTGGTACAGATATTTTCAGACCTGGTTATCAACATTGGGGTAAAGATGCTGAAGCATATCTTAAAGACACTAGATATGCAGGTAAGAAATTTAAGGATATGGTTGTTCTATACTATACTGCAAAGCTTTATGAAGAAGCAGTTGAAGAAATTGAATTTAATGACCAACAAAAAAGAAAAGTACTCGATCAACTTATGGAAATAAAGTCTGAAATCTGAGGATGCGCATATGATAATAGATTACGATACAAAATTAAAAATTAATGTTACTTTATCTGAAATTTATAGTTGTGACGGGCATCCTAAATATAATCATGCAGTTAGAGTAACCTATCATATTAAAAACATAGATATAGAAGATTCTATTATTAAATTTGACACTGAATGTATATTTGAAGATGTTACTCCACTCGATTATGAGCATGAAAATGGATCTATATCTAAAATATCCCAAAGATATATTGCAAATCTTATGCTAACTATAGATAAGTGTTATTTAGATGAATCAATTAAATTAGCTGATAATGTTGAGGCTAAAATCAAAAATTGTCAATTATATAGTTATGAAGTAATCAAAACAGACGTTATATCTGGACCATCACTTACAGATGAGGAAATTAATTCAATGTTTGACTATATTGAAGATGGTATGACTGGTGACACTATATTTATAAATGCAAATGTTCAATAATAGGAGATAATAAATATGATTAACATTACAATAAATCATGATAATGCCGATTTAGGCTTTTTATACAATAATGATGAATGGAAAAATTATATATGCGATGATTTTGACGAAAAAGTAGTTTGTCTTAGAAATCGTGAATATTCATCTATTGAAGAGGCTTCTTGGTGGGTAAAAGCTAAACAAATTATAGAAGATTTAGATTATAACGATTATTCTTTAAGCGATTTTATATCTGCTTATAGTGATGAATATTCTAAAAATCAATTAAGAACAATATACGAAGAATATCAAAAATGTTACTGTAGTGACGATGTTGACTTTATTATATCAGTCTGTGAAACAATTATTCCAGGCTTAGAATTAGATACAACAGTAGCCAGAGGATATACTCAAAGTGAATGGATAGAAATTGTATACGTAAAAGACTCTATTAATATTCCAACATTTGAGGCTTATTTTTTCGGTCAGCTAACCGAAATACATATTCAATCAGATGATGGAGATGATTATTTTGATTATATTCGAGATGACGAATGTTACGAACTGATTAATGGCAATACTATAAGTATTATTAGGTCTAAGTATAACATTAGCGAAAATGAAGAAATAAAATTAATAAAAAATCAGTAAAAACTATTTACTAATAATTACTAATTTGATTTAATATATTTTAATAGGAGGTATAATATGGCAAAATTATCACCAGAAATGGTTAAACTAGATAATGAAGTAAAAGATTTTGTAAAAGATATAGGAATACCTATATGTAAAAAGGTTGGTCTAGGAGCTATGGCAAGAGCCTTTTATTTAGGATTAAATCCTGTCCAAGAAGTATCATGCGACATTTCTGAGGTAGCTAACGAATTAGAGTTATCTATACAAGAAATCAATTATTGGGAAGACTTATGGTATAAAAAAGACAGTTGGTTAAATAACTGAAAGGAATATATAAATGATTATTGGTATTGATTTAGGCAATAAGACGCGTAATTCAATATGTGTCATGCAAGGTAATAAATTACTAGAATGGAGTAGATTAAATTATGATGATTCTAAGTCTGCATGGCATCATAGAAAGAAAATAATAAAGCAAATTAAAAATTATATTAAAAAGTATAACTTGACTAAAGATGATTATATTTTATTCGAAGAAATAGCATTCTTTAAGGGTAAATCAAGAATGTATAATATTGTTAGTATGTCTTTCCTACAAGCAACACTTATAAATGAATTTTCAGATAAAATATCTATAAGTGCAGTACATGTACAGTCATGGAAAAGTAAGGTATTAGGAAATAGATCAGCTACTAAAGACGATGCAATTGCATTTGTAGAAAATAATTATCCTCAAGTTGATTTGAATATTATAGAGCATTATCCAAGAAAAGGTGACGAAATAATTAAGGATAGCGATACAGCAGACGCGATATGCATAGGTTTATACGGAGCTATGGTAGATAAAAAGAAACTAGATGAAAAACTAATAAACTATACGTAATATGAAAGGAATTTAGTATAAATGACAAATAATGACATTTTTTTAGAAACTTATAAAAAATTAGAAACTGAATTGAGATTATTCGGTAAATCTATTTTAGATTATGAAAATGATTTATCAGACGGAGCTGAAAAAGAAAAATTAAAGGTGTGTAGAATTATTAGAAACTACATGGCACATCAAGATAAAAAATTTGTGGATATTAGTAATGATATGATTAATTTTATATCTGACTTAGAATTACAAATTAGAAGACGCTCGCATATAGTCGCAAATGAACTAATTAGACAGAAAGCAATTGCACAAAACGAATCACTTAAAAATATATTACCATTAATTATTAAAAATGTAGTCCCAGTACAAGATAAAGCCGGTAAGATTATTTATATTTTAGATGAAAATACATATCTTACAATGTTAAATAAAGGACTAAAGAAAATAGAATTACCTAAAAGATTACCTAAGTTAAATTATGTAAATAAAGATCATAAAATAAGCGATTTAGCGACAGGTATTTATATTGTAACTTCAGATGGTACAGATTCTGGTAAATATTTAGGTTTATGTATCATTTAAGAGGTTATAATGTTTAATTCTATTACTGAGATTTTTATAATATTAACTTTAACAGCTGGATTGAGTATATTTGTTTGTCCAATTAGTATAAAAGGTAAAAAATATCCTAAATTGTCTAATATTTTAAGAATATTACTATTTATTATTGCCTTTGGTACTGGTATAGCTACAGAGGTTCTAATTGATAAATATGGAGAAACTAATACATATAGTATATCAGAAATAACAAAATCCGCCGATGGAATAAATTATAAAATTTCTATTAAAAATAAAGGCTATGTAGTATCGAGCAGTTAAATAAATAAGACACCTAATAATAAAAATGTTGCTGTAGTTTAAAGGCGAAAAGAAAATATTAGCAGTTAAATTAACTAATAATGCATTAAACCAATTAAACGAATTGAAGGAGGTACCTGATGAATAAGATTACACAAGAAATGTTAGATGAATTAAATGCTAAATATGGAGATGCTGTATTTGAATTTAAATTTAA
>Ga0326513_10001741_pt1 | contig 16548 bp, 10 predicted proteins | sample 2_2465_0518_D_FD_203654 | JGI IMG/M metagenome (GOLD analysis project Ga0326513, IMG submission 203654) | Bovine rumen microbial communities from UC Davis, California, United States - 2_2465_0518 | ecosystem: Host-associated > Mammals > Digestive system > Stomach > Rumen | place: USA... | reverse complement strand
ACTTTGTGTTGATGGCACGAGGCCAGCCAACCATACGATAGGTGTCACCTCTCCAACCGTGGGTAAAGTACTCAAGCTCGGCAACCTTCTTACCCTCATTCTTAAGTTCAGTAGGTTCACCCTCGCCAATAGTTGCCCACTCGTAGGTCATGTACTCATCATCAGTAACAATACCGTTGAGCTGAATATCCAGAGGGCACTGAGAGACAAGGAATCTGCCAAGCTCCCAAGGCTGTTCAACCTCACTGATTGTGATAGTATCACCAGAGACTGTGACAGTCATCAGGGGCTCCTTGTAGTTAGCAATGTTGGTGGCGTCAGCACCAGCCTCAAGACCAAGAGAGGTCTGAAGGTCTGCAGCAAGACCAGCGGCAATTGCAGCAGCATCGTCAGTCTTCTTTGCCTTGTAGAGGCCAAAACGCATGGTGTAATCATTGGCACCAAGACCAATGTAATTACGAACCAGCACCTTAATCTCATAAATCTGACCAGCAGAAACCTCCGTAACTTTGACAGTGTGAACCTTCAGCTTGTCACGCATATCTGCAGCAGCAGTCTGCTTGACATACCGAATATTGCACACATCAATCTTATCAGAGGCAGTAAGTCCGCCATGACCGAAATGCTGGAAATACAGGAACTTACCTGCTTCACCAAGCACTCTAAGGTCACCCAGCTGAGAAGGTGTGGCATCAGTTTTCAGAGTGGAGGCAACATACAGCTGTCTCACTTGATTTGCCAAAGGAAGTGCAGGCATAATACTTTCTCTTTTTAAAGGTTAAGACTTACTTGATTGTGTTCCAAGAGATATTGACTTTGACTGAAGTGCCATTCTTACTGCAGCATCAAGGATCTTGTGATGCAAGATTGAAGGAAGTGCACATTCAGTTTTTGTCGAAATACCTTCAATGGAAAGACCGTCAGGTAAATCCGTTAATATTATTGGTTTTGGTTCTTCCACATATCTCAGCAGATACGAACCGATGGGGTAGTCTGATATAAGTTCAACAAGATTGTTTTCAGCATTAAGTCTCAAAACTCTCTTATTGTTAGGGCCTCTAAAGGGGTTCTGCAATTTATGCCACAACTCATCGTGTGTTGATGGAACAACAAGTGCAGTATAATCCCCTTTACAGCCGCTAATATACGAAGAAAATTTTACTTCTTCAAATATGATATAAAGCAGATTAACAGGCAGTCTATAAAAGGCTTTCTGTTTATCGTCCATTATATGTTCAGAAGTACCTTCTGTTGGCTCTGGCATAATAGTCTTGACTAAAGTATCAAGAGCCTCTCTCATAATCTCCTTCTCCTCAAAGGAAAGATTATAGGCATTCTGCCCACTGTAGTAATCAATAACAAGTTCCTTCTGTGCCTTGGTAAGGAACAGAGACTTCTCATACTCATCAACTCTTATGTCAACTGGGGAAGTGTCCTCTCCAAAGACAAAGTCCCTTGCATAAGCATTGACAAGTGTGTCAAACTCGTTACTGAACTGCTCTACATTCATAATTACTCACTCCTTTGTCCAACAGTTATCTGATTCTGGAGTTGGGCTTGTCCACTCTGGTCAGAAGCATAGGATGCCTTTGCCAGTTCGACAGCCCTTTGAAGTATTTCTTCATGGATTGAGGGGTCAAGCTCACTTGTCTGAGCAAGATATTCATCTTCAATTTTCACATCACCAACAGTCTGGTCAAGGTCAGCAACAATAATAGGTCTAGGCTTCTTGACATATCTTATCTGATATTGTCGGCTTGCAGCTTTTCTATCCACATTGTTTGGGATAATTTCTGCTGTAGGCTTACTGTTGCTAACCCCAGTAATAAGTCTCCAAGCTTGATTTTTTAGTGGCTCCTTGAAAGGTTTTGACATTACTCTGGTATATGTATCATAGGTAATTGGAATAACCTGTCTTACACCAGTAACTTTATTGCTACCATTAAGGATAAGCAGAGACTCATTGACTATAAGAAGAACATCGTTAGGGTAAGTATAGCTTGTACCCCTCAAATCATATGTTGAAGTTCCGTTGGCAGCAAGAGTCGCACTTCTCATCAGCATGGAAAAATCTATCTGTCTCTTTGGAGACTGGTCAAATCCTTCCTTATACTTGTTGCCATTCGGATTGAAGTAGTTCTTGATAATCTCCGACTGAGCCTTCGTCAAGAACACGGACTTCTCATACTCGTTCAGCCCGGGAGCAGCGTTGCTCATAATATTATTATAGAGCACATCAAATCTATCTGAAAACTCAGTAGGACTCATATCAATTACTTTTTAAGGTTCGCTTTATATTCTTTTACCTTATCCTCAATGAGGAGCTTGGTGTTCTGATGCTTTGGCATATTCAGATATCCAGCAGCAACATTGAGTGTAGGCTCACCACTTTCACACAAAGGCTCATTATTGTCTCTCATAAAGAGTTGACCACCACGATTGATAACCACACCAGCCTCAATACCATTTCTGATAAGAACCTTAGTAGGAAGGAACTCATCCTCTGCAACTCTCAGGAAATGCTTCGGGTCCTTGTCGATAAGTCCTTCAATCGTAATATTGAGCTCATCAACTGGAGTTGTCGAAGATACGGGTCTTCTTGTAATTGTTTCAATGATGACTCTAAGCATATCAGCCTTGTCATCAATCTTACCCCATACCTTGTAAGCCTCCTTCTTTGCATCAACCTTAATCTTCGTTGCTCCCACTCTTTCATCTTCCTTGACGAGAACAAACTCATAGGTTGATTTTGGTCTGTCTTCAAGTGCCTGCATGGAAGGAGCAATCAAATCAGTGTTTGCAAGAAGCACTTTGTATCTGATATAATCCATTCCATCTGAAAGGTCAAGAGAGTCTCCATCCTTTCTGACAGTCACTTTGAACTTTTTCCAGAAGTTGTTTTCTATATTGTAGACAGACAGAGCATTGTCTTCAAGACCAAGGTAGCTCTCAAGGAATGCTTTTTCATCTTTAGTGAGGACATCCTTTAACTGTCCTGACCTGAGCATTGGAACTACATAGGTTCTTGTTGATGTTTCTGCCATGCCTCCATAGAGAACATGCTTCGGGTCATTGCCAGCCATAGCATTTTCTCTTGGAACGAATTTAATAAGAACTCTTTCCTTGCTAAGGCAGCTAATCAGTTTTTCTTCTTTTGCCATTTCTTCTCCTTTAATGACGGTTAATAATATAAGGGGACTCCTCAATGGAAGTAAAGAGGAGTCCCCTGTGGAATTACATAAGGATGGACGGTATGATTGACACGCAACTGGTCGGGTCATACACAATAGCACCCAGAGTGGTCATACGGTGGACAACTGCAGAATCCTCATCGTAGGACATATTCATATTTGAAGTAGCCCCAGTGAAAGGATTGCGGAAGCCCCACTCATAACCCCAGAACTCAGGATTGCCCTTGATGCCAACCTTCTGGATGTTCGGAACGCCAGCATTGCCGATGTACCAGATATCAAAACGATAAGAGAAGGCAACACCACCCTGAGGGTGCAGAATCTTGTTGCGAACCTTATCATCATAGAAGGTATCGACATTCAGCTTCACGAACACACCATTAGGTGCCTGCCACTCAGTAATCTGATGGTTGGTCAGACGAACTGCAGTGCCCGGAGCAAAGTTGGCAGTGGTTGTGGTGAGTGCAGGAGGGTTGCTTTCAGAATACTGGAGACCCAGAGGAAGCCAGCCAGAGCCAGTCTCTTGGGCAGCTCTGTTGAAGAGCAGAGCACCACGCTCACCAGTATTGATGATGAACTTTCTGTCACTAAATGCAATCTTGCCCTCGGAGAGTTCATACAGAGCATCAAGGATATAGTCCATGACACTATCCGTATCATTGTAGTATCTCACAAGACCAGCCTCAGCCTGCTCAAAGATACCAGAACCCATCCGAATGTCCATACCAGACTTGCCAAAGTTCATATATTCACCATTGGCATTTCTGTTGGAACGACCAAAGGCAAGAGCCTTGTTCTTGTAGTTTGCCCACTCAAGGGAGAGCTGCCAGTCCTCATAGTCCATCCACATGGCTGAAGTACCCTTAATCTGGCGACCAGTCTTAGGATCTTCCTTCACCATAGGAATGCCAAAGGCAAGCTTCTTGGTAGCCTTGTTGCCCGGAACCTTGTCAGAGATTCTGATGGTTGTGAACTCACCACGCATAGAGACTGGCGTAGTGTAGGAGATACCACCGACTCTGCGGGAAAGCTCTCTCTCAACAGGAGCGAACTCCTTGGAGAATCTCTCACCATTCAGCAGTCTCTCACGAGGAACACCAGTGGTGTTGCCACCGCAGAGCTCAACCATATAGGCATAACGGGAACCCTCAATGTGCGGGTCACCGAGGATGCGGAACTGATACTTCTCGTTGAGGTGACCAACAATGATTTCACCATCGTGGAAGGCGGCCTCATCAAAGACAAGATAGAACTTTGAAGTGCCAGCACCAACTGGTGAACCTTCAGCGTCAGCAACCACCAGACCATTCTCATCACGAGCCTCAAACAGCGGATAGTTTCTGGCAGCATTACCAAGGACATCCCAGTAGAATTCCGTGTCATCCTCAAAGTACTTTGTAGGGAACTTGTTAAGGAACCCTTCCAGAGTGTTATTGCCAGTAACGGAAGCCTGCAAGAGTGTGATGGTATCAGCAGCCCTCTGACGGTCAATCTGGAAAAGTGCACTCAGGTGGTTGTCAGTAACCATACCATGCACACCTTCCACACCAATCATCTGGAAATTTTTAAGTGCAATTTTACTCATAACAGTATAACTTAATGGTTATATGTCAATTCTGAACCCTTTGTAATTGTTGGTGCTTCCTCCACCATCTTCACCTTCAGAAAATCTGAAACTACCACCTTGGTGTCCTTGGTTTCTTAAGCGACTTTCAATCTCTTGCAGGTTCTTGTTGACCTTTTTATTCACACTTTTCTGCAGCAAGTTGCCCATCTTGGTAAACCCGTCCGTAAGTGCCCAGACAATACCAAGTGCCGTTCTGAATTCTACCGGGTGTTCATCAGCATAAAGCTGTACAGCAGTAAGCTGTTCACCATCATCAGTAGTCTTCACCACTCTGGTCATTGCCTCATAAGCCTTCTTACGGGTTGGCTTATCAATAGGAATGTCTTCAAAGAGCTTGTCTTTCTCAAGGACTGCCTTCTTGAAGTCTTCAGCTTCCTTCTTGACTCTTTGTTTTTCAGCTTCAGCTTCTTGCTTCTTAAGGTCAAGCTGCTCTTGATACTTGTCCTTAAAGTATTCCTTTATGGACTCAAGGGCATCCTTTGCATCGTCCTTGTCAGTTCCAGAGGACATAATCCTCTCAACTTGCCTTTTGGCCCTCTCTTCAGAGAACCCTCTGTTGAGAAAATCTCTGAAAAGCAGAGTTCTGCGAAGGTTAGCACCCTGCTCACTCTCATCATCAATCTGCTCATCAGTGATGCCTTCAAGTCTTTGGATTGTATTCTGGTATTGAACAATCACTTCTGGCTGCATGCCACTCTCAAGAGCTTCCTTATATCTTTTTGTCTGCTCATCAAGTCGTGCATCAACCTCATTCTCCAGAGCCTCTCTAAAACTATCAGCATCTTCAATCTTACCAACAGCTTCGTCATCAAGGAATTGAAAGAGGCCATCACCTTTCAGGGCTTGGGCAAATGATGAATAAAGGTTTTCATCTTTGGGAGAAGACCCCTTACCTTGGGGCTCGGCCTCTCCTTCTTCCTCATTATCATCATCCCCTACGCTCTCCGGGTTGTCCTCACCAAATATATCTTCGGCATTTGCAGAACCACCCTCAGGGATAGTATCTTTTTTAGTTTCTTTGGTTTCAGGTTTTCCTTCCTCTTGGGTGTCAATCTTGGCACCTTCCCCAGTATCCTCTCCAAAGAGGTCATCTGCATTCACAGATTCCACTCCCATAAAGGTCTGAGCATTCTTAAACAGGTCATTCATATTCTTCTCCTTTAATGAATTCTTTGACAAAAATAAAAGGTTTGTAAAATTATTACAAACCCTTTAGAATTTTACTATTATTTACTGCTCTACAGGTATTTCTTTCTGCACTCCTCACAGAAAAGTTCCTTTGCTGCCTTAAACATCTTTTTGCCAATCTCTCCAGCAAGGTATTGAACAATGCAAAGGTATAACCACCAATTCAAGAAGAACAACAATGCTATTACATAAGAAAATCCCCACTACAGTTACCTGTAATGGGGATTATAGTAAGAAGATAATACTACCTGAAACGAAAACTAAACCTAAACATAAACCTCCTTGTTAAACAATTTAAGGATTATTGGTTGCTACCTTCTTACTATATTCCTTTATCTCTTTTAGACTCCACTGAAGTTCCTTAAATCCCTCTATCTTCTTTCCTCTTGGAAGAACTCCCTCTCTAACCAAGTTATCAAATTTTGCTCTACGCATATTTAAATATGTAAATGCTTGGTATTTACTTATATACTTATCCCTGAAATTATATCTTTTAAGAAAGTCTACAATTTGTAGTGTTTCTTCTTCAGTCAAGTCTGAGTTTCCTGTATTAATATCATCTATTATTTTAAGTAGATGCTTCTTAAGAATTTCCAACATCATTTTTCATATTTTGATTTTTCTGGATATAGTGAATCTATAAGAAATGCAATCCTATCAGATTTACTAAAATCCTTTGTTGAAAATACTTCCGTAATACTTGGATTTACTTTATACCATTCAAGCCCCGACCTTATTTTTACATCTGCTATAGGAGTAGTATTGAAACCATACTTGGTATGCTGGTAGTTAAGTAGCCAGCATAAGTATTCTACGGGGGCTTTCTTGTCAATGAGTATGTTTGCTTCTTTTCTACACTCATTAAGTATCTTTCTCGAGCAGTGCATGTTTCTGTGTGGTACAAGAAAATATGTATCAAGGCTCTTGTCTTTCAAATAATTTCTTGTACATACCATATATTTCATATAGCTAGTGCTTCCCATTTCTGGCAACTCCATCCTTTCTTCTATATAGTATGGATAGTTGTTGAAGTCCGTTCTTCTTATATAGAAATGGTCATCCATTGAGACTAAGAATTCTTCATCTATGTCTGTAGTATCAATAGTGTGGTATATTGTGGCTATGATGTTTGCGTGTTTGCATGCAAGTTTCTCCATGGGACTTGAGAACTCTACACTTATATCATAGGGCTGTTTGAATGGAACTTTTATAACTTCTTTAGACAGCCACTCTGGACAATATCCAGCAATGAAAACCCTATCCACTCCAATACCATACTTATCAATGGAACGAAGTGAGTACCTCAACTCTTGATTATCACATTTAGAAAGACCTTCTCCTACTATGTACAATATATCCATACTATATCTTTTTTCTTTCTTTTTGGTGAAAATACAGAATTAGAAACAAGAACACACAGAAGTTTATACTGAATATACAGCATAATCCCAAGAAACTCACTGGCAGTCCCACTGTAAATTCAAGGGTACTGATGATGTTGTTAACCAGTATGTAGTGTAGAAACATTCTGTGGTAAATACAAAATCTGAATACATAGGATACCAAGTATAGAAATGCCAAAGTCAAAAAAGAAACTCCTCCGATAAATGAAAGTACAACTAAGTTGTGCCCTAAAAGACAAGTCAGAGTATTAAGAGCATCACAAGTGGCAAGTAACATTGGGATTATTTTCAGTAACCCCAATGTTACTTTATACTACCTCTTGTCAATGTTTCTTACCTCCGCAGGCCTTCTTTCTGCCACCACCGCAGTATCTTGAACCATTATTCTTTATACCAGCACGAGGGATATTGGGTCTTACTCTTTTACCTCCACCAAAGGATTTCTTTCTACTTTTCTTACTCATAGCTAATTAGTTGTATTGTTACACTTCATCCCATCCATAAACACCGGGCTCCCATACATTATTATCTACTGTTGATTCCCAAGTCTTGTCATTGTGCTTCACCTTGTCTCCAAGATGATAGGCAGTCTCTGCGGAGATTGGCTGAACCCAATCGGGGATTTCCGCAATACTAACTTCAGCGTAAAGAGATTGCGTGACATCGGGCTTCCAATCCTCTTGAGGAGTGTGTGCTTGAATGACCTTGTAGAGTTTCCCGTCATACCAGAGTCTGTCCCCAACCGAAACCGAGGTCCCAATCTTACTTACCCAAGTGGGGAAGAGTGCGGCCACATCAAGTGCATCTTCATCCGAGAGTTCATCTGCGGAGGACTTGAGCATCTTCTTGACAGCCTCCATCACTTGGTCATATCCCGGCTCTTCCTCTGGAGTAGGAACCACAGGAGGTGGAGTATAAACTTGCCAGCCAGCATCAGCAATTTGTTCTTCGGAAGGGTTGCTAATCCATGCACCTTCGTTTGTTTGAATAGTCTTACAATTAGAAAAGACTGTTCTATTGTTAATAATCTTGTAATACATATCTTTTATTCTTCAATTACAGTCCAACCACTAGGAATACCACTGGCTCCAGAAGGCCAAGGAGCATCACTTGCTTTTATAAATGTACCTGTATTAGAAACACTGCGTACCCATTGTGCATTATTAGCATAAATTATATTATCCGTTGCAAGACATTTTACATAAGATAATTGTGAACAACCGTCAAACATCCATGAATAACAAGCAGTAACAAGTGTCGCAGCAGGAAGTTCTGGAGCTGCTAAAAGACTTGTACAATACCTAAACATGTTTTGATAACAATAAGGTTCAAGAGTAGTTGCAGGAAGTTTATTTGTCACATGAACTAAACTACTACAACCATTAAACATGTCACTATAACAATGAGCTGCAATAGTAGTAGCAGTTAATTCAGGAGCAGTAGTCAAACTTGTACAGCCTTCAAACATACTGTCATAACAACTATTTTTCAAACTTGTGGATGGAAGCAAATCGCCTGGAACAGTTATTAAACTTGTACATCCTTTAAACATAGCACGATAGCATCCTTGTGCAAGAGTAGTAGCAGGAAGTTGTGGAGCAGTTTCAAGGCTTGTACATCTATAGAACATGTCTTTATAACAACTATCTGAAAGAGTTGTAGCAGAAAGTTCGGGAGCACTGACAAGACTTGTACAATCCTTAAACATTGCATTACAGCAATCGTGTCCACTAGCATTTATTACTGCTGACATATCTGGAGCATAAGTTAAACTACTACAACTACTAAACATTTCGTTACAACAATTAACAGTAAGTGTAGAAATATACAAAGCAGATGGCGGTTTTATTAAACTACTACAGCCGCAAAACATTTTTTGTAAATGTCCTTGAAGACCAACAAGAGTCGTTGCATAAATTTCAGGAGCATGTGTAAGATAAGTACACTTCAAAAACATTGCATTATAACACCCATTAGATAATGTAGTAGCAGTTAACATAAGTTTAGAAGCATCTACAACATTGGTTTCTTGGAATATGGGTCCAAAAGCTTGTTTGCTAGTATTTCTTAGTTCTGTTTGTCCATTAAAATTACTACCATATTGTAGACTCAAAAGATTACCATAAACATCAAATGTTAAATTGCTATCACTTATGAATTGTGCCTGGTAAAAATTCTCATTATCTCTTCTAAAACTTATTGTATCGTTCGGAGATAAAGTTGCAATCAGTTTAGAAGCAGTATTCTTAGGTAAATCAAAAGTAGTCCAAGCACCTCCATTAAGAGAATACTCAAAATTTCTATCATAAGAAGTATTTGTGTTCTTGATAGACAAATCTCCTCCAGTAAGACATTTAAAAGTTAGTGGAAGTAAAGTATAATCAGTAGTATCTTCACCTCTTTGTGAAGCTATAATACGCCTTCTTTTTAATAGTAAGTCCATATACTACACCTCCATAAATGCTCCGATGCCATTCAGCACGGAGATTTCATAATGCTTATTACTATTTATAGTAGGAGCAGAGCCACCAATCCAAGTAATTCCGTTAGGCCAAGTAATAGTGGGTGCGGTGGAGCCCGTCTCAAAGGTCCAATAGTAGTGATTCACAATGGTTGCATCGTCAGGGGTTGCAAGGGCAAAGGTTACACTGCCCGTCAACTCCCCAAGGTTGTAGAACATATTGGGGAGGAAACCACCAACTGGCTGTGATGATACTGTTGCAGGGTGTACTTCACTATAAACAGCCTTAGGCGATGCAGTCTTGATATCACTATTTTTGTCCGTTTTAACATTTGTAGAAATATCAGGCACTGATGGAATAACATTGTTTGCAAGGTCACTTGCAGGAATACCATCGTTTGGCTTGGAGTAAGTTCCAGCTCCTATATTTTGTCTTGCTTGAGCTTTTTGTTCATCAGTAAGTTCCTGCTCAGTAAACTTAATTGCTTCTGAACTGCCTCCACCTTCTTCAGCTCCAGAAAGTTTCCTATGGAGATACCTCTCCATATTCTTATTATTTGTCTTTGAGGGTATTATTACTGGCTTATTCATAACTATGAAATTTTTTCAAAGATAACAATAATTATTAATAGTTCATATTCTGTATCCAACCACCAGAGAATGATGAATAGTTAGAAGCATTTGTATCATTGTATGCATAACCCTTGTAACCTCTATCTGGATTAGAATAGTCTATGCGGCTGAAAGCTGAAGACCTGTTCATAGCCGGAAGGTTTCCAGTCAGTGCGGTACAGCTGTAAAACATTCTTGATGCGTATTTCAAAGCCGTGTTTGCAGTATCTACACTTGCACGGAGGAATGTTGTACCAATATCAGTAATCCTTGTATAAGCAAATGCACCATAAGCATCCACTATACGGGAAATACTATTACTGAACCACCTGTTAGGGATGGCCCCTCCAAGACCATTACATCTATTGAACATCTCTTTAATGTTTGTAAGGAAATATTGACCATCAAATGCGTTTGGATGGACTGGGTAATTAGCAGGCCAGCTATGAATTGCAGTACTAGGATTGGCAAAAAGTCCCTCCATAGTAGTCAAAGCAATCAACTTGATGAACATGTCAGGATGGAAAAGATAGTTTTCACTGTCAACTTCAACTGGTTGATTAAATGCACAGTCATAGAACAGATAGCTTATATCAGTAAGGCTCGTATACAGCCTTTCAACACTCTGTGTCCAGAACATATCCCAAGGAATCTTGCCAGTCAATCTTGCACATCCATAGAACATTTGAGATGCAGTAGTAAGCTTGAAACACTCTGCAAGAAGTCCAAGCTGAGAGCCTGTTGTTCCTACTGGAACAGTATCTTCATTGCCCGTTTCAATAGTTCCATTCAAGTCAGTACAGCCCCTGAACATTTGTGAAACATTAGTAAGTGTTCCTCTACAAGAGTTGAAAAGACTTGCAGGAATTGACCCTGTAATACCTGTACAACCATAGAAAGCACCTTGGACTGTCTGGAGTGAAGTGCATCCATCGAACATATTGCAGCCACTCATTGATGTACCTAAAGTAGTACAGCCATTGAATATGTTGCTTGCATTGGAAAGCTTAGTCATATCCTGGAACAGGGACATATTGAAATCAGATATGCTTGTACATCCCATAAATATTCCAGCAACACTTGTAATCTTGCTCTTGGAGGCTTCAAAAAGCGATGGAACAGAATTGATGCTGAGGCTTGTGCATCCTCTGAAAAGATTGCTTACATCAGTAAGATTTGCATGAGTGTTCAGTATATCAGCATCAAATCCACCACCAGCCTGTGAAACAAGTCCTGTACAGTTATAGAAGAACCCAGATATATTCTGGAGCTTTGGCATTGTCTTAAAGAGGTTCTTGCCGAATGTTGTAATACCAGTACATCCATAGAATACACCAGTTAACAAGACATTTCCACTAGTAGGGGCTGTCTGGTAGACAGTACCTGCAGTGGTAACATTAGACGCTCCTGCAAAGAGGTCTGAATTAGGAACTGTAGTAATGGATGTACAGGATTGAAATAAGCCACTTATATTTGTAAGCGAATTAAAGACTGTCGTAGTGTCTCCACTTACTCTGAATATTGAGCCAGAAACTGGTGTTCCGACAATCTTTGTCCCCATGAAGCATCCTGCAATATTTGTAAGTTTTGTATTACTTGCAAAGAACCCTTCCTGTAATGTTCCTACACACTTTGTGCAGCTTGCAAACAATAATGCTGCAGAAGTAAGGTTTACAAGAGGAGTAAGCAGGTTTGCCATATTGGTCATATTGATATTCAATGCACTACAGCCATAGAACATGCCATTTATATTAGTAATTGGAGATGTTCCTTCAGTTGGAGCAAAGAATGTGTCCGTTAGTGTATTGGCAATTCCGCTATCTCCTTGGAAGAGACCAGAAAGAGTTTTTGCAGCAGGAAGAAGCTGTATTATATTGTTTGGTATCGAGGTAATGCCTGTATTATTACAAAATGCAATACTTAGACTTGTGCATCTTTGAAGTCCCGAAGATCCACCAGCAGTCTTGAATGCAGATTCTGGAATTCCTTTAAGTTTAGCACTATAGAATGCTGAATTCATATTCGTAACATATCCACAGTTTGCAAAGAATTGTGCTGGCAAACTGGTATATGCAGAATCTGTAGTACCATAAGTAGCTCCATATCCCTTCTCGTAGCACATTGAAGAAATGTTCGTAAGAGAAGTTCCACAAGCATCAAGTACTCTTTTTACTTCTGAGTATGGAATCCAAGGGCATCTATAGAATGCTGATTGAAGGCTTGTACAGCCAGTAAAGTTGAAGGCAGTCTCACTAATATTATTAAGAACATAACAAGATGCAAACAAGCTTGCCGCTGATCCTGTACAAGTTATAGTTCCAGTTATTTTGATAAGGTGTGTGCAGGAGTTAAATAAACTATTGCAAGAACCCGTGTAATTCAGATTAAGTATATTTTCAACAGCCTGACAGCTATTGAATGATATAGTGCTTAACCCAGTAAGTTGGGACATATCAACACCAGTAGATGATGTTTCACCATACTGCACATACTTGATTGAAGAACCAGTCAATGTAAATGTATGGAAGTTGTCTCCCCAAGGCTCTGAACTAGTAGCACTTTCATTTCTTGGGAACTTTACAGTTTCAACAGTTGAACCTGATATGTCAAGTGATTCAAGGCTATACAGAGTAGTCAGGTCAATAACACTTAGGGAAGCACTTCTATTGTTTCTAAAATCAAGAGTCTGAATACTTGGGCATCTTGTAATGTTGATTGTTGAAATACTGTTATCTGACTGCAGGGAAATGCTATGTAACCCTTCACAATCTGTAATTGAGACATTGACAAGAGGAAGCTCGTTTGCAGTAATGCTCTCAATCTTAGGACAGTTGACAATACTGTAGTTGATAATCTTCGTACAGTTCGTAACATCAACTGAGGTAAGGAAATGCAGTGAATCAAGACTCAGTGCAGTAATTGCAGTATTACGAAGTGATACCTCCTTGATACTACCACCAACAGGGAATACCACTGAAGTAAGCTTGGTATTGTCAAGATAGACATACTTGAGGTTCACGCAGTTTGAAAGGTCAAGCTGTGCACCAGATGCATCAGTACCAAGCTGAACAGCGCCTCTACAATCAAGAGATTGCAGGTAGGTGTTACTTGCCAATGACAGTGCCAAGAGCTTTGTTGAGTAGGAAAGGTCAAGGCTTGTAATCTTCTTGGCATAGTTCAGTGTAAGTGACTTTGGCTTGAGAGCACCAAGATTGACTATCTCACGAATATTACCACCACCAGATATCTGAATTTCCTTATCACCAGCAGCCAGAGGAATGGTAAAGAGTGTTCCTTCCATCCTCTCTCCTGTGATAGGGTCTATATACTCAGCATCGGGACTGCAGTATGCTTCAACCTTTGCATCATATCCAGAACCAACATCTATTCTCACATATTGTGGAGAATACACCTTGATACCCACACTCAGTGAAATGGTGCTTCCTGATTCGAGAGCATCAGAACGAAGTATGATATTGTTGTTCAGTGAAAGTGTTGGACTTGTGTAGTCAAATAGTGTGTCACAATAAATGATGCGCTTGCTCATCCAAGCCTTGAATCTCTGGACGCGATTACCATGCATTCTGGTAATGAAGGTCTCAATGTCAGAAAGCTTATAGAACTTAGTGGCCATATCCCTGTTATAGTAAGCCTCTCCAATAATATCTGAAGTCTTACCGAGGAACTTGTCCATTATATTTTCTATGCTGTATATCCCAGAATCACGAAGATGCTTGTACATATTCTTGATTTCAGTAGCAAAAGATACGGCAAATGCTTTCCAAAACTTGGAAGTTCTGGTATTGTATGCGCGGTATCTTATATTTGCCAGCTCACTAATATCCTCAGAATACCTTACAGTACCTGTAGTATTATTGTAAGCCATAAAAGGAGAGAGTTCTCTTAGCAGTTCAGCATCAGGATTAATAACTTCAAAGCCAGTATTGTCAAGACCAGCCATAGTATCAAGGTCATAGGGACGAGGTGCCCACTTCTGACCATCCCAAGTATCCCACATTGAGTTCTTACCTGCATTATCAACCTGTCCAAATACCATCATTTGGAGGTAATAGATAAGAACATACTTAAGGTAGAAGTAGTTGTTGAACTCATCTCTAAATCTGTCATTACTGGTGCCAGAGGTTTCAGAGGCTGATGAAACCCAGTCAATCATTCTCTTCAGACCCCATTGACTATTACCCCAGAACTCTTCTCCACCCTCTTCAAGGTCATCCCAGTCATATCGCATCTCATAGTCAGATGCAAAATAATCATACTCATCTGCATAAGGAGATGCTGCTGTGATATAGGCATTTTTTGCCATCAGATACCCGCCATCATCATAAGCCTCATCATCAGAGCTTCCTGAAGGAGTTCTGTACTGCTCACTCGGATGTGCAAGATAATAAGTTACAAAGTCATCAATATTATCTATTTGACCACCTTGTTCCGTATATCTTGCAAAAGCTATGTCAAGATATGTCTGATAGTAACTTTCTTTCCAAGCCTCATAGGAGAAGAAGCAACCTGCAGTATCTGAGCCATTGGCAACTCCTTCAAAAGACTGGCAGATATTATGCTGAGTTACAACATCTCCAGTTCTTGGGTCAATTCCATCTACAGGTGTCTCACCGTCATCATCAAGTTCTGCAGGAGCATCGAAGCCAAGAGAATTTGCAGCTTTGTCAAGGTTGAACATGTAGCTACCTACATATGTTCCATTGCCCATTTCAAAGTCAGCCTCTGACTCATAGTAATAAACAAGGCAAGGGAATCCTTTGATAGCATCAAAGTTATTGTCTCTTCTTGCAGGAGTTCTCTCATCCTGAGCTGCTGTATAAACAGTGTGCCCCTCATTCCAGCCATCCTTAATAGTGCCATCTCCTACGAGTGAATCTATCATATCATTATAGAATTCACAAGAAGGGGTATTATTAAGGTGGGCAGCTTCCATATAGTCACACTTGAGTGTGAACACATTTTCAGATCTCCAGCCCTTACTTGCAAAAGCATTTGTCTTATACTTGTGCTTGTATGGGTTGGAACCATCTTGGTTATCAGGATTATCAAAAAGTCTAATCTTATAGTTCTTTACAGGGAATGCCAGAGTGGAAGTGCCTTGAGTCTGTATGATACAGCGTGGCCATTCTATAATTTCAGCTTCACTATTTTCCTGATAGAGAATTCTTGAGCATACATATCTTTTCTTCTGCTGAGCTTTCTCAGTCATTTGATTGAGAGTAGCAAAGTTTACGAGAGAGCACCCATTAGGAAGCGGATTTTGGGGATGTGAAGCATTGATGTTTATAAATCTTACAATAGGAAGGACATCACCATTTCTACCAGCAATCTCTGACTGTCTCTCTTCTCCATATATGGAAGCAATATAATTATTGACTACCTCAGATGCATAGAGAGGTCTATTATAGAATCTTATAGCTTTAATTTCACAAGAACCAAAGTAGTCAATCAAGTTGTTTGAAGGATTGATTGCAGCATTAAGGATAGTAGGACCATTATTTGTAAAGGTCATATTATCCGTAATGATTGCAGAGGCACAGGCAGAACCATTGATATATAAGGTCATCAGCTTTCTTGGAGCATAGTCCTGTGTGTCATCTACATTAGTGTGTATGGTCTTGTCAATGACCATTGTTGCGTGAATCCACTCCTCTTCAGCAACATCAAGAACAACCTGAGAGTCATTGGAGCCAACAGTAACCTTTTCAAAGTTTGCAGAGAAGCCAGCAGTGTTGGTATCCTTACCATTGTGGGAAGTAATTACCTTGGAACTCAGTTCACCAATACACCGTGTCCTGAATATAACTTCAGCAGTGAAACCATCATTGGCAGAACTTGGAAGATTGCTCATTATATTGTAGTCAGGGTCACTACTTTGAGGAGTGGCACTAACTCTTTGCTTAAGTCTTCCGTAGGAGTCACCACTGAATTTCAACATCATTTCTCCAGTAGGGTCACTATCTGGAAGAGACTCATTAACATGTTTCCAACCATTTGTATTATAGTTAAGGTCAACCAGTTGGAAATACAAAGAGCTGCCAGCAA
>Ga0326513_10001740_pt1 | contig 16551 bp, 14 predicted proteins | sample 2_2465_0518_D_FD_203654 | JGI IMG/M metagenome (GOLD analysis project Ga0326513, IMG submission 203654) | Bovine rumen microbial communities from UC Davis, California, United States - 2_2465_0518 | ecosystem: Host-associated > Mammals > Digestive system > Stomach > Rumen | place: USA... | reverse complement strand
CAATTGACTATTCCCTTATTTCAAGGTGGATTTTAAGGGAAAGAATGTTGTTGACCCATATTATAGTTAGAAAAGCCGGGAGACGCTCAATCTCCCGGCTGATTTTATTTTGCCCCGCCATTTGCAATCCAAATCAATAGTCCGATTATTATTGCTAATGCCGCTATAACCGCAATCAAAATCCAAGATTTGCGCAGTCTGCTTGGCGAACGGAATACGTTAGCGCCATTCTTTGGCGCAGCCACCGTAACAGTTTTCGCCAGCTGCTGTTGTCTCTGAATTTGGGACTCTTTTATAACTCGGTGAGCCTTCGCTAAAAGGTCTTGCTGCGTGAGAAGTCTGTTATGGAAATCCTTTAGCCAATCCACATCAGCCTGCGAACACTCGACAGATTCTGTACTGTGTGCGATCTGATTGCGAAGCCACCGGATGTGCTTTAGCTGCTTGTACTCATCATTCCACTCCGTGATCCAATACCGCACAGTCATCTGCGTTTTATCCAACTGTTCTATATAAGCTGTAACGCCTTTTTCGGCACCGAGCATATCCCGGCAAATCGAATCCACATATTTATATTCTTCTAAAAGCTCAATCTGTATGGCATCCATTTTCTGCTCCTGTCAAATCCTATATATCTGCATCTTAATTATCTCATCAGTTCTTCATAGCCTTCGGCTATTCGGGCAATTATCCCTTTAAGCAAACAATTGTCATACTCTAAACTATAGTTTCGATAATCCCAATCCGGCATATTGTCGAATATGATTCCGTCTCCTGCATACTGTATTCCCGAAGAACCAGTTTTATCGATTTGCTGAATTAATTCTGCCAAGGCATCAGCTGACATATCATCAATAATACCTCTGCCCTCGCCTGCAATAATTTTCGGGTAAGCTCTGCCCTGCCCTCTTCCCATCGGTTGAATATCAATCACTTCAATCTCAAACTCTTGCTCACATCCGAAATCATAGATCATATTTAGCTTGTCTCTGATTAGAAGATTCAGCTCGGATAGCTTTACAAAGAATACGCACTTATCCTCCGGAATACTCTCCTCGTCACTCGGCAGTTCAAACGTTACGCCTTTGTATGAGATATTGAATAAATGATAAGCCATCGTATCAAAGGTTGCAAGAACCATATATCCTAAGTCGCATAAACGCGCATTTGAAGATATCTGCGCCTCACGCCAGATTTTATCTTCACAACCGATGTATTTGATTTTTAGTGTATGTACATTTGTCATAATTATCATCTCAAAGCAATAAATCACTTGTTCTTTTTGAACTGTTCACTCTTTTCAGTTCTATCATCAATTGCTCTCCGTTTAATCGCTTGGCAAATACTGCTTAAATCCGGCATTAATCTAAAAGTATTATATCCCATTGTATCAAGATATTTTATCAGCTTATCTCGATGACTTTTGTGAATCATAACCACTCTGGAATTCTTATTTAATATATCAATGTGAGCTTTTTTATCCAAGGTATATGGAAACATAAATAATCCCTGTTGCATAATAATACGTTGATTAGATTGATTTGGATTAACAAAAAGGATCGCTTGGTTTCTAAGTTTTTCTTGAAGGTCAACTATTTCATCTATTCCCCTAAATCCAGTTAATGAACTTATATTTCGTCCTAATATATTACCTCCAAACAAATCTGTTACACTGTCAATACATTGCATCGATTTTGTTGCTAAAGAATCCGTTTGAATAAACTTGCTTTGATAAATATCATCATTTAGTGGTATAACCGGAACACATATATTTTCACTTAATGAAGCGTATCGAATGTAGTAATAATCTTTATCATCTGGATCTTTGTAGTTGCTGCTTTTAGGATTATATATGGCAAAAGACAACGCAATGAATGGGTTAAAAGTAAAATCAAGCAAACGTGTAGGAAGTCCGAAATGCTGAGCATATGACATAAAATCAATTGGCGTATTTGCAGTAAAATAATTGCTACCATAGCGCTCAAAATCAGTTAGCAGCCTGTTTTCTAAATTCGTATAGTCCTTGTCACGTATAATACCCGGCAACAACTCGCTTTGTTTTCCGTATCCTCTGAAAACGTAATCTCCGGATTGCGCTAAATCATTTAAATGATTAACCACTGTTATAAAATTTCGAGATGAATCAATAGTGTATGCTCTTTCCATCAGTTACTCCTCTAATTATTTTGTCGTATCTACCATAGATGAGACTAATAAACACATCTTATAATCTGAGATCACATTATGTATCTTTGAACTATATCCATACGCTTTTTGCTCAATGCTTTCAGCGATTCTTCTGCTTCTTTAATTTTTGCTTCAAGTTCTAAAACTTCTTCCATCGCTTTATTCTGTACATCAATATCCGGAACAGTGAAAGAAATGCTTTCAACGCGATCTATAGACGCGCGATAGCTACGGGAAAAACCCATTTTTCTGCCCTCTTCTTCCAGTATTCTTGCCATGTAACGCGGGTTAACTCTATCAGTTAGAATACGAAGCACACCGCAGTGATCGGTGGGATAAAACGGCGTTCCATTCGGCATATAACTGACCATCCAATCGCCGTCAATCCCCCAAAGGACAGAGTCAACAGAGAAATCTTCGATCAATAACTTATCTACATAACCGAATGGCTCCTCAACATTAGCGCTGTATACAGGAATAGGAGCGCCGGCAACAAGTTCGCCGGTCAGAACTCTCTTACCGATAGAAACACTGAACTTCTCTTTGTCAGATAGTGTTAGTCTGTACCCCCCCGAGTTAGCGACACCTAACTCACTGAAGATTTCTTCAATCCTCCGGCGATAGGTTTCGATACTCATGCGGGTGGTATTGTATTCTTCGTCTATTTTTTCGCACTCCGAAACAAGTTGTTGCTGAATTGAAATGGGCGGAATAGGGATTTGTATCTCTCTTAACATCGGTACAGTAAGTTGAGGAATGGTTTTTCCTGCTCTTGAAAAATCTATTATTGCGATTATATCTTTAAGATACTTTTTCAACACAATAGATTCATCTGGAATTGCAACAATCAGCCTAACAGCAGGATAAAATGGTGCCGCTCTTACTTCAGAATATCCTATAGTACCGCGTGCTGAAATCGTTACTGCATCAACGGATACTCTTGCAATGTTAGTGTATCCGTATAACGCTCTTTCTCCTGTGCCATTTGTATAAATCGGAACCGAATGTATTTCATTTTTTGTTTCAGACCAATTACCATATGGAACATCGCCACCTGCAAACAATTCTTTGCAAATATCACCAATGCTCTTTGTCGAGTATTTACTCGTTATTATGATTTTTTTCTCAATACTTGTTCTAATCGACTTATTAAAACCTATCCGTGAATAATCAAGCATATCTTTTGTTTTTACAATAGAAACAAAGCTTTGCTGTTCTTCGCTTATTGGCACAGTAACATCGTTAAATGATTCTTTCACAGCATATGCAAGTGTTCCTTCGGCTGCACGATCAGAATTATCATACATCTTCCCGCCGGGTGTGATAATTTGAATTCCTTCATTTCCCTTGCGGTTTGACCAATCATAACCGAGGAATTCCTTCTGTGCTTTATTGTCTGCCGGGGCTGTAATGATTACTGTTTTCTGCTGATAAACCAGAGAGAAATACAACAGCTTTTCGCGTTCAATAGAAATGGCAAAACCGTATAGTTTTTCAAGGTATACAGCTGCCTGTTCCTCCGGTGTTTTATTTTTATAAGTTTTTGATTTAATCAGATTCTTTGCGACGGAAGAATTGGCAAAATAGGTCACATACATTTTGAAATACTCAACCGTGTCTAATCTTTCGATAGAATACTCTTTCTTGAGAAAAGCTTTATAGTCATCCTCTCCAACCTCTATCTGCGTGAGATACGCTTCAAAGATGTCCTGATCCTTCCATTCGGATATCTCGTCTCCGCTGAAAATCGAGCTGACAGAATCCTTAGCCAGATCTATCTGCTTCGGTGGTTCATTGAATTTCTCAAGGAACAACACAACCGTATTAGTGCCGGTTGCGCCAAAGGTTTTGGAGCCAAACGCTGCTATTCCTCTGATAAAGAAGTTTTGTAAAATTTTCTCACGGGCGCCGGTATAACTGGCACTGTCGTTTGAAAGGATAGAACTCGGCAATATAACTGCTGCGATGCCTTTAGGTTTCAGCAGTTGGGCAATACGTTCCACAAACAGCGTCTCAATCTCTCCTCCATTTAATCCAATTCGGTCGATGAGAGTAAAACTATTATTTTTCAACTGTAGATGCTGCTTGAAATCTTTTACAGAATACGGAGGATTTGCCACCAGAATATCAAAGGTTCCGTTCTCAATACCTTTATCCGGTGCGTTCTCCAGTCCGTCTCCAAAAATGATATTTCCTTCACCTGCACCGTTCATGAACAGTGAAATTTTTGCAACACGGGCAAGGCGATAGTCTTTCTCTATTCCAAAGATATGATCTCTTACCCATGAGTTATCTCCGTGATTATCAACAAACGTATTAATTGCTTCAACAGCTTCTGTCAGGAAATGTCCAGCTCCGCAGGCATAGTCAATTACTTTGGGATACACTGTTCCTCTATCGGATTTTACCATTCGATCAACAGGCAAGCTATCCCAAATAAAACGTGTAATCGGAATAGGCGTAAAAAACTGGCCCTCGTTTTGCTTGAAGCCTTTATTTAACAGCTGCTCAAATAGATCGCCCAGGAATTGGTGCTTTGACGGGTATACGATTCTGTATTTTTCAAAGAGCTGTACCATCTCAACAAGGATTTTACCGTTTTGGTAGAACAGCTCCTCATTATGGACGTCTTTAAACGCAAAATCGTTATTAGAATAGAATTTCAGAATACGAATCGTTTTCTGCAAATCTTCTATCGCTTTTTTACGTCTTGAACCGGTATAAGTTGAGAATAACCACTCAGGATAATCTGCTGATACATAGTATATCTCTTCACGCATGAATCTTTCCATACCGTCTTTATGAAGTCTCTGGAGACGGTCTTGCAGCGTTTCATATGTATCTGTTCCCTGCTTGTACTGGAATTCTACTTCATCACCCTCGCTTTTTGTGATCTCATCTACTAACTTACAGATAAACAACGCTACAAGTCGATTGAAAGCGTTTTCTTTGTCACTTACATTGTTATGACGAAGAATCTCTTCGAATTTATTGACAATTTTATCTTCCGGTGTAAAATCGCGAAGATCTTTCTTGCACAACGGTTTTACGCCAATTCGATATGCAACACAATCATCAGAGAATATGAGATTGTCATGTATCTTACTTGCATATGTTTCTTTCCATGCTATATGCTTTTCCGAAGCGGTATTCGCATCGCGATATAACTTTATAGATTTATCTTTCTTTGAGAGAAGAAGTATATTAGCATCATCGGAGCAATCAATTGTTGGCGCTTTATACTCAATAGCTCCGTCCTTGCAATCCGACGCATACAGAACAAGCCAATTACAGGACTGCTCCTGCTGCCAGTAGGAAAACAACTGACCACCATCGTTCAAGGTGTCCTTATATGCTTTGTCAAATTTTTGACCCCATGTTTTGCATTCAATAATAAACAGCATCGACCCGTCTGTATCTGAAACACAAATATCTGCACGACCGCCTTTGGGGTCGTGACCTAAGTGCCATTCTTTTTCAAGTTCGATATGCTCAGGACGATACCCTTTTTCTAACAGACGATTAACGCACTCGAATACAACGAAGTTTTCATTTTGACTAAATCCATCATTTCTTTCTCTGCCTTTGATTGCATCAGGAAATATAAGTTTCTTGGCAGAATAATCAACTTGCATTTTACATCCAAATGCTAAATACTCTTTTTCAAAGTAATCGTCTTTTTCAGAAAACCCCATCGCAACAAGTGCTTTTCTGAAGTTCTGTACCGTTATCATTATACTATCTCCAATCTAATACCATTAGCTGGCTGTTATAAGATGTTTTTTTACCAAACCTTCAATTCATACTCGCAATTCCACATTGCATCAGGCGAACTCTCATATTTCTTTACCAATTTGCTAAACACAATCCTTGCATCAATATCATCAGGATATTCATAAATCGGACTCTCCCAATAACCATTGAGTGCTTTGAGTCCCTCGTCATCATGAACTTGGTGCGTTTGCGGATTTATAATCTGTTGTCTCGCTATTAATCTGTACCTCTTCATTTTTTCTCCTGTAAATTATATATTTCAACTGAAACATCAACTAATATTTCAGTTTACAATCAATACACCAACTATTTTTGTTAATACACCAACTGTTATACCAATTGCAGTTGGTGTATTAGTTGATTAATTGATAAATAAATTGCCTTCCCTTGCGAGTCTTTTTAACTAATCCCATGTCCATCAATCTGCCCAAAGCAACATTGGCTCCTTGAGTAGTGTTGATTCTGGTAATATCAAGAATTTGATGAGATGTAATAAAATCGTTTGCACGAATATACTCATAAATGATTCGATCTGTATCATTTCGAAATACAATCTCTCTAGATTGTATTTCTTCGATATCCAATTGCTCATCCTGTATCTGATACTCTTCGTTCAGAATATAGCTGGTCCAACGTCCTTTTTTATCTGCAATCAGCATATTTGATTCAACTAATCCAGATAAAATATGACCGATTTCTGTACTATGCAAATCAAAAATAGATTGCATTCTTGCATTGGAAACGGATCCTTCCAAAAATGCAGTGCCCAGTATTATTTGTTCTTCTTTATTTAAGCGAGTATATTTCAAACCAAATAATGACTGCAAGTGTTCAGTACACTCTTGTGGCATCAAAGAAATCATCCAAAGTTTTAGATTAACTTGACGCAATTCAGTATCTTCGCTCAAATCAGGTTTGCGCCAGTTTTCTTCTCCCCATGCGCTTAAGATTGTCGGAAATCCAGAACCTATATTATCACCTGCACCTATCATACGAAAAAAAGTTTGTATGCGTGGATTCCGTGCAACGGAATGACCACCTTCGTAGATTGTCCTTACAGGAAGCCGCAAACTGCCCGGATTAGAAAAGACAAAACCCTTGTCGCTCTTTTCAACTTTTAATATACCGCTGCTAACTAAATAATCGCTGTGTATTATCATATTTACAACAGCTTCGCGGATAGCCTGATGGACCGGAGTATCGTCTACACGCACCATTCCTTCTAATCGAAACGGACGTTTTAATCCTGAAACCAGCTTTGGCATTACCATACGCATAAAGTTATAGAGATTGTTTTCCCATGTTCCGTCATAAGTCAGCCGATCACTCCAACGACTACCAGGAAGCAAGTTGCTGACATCAAGATAATCCATTCGAATATTTCCAAATCGCTCTACTATAGAAATGCTTTTACCAAACATCAATAATCCTGCAGCAGTAAGCCATCCTTTGCCTGTAACACGATCGACAGCATATCCTGCCATATTCTTCATAAACGATAAATCATCAACACCATTCCAAACATGCTCAGGGTTATGATGCTCAAACTCAATACGATAGGAACGAAGTGCCTGCATATCAATATCATCCATAGTATATCCGTCAAGCAGTCCACCGTCATTTCCAGAATCACTGGCATCTCGAAGCATTGCTTTCACTTCGTCCTCTGTGCAATGATAATCCCCTTCATAATTACGCTTGAATGTCCCCTTCATAGGATTGCCATTGATATATACAGGTCGATATTTATAGTTTGCCGGTGGTATTTTTATCCATATTATTGTTGCACCACATATTTCACAACATCCTACATTCGCATCAACAAGAATATTGCTACTTACTTTATCGCTATTAATGGTATTCCAAAAGTCCTTGATTCTTTGATCTGGATTTTTAATTGAAACAAATGAAAAGCGTTTATTAAAATCCACTTCCTTAATATGTTCTTCTACACCAAATAGTATAGTACCGCCATCAGTATTAGCAAATAACTCAACTTTCCCACATCAAAAATGCCGAAAATCGCAGAAGAAATGCGGGATAGAAGAGATAAAAATACTCATTAAGTATGAAATTTGCTCATTGTCAAGCACGCCGTCGGCGGTGGCTTGAGTAAAGGCAACGTTCAGCAGGATAACAAGCGCCTGCAAATAGGTAATGTCCCGCAACTCATTACAGATGAGGAAGAACAGCTCACCGCAGGTTCGGTCGTCCTCGGCGATTCTGTTTTCGTATGCCAACATCAGGTAACGTAGAAACACGATCGCACAATGCGCGTACAAGGATTCAAAGCTCCTGCTTTCAAGCTCTGCGTCGAGCTTCAAATAGTGCTTGGAAATCTTGAAAAGTACCTCAATGTTCCATCTTTTGGCATAGATTCTGATGATTTCTTCTTCATCAAGCTCCGCATCCGTTGTCAGCAGCGCAACCCAATCGTCATTTTTCTTGTTGGAGCGCAGAAATACGACCTTTACCGCTATTTCCTCTTTATCTTGGTTGTGAATCTGCACGGTTGCGGACGCAATAATATTGCCGCGACGGTTGTGCGGAAGATGGTTATACAATTCTTTTAGGTTGTATTGCTTGCCGTTGTAGGTGTAATAGACGCGGTACAGTCTTTTCAGCATGCAAACGACGTGCAATCCCTTCTTGCGAGCCTTCATAATCACGGAAGGAAACGCAAACCAACTGTCGAACAGCAAATATTTTGCCTTTAACAAAGTCAAATCCGCCTTATCAAGCAGCGAAAACATCGCTTCAATCGGATTCGCTTGGGCAGCCCTTCGCAGACGGTATTCCCTTGTCCGCTTGTCGAGCGTTTCGGGAATATGATTGATAATCATTTTTTCATTCGTCGAAACCATCGGCTGATACGCAAACGGAACGGTTGTGTTACCGTCGCTCCAAGCCATGGTGAGCAGCTTGAAGCCCTTGACATATTTGTTTGTATTGTGGTCGAAAACGCGTGAAAGCATATCTACCTTCTTGCTTCTGCTTCTCGAATACAGCGTATCATCGACAATCAGCACGTTTTCACGCTGCTCCGAGGTAAGCGGCAAAAGGAAAGAAATCAGATTAACGGCAACTGCATACAGCAATTTGCCCCAGTTGTATGCTTTAGAATTCAAAAAACGGTATATGGTGTTTTTGCTTTTGCCGTCAGCGGGACGGTTTTTGCTCACAAGATAGATATTGCTGTTCCTGAAAACCAAGCTAAACACATATTTGAGCAGGTCAACAGGCTGTGTGCCCTTGCGCTTATAGAAGCCGGCGCTCTTTACAGCCTTGGAAATTTCAAGTCTTTGAAAAAATTTTGAAATCCTATCATTTTTCTGTTGCTCTTTATATACCTTTTCTGTTATAATAGTAGACACAGACAACACCCCGGTTATTTGGTTTTTCGTCACTGCTATTATAACACTTTGGGGCTATGTTGTCTGTATTTTTTTATCATTTTCCCGCATTATTGCTGGATTTTTTCGGGGTTTTTATGTGGGAAAGTTGAGCAAATGATGAATATGTCTCCCAAACGGAATTAGGAATTTGAGATTCTGCTTTTTTACATTCAAGATGTATATGTTCTCCATATTTTAATTCTTCAAGTATTTCATTAACTGTCATACAGTTTCAACCTCTTTTTCCGGAACAAACTCCATGATATCATCGATGTTGCAATCTAATGTCTGACAAATTTTGCCCAAGACATCTGTTGACACATCTTTTCCGCGTGTAAGTTGCCCCAATGCATAATGCGTAATGCCGGATTCGCGCTCTAAATCGCTCTTTTTCATATCCTTATCAATCAGTAACTTCCATAGCTTTTTATAACTAACCACTATAGAACACCTCCAAAGGTTTAATACAAGTCTATTATAGCTGTTTGTGCTTATAATTTCAACTGGTTTTGATGAAATTCGTCAAAGGCATATATAATTCAGACTATATTATTTTTTCTTATTGACCTTTGTAAAGTAGTACTCTCGATAAGGAAACGCATACATACAACACAGTTTCAGTGTAAACCACCATACCATCAATCCAGCGCGTGAATCCAACTCATTATCCGATAACAAACCATGACCCACTTCGTTTCGCATTCCATATCCATAAGGACTTGTATAAAACAATCTCAAATTAAACAATAGTGTTTCATCCAATGACTCACATATTTCCTGACAATTCAAGACACTTTCAAGAGACAGGCATTCTTCAACTCCTTGATTGTTGGTTTTATATACAACCGCTCCACAGTCCTCTGCAAAACAACGCAGAGAATGTTCAACCTGAGGCATTAACAAATGCATTGATTTCGCAAAATCCCCTTCAAACCCACTTATAATTCCTTCCTTAAAACTTCCCAATCTATCTGCCTGCACAACGATATTATTTTCAAACAAATAATCCAGTTCGTTATCCCCAAAACTAAACTTCTCCTTTGCCATTGACAAATATCTATAAACAAACACAGAATAGAAGTCATACGTTTTCTTTGCTTGAAACTCCAAAAAAGCTAATCTTTCTTTTGGATCATCTGAAAGCGGCGGTACGATACATTTTGTACGTCCGGAACTGTCAAGTATATTCGTACTAAAAAATTGTGCAACAACCGATCCGCTTTTTTCAAAATCAGTATAAGACGACTCCTCGTTAATCAATTCGACTAATTCTGCCAAGCCAAGAACAACTGTAGCAATATCATTATTCTTTATAAACGCTTTTCGATTATCCATCCATTCACTGATATCTATTTTTCCAGAGGAAATTGTATGCATTGTACTTAATGACAGTTTTTTCACTTCCTCAATAGATTTAGAGAGCCGTTTTCGTTCCTCCTTTTGCAATGGGGATTTAGATTTTTCCCACCAATTCATTGCCGAATGTATACAAAATATTATTGAGTGAGCATTTCCGGCATCTTTCCAATCATATTGATTCGCTTGTTTCTCATAATTATTTGCAATTCTGATCATCAACTCTTGTTTTTCTTGTTGACTGGTTAACTCCTTAACCTCTAACAAGTCTTCTATGTAACCATTTGCTCTTGTAAAATCATTTTTGTTTTCAAAGCTTTTTACAATCTCATAAAAGATATCTTTAATCTCGCATAGAAACTGCTTGCTTTTTGACAATTCTAATAAAATAAAAGCATTGCAATAATCGGGTTCGCTTAACCTTGATCTAACGTAATCAAGAGCCCTGCTCGCAAAAGCAGAAAAATCAAAATTCACAGAGTGATACTTCGAATACATTCGACAGACACTCAAGTAAACTTGTGGTAAGTATTCTTGATTACGACCAACATCTAATAGATTGTAATAATTTTCTAATGCTATTTCGCCAATATTTATTTCATGTTTATAATTCCATAGAGCTTCAGCGCATAACGCATTAAACAATGGGTGTTTTGATTGAATCAATATCGATTTTAGCAATTCTATATTACGTTCTGTTAGGTATACTTCTAATTGAATCGTAATCTCTTTATCATTTCTAATTGGCAAACGATAGTAATCTAACAGTCTTATCACACAATCGATAAGTTTTCTGTTTTCACCACGTCTTCTTTTCCATACAGATGAAAGTTCGTTTTTTATTTTGTTTATTTCACAATCCGGTTGATTCAATACATTAATAATTTCTGTTTCTATTTTCATAATCAATCATCCTTTTATTCTATTTGCAACTATGTGCAAAATCTGCTCGACCTACACATCGCGAGAAATAGGCTGTGTGAGGTTTTGGGTTTTTACCGTATTCGTTATAGCAGAAACGGCTGTAAATCGGGTGTTGGCGGTTTGTGGCGGCGAGAGGGGCGGATTTGCGGTCGTTATGTAATTTGCTTGTCTTTGCGCTTGCGGTTGGGAAAATACTCCTCGTTCCAGTCGATGTATTCCTCGACCGTGATTTTGCCGTTGGAACAGTCGTCGCGCTTGGTTAGGGCTGCATATTTCCATTTCTTAAAGTCAGGCTGCTTGATTTGATTGACCTTCACTCGCGCGGAATAGCGGCGGTAATATTTTCGATAGATTGGCAGGGCTTTGTTCTCTGCCATTTTATTTTTGTAGTTCTCCTCGGCGGCAAGGTCGCGGCAGGTTCGCAATTCCCCCGGATGAATACGGTTGCAATAACGCGCGTCATAGTTACCTTTGGTTATAAAGAACTGTCCGCAGCGTTCGCAGCGTTTCAGCTTCACGCCATATTTAATCAGCTTGTTAAACTCTAACTCTAAAAACTCGTGCAAGCTCTCGCAACGGTAACGGATAACCGGATTATGGTCGTAGTTGTGGAAATACATCAAGGTGTACGCGTCGATGTTATGCTCGCGCGCAAAATCGGCAAGCACTAACGGATCATAATCTGCTGAGGTTTTCTTATCCCCCATAAGCAATCGCTGTTCTTCGTTGAACTCGACGAAGGGCGGCATTTTCTTTATCTTGCGGTAAAGATAATAGCGCACGGCAGGAGTCATTTCCCCTAACACATCCGTATGAAACTTGGAATCAAAACAAAACTCCAAAACCTCCTTATATTCCTTTTGAAGCGTTTTCAGATATTGATAATAATCGTCCATCGCTTCCGAAATATCAGCTTTTTCGTTTATGCGAGGAGGAAACAATGCTGAAGCGGTTGAACCAAATGCAAGATAATTTATCAATTCCTTATACGCGCGGTAATATATGAACCGATTTATGTTGTCCTGCATATTGCTGTCGGCATCCGGCAATTCAAACTCTTCATATTTGTACAATCTGAATTTGACCTCATCATACAGCGAATCAAAATCCGCGTACATAAATTCAAACAGCGCCTCACCTAACGGAACAGTAACTATACTGCCGCTCAGCGGATCGTTTTTCAGCTGTGGTTTGATATCGGGATGGTGCTCGTAGAAAACTCTTTCAAACTCGTCGATCTCTTTTGAATCGATAGGAAAACGAATGCGATCCAGCCACTCTGAATTATCATCAGTACTATCCATTTGTAAAGGCTTTACTTGTTCTTCTGCTTCAATACAGAGCGCGACAAATTCATCATCATTGGTTTTCATCAGCTCGGTTGTGTTGCTCTCCGGATGGTAAGTCGCATAAATCATACCGTCAGTAAATGTTACATTCTCCGTTCCTGTTCTTTGTAACAGATACTCTTCGTACTCCGATAAATGGTAGTTTTTGAAATCCATTTTTCACCTCATTTTGTACAATCCAAATTTGTGATTTTATTTACATTTTAACTGTGTCTAATTTATATTGTATAAAACTATTGTAATTCTGTCAATCCCCGTTATAATGATAATACGGACGTTCGAAAATCAATGAATGAGGTGTTGAATTGAAAAAGCATACGGACTATTTTATGTTACCGAATAAGATTTTTGATTTGGAATTGAAGCCGCGCGACTTCATTGTGTACAGTTGTCTGGTGCGACACAAGGACAATGAAACGCACACTTGTTTTCCATCGCGCAAGTTGATTGCAAAGGAGTGTTGTGTCTCACCGAGGACAGTCGATAAAGCATTGGCGAGCCTACAAAATCTCGGTTTGATTTACTTACAGAACAGAAAAAGAATGAACGGCAGCAACACGACAAATCTTTATACGATCACTGTGCTCTTGGAGAAAGCTTCATAAATTACTGCACCTACTGTAAACTCTGCTTAACAAATAACTATACCCATAGAACTATACAGAGATACAGCAGAAAAAGAGAAAAGCATGGTTTCAATTTTTGAAAAATCAAAGTATTTATGCCCGGTCGAAAAGCAAGCAGGAGAAAGCCCGACGCCTATTTGGGGCGACGGACGGTTCACATCAGCCGGCAATGCCGACTGTTAAGCCATTTTTCGGGGTTTTGAATTTTGAAAAACTGTGCGTCAATTATGGGGCTTGACGCTTATGACAGCGCTTTCAAAAACGAACAAACTCAAAAAGTCAGTGTTTAAGCCGAAATCAGACAGCGCTTTAGCTGACGTAATTGCAAGAAACGGAGGTTTTGAATGAATTACGAGGACAAAAAGGAACGGTTTACTTTGTGGATGAAACACTCCACATTTGAAAAAGTCGAGGAGAACTACCGCGAGGATAACTGTCAAAAGAAAAGCGAGTTCATTGAAAATGCAGTAAATTTTTACTGCGGTTATTTGAAAATGAATTCGAGCGAACCGTTTCTCTCCACAGTCTTGAGAGAAACATTGAAGAAATTAATCAAAGCAAGTGATGACAGAATCTGCAGATTGATTTTCAAAATCGCGGTAGAGCTTGCCATCACTATGAATGTTGTCGCCGCCAATCAGGGAGTTGATAAACAAGTGCTCAACTCCCTACGCGGCGAGTGCGTTAAAGAAGTCAAGAAAACGAACGGTATATTCACATTTGATGAAGCCGACAACTGGCAGAAAGGATTGTGATTATTTGTAATTTTATAGGAAATAATAACCACGAGGTGACTATTATTAGAATCGAGGTAAAGGAAAAGCCGAAGATGGTTTTGTTTTATCTGAATCAAAAAGAATCCGCCGACGGAAAGATATTAAAATCGATCGAGGATAACGCACAAGCCTTGAAAAATCTTTCTTATCTTTCTGTTGTGGTGGAATCAGGCGAGGATGATTTGGCGGACAGTCTTTACTGTCTGATGAAACAAAACCGCAAGGCTGCCGCCGAAAAACTCTCGGCGTAAATTCGGGCGCAAGTCGCCCGATTACATACCATTATTTACCTGCGATTATTGTCTGGATATTCAAAAAACTGTGTGATACAATGTTGTCAATAAACGCATCGGAGTTGATAGGATGACTGAAAAATTCTACATTGCCGCCTACTGCCGTATCTCAGTAGACGATGAGCTTAACAAGGAAAACACCTCTATCGAAAACCAAAAGGCGATCATCGAGGACTATGTAAAAACCAATTTTCCAAATTCGGAGCTCGACTTCTACGAGGACAGGGACAAGAGCGGTTACACCTTTGAACAGCGCGAGGGCTATCAGAAAATGCGGCGAAAGCTGTTCCGCAATCAATATGACATTCTGATAATCAAAGACCTATCGCGATTCTCCCGAAGAAACGGCGCGGGCTTGGTAGAACTGGAAGCCCTGCGCGACGAGGGAATCAGAATCATCGCTATCGGCGACAACATCGACTACCCTACCAATGACGATTGGCTGCGAATACAAATCTACTTCTTCATGAACGAAATGCCGGTCACCGACACCTCAAAGAAGGTGCGCAACGTCATACGCCGCCGTCAACAGGACGGCAAATGGATTTGCTCTGTCCCCTACGGCTATGTGATAACCAATTCCAAAACAATGGCATTCGAGGTAGAACCAACCGAGGCGGTTGTCGTGCAAAAGGTATTTGAATTGTATAATCAAGGCTGGGGCTACAAACGGATTGCCAACTACCTGACTGAGCAGCACATTCCTACTCCGAGAATGAATGAACGTGCGCGAAAGGAAGCGCGCGGCGAGGAATGTCATATCAAAGCAAAACCGCGTTGGAGCATTGCCACGATTCAGGGAATGCTGACAAATGATTTCTACATTGGCACACTGCGCCAAGGAAAATACACACGCAAGAAAATCAACGGTCAGGACATTAAGTGCGACGAGAGCGACCACATTATTTTCCTCAAAAACCACGAGCCGATTATCGACTACCGCGTGTTTGCCACAGCACAAAACGGTATGAAGGAACGAACCAGAAACAACTACAGGGGTATCAAAAAATATCCGAACGCTTACTCCGGCTTAATCAAGTGCGGCGACTGCGGCAGTCCGATGTTTCCGCTTACCCGTCCCGACCTAAAAGAAGGGTACCGCTGCGGAGAATACCACAAGCGCGGCCTGAAGGGCTGCACCAGCCACCATGTTCGCGCGGACACGCTCGACGCTATTGTGAAAGCGTATCTGCAAATGGTGCGCGACACTTCCTCGGAAATGATAGAAAAGCTACAGGAAACAATCGCCGAGGAAGAAAGTCATATAAAAATGACCAACACCACGCTCGAACAGCTTGAAGAAATGATTGCCGACAGCAAGGCAGAAAAAAAGGCTCTCATACGGCAATGCGCGCGTGACATTGCCAGAAAGCCAAATCAGGAAAACGATATACAGGAAACCTACGATGAACTGATTGCAGAGTGCGACGAACGGATTGAAGGGCTTGAAAATCAAATTAAAATGACCTACGACAAGCACAACACCGTTGTCAGCGCAAACCGGACAGCGCAGCTTGCGATTGACTTGTTCGATGAGATACTGAACAAGGAAAAGCTGGAGAAAAACGACCTTGAACTGCTGATTGAAAAGATAACTGTTTACGAAGACCATATTCACATCAAGCTGAAAGACGACATCGACCACATTCTGCACATCGGTAATGACAATCTCGAAAAAGAGCAAAATCAGCAAAGTAAAAACACAAAGGATAAGAAGTTTGCTGTCCGTGTTATCAGTGACGGCGACCCATTAGAAATTTTCACTGCTACTGATGGCGAAGTGGTTTTTAAGAAATATTCTCCTGTAGGAGAGTTAGGGAACTTTGCCACACAATATGCCGATGTACTGATGAGGGTTAGCCAAATGCCAA
>Ga0326513_10001737_pt1 | contig 16575 bp, 11 predicted proteins | sample 2_2465_0518_D_FD_203654 | JGI IMG/M metagenome (GOLD analysis project Ga0326513, IMG submission 203654) | Bovine rumen microbial communities from UC Davis, California, United States - 2_2465_0518 | ecosystem: Host-associated > Mammals > Digestive system > Stomach > Rumen | place: USA... | reverse complement strand
AAAATCCTCTATCAGAACGGCGACAGCATCTACGTGTCCATCCACTCGCTCTACAAGGTGTCGAAGTACAAGTCGCAGGACAATGGTGAGCCGCCCCGGCTCTCCACGCTTGGCACCGGACAGTGGGAGCGGCTGAAAGAGCGCACCAAAAAGCATATCAAGGACATCGCCCGCGACCTGATCCGCCTCTATGCCAAGCGTCGTCGCCAGAAGGGGTTCGCCTTCAGCCATGACTCGTATATGCAGCACGAACTGGAGGCCAGTTTCCTCTATGAGGACACGCCCGACCAGTTGAAGGCGACGCAGGACGTGAAGGCCGATATGGAGCGGCCGCGCCCGATGGACCGCCTGGTGTGCGGCGATGTGGGATTCGGCAAGACGGAAGTGGCTGTCCGCGCCGCTTTCAAGGCCGCCTGCGACGGCAAGCAGGTGGCAGTACTCGTGCCCACCACAGTGCTTGCCTATCAGCACTACCGCACCTTCTCCTCCCGTCTGAAGGACATGCCAGTCCGTGTGGACTATCTAACCCGCGCCCGCTCCGCCAAGCAAACCTCGGCCTTGCTGAAGGACCTGGCGGAGGGGAAAGTGGATATTATTATAGGTACCCACCGGCTCATCGGCAAGAATGTGAAGTTCAAAGACCTCGGGCTGCTCATCATCGATGAGGAACAGAAGTTCGGTGTCGGCACGAAAGAGAAACTGCGCCAGATGAAGTCGAACGTGGATACGCTTACGATGTCGGCTACGCCCATACCCCGTACCCTCCAGTTCTCACTCGTCGGTGCACGTGACCTCAGTGTCATCCAGACGCCGCCGCCCAACCGCTATCCGATACAGACGGAGATTCACACCTTCGGCGCAGAGATTATCACGGATGCCATCAACTTTGAGATGTCGCGCAACGGACAGGTCTACTTTGTCAACAATCGTATCAGCGACCTGACCCATATTGCTGAGATGATCCACAAGTACGTCCCCGACGCCCGCATCGCCATCGGACACGGGCAGATGAAGCCCGAGGAACTGGAGCAGATTGTGCTCGACTTCTCTGACTACGACTACGACGTGCTGCTCTCCACCACCATCGTCGAGAATGGCATCGACATCCCCAATGCCAACACCATCATCATCAATGCGGCGCAGAACTTCGGCCTCTCCGACCTCCATCAGATGCGAGGCCGCGTCGGACGTGGCAACCGAAAGGCCTTCTGCTATCTGCTGGCCCCGCCGCTGGCGGCCCTCAGTCCGGAGGCACGACGCCGCCTGGAGGCTCTCGAGAATTTCTCCGAACTTGGCTCAGGCATCAACATCGCTATGCAGGATCTCGACATCCGCGGTGCCGGCAATCTGCTCGGCGCCGAACAGAGCGGCTTCATATCCGACCTCGGCTATGAAACCTATCAGAAGATCCTCAATCAGGCTATGGCCGAACTGCGCAACGAACAGGATGGAATTGAGAATGAAATAGAGAATGGAGAATTGAGTATTGAGAATTATGATTACTCTCAGGGCGGGACTGCTGCTGCTGGCAAGTCAATTCATAATTCTCAATTCTCAACTCTCCATTCTCAGTTCTTCGTCGACGACTGCGCCCTCGAATCTGACATCGAGATGTACTTCCCCGACCACTACGTGCCCAGAGACTCAGAACGGATGCTGCTCTATCGCGAACTGGACAATCTGGCCAACCGACACGACCTCGACACGGCGCTCGAAGGCTATCGCGCTCGGCTCAAAGACCGTTTCGGCGACATTCCCGAAGTGGCCGAGGAACTGATACGTGTCGTCCCCCTTCGGGTGCTTGGTAGGCATCTCGGCGTAGAAAAGATCCTGCTCAAGCAGCAGCGGATGTACCTCTATTTCGTCAGCAGCCCCAATAGTCCTTACTATCAGAGCGAGACTTTCGGTCGTGTGCTCGACTACCTGACCCGGAATGTGCGTCGATGCAATCTGAGGGAGGCCAACGGCAAGCGTTCGATGGTTGTCACAGAGATACCATCCGTTGAAGCGGCACTGACAGTTTGTCGTGCAATTCTGACAGAATGACATTCAAATTCACATCCTATAGGAGGGGGGAGGGAGGTCAACCCCTCTTGGCACATTTCTTGCCTCATCCTTTGTGAACGACGCTCCAGAAAGAGCAGAGATTCAGAGAACAAAAGTTTAACAATTTAAAAATATAATTAGGAGGTAATGATTATGATGCCAGTAATGAGAAGTAACAGTTGGATTCCCTCTGTATTCAATGATTTGTTTGACACAGACTTTATGCCGAGAGTCAATAGCACTGCTCCGGCTATCAATGTGAAAGAAAGCGACAAGGCTTATACCGTGGAACTTGCTGCACCGGGCATGAAAAAGGAGGACTTCAATGTACATATCAACGATGAGGGCAACCTGGTTGTCAAGATGGAGAGCAAGCAGGAGCACAAGGACGAGGACAAGACTACCCGCTATTTGCGTCGTGAGTTTTCCTACTCGAAGTACGAGCAGACGCTCATCCTGCCTGACGATGTGAAGAAGGATGCTATCTCAGCGAAGGTGGAGCACGGCGTTCTCACCGTCGAACTGCCGAAACTCGTTGAAGAGAAAGTGAAGGTCAGCCGTCAGATAGAGATTGGATAACGGATAAAAACTGTGCCGCCCTAGCCGCTTTTTATGTTAACGCATTGGAATGCTGCAACATAACGGCCAGGGCGGCATAGTTTTTTATTCTTTTAGCATCTGAGTAACGGAAAATTGTTGTATCTTTGCTGCCAGATTGTAAAATTGCGACTCATATAATGAGAAGTGGAGTAGATTATATGAATAGCAGACTACAATCATTATGGCAACAACTACTTTTTGATTGATAGTACGACAATGGACTTGGCGGGTATCCTCGCCTTCAGCAGCCCTTTCTTCGAGAGACTGGCATCCTTGAAGTCAGCGGGAGCCACTACGTTCGGGTGCTGGAAATCGTTGTAGTCATCGGCTTTTTTTGAGGTGAGGATTCGGCCTGTGAAACTTTTGGGCTGGAATCCCTCGATGCTGATATCGAGTGTCTGGGCTTTATCGAGACTGACGTTGGTGATGGCGAAGACGATGGAGCCGTCCTGCGTTTTAGCGGCAGAGGCAGAGAGGAGGGGGCAGGGGCGATAGCCGGCATCCTTGGCACTCTGCTTCTCTTTGAAGTAGGCCTTGCTCACCTGCACAGTGTCGGTCTCGAGGTCGAGTGGGAGCCAGGTGGCCTCCTGGAAAGGAGTGTACATCTCGAACACGTGATAGGTGGGCGTAAGCACCATGTGGCCTGTGCCCTCTTGGTCGGTGAGGATCATTGACTGTAGCACATTGACCACCTGGGCGATGTTGGTCATCTTCACGCGGTCTGTGTACTTGTGGAAGACGTTGAGTGAGAGGGCAGCCACGAAGGCATCGCGTAGCGCGTTCTGCTGATAGAGGTGGCCAGGGATGGTGCCTGGTTCCTCGTCCCACCAGGTGCCCCACTCATCGACGAGCAGCCCTATCTTGCCCTGCGGGTCTTTCTCGTCCATGATGGCCTTGTGCTTGCGGATGACTTCTTCTATTTCCAGGCACTTGCCGAGGGCCCAGTAGTACTGGTCGGTGTCGAAACTGGTGGCAGAGCCCTTGGGGCCTTCCCAACCCGAGCAGGTGTAATAGTGGAGGCTGATGCCCTGCATGCGTGAGCCTATTTTTTCCATGAGCACCTTCGTCCAGTCGTAGTCGTAGTCGGAGGCTCCTGAGGCTATGCGATAGAGGCGGTTCTTGCCCTGGTCGCGGAGGTAGGTATTGAACTTGCGGAACTCGTCGCTGTAGTATTCGGGCGTCATGTTGCCGCCGCAGCCCCAGGCTTCGTTGCCGATGCCGAAGTATTTCACCTTCCAGGCTTTCTCGCGTCCGTTCTGGCGGCGCAGACGGGCCATCGGCGTGTCGCCGTCGCTGGTCATATACTCCACCCATTGCGCCATCTCCTTCACTGTGCCTGATCCCACGTTGCCGCTGATGTAGGGCTCGCAGCCCAGCATCTCGCAGAGGTTGAGGAACTCGTGGGTGCCGAAGGAGTTGTCCTCGATGGTGCCGCCCCAGTTGTTGTTGCGCATCGAGGGGCGTTTGTCTCTGGGGCCGATGCCGTCCATCCAGTGGTAGTCGTCGGCGAAGCAGCCGCCCGGCCATCGCATCACTGGTATCTTCAGTGCCTTAAGGGCCTCGAACACGTCCTTGCGGTAGCCTTGTATATTAGGGATTTTGGAGTCTTCGCCCACCCATAGGCCTCCATAGATGCAACTTCCCAGATGTTCTGAGAATTGTCCGTAGATTTCGCGGTTGATCTTTGCTCCTGGCTGGTCGGCGTGGATGGTCACTTTGGGATTCTCGGCAGCCATTGCGGTAAGGGCAATGGTCGATGCGATGAATGTGGTGATGAATAGTCTCTTCATTGGTTTCGTGGATGTTTAATTGATGCTGGTTGAAGTAACCCTCTCTAACTCCCCTGTAGGGAGAGGACATATACTACAGAAGGCTCGTCTGGTATCTGTCCCCCACCTACAGGAGGGGTTAGGGGAGGTCGCTTACTTCTTATGGTCAACGGCACACTGCTCAACGGGGAGGCAGTTCTTGTAGTTGGCGATGTATTTCTCGAATCCTGCCACATCCTCAGCCGTAGGAGCGACAGAGGTTCCCTTGTTGCCTGCGAAGACCACCTCTTCGAGGTAATCAGCGAGGGAGAGGCTGTTGGGATTGCTGACCATGAATCCTGCCAGCAGGGCGATGCCCCACGCGCCACCCTCTCCGGCGGTCTCCATCACAGAGATGGGGGAGTTGAGGGCTGCAGCGAGCATGCGCTGACCTACGCCGGGTGTCTTGAAATAGCCGCCGTGGCCTGTGATGCGGTCGACGCGTACCTTCTCTTCCTTGAGCAGGATGTCGTTGCCGATTTTCAGCACGCCGATGGCACCGTAGAGGTGGGCGCGCATGAAATTGGCCAGGTTGAACTTGTCATTGGCCGACCTCATGAACATGGGGCGTCCTTCCTGCAGACCTGTGACGGGCTCGCCGGAAACATAGTTGTAGGCCATCAAACCGCCACAGTCAGTATCGCCCTCAAGAGCCTTATTGAAGAGTTTGCCATAGAGTTCGTTCATGTCGACGGGCACACCGAGCAACTGCTGATACTCCTTGAACAGGCCGACCCAGGCGTTGATGTCGCTGGTACAGTTGTTGCAGTGTACCATTGCCACAAGCGAGCCGTCGGGGGTGGTCACCATGTCGATCATCTCGTAAGGCTTTGAGAGGGGCTTTTCGAGTACGATCATCGAGAAACTGGAAGTGCCGGCGGAGACATTACCCGTGCGCTGCTTGACGGCATTGGTGGCCACCATTCCGGTTCCGGCGTCGCCCTCAGGGGGACAGACGGGGATGCCAGCCTTCAGATGGCCGCTGACATCGAGGCGCTTGGCACCCTCGGGGGTCAGGAAGCCTGCGCTCTCTCCAGCACTCAGGGACTTTGGCAGGATGTCAAGCAGTCGCCAGGAGAAGCCTTTGGGAGCGATGAGTTCATCAAACTTGCGCACCATCGTGGCATCGTAGGTCTTGGTCTCGGGATCGACGGGGATCATACCTGATGCATCGCCTACGCCAAGGACGAACTGACCCGTGACCTGCCAGTGGACATAGCCAGCGAGAGTGGTCAGGTACTTGATGTCGGCGACGTGCTCCTCATTGTCAAGGATGGCCTCATAGAGGTGGCTGATGCTCCAGCGGAGTGGAATGTTGTAGTTGAAGAGACTCGAGAGTTCGGCTGCAGCCTTGCCGGTATTGGTGTTGCGCCAGGTGCGGAAAGGCACGAGGATCTCCTGCTTCTCGTTGAAGGCCATATAGCCGTGCATCATGGCAGAGAAGCCGATGGCGGCAAGGGTCTCTATCTCGCAGTCGTACTGCTTCTGCACATCCTTGCGGAGTTCAGCATAGCAGTCTTGAAGTCCGTACCAGATAGCCTCTGTGGAGTATGTCCAGAGACCGTCAACCAGTTGATTCTCCCATTCGTGGGAGCCCTGTGCTATAGGCTTGTTGTTCTCATCGATGAGAACGGCCTTGATGCGGGTAGAGCCAAACTCGATACCGAGAATGGCCTTACCTGCTTCAATCGTTTGTTTCGCTTTCTGAATATCCATAGATTAACGGAGGGCTTTGTTCAACATGTAGTAGATCTCATTGTTCTGCAGTTGCTGCTTGAACTCGTAGGTCTTGGTATCCTTGTTGATCTTGACGTACTCGATGCCGAGCATCTCAGCGAAATCCTCCCAGTAGTCTTCGGTGATGTCGTAGGAGAATGCACTGTGGTGGGTACCGCCTGCGAGGATCCATGCACCGGCGCCAATCTCGAATGTGGGCTGGGGCACCCAGAGAGCACTGGCCACAGGGAGGTTGGGCATTGGCTTCGGCTCGATGCACTCCACCTCCTGACTAATCAGGCGGAAGCGGTTGCCGAGGTCAACGACGGTAGCCTTGATGCCGCGTCCCACCTTTGAGGTGAACACGAGGCGTGCTGTCTGCTGCTTGCGGATGCCGATGCCGAGGAAGTGAACTTCCAGTTTGGGCTTGTCGACAGCGATGAGCGGGCACACCTCGAGCATGTGGCTCTGGAGGCAGGAAGAGCGGTCGCCGGCGAAGTTGAGGGTGTAGTCTTCGAGGAAAGAGCACCCTGTGGGCAGACCCTGTGAGATCACCCACAGTGTGCGATAGAGGCATGCGGTCTTCCAGTCGCCTTCGGCACCGAAACCGTATCCCTCTTCCATCAGTCGCTGGGAAGCGAGGCCGGGGATCTGGTCGAAACCGCAGAAGTCAGGAGCGTCGATGTCGGCATCGCCGAGGTCGTCGAAGTTGGTGGTGAAGGCTGTGGCGCCCTCGTCCTTCAGCACGCGGCGCAGCGCAATCTCTGCCTTGGCGGCATTGTGTACCTTCTCCCAGTAGACCTCTTCGCCGCTCTCGTCGATCTTGATGGTGTACTGCTTCTTGTACTCCTCGACCAGTTCGTCAGCCTCCTTGTCGGTGACCTTCTTGAAGTAGTCCATCAGACTGCTGACAGGATAGTAGTCCACATGGTAGCCCAGTCGCTGCTCAAACTCCACGCGGTCGCCATCGGTGACGGCTACGTTGTTCATGTTCATACCGAACATCAGGCAGCGCACGTTCTTGGCGTCAGCCACACCAGCAGCGACACGAGCCCACACGGCAATCTGCTTCTGGGCCTGTTCGTCCTTCCAGTAGCCGCAGACCACCTTGCGGGGAACGCGCATGCGGGTGCAGATATGTCCGAACTCGATATCGCCGTGAGCACTCTGGTTCAGGTTCATGAAGTCCATGTCCATCGTCTCCCAGGGAATCTCGGAGTTATACTGTGTGTGGAAGTGGAGCAGTGGCTTCTGAAGGTCTTGGAGGCCCTTGATCCACATCTTGGCGGGCGAGAAGGTGTGCATCCAGGTGATGATACCTACGCACTTGTCGTCGTTGTTGGCAGCCTTCATCACGTCCTCTACTTCCTTGGAACTGTTGGCTGTGCCTTTATATACCACCTTGATGGGGATGATGCCAGAGGCGTTCAGTCCCTCAACCATTTCCTTGGAGTGTCCGTCGACTGCTACTACAGCGTCGCCTCCATAGAGCAACTGTGCGCCAGTCACCCACCAGATCTCGTAATTCTCAAATGCTTTAATCATAATTGTTGTAAGTTTTAAATTATTAATAGTTGATGTCTTTTACTTCTTTTTTTGTCCGTAGTAGGCATTGGGGCCGTGCTTACGGTTATAGTGCTTCTCAACCAGCAGGGGATTCATCGTCGTGTTCGGATTGACAGAGAACGAGATGAATGCCATCTTGGCACACTGCTCCATCACCTTGGCGTTGTAGACAGCATTGTCTGGCGAAGTGCCCCATGAGAATGGGCCGTGGTTCTTCACCAGCACGGCGGGTGTGTGGTCGGGATTGATCTTTCGGATGTTCAGGATCTCGTCGACGATCACGTTGCCGGTCTCGAGTTCGTACTGTCCTTCCACCTCATCCTTAGTCATATCGCGTGTGCAGGGGATGTCCTTGTAGAAATAGTCGGCATGGGTGGTGCCGATATTGGGGATATCGCGACCTGCCTGTGCAAACGCTGTGGCATAAGTGGAGTGGGTGTGTACCACGCCCTGGATGTTGGGGAATGCGCGATAGAGCACCAGGTGGGTTGGGGTGTCGGATGACGGATTGAGTTCGCCGTCGACAACCTCACCTGTGTTGAGGTCTACCACTACCATGTCCTCTGCCTTCATCTCGTCGTAACTGACGCCTGATGGCTTGATGACCACGAGGCCGTTGGCACGGTCGATACCGCTCACGTTACCCCATGTGAAGATGACCAGTCCCTGCTTGACGAGGTCGAGATTGGCCTTGAATACTTTCTGTTTTAATTCTTCTAACATAGTTATACTTATAGTTTGAAATTTGGGTCTTCGTTGTAGATCCTCTTGTTGAAACGATAGAGAGAGGCTCCCCGCTTCGACCCGGTCTTGTCTATTAATTCTGTTTTCTCGATGAAATCCATCTCTTTGACACGTTTGCGGAAGTTTCGCTTGTCGAGTTCCGCCCCGTTGACGGCTTCGTAGAGATGCTGAAGTTGGGTCAGTGTGAACAGGCTTGGGAGCAGCCGGAAGCCTACGGGCTCTGTGGCTATCTTCTGCCGCATCAGCCTGCGGGCCTTCTGTACCATCTCGTTGTGGTCGGAGTAGAGTGGGGGGATTTCGTCGATGTTCACCCATTCCAGTCCATACGTCCGGCGCAGGCTGTCGTCATAGTCCTTCACATTGATCAGGGCATAATAGGCCACTGACACCACGCGTTCGCCGGGGTCGCGGTCTACTTTTCCGAAGGCGCCGACTTGCCGCATATAGATGTTCCTCAGTCCGGTCAGTTCATAGAGCACGCGGTTGGCTGCGTTGTCCACACTCTCGTCGCTGCGGACGAAGCCTCCGTAGAGGCTCCATTCGCCGCGACCAGGATCCATATTCCGTTTGCCGATGAGAATGCGCAACTTGCCCTCATCGAAACCGAAGATGATGCAGTCTACTGACACCCAGACTTTGGAGTGTTCACCATAGAATCCTGTCATTCGTTGTTGCTGTTTTGGCATTCTTGCAAACTCCGGATTACCAGAAGTATGCATAGAAGCAACTGACGAGGGCTATGACGGCGAGGGTGCCCACGATATCCCATACGCCCCAACTCTCACGGATGCTCTTCTTGAACTCAGGCGTGAATGTGATGGCTTCGACTTGCTCCTTGGAAGGTGCGGGCGTGAAGAAACTGACGCACACCATCAGCAGGATGATGAAGACCAGGAGCCAGCATTCGAAGATGAGCCAGTTGGTCTGCCAGAACCAAGAGGTGGCGTCCCAGAAGGCGCCGTCCATCACTGCCTTGCCGGAGTCGGTGACGACGTTAGTCACCAGGCGGACCATTCCGATGAGGAAGCCGCCGATAAGGCCCCATTCGCCTGCTTTCGGCGTGATCTTCTTGGAGAAGATACCCAGTGTGAAGACGGCCACCATAGCAGGAGCGATGAGCGACTGGATGTCCTGCAGGTAACTGTAGAGGTTGCCCATGTTCATCATGATAGGCATCCAGGCCAGACCGAGCAGCACGACCACAACGGTGGCCACGCGACCCACGAATACATAGTGGGCCTCGCTCATGCCCTTCTTCATCGGCTTGTAGAAGTCCTCAGTGAAGAGTGTGGCGCAAGAGTTGAAGAAAGCAGCCAGAGAGGCAACCAGGGCGCAGACGAATCCAATGGTCACGATACCCTTGATACCTGCTGGCAGGATGTTTTTCACCATCATGGCGAAAGCACCGTCTGTAGACTCGTGGTTGGTGATGTCCATTTCGATGCCGCTTCCTGTCTTCAGTGAGAGTGCATAGGCAATCATTCCGGGAATGAGGAACATGAAGCAGGGGAGGATCTTGAAGAAACCGGCTGCAATGGTACCGCGGCGTGCACGGGCCATCACCACTTTGTTGTCTTCGCCGGGAACCTGTCCGAGCACACGCTGTACGATGTGCTGGTCAGTACACCAGTACCAGAAGCCTATGATTGATGCGCCGAGGAACACGACATAGCCAGGGAATTGCGGATACATCGGGTCGCCTGGGTCGGTGTGGAACATGTGGGTCGTTCCGTATCCGTCATGAGCAGCATTGCAGGCTGCCATCATGTTGCTCCAGCCCTGTGTGATGCTGCCGTCGCCGAGAGCAGAGAGTCCCAGAAAGAGCACGAGGAACGAGCCGATGATCAGGATCGGCGTCTGGATGGACGAAAGCGTCATCACGCCCTTCATGCCGCCGAACACTGTGAACACGGCCGTGATGGCTATCAGGCCAATGGCTCCGTACCAGAAAGGTATCCCAAGCAGATACTTGAAGAATATACCGCCTGTAAAGGCTGTCACACTGACCTTTGTCAGCACGTAGGCCACAAGGGTGATGATCGAGAGCCAAGAGCCTGTGCGCTGGGTATAGCGGAACTTCAGGAAGTCGGGCATCGTGATGATCTTGCCCATCTTGTTGATCAGCAACTGATAGAATGGTACGAAAAGCCAGCCGAGGATGAGAATCATCCATCCCTGCATTTCCCAGTGGGCCATGCCGACACCATCCTTTGCCCCTGTGCCGGCGAGACCTACGAGGTGCTCACTGCCGATATTGGCTGCGAAGATGGCCATACCAATCACGTACCAAGGCTCTCCCTTACCGAAGAGATAAGCCGAAGAGTCTTCGCCCTGCTGGGCTTTCTTGTCTTTCCAGATAGCATACCATACGGCGGCTATCACTCCCAAAAGGCCTACGACAAGGACTACCCAGTCGAGCCAGATGAATTCATTCGAACTCCAATTCATTGTCTTATACTTATTTATTAGTTAATAGTTACTTTACTGAGAATTTGTAGGCAGCATGGCTGTAGTATTTCTCGCCTGGATTCAGGGTAGGCTGTACCCACTCCGGGTGGTTGGGAGAGTCAGGATACTTCTGGCTCTCCAGACAGACGCTGACATGCTTCGGATAGACGAGGTTGTTCTTGTGATGGATGTTCACCTCGTTGCCTACACCCTGGAAGTTGCCGCTATAGACCTGTACGCCCGGCTCGTTGGTATACATCTCCATGAGGATGCCCGTCTTCGGAGAGTAGAGGCTGGCGCATACCTGCGTGTCGTCGCCCTTGCCGTCCTTGTAGGTGTTCAGGCAGAAGTTGTGGTCATAGCCGGTGGCATTCTGAATCTGATCATAAGTCGACTTGATGCTGTCGCCGATGGCGTGAGGCGTGCGGAAGTCCATAGGCGTGCCCTCCACTGGTCTGATCTCGCCAGTAGGGATATAGAGTTTGTCGCTGGGCGTGAAGTTGTCGGCATTCACGTAGAGCACCTGGTCGTAGCCCGGCTGGGTGAAGTCACCGCTCAGATTGTAGTAGTTGTGGTTCGTCTGATTGATGATGGTCGGCTTGTCTGTCTCAGCCTCCCAGGTGATGTCGAGCGTGTTGTCGGCTGTCAGCGTGTAGGTGGTGACGGCCATCACTTTGCCGGGGAATCCGTTTTCGCCGTCAGGAGCGACGATGGTCAGTTTCAGAACGGAGTCTCCGACCTGTTCTGCTTCATACACCTGGTGCATCCAGCCGCTGTTGCCGCCGCCGTGCAGACAGTTGGGCCCGTCGTTACGCTTGAGTTGATACACTGTGCCGTTCAGCGTGAACTTGGCGTCCTTGATGCGGTTGGCATAACGGCCTACGCTGGAACTGTAGTCCGTGGGCGAGTTGAGCGTGTCGGCGTACTGTGCGATGTTGTCGAAACCGAGCACCACATCCGTCGGATTGCCGTTTTTGTCAGGCACACACAGCGAGACCACTCGGGCGCCATAGTTGGTGATGCACGCCTCCATGCCGTTCTGGTTCTTCAGCGTGTAGAGCCTTACGGGCTTCTCCTGAATAGTGGTGTCAAACTTGGCTGGGTCGAGACCCGAAACCGTTAATGTCGGTGCCTGCTGTTGCCCGGCACACGCAGAGAGCATCAGCGCAGCGGCGCCGAGGCCCATCATTGTTGCTTTTAGTGCTTTCATTATCACTTTGCTTTAAGTTGATTTGTAGTTATTGAATGTATTTTGGGTGTAAATTTACAACTTATTTTTGAAATAACAATGAAAAAGCGAATAAAAATAAGCGGTAAAGTGTAATTATAACACTTTACCGCTATTATTTAACTTTTATAAACATGAAATCGTGGCTTCTTAGCCTTTAGCAGAGTTTGCGCGAACCGTCTCCGATGACGACATCATAGACCTTCGGTTCGTGACCATATTTGGCATTGAACTTCTGCTTGGCATCCTCGACGAACTTCTTGTAGAGGTCGTTGCGCACCAGGTTGATGGTGCAGCCGCCGAAGCCGCCGCCCATGATGCGCGAGCCTGTCACACCGTTCTCCTTGGCGATGTCGTTCAGGTAGTCGAGTTCCTCGCAAGACACCTCGTAGTCCTTCGACAGGCCTTCATGTGTCTTGTACATCATCTCGCCCACCTTCTCATAGTCGCCTTCGTTGAGGGCATCGCAGACGGCCAGCACACGGTCTTTCTCACCGAGCACGAACTTGGCGCGCTTGTAGTCTTCTGCTCCAACCTCCTCTTTCACTTCCTCCAACTGCTCCCATGTGCAGTCGCGCAGTGTCTCGAACTTGCCTTCCGGATGCTTGGCTGCTATGTGCTTCACCACATTCTCGCAGGAGCGGCGACGGTCATTGTAGGGTGATCCGGCCAACTGGTGCTTGACGACGGAGTCGAGCAGCACGAGGCGGTAGCCGTCGGGCTTGAAGGGGAAGTACTCGAACTCGCGGCTGCGGCAGTCGAGGCGCATCAGGCAGCCCGCCTTGCCAAACACGGAGGCGAACTGGTCCATGATACCGCAGTTCACGCCACAGTAGTTGTGCTCTGTGGCCTGGCCTGCCAGAACCATATCCCACTGTGAGACCTTGTTCTCGCCGAAGATGTCGTTCAGACCGCAGGCGAAGCAACTCTCCATAGCGGCTGAAGAGGACATGCCGGCACCAAGGGGCACATCACCTGCGAAGGCGATATTAAAGCCTTTAACGGGAACGCCCAACTTCTTCATCTCCAGAGCGATACCGTAGATATAGCGGGCCCAACTGGCACGGGGGCCATCTGGGTCAGACAGTTTGAAGTCTACGCGGTCCTTCAGGTCGATAGCGTATGCCATCACAGTGTCTTCAGTATCGTTGGCGCGCATTTCGGCCATAATGCCCTTGTCCACTGCGCCTGGGAATACGAAGCCACCGTTATAGTCGGTGTGCTCACCAATCAGATTGATGCGTCCAGGAGATGCGTATACGTTGCCAGTCTTTCCGTCAAAGTGCTTGATGAAGCGGCTTCTTACAAATTCAATATCCATATTTCTTTCTGTATTAATGATTAATATTTTATGATTCTTTAGTCTACCTTGATATCTGTATTCACATTCTTGCACCCGATGGTGCTGTAGAACAGGATGTAGGCTAGCATGGCGATGATGAGCCAGTAACTGGCGATGGGGCCGGCGCTCTTGGCGATGCTCTCCTGGATCAGCGGCATGATGCCACCGCCCACGACCATTGTCATGAAGATGCCGGACGCAGCCTCGGTGTACTTGCCGAGTCCCTCGACGGAGAGGTTGAAGATGCCACCCCACATGATGGATGTGCAGAGACCACAGATGGCGATGAAGACGGCCTTCATCGGCACGTCGTGACCGCTAATTCTGAAACTGACGCTTTCGGGCAGGAAGATGGCGATGAGCAGCAGACAGATGGCTACCGATGAGACGACGGTCATCTGCAGTGAGGTGCTCACCTTGCCGGAGATGGCGCTCGACGTGGCACGTCCCACAAGCATCATCAGCCAGTAGGAGGCTGCCAGCGTTCCCCCGATGGCGGCAGAGCCCTCGAATCCCAGGTCAGTGATGTAGAAGTTCAACTCCATGGGGATGCCAATCTCGATACCCACATAGAAGAAGATGGCAATCACGCCCAGCAGACAGTGACGGAAGGCCAGTGGGCTGTGCTCGTACTTGGGCTGCACCTTGCCGAGTGTGGGCTCGGGAATGCTCACGCGGCTGATGATGACGAACGAGATGGCGAAGACGGCCATACCGATGAAGAGCAGGGGAGCAACGTCGCTCATGCTCGTGTTCTCGGTCACGGTGCCCACGAGGATACCCGACAGCAGCGGGGTCAGCGTAGCGGTCAGCGAGTTCAGCGTGCCGCCCACCTGAATCAACTGATTACCCTTGTTGCCGCCGCCTCCCAGCAGGTTCAGCATCGGGTTCACAACGGTGTTCAGCATGCAGACGCAGAAACCGCAGATGAAGGCTCCCAGCAGATAGATAATCAGGTTGAGGGCCACAGGAATGTTGTCGTAGGTGAACACATAAGAGCCTGCGCCTGCAATACTTGATATGTATTGCAGGGCTAGGCCTATGATACCCACCACGAGTGCTGTCAACGCAGTCTTTTTGTAACCATATTTGATGAGCATCTTACCAGCCGGAATACCCATGAAGAGATAGGCGGCAAAGTTCATCAGATTACCCCATGCCTTGGCAAACGGATATTCGAATCCCCAGATATTGCCGAAGGGGGCGCCCATGTTCGTCACAAAACTGATCATCGCGAAGATGAAGCACATGGTGATAATGGCAATCAGTTTGCCATTGCTTTTTGTTTCAGTCATATTGTCTTAATATTTTGTAATGTAGTTCCTTATTCCACTATGCCGAAACGATAGATGGTCTTCTGCTTGTAGCGCTGGCCAGGATTGAGCACCACGCTGGGGAAGTATGGGCGGTTGGGGCTGTCGGGGAAGTGCTGGCACTCCAGGCATACAGCCGAGCGGCGTGGGAAGGTGGCTCCGTTGGCTCCCTTGTAGTCGCCTGTCAGATAGTTGCCTGTATAGAGTTGCATGCCCGGCTCTGTGGTGTAGCACTCCAGGGTGCGCCCACTCTTCGGGTCTGTGATGCGGGCTGCAAAACTCAGTTCGCCCACTTCGCGCTTGTTCAGCACGTAGTTGTGGTCGTAGCCATTGCCGAACTTGATCTGCTCGTCGTCGGCATTGATGTCCTGTCCGAACGTCTTTGGGGTGCGGAAGTCGAATGGCGTGCCTGCCACCTTGAGTATCTCGCCCGTGGGAATGGCTGTCTCGTCAGTCGGGATGTAGAAGTCGGCATTGATCTCGCAGATCTGGTCGTCGATCGTCGGTGTGGGATCGGCAGTGCCTGCCAGGCTGAAGAAGGCGTGATGCGTCAGGTTGACAATGGTCTTCTTGTTGGTGGTGGCCAGATACTCGATGGTCAGTTCATTGAGGTCAGTGAAGGTGAATTCCACAGTGACGTCGAGTTCGCCCGTGAATCCTTCCTCGCCGTAGGACGACACGCGGTGCAGGGCGAGCGAGCGGGGCCCCATCTGACGGGCATCCCATATCTTCGTGTGGAATCCCGTGGGACCGCCGTGCAGGTGGTTCTTCCCATTGTTGACAGCCAGTTGATAGTCCTTGCCGTTCAGCGTGAACTGTCCGTTGCAGATGCGGTTACCGAAGCGGCCGATCAGCGTCGAGAGGAAGGGCTCCGGGCTGTTGATGACGTTTTGGATACTGTCGTGACCCTGAATCACGTTTGCTACATTTCCATTCTTATCTGGCACCATAATGGCACAGATGGCCCCGCCATAGTTGGTGATGGCGACTTCGTAGCCCTTACGGTTTCTGAGAATGTACAAATCGGTCTTTTTACCGTTGATGGTGGTCTGGAAGTTCTCCCGCTTCAGACCACACAGATTCGCTGTTTCTGTAGTGTTAGCCATGTTGAAAGTTTTAAGTTACTATATCTATCGTGCAAAGTAACAGAAAATTTTTCAAACGGACGAATGAAACGACGAAAAAAATGTTGTAGGATGTATTAAAAAACCCTAAATGCAGTTTTTCAGGAAGTCGGCGACCACGTAACTGCTACCTCCAATGAACACAAAATCATCTTTCTGCGCTGCGTTACGCGCTGATTCATAGGCATCTGCGACGGTGGGATAACTCTCTCCCAGCAATCCGAGTTGCGCTCCCATCATTTTCAGCACATTTTCCGAAATGGCGCGATGATTGTTGGCTTTGGTGAAATAAAAGGTGGCGTTCTTGGGCAGCAGTGCCATCATGCCTTCGATGTCCTTGTCCTCGACGGCTCCGAACACGATGTGCATCTGACGGCACTCCACCTGACTGAGTTGGCGGCTCAGGTATTGCCAGCCTTCCACGTTATGGCCCGTGTCGCAGACGGTCTTGGGCTCTTGGCTCACCACTTGCCAGCGGCCCTGCAGCCCTGTCAGTCTGCTGACGTTCTTGAAACCCTCGCTCACCTCCTTGCCCAGTGCTTCCGACCTGGAGTCGTCGGTGAAGCGGTACATATAGCCCTGCTCCTCCAGTTTGCGCACGGCCCAGAGGATGGTGTTGGCGTTCTTCTCCTGATACAGT
>Ga0326513_10001736_pt1 | contig 16576 bp, 11 predicted proteins | sample 2_2465_0518_D_FD_203654 | JGI IMG/M metagenome (GOLD analysis project Ga0326513, IMG submission 203654) | Bovine rumen microbial communities from UC Davis, California, United States - 2_2465_0518 | ecosystem: Host-associated > Mammals > Digestive system > Stomach > Rumen | place: USA... | reverse complement strand
CGATATTTGAAAAAAGTCGATAAAATGGCGAAAAAGGATGCACAGCGATTAAGCGACGCCGAGGCGATGTACGGAGATGACGCCGGCACTCGCAGAAAAATAATAAAGACTGAGATACAGGAAAAAAGAAAAATGATAAAGAATATGAAAAGCGATTTGACAATTACTATAAAAAAGTAGATAGAGAGAAATCTAGGCTTAGAGCTGAAAAATTACATGCAAATCAAGGTAGATACAATAGAGGTATGTATTTGCAGAGTAAGGGATTCAGTAACGCCAAAGGCATACTTAAAGCTTCTGGAGAAATAGCTCTTACAGCATTAGCAGGATATTACGTTTATTCTAGTCTAACTCGTAATGGTAATAGCGCTGTAAGAGCTATGAGCAACGAGGCCTATTTTATGCCTGTATTGGCTCTGGGTATTGGAGCTGGCTATGATGCGGCTAGAAATGTTAGTGATACTGTATCTTATAATTATTATAAAAAGAACCATACGTTATAAGTTAGAGGGTAATAGCAAATGCCTACTTTTTTAGAAAGAATTCAGAAAGGTTGGAATGCCTTTCGTGGTAGAGATCGGCCTGAGGAAAACAATTATGGTATAGGGGCTTATCGAAATCCTGGGCAAATTCATTTAAAAGTTGGAAATGAGAGATCTTTAGTTACAGCTATATACAACAGAATAGCAATGGATGTAGCTGCTAATCAAATGGAGCATGTTCGTTTGGATCAAAATGGTAGATATGAAGATTCTATTATGGATGGCTTGAATTCTTGCCTTACTGTAGAAGCTAATATTGATCAAACAAGTAGAGCATTTATACAGGATGCTGTACTGACTATGTTTGATGATGGATGCGTGGCACTTGTTCCGATAGATACTACCAACAATCCATATATTACTAATTCATACGATATTTTGTCAATGCGGGTTGGACGTATCTTGCAGTGGTTTCCCAGTCATGTGAATGTTGAAGTGTATAATGATAAAACCGGTTTAAAAGATACTATTACTATTCCAAAAAGGATGGTAGCTATTATTCAGAATCCGTTTTACGCGGTTATGAATGAGCCTAATTCCACTTTACAGAGACTGATTAGGAAACTGAATCTTTTGGATTCTATTGATGAACAAAGTAGTGCTGGAAAGCTTGATCTGATAATTCAGCTTCCTTACGTTATTAAATCGGATCTTCGTAGGCAGCAAGCAGAACAGAGAAGGAAAGACATAGAAATGCAGCTTTCCGGAACTAAGTATGGAATAGCTTATACGGATGGTACTGAACGAATAACCCAGTTGAATCGTCCTATTGAGAATAATCTTATGGGACAGATCGAGTATCTTATGACCACACTATATTCTCAGCTTGGAATTACACCAGAAATACTAAATGGTACTGCTGATGAAAAGACGATGCTAAACTATAATATGAGAACAATAGAGCCGATTCTATCTGCAATTGTCCAAGAAATGAAACGTAAATTCTTGACTAGAACTGCAAGAAGTCAGGGTCAGTCTATTGAATTTAGAAACGATCCATTCAAATTAGTTCCGATAAACAACATTGCTGACATAGCAGACAAGTTTACAAGAAACGAGATATTAACCCCTAATGAGGTTCGAGAAATAATAGGCCGAAAGCCGGTTAGCGACTCGAATGCTGATGAATTACGTAATAGAAATATTAATCAGAATTCTCAGTCGTTGATCGACTCAGAAGATAAATCTCTACCAGATGAGAAACCCTCATCGAATGAATGATTAGACTGTAAATGGGAGTGAGAAAATGCCTAAGGGTTACGATTTTAGCGGTTATGCAACTAAAAATAATTTGAAGTGTGCTGACGGTAGGACCATTCGTAAAGATGCTTTTAAAGATTGCGACGGAGAAATAGTTCCTCTTGTTTGGAGTCATAAGCATGGCAGTCCTGCTGACGTTTTAGGTCACGCTCTTCTTGAGAACCGTGAAGATGGCGTTTACACGTATGGCAGTTTTAATGATAGTGAAGCTGGACGAACTGCAAAGGAACTTGTTCGTCATGGAGATGTCAAGTCTTTATCCATATATGCGAATCAGCTTGTTCAGAAGGGCGGAGACGTTCTTCATGGAATGATTCGAGAAGTAAGTCTTTGTTTAGCAGGTGCTAATCCGGGAGCAAGAATCGAAGAGCTCAGTTTTGAACATGCTATAGACGAAGATTGTGATGATTTTGAAGCTATTGTTTTTAGCGGAGATCATATTACTTTATCTCATGCTTCTGATTCTGACGAAAAGAAAGATGGCGAGTCGAAGTCTGAGAATAAAACAGATTCTGTTAAAGAAGCAACAAACAACGATGATGCCAAAAATCAAAATGGCAGCGATATGTCTAAGGAGGACAATAAAATGGCTAATGAAAATGAAAAGACTGTTAAGGATGTATTCGATTCCCTTACTGATGAGCAAAAGAATGTTGTGTATTTTATGATCGGCGAAGCCATTGAAAATGCTAAAAATGCTGAAACTGACGATGACGACTATGACGATGACGAGGAGGACGGGGACGTGTCTCACAATATTTTTGAAAATGACTATGCTGATAACTACCTTGCCCATGAGGCTATGAATGACGCTCTTGGTACCGTTATTGCCGATGCCAAAAAGTTTGGTACTCTTAAGGATTCTTATGAGTATCACATTGAAGAAGGAGCATTAGCTCACGCTATAGACACTACTGGCATGGAAGTTCCTACTAAAACTAATGCTGCTTATGCCACTTCCACCGGCTATGGCATCAATAGCTCCGACTTCCTGTTCCCCGAAGCTAGGGCTTTTTCTAATACCCCCGAGTTCATCAAGAGGGACATGGACTGGGTGGACGTTGTTCTGAGCGGTGTTCACAGGAGTCCCTTTGCTCGTGTTAAGAGCATGTTTGCTAATATTACTGAGGATGAAGCTCGTGCGAAGGGCTACATTAAGGGCAATCTGAAGAAGAATGAATTCTTCAGTCTGATGAAGCGCGTTACTACTCCGCAGACCATTTACAAGAAGCAGAAGATGGATCGTGATGATATCGTTGATATCACTGATTTCGATGTCGTCGCTTGGATCAAGTCCGAGATGCGCATGATGCTGAATGAGGAACTGGCTCGTGCTTTCCTGATTGGCGATGGCCGCGACGCAAACGATAATGACAAGATTAAGCCTGATAATGTTCGTCCTATCGTAAGTGATTACGATCTGTTCACCATCAAGAAGACCGTTAATGCCGGTTCTACCGAGGAAGAGACTGCGAAGAACATGATTAAGGCTGCTCTGCGTGCTCGTAAGGACTACAAGGGTTCCGGTAATCCCACTCTGTTCACGACTGATGACTGGCTGACTTCCCTGATGCTGATCGAGGATGGTATTGGTCGTCGTCTGTACAGCACCGAGGCCGAGCTGGCTGCTGCGATGCGTGTCAAGAATATTGTTACTGTTCCGGTCATGGAAGGCTATAAGAATGCTTCCAATCAGGAACTGATGGGTGTCATTGTTAATCTAAGCGACTATAATGTCGGCGCTGATAAGGGCGGCTCTGTCGAGATGTTCGACGACTTCAACATTGATTACAACCAGTATGTCTATCTGATTGAGACTCGTTGCTCTGGCGCTCTGACGAAGCCTTATTCTGCTATTGCCCTGTACAAGGCCGCTGCTTCCAACAATAACGCTTCTTCTCCCGAGACCTAATTAAATTCAAAATGGAAGTGATAACGCATGGCGAAATTTTATGGGGCAATAGGTTATGTTGTTGACGAGGTTAATGGAGACATAACTGTTGAGAAGCCTATAGAAAGGTTTTATAAAGGTGATGTCTATAAACGTAGTCGAAAACTAGAAAAAGGCGAGGGATTAAATGACGATATTAGCATATCTAATCAGATAAGTATTGTTGCCGATCCTTATGCCTATAATCATATTTTCGCCATGCGTTACGTGAAATATTTGGGCGTTGCTTGGAAGGTATCTACAGTAAACGTTCAAACGCCAAGATTAGTTCTATCTTTAGGAGGCGTATATAATGGCGAAACAGTCGAGACTTAATCTTAGTGAGAAGTTACATAGTTTATGCCCAAATGTATATTTTCAGCCTCCAAACGGAACTAAGTTGAAATACCCTTGCATCATATATGATCTTGATAGTATTGATAAACGTAACGCGGATAACGCTGCATACACTTTGAATGACAGGTATTCAATACAATACATTACAAGAGATCCCGACGACGACGTTAAATACAAAATCATACAGATGCGCTATTGTTCTGCTGGGAAATTTTTTATTTCCGAAAACCTTTATCATTATAACTTTTCTATATATATTTAGGAGGAAATAACCTATGTCTAGGATTATTTGGGATGCCACTGGTAGTCGTAAATTTGAAACTGGCGTAGATCATGCTGTTTTATACGTAGTTGATTCTGATAAGACTACTGTTCAGAGTGTTGTTTACAAACCTGGTGTTGCCTGGAATGGTATTACTGGCGTGACTGCTAGTCCGGATGGGGCAGAGCCTAATGACTTATGGGCTGATAATATGAAATATGCTACTCTGCGTTCCACTGAGACTTTTGGTGCTACTATTGAAGCTTATACTTATCCCGATGAATTTATGGAGTGTGACGGATCTGCGGTCTACATGAAGGGTGTTTATGTTGGTCAGCAGTCTCGTCAGCCCTTCGGCTTCTGCTACCGTACTCTGGAAGGCAGTGACATTGACCCTGATCTGGGTAATGAAGACAACAATTATCGTATTCATATTATTTATAATGCTACTGCTTCTCCGTCCGAGCGTAGTTACGAGACGGTCAACGATAGTCCCGATGCTATTACTTTCAGTTGGGAAATTACTACTACCCCTGTAAATATTACCGGATACAAGCCTGTTTCTGAGCTGACGTTTGATATGGCAGAACTCACTCCTCAGCAGCGCACCAACTTGACCAATCTGCTGTATGGCACTGATGCCGATCCTACTAATTCCGTTGAGGCCACTGAGCCTACTCTGCTCGCTCCTGATGCTCTTCTGGCTGCGGTGTTTGGTACTCAGACGGGCAATTAATTTAAAACGTTACAAAACTTCAACGAGGCGTGGCGAGGGTATTCAGTATGGCTGGCCCTCGTTTAGAGAATAAATGGAGGTAAATTTAAATGATTAAGAAAACCATAACGTATAACGATTATGATGGAAACACTTGGACTGAGGATTTTTTCTTTAATCTTAGTAAGAGTGAATTGATGGAAATGAATTTTAGTGAAAGTGGCGGTATGGAAAAAATGATTCGCCACATTATTGACACTAAGGACATCAAGAAGATAATCGAAGTGATAAAAACAATCATCTTGTCTGCATATGGCGAAAAATCTGCAGATGGTAAGAGGTTTATTAAAGTTCGAGACGGCCGAAGGCTAAGCGAGGACTTTGAACAAAGCGAAGCTTATAGCGAGCTTTTTATGGAGTTATCTAGCAATGAAGATGCTGCTTCTGAGTTTATTAAGGGTGTTATACCTAAGGATTTGTCGGAGGAAGTAAGCAAGCAGGAAACTCTGTCGATCACAAAGTAAAAATGTTAGGAGATGAAGAGAATGCTGAAGCTAACCGTAAAAGGAAGAGAATTGTTTGACGAATCTACAGAAAGTTTTATTACTGTAAAAGACACAGTTCTTAAGCTGGAGCATTCTCTTCTGTCCTTATCTAAATGGGAATCAAAATGGCATAAGCCTTTTTTGGATGATAAACAAAAAACTGCAGAAGAATACCTTGATTATATACAATGTATGTGCATAGGCCAAGATATAGACGCGAACGTATTGTATTGTCTTACTGATTCTGATATGAAAAAGATAATAAAATACATAGACGATCCTATGACTGCAACGACAATTGACGATAAACGAAATAGCAAAAGAGGATCAAGAATTGTAACTTCCGAACTTATATATTGCTGGATGGTTACTCTTCAGATTCCATTTGAATGTGAGAAATGGCATTTGAATCGTTTATTAACGCTTATTCGCGTTTGCAATATTGAAAATTCTCCCAAAAAGAGAATGAAGGGAAAAGATATATTGAAGCAGAATTCGAACATTAATCATCAAAGAAGGCAAATGCTTAACAGTATGGGTTGAGTTAATGTGTAGGAGCTGGAATAGCAATGAAGCCTGTTGTTTCTGCTGATAAGAGAAACTTAAATAAAACCATTGAGTATTTAAAAAAGATGGAAGATCCGATAAAGACGTCTATGCTTGAAGAATACGGAGAAAAGGGTTTGCAGGCTTTACGAGAAGCTACACCAAAACAAACCGGTAAAACTGCTGAAAGTTGGTCATATTCCGTTTCAAAAAAGCATGGAAGTACTTCGTTAGAATGGTACAATAGTAACGAAAAAGACGGAGTAAATATAGCAGTTGTATTGCAATATGGTCACGGAACTGGCATTGGTGGGTATGTAAAGGGAATAGATTATATTAATCCTGCTCTTAAGCCCATTTTTCATGAGATTTTGAGCAATATACTTGAAAGGGGGCATTCATGATGAGTAGTGTTATAGATAATCCAATTGTTAAAATGCAATTCGACAATGCCAAGTTTGAAAAGAATGCAACAGAGAGCATTGAAACCATAAAAAAGTTAAAAGATAACATGGATTTTGAAGCCGCTGCGAAAAATGTAGAGGGGTTTCAAAAAGCATGCGACAGTTTGTCTTTGGCAAGGATTGCAGATGCAGTAGAGGGTATAGCAGGAAGATTTACTAATTTAGGGATAATCGGAGCTCAAGTTTTAGAGAACCTCGCAAATAAAGCTATTCATACTGGCGAAGCAATGGTCAGATCTCTTACTGTAGATCAGATAAATGCTGGTTTTACAAAGTATCAAGATAAAACCACTGCTGTTCAGACTATTGTGAATGCAACAGGAGAGACCATGGAAAATGTAGACAAGCAACTCGAAAAGCTTGCTTGGTTTACTGATGAAACGTCGTATAATTTTGTCGATATGACATCGAACATTGGTAAATTTACATCCATGGGAATTGATCTAGAGACTTCCGTTACCGCCATGCAAGGTATTGCTACCTGGGCTTCAGTATCAGGACAAGGCGTTAACGAAGCAAGCCGAGCTATGTACAATTTAGCTCAGGCTGTCGGAGTTGGTAGTGTAAAGCTAATGGACTGGCGCTCTATCGAGAATGCCAACATGGGTACTAAGGAATTCAAAGAAACAGCAATTGCTACTGCAAAAGCGCTTGGTGTTTTGAATGCTGAAGGTAAAACTGCCAAAGGAACTATAGTCGGAATAGATAATTTCTCTCAAACCTTATCTGAGGGATGGCTCACAAAAGATGTTTTATTAAAAACTCTTGGCAAATATGGCGAATATGCCGATGAAGTTTATAAGGTATCAAAAGAAAAAGGTATTCCTGCCGCTGAAGCAATGGAGCTCGTTAGCGGTGAAATGATGGAACTTGGAGAAAAGGCGTTTAAAGCTGCACAGGAAGCTAAAACTTTTACTGAAGCAATAGATGCCACAAAAGATGCCGTCAGTACAGGATGGATGACCACCTTTGAAAACATATTTGGTAATTATGAAGAAGCTAAAAAGCTATGGACGGATTTAGCAAATGATTTATGGGAGATATTTGCATCTGGAGCCGAGGCTAGAAATGATTTATTAGCTGATTGGAAAGAAAAAGGTGGACGAGACGATTTAATCACTGGTTTGAGTGATGCTATGGACGCTTTAATCAGTGTTATTGACAGTGTAAAAGTAGCGTTCCATAACATATTTCCAGAAGTAGAAACCGAGCATTTATTGGCTTTTAGTTCAGCAGTAAAAGATTTTGGTGGAAATCTTAAGTCTATGCTCGGTGTTACAGAAAAACTTACAGGGCATCATAAAGAAGAACAATGGGAAAAAATATTTAGTCCTGCGGAGCAACTCGGCAAAGCATTGAAACGAGGTGCTAGAGGAAACGATGTAAAAGCTCTTCAGGAAAGATTAATTGAACTAGGTTATGATGTTGGAAAAGCTGGTGCCGATGGGATATTTGGACCAGAGACTGAAAAAGCATTAAATAAGTTTAAAGAAGCTTATGGACTGACTGTTGACGGTGTGTATGACAGTAATGCTCATAACGCTGTTATGGAAAGTTTAGGTCTTGGCACTTATGATGAAGAATTTAAAGGTTGGGAAACTATAGAGGATTATACTGAAGTTATTCCGCCCCAACTACAGATATTAAGAAACGTTTTAACTGGGGTTTTTGCAGTTCTTTCTATAGGAGCCAAGGTTGTTGAATTTCTTGGAAAAGCAATCAAAATAGTTTGGAATACTTTAGAGCCAGTAAGAAATGCATTAGTTAAGATTACTGATGCTGCATCGCGATTTATTACGGCTGTAAATAATCGACTTTCAAAATCTACTATATTTCAGGATTGGCTTGCTACTCTAGAGCAAGATTTAAAGCCAGTTAGAGAATGGCTTGAAAAATTGAGCGAATCCGTACTAAAATTTTTAGGTATAAGCGGAGATCTAGATGAGATAAATTTTGATGACGCTGTAGATCAAGTGCTTAAAAAGCTAGGACCTACAATAGATGTTTTAAAAACTGTATTTGGAATATTAAAATCGGTATTCAAGATATTAATTAAAGTCGCTGGCTTTATTATCGAAGTCGGAAAGAGAGTATTCAAGGTTCTTAGTCCTATTTGGGACATGGTTGGAAAAGTTTTCTCTGCTTTAGGAAAATTGTTTGTTGCGTTTGGAAAGCGATTCATGTCATTTGAAGACGGTTTTAGTAAATCCAATATATTTAGCGATTGGCTGAAAAAAATAGACGAAATAGTTCCTAAAGCGCAGGCTAAGATTCAAGCTATATGTGATGCTATTCTAAGTTTTCTTGGAATTTCAGGAGATTTAGATAATATTGATTTCGATAACGTTGTAGAGAACATTATTACCTGGTTCAAAAGTATATTTGGAATAGGCGGTAATGGGGAAGATATAATAGATCAGAAATCCGTTGTAGAAACGATAAAGGACAATTTACTTGGCATATACAACAAAATTAAAGAATGGTTTAGCAGTGCTCTAGGCAACGGGGATAATGGAAATATTCTTAATTCCTGGAACTTAATGTCTACTATTCTTATGGTTGTAGCCGGGATTATTTCCGGTAAAATTATACAGGGCTTAAGCACAATTGTAGGCATTGGAAAACAGGTAAAAGGTGTAATTGAAAAGGTACAAGATGTAATCGGAGGACTTTCTGGAAAAGGCGGAAAAGTGACATCGAAGATTTCCTCAGTTGGAGAAGCCCTCTTAAAATTTGGAATAGCGGTAGGAATTATAGCTGCGGCAGTTTATGTTTTATCAACTTTATCTTGGGAAGATTTAGCTAAAGGCTTGGTTGGAGTAGGCGTATTAATTGCGATGCTTATAGGTAGCATGTTTGCTTTTAAAGCTATTGCTAAAGATTCTAAAGATTTGGATTCAGCGATGTCTGCGCTTTTCTCTCTTTCTATTGCTATATTAATGCTAGCCGGATCAGTTCTTGTTTTTTCGCAATTGAGTTGGGAGAATTTAGGGAAAGGTTTAGCTGGTGTAACTGCTTTAATCCTTGTTTTGCTCGGAGCATTATTTATTTTGAATAAAATCAAAATAAAGAAGAGTAGAGCAGGAGGAGCAATAGGATTAATATTAGTTTTAGGAGTAGTAATTAAAAGCTTGGCTATGACTGTAGCGATATTTGGAGCTATGGGTATAGAATCCTTAATTAAAGGCTTAGCTAGTATAGGAATAATACTGTTGATGCTTGCCGGTTTTATTAAGATAATTGAAGGTGCAAAAATAGGCGCTGGTACAATAGCAGGAATTTTAGCGGCATCATTCAGTCTGCTTCTTTTGATCGGAAGCTTTTTATTATTGACTTTTGCTATGAAGCTTTTGACATATAAAGATTTGTTCAAAGGATTCTTGACGCTTGGTGGAATCATATTAAGCGTTGGACTTTTGATGAAAATGATGGAAGCTATTCATCCCAGTATTGGATCGATATTAGCATTATTACCGGTTGCTGTAGCTTTAGATTTGTTAATTGCAGGTTTTATAGTTATGCTAGTAGCTATAAAGTTTTCCTCGACAAAAGATATATTAAAGGGCTTTTTAGCGATAGGAGCTATCATATTTGGCGTGATTGTTTTGATGGCATTCATGAAAAATCTTCATCCAAGTGTCGGTTCGATATTAGCACTTTTGCCTATAGCGGTAGCATTAGACCTTTTAATATTAGGATTTATTGCTTTATTGCAGGTTGTAAAAAGATCTAGTCCGTCTGATTTGTTAAAGGCTTTTGTATCACTAGGAGTGATTATGCTAGGTTTAGCTCTTGTTCCAAAATTACTTGAGGGGTCAAAACCATCAGTTGGAGCTATATTAGCATTAATTCCTATATCTCTTGCCCTTGATTTAGCAATAGCTGGATTTATAATGCTTGCCATGTCTCTTAGGTCAATAAGTTGGAATGACCTATTAAAAGCACTGGTTGCATTTTCTGTTATTATTTTAGGCTTAGCGGTCATTGGTAAATCGTTGGAGAAAACATCTCCTTCTATTAAAGGTTCATTGGCTATGCTTATATCTATGCTAGGCTTAGTTGTTTTGATGATCGCTTTTGCAGTTGTCTTGAACAAGATAAAAAAAGTTAAAACCTCTACAATTATAGCTTTTGCTGCTGGCTTATCATTGATATTAATGGCTTTTGCAGGAATGTCAATCGCTATGAAATTTGCAGGGCCGGAAGGAATATTGCTTGCTGCTGGCGCAATATTAGCTATAGGCGCTGCTATTGGAATTCTCATTGCTGCCGTTGCTTTTGTTCTTAATCAGCCTGGAGTTGAAGAATTTTTATCAGGAGCAGCTGAAAAACTTGGCAATATACTTGGAACATTTAGTGGAGCAAAAAGGGCTGCTGAGCTAAAAGCTTTTAATAAAGGGATGGAAGGATTTGGCGATGTCGCCGAACCTGATAAAGCTGGTATTGAAAATATGCTTGAGAGCGCGCAGCTTCTTTCTGATTTTTCTGAAGGGCTTCCTGCTTCATATTCTGCAGGTCCTATAGTAGCCTGGTTCAAGAGTAATTCTCCTTTGACGAACTTTAGCAAAGATATTGTGGGTTTTGCAGAGGGATTCAATTACTTTGCAGAAATGATACAAGGTGTGGAGTATACTGAGTCATTAGAGACTAATACCACTTCGGCTGTGAATATTAGTAAAAGTCTTTCTGATCTTAGTGCTAGTTTGCCAGCAACCTATAAGATGGGTGTGATAAGTAAATGGCTTATAAGCGATTCTCCCTTAAGTAATTTTGGAGAAGACATTGCTGGATTTGCATCTGGTTTTAACAATTTTGCATCTTTAATAACTGGGATCGATATAGCAGGAGATTTGACGGCAAAAACGGATTATGCAGTGTCGATTGCTTCTAGTCTTTCGGATTTAAGTGCACAACTTCCTCCCGCATATAGATCTGGTACAATAACTAAATGGTTTGTAAGTGATTCTCCATTAACTAATTTTGGATCTGATATAGCAGGATTTGGAGCATACTTTAACACTTTTGCCGATATTATACTTGGTGTAAATGATCCTGGAGATTTATCTTCTAAAAGCACTTCGGCTGCTGCTATTGCTTCTAGTTTGTCTGAAGTTAGTGCAAAGCTTCCGGCTTCTTATAAAATTGGTCCAATTACAAAATGGTTTGTAAGTGACTCTCCATTAACCAACTTTGGAGAAGATATTGCTGGATTTGGGAAGTATTTTAATCGATATTCAAAGTTAATCAAAGGAATAGATGATCCTGGAGATTTATCTTCTAAAAGTACTTCTGCTGCTGCTATTGCTTCTAGTTTGTCTGAAGTTAGTGCAAAGCTTCCTTCCTCTTATAAAATCGGTCCTATCGGCAAATGGTTTGTAAACGATTCACCATTGACGAATTTCGGAGAAGATATTGCTGGATTTGGGAAGTACTTTAACAACTATGCTAGTATGATGAAAGGCATAGATATTATAGATAGTATTGCCGAGAATACTACTTCTGCTGCTGCCATTGCTTCTAGTTTGTCTGACGTTAGTGCAAAGCTTCCTTCTTCTTATAAAATCGGTCCTATCGGTAAATGGTTTGTAAGCGATTCGCCATTGACGAATTTTGGAGAAGATATTGCTGGATTTGGGAAGTACTTTAACAACTATGCTAGTATGATGAAAGACATAGATGAAGTAGAATCTCTTGACAATAAAACTACTTCTGCTGCTAGTATTGTAGAAAGCTTGTCCACAGTTAGTGCGAAACTTCCTGCCTCCTATAAAATTGGTCCTATTGGCAAATGGTTTGTAAGCGATTCGCCTCTTAAAAACTTTACATCAGATATGGCATCTTTTGCAGACGGATTCAACAATTTCGCTGCTATGATGTCGGGAGTAAACATCACAGAGGATTTGACCGATAACACAAAATCTGCAGCCGATATAGTTGGAAGTATTGCGGATATTTCCATAAAACTCCCAAATAACTATAAAACCGGCTTAATTGGTAAGTGGTTTTCTAATGATTCTCCATTAACAACTTTTTCGGATGATATGAGTTCGTTTGCTGGAAAATTAGAATCATTTGCGGGTATGCTTAAGAATGTTACTTTTGATCAGGATTTAACTGATAATAGTACTAAAGCAATGAATATTGTTAAAAGCATAGCTACCGTTTCTACAGAGTTGCCTGCTAATTATAGAAGTGGAAGAATCGCTAAATGGTTTGGGGCTAACACATCTCCTCTGAGTGAGTTTGCGGATGATATGACTACATTTGCAACTAAACTTGGTGCGTTCTATGATATGATGGTCCTCATTCCTGCTACAGAATCGATTGACAATAATACTGACAGTGTCGTTACCATAGCGACAAGTATGTCGGATATTTCAAAGAATCTCCCTAGTAATTATACTAGTGGCAGATTGTCAAAATGGTTTGGATCAGGAAAGTCACCATTGTCAGAATTTGCCGATGACATGACTGAGTTTGCAACGAAGTTTAATGCTTTTGCAACAATGGTTTCTCAGGTTGACTATACTACCGAAATTAGTGAGCAGAGTACTAGAATTGTTGATTTAGCTAAATCAATTTCGGATTTATCTACGTCTTTACCTAGTTCTTATAAAAGTAGTAAAATAGCATTGTGGTTTTCAGCATCAGATAGTCCGTTAAAGAATTTTGGAGACGACATGATCGACTTTGCTGATAAATTTAATAATTTTACTACTGAAATGGGGAAAATAGATTATAGCGAGTCGATTGAAACTAAAAGTGATAATGCTGTAAAACTGGCTACTACTGTGGCTAATTTTCTGCAGGAATTAACTCAGTTAGATATTGAAAAAGATGCTACTGGTTTAGCTGCTTTCTTTACAGGTAGCAATACAAACAGAGATACAGTTTTCTATGCAGTAGAAGATATAGCTACTAGAATAAACAATAGTTCTAATTCATTCAAAGATATTAATGTTTCAGAAGTTGCTTCATCTGTAAATATAGCTATTAATGTAATGCGAAATCTTGCGACTTTATTGGCATATTTGTCAGATGATAATATTAACATAAAATACACTGGCATACTAAATTATGACGCTGTTGTTTCTTGGCTTCCAACTATGGCTGATGCTGTAGCAACCGGATTACTCGAAGCCGAGACTAAATTAGAGTCAAGTGAGTATAACACAGATAATCTGGCATCTATTATCTCTGGTGTATCAGATATTATGAATGCATTGTATGGTTTGCATGAACTGCAGCCAAGTGATAGCACTGATAGTACCACAGACTTATTTGGTCTGTCGTCATTGATATCTAATGCTATCACGGCTCTTTACGATTCTGTTCCTAGTTTTGAGAGTATAGGAAGCGATTTCTGTTCTGCGATAGGAGATGGAATGGTGTCGCAAATTCCATATCTTGTGGAATGTGCAAATGCATGCGCTCAAGCTGTATTAGATGCTAATACTGGCACGTTTAATTCTGATTCTGTAAATTCTCAATCAACATTATTTACTTTACTTGGATTATTGTCAGATGGCGTAGAGTATACGTTGACTATAACGCCTATTGTTGATATGACAAATGCCGAGGAAGCTGGCGATTCTTTTAGAAGAAGTTTTGGAAACGGAACAGTGTCATTTGGTGCGTCTACTAATTTAGCAGAAAGTGCCGCTAGTGATTCTGATTCTAGTACGTCGATAAAAGACACGCTAAGTGGAATGGCATCAATAGTATCTGAGCTTCAGTCCTTAAAGACTAGCGTATCGACGATGTCTGAAAATGTACCTGCAAAATCGGATATTACTGACGTTATTAATCGTATAGCTCTTTGTGAGCAGTCTATATCCAATATGAAAATGGTATTAGATACAGGACTGCTTGTCGGAGAAATAACTCCAATGGTTGACAGATCTCTAGAAAGTAGATATATCATGAGGGATAGAAGAATATGATAAAGGACCGAGGAAGAGGGGATTATATGTATCATTCTATATATATTGAAGGGATCAATACTTGGGTCGATTGGCATTTAATTCCCTCGACCCGTCCTGTAGTTAATCCGCCTAAGGTAAGAACAACATACGTTGAGATTCCAGGTGGAGATGGAAGCTTGGACTTAACCGAATCATTGATAGGTCAACCTTCCTTTCAAAGTCGTACTGGTAGCTGGGAATTTTTCGTTGACAACACTTACGAAAATAACTGGTCTGAATTATTTAGTAAGATAATGCGAAGCATACATGGGAAAAAAAGTAGAATAATATTAGAAGATGATCCAAAGTATTACTATGAGGGAAGACTGAGCGTAAATAGTTGGAGATCTAATAAAGACTTTGCTAGAGTAGTAATAGACTATGTAGTTTCTCCATATAAAAAAATACGATGGAGAAACAATAATGATTGGTCTGATCTATTTGACATTTCTAAAGATAAAGTTGTAAATGCAAATCTTTCATCCTTTCATTCTGTAGAAAACGGATTAACATTTCCTGTGTATACTGCTGCTGATGAATCCTTAACGGTATGGAGTTCTATGCCTACTGGTGATATAACTATGTCGTTTAATGGAGTTTCATACCCGCTAAAGTATGCAAAAAACATATTTGATGATTTGCATTTTATAGAAGGGGAAAATGTGCTACAATTTTCATCTAGATGGAATTCGGGACATGTTAAAGTACACGTAATAGGAGGGTGCTTATAAATGTTTGGCAAGTTTAATGTCTATATGTTTAACCCTCCTTATGATGAGTCCTTTGGCTACCATTATATATTTGATCCTTCTGATGACACTTTAGTATTGTTAAATCCAAAGTTGTCATTGGAGATTGGAAAATCTGGTTCATTTGAATTCGTGCTCCCACCTTTTCACAGATATATTGATTCCTTTCATCAATTGGTGACAATTGTTATAGTCGATATGGAAGTAAAAAACGATAGCAATTCCGAAGATGAACGAATCGAGTTATTCAGAGGACGAGTATTAACAAATGATTTGGATTTTAAAGGGAATAGAAAAATCGTTTGTGAAGGATGCATGTCATATTTATTGGATAGTGTTCAAAGAGGATTCAAGTTTTCCGGTACTGTTTCGTCGTTTTTGAAGAAAATTATAGAGGAGCATAACTCGAATTTTAGAGATATAAGAGACATACATAAGCAATTCGATTTTTTGCCAGATGGAAGTAATCCAAACGACTATATTGATTCTTCACTAGCTAATAGACATATAATTATTCCTGGAAAAAAAGACAAAAAGGCAGTAGAAAATAACTATAATTATCGTGAAATTGTGTTAGATTCGTTGGCTGATAAATGGAGTACAACTTTTGATTTAATTGAGGATTGCTTAATAAACAATATTGGAGGATATTTATCAGTTAAGCTCGTTAACGGAAAGCAACGATTAGAATACAGAGAAAATTATTTGGGAAGAGCTACTCAGCATATTGAATTTGGAGAAAATTTAATAGATCTGACACAAGAGCTTCCGGCAGATGATATTTTTACCGTACTAATACCACTTGGTGATCAGAAGTCTGATAGTTCTGGTCCAATCACTTTAAATGAAACAGACCATGAAGATATTTTTGATGGACGAAGATTACAAATTGTTGGAAAAGAGATTAGGGATTTAGCCGCATTGGAGAAGTATGGAAGGATCATACGTGTTGAATCATTTAGTAGTGTGACTAGTAGATCCACTCTTTTAGACAATGGAAAGAGATATTTAGTAAGTAATCTTAAAGATCAGATAAATTACGAAATTAAAGCGGTAGACATGCATTTTATTGATGACAGCATAGAGCCAATACAAATTGGTCAAGCTGTTAATATATTGTCTTTACCGCATGGAATCAATCAAGACTATCTTTGTACAAAAATAGAATACGATCTAAGTAATCTTGGAAACAGCACATTTGTGTTTGGCAATCCCAGACAAGATTTAACCGAGAGGTACCGC
>Ga0326513_10001735_pt1 | contig 16577 bp, 12 predicted proteins | sample 2_2465_0518_D_FD_203654 | JGI IMG/M metagenome (GOLD analysis project Ga0326513, IMG submission 203654) | Bovine rumen microbial communities from UC Davis, California, United States - 2_2465_0518 | ecosystem: Host-associated > Mammals > Digestive system > Stomach > Rumen | place: USA... | reverse complement strand
TGCGCAGCTTCAACCGGGACGGCAGCGAAGGAAAAATGGCCGGCAACAACCTGCGCTGCGTAGGCAAGTACATGTACGACAAGGGATATCTCCGGACGGAAAACCTCTCGGTGGAGACCGCCGGGGGGATCCGCCGTCTGAAGCTCTTCTGTCGCGACGGGCAGGTGAGCTCGGTTTCCGTGGATATGGGCAGGGCAAAGCTGGACGCCGCCTCGGTCCCTGTCGACACGGAAAAGCTTCCTGATTCAGCATGCAGTGCCGATCAGAAGGCATTCATCAAAGATTATCCCGTTGAGATTGCAAACTCGTCCTGGCGCATCACCTGCCTCTCGGTGGGCAATCCCCACTGCGTGGTCTTCTGCGACACGGTGGACACCCTGGACCTGGAGACCGTGGGACCGCAGTTTGAGCATGCGGAGATTTTCCCCGAGCGGGTGAACGCCGAGTTTGTGAGGGTCGTGAGCCGTACGGCGCTGCGGATGCGGGTCTGGGAGCGCGGCAACGGCGCAACGCTTGCCTGCGGGACCGGAGCCTGCGCGGCCGTGGTGGCCGCAGTCGAAAACGGCTTCTGTGACAAGGGCACCGACGTCAAGGTGACTCTCCCCGGCGGCGATCTGACCGTCAATTACACCGACGACCGGGTGGTCCTGACCGGAAGCGCCAACGTCGTCTTCTCCGGAACCTTTGAGTATTAAGAAAGCGTAGCGGGAGAGCAGATATGAAAAAGCCATCACTTGCTGCAAGCGCAATAAAAGTCTTTGTAGGGCTGTTGTTCGTGATCATGGCCTTTGATATGGACGACAGTACGATTGCCGTATGTCTTGTCATCGGTCTTGCTTTCCTGGCATGGGCTTTCCTGCCTTACAGACGGTTTCAGCGGGAAATGCAGGACGCTCAGGCCGGGAGGGAAAGCACGGTCAAAAGGCCGGGAATTGGCGCCATGATTGCCAAAGCCGCTTTTGCCGCAATGTTCTTCATCATGGCATTCGACATGGATGAGCTCTCTTCTGTGTTGATCAGCATTCTGCTTGGCGCCGTTTTTCTGTTCTGGGCCTGGTATCCTTTTTGGAAGTATCGGCACGCCGTAGGTGCGGAATCCGAAACAGGAGATCACCCGATTCGGGAGGCGGATGCCCCGGTGCCGAAGAGCGCAAGGCGTTTTTGCCCGTTTTGCGGGGCGCCCATGTCCGGAGACACCTGTGAATACTGCGGGATGTATTCGGAGGAGTGATTTTTTGTGACAGGAGAACGGCTTTCCCGGCACGTTCTCTGAGCCTTCCTGCCGGGAGGGGATCATGATCGGATCTCGGATGGGAACATCGGCCCGGCGGAGCGAATGATGGAATGCTGCCGCAGAGCGAAATCTATATATAAAAGAGGAGCAGTCAATGGAATGCACGGAAGTACGGGTGGATACCCGGATCAAAACCCCTGAAGAGACGGAAATTGGGAAGCGCAATGCAGAACTTGCGTTTGAACTGAACCACACGATGCCCATGACCGAACGGTATATGGAGATTCTGCATGAACTGTTCGGTGATAAGCTCGGAGAGGGCAGTTTCGTGATGGCTCCGATCAAAGGGGTATGCTTTGACAGGGTTAAAATCGGAAAAGGAGTGTACATCAACGCGGACTGCCTGATGATGGCCCGCGGAGGCATTACGATTGAAGACGAGGCACAGCTGGCGGCCAATATACAATTGATTACCAACAACCATGATTTTTATGACAGGCCGATTCTTCCGTGTAAACCGATCCTGATCTGCAAAGGAGCGTGGGTCGGCGCCGGAGCAACCATCCTCCCGGGAATCCGCATCGGGAAACACGCGGTGGTAGGAGCTGCGTCTGTCGTAACCAAAGATGTACCGGATTATGCTGTCGCGGTAGGAAACCCCGCCAGAGTCATCAAGATGCTGGATGCGGACAGGTTCGAGGATCAGGAGTAAAGTGCCGGGGTCAGCCCGGGGTCTTTATGCTGACATGGAGACCGAACTTCCGGGACGGTGAAGAAAAAGCGCACAGGCTACATTACCCAAGTGGTGCAGCCTGTGCGCTTTTCCTGAGCTCGCCTGCAATATGACTACGAGGTTCACCGCTCCTCTATACGCAGACTTGAAATCCTTTTTGCTTTCCGGAATCAGCACACGGGAACAGCCATTACTTGGTTGCTTTTTGGCTTTGAATGACGTATAATCTCCATCATGAAAAGGCGCCATTGAACCGGCCTTTGAAAGGATTTACGATTCCGACATGGTTTTTTCGAGTCTCATCTTTATTTATGCATTTCTTCCGCTGTCGCTGCTGTGTTACATGCTCTGCGGCAGTCTGAAGGCAAAGAACATTTCACTGCTTGTATTTTCTTTGATATTTTACGCCTGGGGAGAGCCGAAGTATGTTCTGCTCCTGATGCTGATGGCGGCGGTGGACTGGTTCTGCGCGCTGCGCATCGACATCGGCGAAAGTGCCGGGGAGAGAAAGCTGTGGCTGGCGCTGGCGGTGTTTGTCGATCTGCTTCTGATCGGGGTGTTCAAGTACGCCGGTCTGGTCTGCTCCATCTTCGGAGAGGTCCCAGCGTTTGTACAGCGCATCGCGCTTCCGATCGGCATTTCGTTTTACACCTTCCAGCTGCTCACCTATGTGGTGGATGTGTATCGGGGCGATGCCGGGGCGGAACGTGCCTACTGGCATGTGCTGCTGTATGCGGCTTTGTTTCACCAGTGTGTGGCCGGCCCCATCGTGCGCTACAACAGCATTGCCGAAGAGCTCTTTGTGCAGCGCTCCGGCGCGGAGGAACTCACGGACGGCATCCGCCGTTTTACCTGCGGTCTGGCCAAGAAGGCGCTGCTTGCCAATCCCTGCGGCGCTCTCGTGGACGCAATTCTGCTGACGGATCAGACGGCCTCCAGTTCGCAGCTTTTTGCGGAGAATCTCAGCCACCTGCAGAGTGTTACGGTGCTGGGAACCTGGCTGGGGATGGCGGCTTTTATGCTGCAGATCTATCTGGACTTCAGCGCCTATTCCGACATGGCCATCGGCATGGGAAAGGTCCTCGGCCTCCATTATCCGGAAAACTTCCGGTATCCCTATGCGGCGAAGTCCGTGACGGAATTCTGGCGCAGATGGCACATGTCCCTGAGCACCTTTTTCCGGGATTATGTCTATATCCCGCTGGGGGGAAACCGCTGCTCGCTGCTTCGGAATGTTCTGAACACCTTCATCGTCTGGGCACTCACCGGGCTCTGGCACGGGGCAAGCTGGAACTTTGTCCTCTGGGGACTCTACTGGTTTGTCTTCCTGATGATTGAGCGCCTCTTCTTGAAAAAACTGCTGCAGCGCGTGCCGGTTCTGCCGCATCTATACCTGGTGCTGATCGTCTTCCTGGGCTGGATTCTGTTCCGGTTCACGGACATCCGGCTGGGCTGGACCGTGGTGAAGGGCCTCTTCGGCCTGAACGGAAATGCGGCTTCGGACTTCCTTTCCGTCACCATGCTGGAAAACAATGTCTTTCTGCTGCTGGTATCGGCCATCGCCTGCACCCCGCTGCCGAAGGCTGTCTCCGACCGTCTGGCGGTGAACGGCGTCTGGGCGGGCTGCCGGAAGGCCCTGTTCCCGATCGTACTGCTCCTGCTCTCCACCTGCGCACTGGTGGGGGAGAGCTACAACCCGTTTTTGTATTTTCAGTTCTGAGGAGGCGGAGACATGAATCACGGACAACATGAAGCCGCCCCGCAGAGCGTCCAGAAACGGCATGAACTGGAGCTGGCCGGACCGTTTATCGCGGTTTTGACCGTACTGGCGGTGATTTCCTTTATCCTGCCGCTGCGGCCGGAGACCTCAGTGCGAGAGAAAAGAAGACTCCGGGAATTTCCGACCTTCACGGTGGGAAGCCTGTTGAGCGGTGAGTATTTTGACAGCATCGGCATGTGGTTTTCCGATACCTTCCCCGGACGGGAGGGTATGCTGGAGGTTTCGGACCGGATGAATGCCATGCACGGCCTGAACCGGAACGAGGTGGTTCTGAGCCAGACCGGCAGCGCGCAGGATGACAACGCGAACCTGGACGCCCTGCTGGAACAGGCGGAAAAAGAAGCCTCCGAGCGGGAAGCGGCTGTGACGCCGACACCGAAACCCGTCCAGGAGCCGGAGCCTTCGGCGACTCCCGTTGTCGACCAGAACACGGTGGTCGAGGCCTGGGAGGGCATGAACGGGGAAGAGGAAGCGGCCATCTACGGTGACATGGTGGTAATCGACGGAACGGTGCTGTCCCGTCTGGGCTTTGATCAGAGCACCTCTGACCAGCATGTCGCCCTGATGAACAGGGCGGGTGACGCGCTTGCGGCCCAGGGACGGCGGTTCTTCAACCTCCCGGTCCCCACCAGCATCAGCATTCTGCTGTCTTCGGATATGCTTGCAGAGCTGGGCGCGGCCGATCAGGGGAAGACCCTGCGCTACATGTTCGCCCAGGAGAACGAGAACGTCGGGAAGGTCAATGCCTTCAACAACCTTCTGGCACACAACAGCGAGTATCTTTACTTCAACACCGACCATCACTGGACGGCCCTGGGGGCGTACTACGCGTACCAGAGCTTCTGCGAGACGGCAGGCTTTGAAGCGGTGCCGCTGAGCGACTTCACGGAGTGGAACATGGGCACCTTTACCGGGAGCTGGTATTACTCGGTGAACAGCCGCAGCCTGAAGACCGACGAAGTGATCGCCCTGGTGCCTCCCGGAAATGACCATATTCACATGGAGATCCTGGGCTATCCGGATTATACCAGCGTGATTGTCGACGAGACCGAGGCGGATTCCAACATGAAGTACAACTGCTTCATCGCCGGCGACAACCCCCTGACCGTGATCACAAACGACGCGCTGCCGGATGCCCCGGACTGCCTGGTGATCAAGGACTCCTTCGGCAACCCCTTTACGGTCTACCTGACCCAGCACTATCACAAGGTCTATGTCCTGGACTACAGGAAGAATTTCACACCGGTGAGCACACTCGCGGAGCAGTATGGAGCGGAAGATGTCATCCTCGTGCAGAGCATCGGGGTCAGCCAGACCCGCCAGGCGCTTCCGCTGCTGGAGAACCTGATGAAGTAAGCACCGGAACATGAGAAGAACACGATCGGGACGTCTTGTGACAGCTGCCTTCCTTGTACTCATCGGGATCCTGGCGGCCGTGACCCTGACGGGCTGCATGACCGAGGGGACAGGAACGCCGGTGATTTCGGATCCGCAGCCGACAGCGCTGGAGCGGGATGTCTGGCATATGGACGCTCCGGGACCCGGTGAGATCCGGATCAATGAAGTTATGGCCTCAAACAAGGCGACCGTCGCCGATGAAGAAGGCTTCTTCCCGGACTGGCTCGAACTTTGGAACAGCGGCGGAAGGGCCAGGACTCTTGAGGGCTGGAGCATCCGCTGCGGCCATGACAGCTGGGAGCTTCCGGTGATGACGCTGGGGGCGGGAGAATACCGTGTGGTTTTCTGTGACGGAAAAGACTTTGTCCGCCGGGGGAGCATGCACAGCAGCTTCTCCATTTCCGCCGCCGGGGAGGAGATCGGCCTCTGGAGTTCCGACGGACAATGCATGGACCTGTTCCCGGCAACCACAGCGCAAGAGGACCGCAGCCTGTGGCGTGATGAGACCGGAGCGTTCTTGGCGGGGCCATTTGCCACTCCCGGGTACGAGAACTCGGAAGAGGGCTACGCCGCCATGCAGAAGGCCGCGAGCCTGCGCTCCGGCGACCTGCTGATCAGCGAGGCGATGGCCTCGGAGAAAACGGACTGGGTCGAAGTCATGAACCCCACGGGCAGGACCCTGAATCTCGGCGACTACGCCCTGTCGGATAAAGAGAAGGACAGAATGTTCTGCCGGCTGCCGGAACGGGAGATCGCCCCGGGAGAAGTCGTGCTCCTGTCGGAGGAACTGTCCTTTGCGTTGAACGCCGGGCAGGACGAGCTTTATCTCAGCCGAAAAGACGGCCTGCTCTGCGACTTCTGCCTGCTTCGCGATATCCCCGCGGGCTGCAGCTACGGCAGAGACAGAGAAAAAGGCTTCTGTTATTTTGAAGACCCGACCCCCGGCGCCGCCAATGCGCGCGGCGTCCTCTTTGCGGGGGTACGTCCGGTGCTTGTCGGAAGAGACGGCCTGTTCGGTGTCGACGAAGAGGTTGTCACCGCCCTCTCCGGACCGGGCACCATTCGCTTTACCGTGGACGGAAGTGAACCGACCGCGTCCTCCTTCGAGTACATCGGCCCCATGCAGGTGACCACCAGCTGTGTCATTCGGGCGGCGAGCTTTCAGGAGGAACATCTGCGCAGTGAGATCCTGAACCTGAGCTACTTCATCGGGGAAGAACACCGCCTGCCGGTTGTGAGTCTGGTCTGCGATGATGACGCCATGTTCGGCGAAGCGGGCGGCGTATACAACAGACCTGACCTGGACCTGGAAATCCCGGGGGCCGTGATGTTTTATGACGGAGATGAGGGCTTCCGGATCGACTGCGGCGTGAAGCTCCACGGAGCGACATCCAAGTATGTCCAGCAGAAGAAATCTCTGAAACTGACGTTCCGGAACCGCTACGAGGGCCCGCTCCGCTGCGACCTGTTCGGAAACGGTGTGACGGAATTCTCATCGGTGCTGCTGCGCAATGCGCAGGAGGGAAGAAGCTCAAGCTATATGAGAGACGCCCTGATGCACGACTGTGCAATCGAGTGTTTCCCGGAACTCCCCGCACAGGATCACCGTTATGCTGCCCTGTACATCAACGGCCGTTACTGGGGACTGTATAACCTGCGGGAGGCACACTCGGAGGAGCATTTTGCCGCTCACAACGGCGTCAGCGCCCAGACCGTGACCCACTGGCACGAAAAATGGCCGGATGACAGCCCGGCGGAGGAGATCTTCCAATATGCCATGAGTCATGACCTCTCCGATCCGGAGGCCTATGCCCATGTCGCGGCTCATCTCAACACCGACAGTGTGATTGCGTGGCTGATCCTGCAGTACTACAGCGGAAACTTCGACTTCAACGCGCCGAACATGCGCTTCTACTGGGCGGAGGACCGTCTGTGGTATGCGCTGGTAGACCTGGATTTGAGCCTGTTTCAGTACGGCAGCCTTCCGGCTCTGACCGATCGCGGATACTATGCCTATAACCGGCTTGCCGGTGCTTTGATGGAGAATGACGGTTTCCGGGAAGCGTTTTGCCGGCGCTTCCATAAAGCCCTCTGCGGACCCCTGTCGGACGAGAAGATGCTGGAGCGCATTGACCGCTTCGCCGGAGAGATTCGACCGGAGATCAGACAGGAGAAGACCCGCTGGGGCGGAAGTACCGCGGACTGGGAAAAGCTCGTGCAGAGCATCCGGGACCGCATTACCTATGGCAAAGGGTATGCCGCAACGGTGGTCCGGAACCTCGTCAGCACAAAGGCAATCCATAACGCGGAAGCGAAAGAGTATTTTCCGAATTTCATAAGCTGAATGAGGAAGCCCCCGCCGATCGGCGGGGGCTTCCTGCTTCTTTTCTGCCTGATAGAATTCTGATGTGGTACACTGTCTGCGGCGGGGCAGAGCTGCTTTGGTACGTCGGACTCTGCTACAGATACCGCTGCCGGGGCCTGTAGAACTCGAAGATCACGGCATCCCGGTTCTGCTCGCTTCGCGGCTCATGAGAGGTCCAACCGATGTTCAATGCTCCCAGACGCGTACAGAGACGCACAGGAAGCGGGCGGCGGCCGATCCGATAGGCGATAAACTGCGGACGGGAGAGAAAATTCAGCAGGGTATTGTGCAGGACGAAAGCTGCCGCGGTTTTCACGCCGTCGCTGTGATAGTCCCGGAACGCAGTGGCCAGCTGGCCACGGACAAGCTGCGGCGCATGAAAGCGAAACCAGGCGACAATCAGCGGGTTAAAGCTTTCGATGCAGACGTTTCCGCGGTATTCCTCCAGGATGGCTTTTGTCTTTTCACAGAGTTCCCGGTTCCGGGGCCCGTTTTTCAGCTCCACGATCAGCGCCGCGGCCCCGTGAATGGAGCGAAGTACCTCCGAAAACAGGGGAATCCGCTCATCCGTACCGTACAGGCGGAGGGCACGCAGCTCCTCCCAGGTAAGCTCGTCAACGCGGGCGGGAACACCGCAGACCCGGTCCAGCGTGTCATCGTGAAATACCACGACCTTGCCGTCTTTGGAGAGACGGACATCAAGCTCAATGCCGTAGCCCTCACGGGCGGCCCGCCGGAATGCGGGAAGGGAGTTCTCCGGAATTCTTCTGTCCCGGCTGTGCAGACCGCGGTGGGCATAGTTGACCCCACGGAAAATACTGCGTTTCTGCCGACTGAGATGCCCGGGTGCGATGGCGTATACCGGCAGCACGGTACAGACGGCAGAAAACAGAAGAAGCGATTTCAGATGTTTGCGGTTCATAAGTCCATCTCCGTATCAGTTGTCGGCACCCAAGGCTTCCAGGCCGGAGACATTGGCAGTTCCGGAGATTCGAATGTTCTTGACCAGAGCGGTGAAGACACAGAAGCTCAGCGCGGTCAGAATCGCGGCGTATACGGGAAGCGTGCGCCAGGCCAGCGTTGTGTTGAGCACGAGACCGAGAAGAACAGGCGTGACGGTCTGGGCGGACATGCTGGCAGCGTAATAATAACCGGTAAATTTCCCGATCTTTTTGGAAGAACAGAGCTCCACCACCATGGGGAAAGAGCAGTTATGCACGAGCGCCATTCCGAAGCCCTTGAGAATCCAGACGACATAGAGCAGAGTCGGGAAGGCGAATTCTCCGCGCGAACCGACCGCGTTGCCCGTCGGGGCTACAAAGCACATCACCACGAGACCGAGAAAGGCAACGGCAAGACCGGCGGAGATGGTCCACTTGCGCCCGATCCGGTCGGCGATACCGCCGGCTATCGCAAAGCCCAGCACCGAAGCCAGACCGCCGAGAATCGTGAGGATCATGGTCGCGCTCGAAGAGGATTGAAGATGATAAATGACATAGTTTCCGATGTAGGTGCCGAGGGCGTTGTCGGACATGAACCAGAGAAACTCTGCGCCGAGAATGGCAAGCAGCATGGTCCTGTTTGCACGGGACATGGGCTTGTCGTCGTCTATCGGCGTTTCAACCGCGGCGAGCCGCTCTCCGAGGGCCAGGTCGTCCCGGATCTCCGCTTCAACCCGGTTTTCTTTGATGGCGGCAAAGAGCACAAGAGCGGAAATGACCATCAGAACAGATGCAATGATAAAGGGAAGCTCAATGGTCCAGAGATTGCGTTCGGCGACCGGGGCGTTGATATAGCTGCTGAGCACAAACAGAATTCCGAGGACGGTTGCAAAGGCCCCTCCAAAGTAGCCCATAATGTTGATGATGCCGTTGGCTTTGGCACGCAGCGGCTTCGGCGTGATGTCCGGCATGAGGGCAACCGCGGGGTTGCGGTACATCATCATGAACAGCAGCACGACGGCCATCATGGCAACCATGCCGAGTATGTTGTTCCGATGGAAAAACAGCGGGATAAACGGAAAAGCAAGGGCAGACACGAAGGTGCCGACGAGGATGTAGGGCATGCGCTTTCCGATGGGAGTCCGGGTCCGGTCTGAAAGATTCCCGAAGATCGGCAGGAGAATCAGCGCGGCCAGATTGTCACAGGCCATTATGATGCCGACGATCCACTGGACATGCAGAAGCTTTTCCGGGGCACTGGCCTTCAGCTCCGCGGAGGAAAGGTCATAGATGCTGCGCGCAAAAATATCCGTCAGGAAGGTGGGACACCAGGAGTCATAGACCTGCCAGAGAAGCAGAATGCCGAAGAAGGCAAAGCCGATGAGAGCCGTGCGCCGGTAATTGAGTTTCAGTGCGGAAGTTTCGGAATTCTTCATCATGCCTTCTCGGATTTCTTTTCATCGAGGACCGCACATTCCGGCATGAGCTCATCGGAGATCGTCTTGAGAATCCGGTCAAAGATCTCGAGTTCGTCTTCGGAGAAGCGTTCCTGAATCCGGCTGCAGACCTTGTCTTCATAGGATGTCAAAAGCGCCATGTAATTGTAGTACTTCTCAGAGAGAACGAGATGATACTCCCTGCGGTCGGTTTCGGAATTCTGACGAACGAGATAGCCCTTGCGCATGAGACTGTTGACCTTATAGGTGGCATTCGACTGGGAGATGTTCAGAAAGTCGGCAAACTCCCCGATGGTCGGTGCACCCAAAAGGTCAATGATCTCAAGAGAACAGGCCTCCATGGCGGACAGTGAGCCGTCGCGTTCCCGGACGGACTCAAAAATCTTGCGGAAAAACTGGAATTTGAACTTGTCAAAGACGGTGGTAAAGTTTTCTTCAATCATCGCTCATACTCCCTGTTCCTTATAATATTTGATGTAATTGCATCTTTATTCTACTCCGCAGTTAGTCATTTGTAAACAAAAATTCGCTCATATTTCGCCTGAAAATTATTAATTTTTGCCGGAGCAGGGAGGATCAATCCGAGAAGAGGTGCCCACAGCGCCTGAAAAGAGATAATATACAGAGAGAGCTCTGTTTTCTCTGACAGAGTGGATTCATTACCAAAATGTGAATTCTCGCAAAGGCGCAGGAGGAACTACTTGACAATTGTGAGGAACGATGATATATTAGCACTCGAAAAGAGAGAGTGCCAACAGTCCTGTAAGGTGAGTGCTAAGATGAGCATCAGCGAAAGGAAAAAAAGAATACTGGCGGCGGTTGTCGATGAATACATCCGCACGGCAGAGCCGGTAGGCAGCAAGCATCTGGCAGAAAACGCCGGACTCGGCTGCTCGTCCGCGACCATCCGGAATGAACTGGCGGAGCTGGTTGCGCTGGGATATCTGGAGCAGCCGCATACTTCTGCCGGCAGGGTTCCGACCCCGATGGGGTACCGCATGTACGTCAACGAGCTGATGCAGAAGCAGAAGTACTCCCTTGAGGAGACGGAGGAGATCAACCGCCGCCTCAACGCAAAGCTTCAGGAGCTTGACGACACCATCAGCAGCATCAGCCGTCTCGCCTCGCAGATCACCGATTATCCGGCTCTGGCGCTCACGGCGGCCGCGCCCATGACGATCAAGCGCTTTGACCTGATTTATGTGGATGCCAACACCTTCATCATCGTGCTGATGCTGTCAAACAACTCCGTGAAGTCCAAGCTGGTGCATCTGCCGGTTTCGGTGGACCAGATGATGGTTCAGAAGCTGAACGCCTTGTTCAACTCCGGCTTTACCGGGATTACGGAGGACCAGATTACACCGCTGCTGATCCATTCGACGGAGCGTGCCGCGGATGACGGCATGGGCCTGACTTCCGTGATCGCGGCCTTCGCGATTGAGACGCTTTCTGAAGCGGCGACGCCCACGGCCTTTGTCTCAGGTGAAAACCGGCTGCTGAGTCAGCCGGAATTCCGGGATCCCGACAAAGCGCACAAGCTGATGAGCTATCTGTCAGGCGGCGGATATATTCTCCCGCCGTCCGAAGGTGAACCGATCGGGGAGGACAGCGAGATCCGCGTCCTGATCGGCCCGGAAAACATCGCCGAAGAGCTGAAGGATTCCAGCGTGGTGATTGCCAGCTATGACGCCGGGGACAACACGCGGGGGCTGATCGGGATTGTCGGACCGACAAGAATGGACTATTCCGCCGTGGCGGCGAAGCTTCGTTTCCTGGCGGCGGGACTCTCCAGACGGCTGGGAAGCGGTGAAGCGCCGCCGGAGGGAATGCATAACAAACTGATTATCAAAAACAGCGAGGATAAAGACCGATGAACGATGAACAGAAGAAAGACATGACTCCGGAACAGAACCCGGCGGAAAACGCGGTTCCGGAAGAAAAGCCGGCGGAAGACACGGAGAAGGAAAGCGCTGTCGAGCAGGCAGCCGACACCGAAGCGGAAAAGGGCGAAGAGAGCAAGGAAGCCGAGAAGAAGGAAAAACGGAGATTCGGCAGAAAGCCCTCCAGGGAGGAAGAGAAGATCGCTGCCCTCGAAAAGGAGAAGGCCGATCTCAACGACAAGTTCCTGCGCATCTGCGCGGAGTACGACAACTTCCGTAAGCGCAGCCAGAAGGAAAAGGATGCGCTTTACGGCGACATCAAGGCCAACACCGTGACGCAGTTCCTGCCGGTCTATGACAATCTGGAGCGCGCCCTGAAACAGAACACCGAGGACGAGGCCTATAAGAAAGGCGTCGAGATGATCATGACGCAGTTCTGCTCCACGCTGGAGAAACTGGGCGTCACGGAGATTGAGTGCCTTGGTGAAAAATTCGATCCGGCGATGCATAACGCGGTGATGCATGTCGACGATGAAGAAAAGGGCGAGAACGAGATTGTCGAGGTCTTCCAGAAAGGCTTCAAACTGGGCGAAAAGGTGATCCGCTTCGCCATGGTCAAGGTGGCCAACTGACAGCAGACTTCATTCTTAATCACGCATATAACCGGAGATGGCTCCGCTTATATAAATCATCTTTATTTTGTTAAAACATATCTTACATACAGGAGGAACTTACAATGGGTAAAATTATCGGTATTGATCTCGGAACAACCAACAGCTGCGTTGCCGTGCTCGAAGGCGGCGAACCTGTCGTCATCGCAAACGCAGAAGGCTCCCGCACCACTCCGTCGGTCGTGGCGTTTGCAAAGAACGGCGAGCGTATGGTCGGCCAGGTCGCAAAGCGCCAGGCCGTCACCAACCCGGACCGCACCATCTCTTCCATCAAGCGTGAGATGGGCTCCAATTACAAAGTGACCATCGACAACAAGGCTTATACACCGCAGGAAATCTCCGCCATGGTGCTGCAGAAGCTGAAGGCAGACGCGGAGGCTTATCTCGGACAGACGGTGACCGAAGCGGTCATTACGGTTCCTGCTTACTTCACCGATGCACAGCGTCAGGCGACCAAGGACGCCGGCAAGATCGCCGGCCTCGATGTCAAGCGTATCATCAACGAGCCGACGGCAGCGGCGCTGGCCTATGGCGTCGACAAGGAGCAGGAGCAGCGCATCATGGTCTATGACCTGGGCGGCGGCACCTTCGATGTCTCGATCCTGGAAATCGGCGACGGCGTCATCGAAGTTCTGGCCACGGCCGGCAACAACCGCCTGGGCGGCGATGACTTTGACGCCTGCATCACCAAGTATCTGGTAGACGAGTTCAAGAAGGCTGAAGGCATCGACCTCTCCAACGACAAGGTCGCCATGCAGCGTCTGCGTGAAGCTGCCGAGAAGGCGAAGATCGAGCTCTCCGGCGTCACGACCTCCAACATCAACCTGCCGTACATCACAGCGGATGCAACCGGCCCGAAGCACCTCGATGTCACCCTCACCCGTGCAAAGTTCAACGAACTGACCCATCACCTGGTCGAGAAGACCACTGGACCGGTCAAGCAGGCGCTTGCAGACTCCGGTCTGCAGCCCAGCGACATCAGCAAGGTCCTGCTGGTCGGCGGCTCCAGCCGTATCCCGGCCGTGCAGGAGATGGTCAAGTCCCTGACCGGCAAGGAAGGCTTCAAGGGCATCAACCCCGATGAATGCGTCGCCATCGGCGCTGCCATCCAGGGCGGCGTCCTGAACAAGGACGTGGACGGCATCGTCCTCGTCGATGTCACCCCGCTTTCCCTCGGCATCGAGACCCTGGGCGGCGTCTGCACCAAGCTCATCGACCGCAATACCTCCATCCCGACCCGCAAGAGCCAGGTCTTCTCGACCGCCGCGGACAACCAGACCTCTGTCGAAGTCAATGTCCTGCAGGGCGAGCGTGAGATGGCAGCTTACAACAAGAGCCTCGGCCGCTTCCACCTGGACGGCATTGCCCCGGCCCGCCGCGGTGTGCCGCAGATTGAGGTCACCTTTGACATCGATGCCAACGGCATTGTAAACGTCTCCGCCAAGGACCTCGGCACCGGCAAGGAGCAGCACATCACCATCACCGCTTCCTCCAACATGTCCAAGGAAGACATCGACAAGGCTGTCAAGGAAGCAGAGATGTATGCAGCCGAAGACGCCAAGCGCAAGGAAGAAGTCGACGTCCGCAACCAGGGCGACCAGATGGTCTATCAGACCGAGAAGACCATTGCCGATCTGGGTGATAAGCTGGATGCCGGCGAAAAGGCAGAAGTTGAGGGCAAGCTCAATGCCCTGAAGCAGGCGCTCACCGGCACCGACACCGCTGCCATCAAGGCCGCGACCGAAGAGCTGACCCAGGCCTTCTACAAGCTCTCTGAGAAGCTCTATCAGCAGGCCGGCGGTCCTCAGGGCCAGGGCTTTGATCCCAGCCAGGCCGGCGGTGCGCAGGGAACGGCCCCGAACGGTCAGGATTATTACGACGCGGACTATACCGTTGTCGACGATGACAAGCAGTAAAGGCTTATCACATCACAGCAGTGCTGCACTGTCAGGCAGACCAATGAGGCGGGGAACTATCCTCGCCTCATAGGTGTGTAAGAAAGAAGACATTTCCTTCTGACAGAGAGTCGCACGAAAACAGATTCTCCCGCTGCCGTCCCGTCAGGGGCGGCAGTCACCCAAACCTTTTACTCTGATCGGAGAAAAGCATGGCAGAAAAAAGAGATTATTACGAAGTGCTCGGCGTCAAGAAGGACGCCACGGCAGAAGAAATAAAAAAAGCATACCGCAAGGTCACCAAGGAAAACCACCCGGACCTGCATCCCGGCGACAAGGCCTGCGAAGAACGCTTCAAGGAGGCCAATGAGGCCTATGAAGTTCTCTCCGACGAGGAAAAGCGGAAAAAGTACGATCAGTACGGTCATGCGGCCTTTGACCCGAACGCGGGCTTCGGCGGCGGCTTCGGCGGCTTTGGCGGCGGCTTCGGGGACTTCAGCGATATCTTCTCCAGTTTCGGTGATATCTTCGGCTTCGGCGGCGGCAGCCAGACCCGGAACCCGAACGCACCGCGCCGCGGAGACAATGTGCGTGCCCAGCTGAACATCAGCTTTGAGGAAGCGGCATTCGGCTGCGAGAAGGAACTGAGTATCCCTCGGATTGAACCCTGTACCGACTGCAACGGCACCGGCTGCGCCCCCGGGACCACCCCGGAGGTCTGCCCGGACTGCGGCGGCAGCGGGCAGGTCCGCACGACCCAGCGTACCCCCTTCGGCATGGCGCAGACCATGAGCCCCTGCTCCAAGTGCCGGGGGACCGGCAAGATCATTCATCAGCCCTGCAAGACCTGCCGCGGAATGGGCAACGTGCGCCGGGCAAAGAAGATGACGGTCAAAGTGCCTGCCGGCATCGACGACGGACAGACCATATCCCGCCAGGGATACGGCAATGCCGGCGCCAACGGAGGTCCGGCCGGCGATCTGCTGATCAGCGTGATCGTCCGCCCGCACGCGATCTTTGAGCGCGACGGCACATCTGTCCTGATGGAGCAGAACATCAGCTATGCACAGGCGGTTCTCGGCGCGGAGGTCGAGGTCCCGACTTTGGACGGAAAAGTCAAGCTGACCATCCCCGAAGGAACACAGCCGGGCGCGGTGTTCCGTCTGCGCGGAAAGGGAATCCCGTATCTGCGCGGCAGCGGCAGGGGGGACCAGTTCGTTTCGGTGAACATTACGGTCCCGAAGAACCTCAACAGCCACCAGAAGGAAGCGCTGCGGGAGTTCGCCGCCACCATGGGCGAGGAACATGCCAAGTCCGGCATCTTCGGCAAGAAGAAACATTAAGCGAAGGACACAGATTTCATCATATAAAAAAGCCCTTCGGGATTCCCGTACAGGATCCCGAAGGGCTTGTCTGCTTTTATGACCGGACAGATCAGAAGCGCCAGTCCTTATAATCCGCGAGGTCGGAGTACCAGGTCAGAGACGTGGTATGGGTTGTGCCGTCGGTGAAGGTGAGCGTGCGGGTGCGCGCGTCGGTCATCCGATTGTCCTCGACAAACTTCTGGCGTATGTACACGAGGGTTCCGGCCGCCTGGGTCACATGGCCGAAGGTCGCGCCGGTTACCAGGGGGAGCGTGTCATAGGGAATGGAGACCGTGCGGCTGCCGGTGGCGTTGTTCTGAAGCTCAAGGGAGAAGTTCTCGCTGCGTCCGTAATATACCAGCCCTTCGTCATAGGCCGGACTGGGAAGCACCCAGGCGCTCTCATTTGTCGGACGGTCCTTTTCATCGAGAATGACCCCGATATTTACCGGCTTTCCGATATATTGATCGACATTCTCTTTTGTAATCCGGACAAAGACAAAGCGTTCTTCGATGTAATCGTCCAGCTCACGGCTTCGAAGAAAGTTCAGACGCAGTTCCGGCACATTCAGCTTGACATAGGGGCCGTCCCGGACAATGTTTGCCACGGTCTTCCCGCGGGTCCCGCGGAGAATCAGCTGGGAGCCGTCTTCGTTCACCTCCCAGGTACCCGCGGTGGAGCCGCTGGAATATGTTCCGTCCTCCAGAAGCTTCAGATTCCCGTACCAGGAGACGATGGGACGAAACAGAGGCAGGGAATCGGAGAGCTCCGACCATTCGCCAAGCACCGTGCTGCGTGCCCAGAGCTGCGCGGCGGCCCGCGCTTCGGCCTGTGCCGCGGCTTCCGCCTCGGCGGCGGC
>Ga0326513_10001733_pt1 | contig 16588 bp, 34 predicted proteins | sample 2_2465_0518_D_FD_203654 | JGI IMG/M metagenome (GOLD analysis project Ga0326513, IMG submission 203654) | Bovine rumen microbial communities from UC Davis, California, United States - 2_2465_0518 | ecosystem: Host-associated > Mammals > Digestive system > Stomach > Rumen | place: USA... | reverse complement strand
GTCGCTTTGGAGGGGTGAGGGGGTCTCTCCCCAGGTCTACCATTCGCCATCGACTTGATTGGTCTGGGCGATTGATTTTGTTCGACGGTCCTCTGACGTTCGTGCTCCTTTTGCCTGATTGCAACAATAATGAGCAGCTTGAAGATTGTTCCAGTCCTGAGCCGCTGCGGCTGGGCTGGCGTATCCATAGCGCTGCCATTTGCTGACTGGTTTGATCTCGTCGATTACAAACGACAACGGATGATTCGCGTCGCTTGGTTCATCGTAATGAATCTCACCTAGTCGTCCCTTACATATTCCGCAAGGAGCACCCATTGCCTTGAACCTTTCCCTATACTTACGACGTAGGGTCCCGTTCTTATAGCGGGGGTTAGTTGACATGGGGTGTATCTCCTCTCTTCAATCTTGTGGCAACAAAAAGAGCCCAGCAACGCCGAGCCCTTCTTGTCGTGGTCAGTAAATGATTACTGGCTTAATTACCACGCTATAATATTATCACGATGTTATATGTCCTTTGTAGACCCCCTGGGTATTTTTTTGAGCCCCGCTCCACTCAATCATTTGATTGATAGGGTTCAGGTAACGGCATCCATGCAGCATATCCATCGCCCATAAATATCTAAACATTATTAGCATCACTCTCCTCTTATATCAAATCCTTGGTATATGGCATTTGCCAACGCCTGTACAAATTGTTCATCTTGGCTTTGATCAGAATACCCCAGATGCACTAATATTCCATGTACCATTTCATGACATATCGTTTCTTTCTTTGCTTCTGTTGCCATATCCTTGTTTATTCTTATTTTACAAGCCTTATAATCAATCTGTCCAAAATGAGTGTCTACGTCAAAATGATCTTCACACTCTATTACTCTGTGTGGTACTCCGCATATATTAACTTTCATTTGTTTTCACTCCCTTCTTGTCCAGTTCTATCTGTAACGCATCCAACGCCCTGTCCCTGAGTCTCTGCTGACTCGACAGGCTGTCGCATTCTTTTATCCTCAGGATATCCCACCACTTCTTGTTGTTGATGTATCTCAGGATAAGGATCTCCTGCTGTTCCCTGCTCTCAATCGCTCTGATCAGTCCCATCGCCTCGTGGACATTCTCGATGTATTCCCTTTTGAGCTTCAGGATCTCCGCTGTTATCTCCTCTTTGCATTCGATCAGGTGGATGACCTGCTTCTCAAGTTTGTCCTGACGTGGCGATGTCTGGACCTTGTCCGCGGTATATTGCTGAGCTGGGATGCTTATCATTTCGTTATCTATCGAATCCAGTTCCATATCCAGCAGGTCGATGTCCCTGCGTATTCTTCTGATATGTTCCATGTAGCTCCCCGCGTCCATATTATGCCTCCTTGATCTTCAGATATCCCGCTCCCTCGATTTCCTTTGCTCTGTCTTCTGGCATTTCCAGCTCTTCGCCTGCCTTCATCACTCTGTCCAGTTCCATGTCCCTGTACTGTTTGAGGATGATGACGTTGACCATCTTCTCAGGAACATAATCGCCCTTTGGTTTTGTATTGCCGAGAAGCCTCTTCCACTTCGTGATCTGCGTGCTGTTGTTGTATGTATATTTGAACTCAGGAATATCCAAGAGGGCTGTCGTGTTGAATGTCTCAATGTCGTCAATGACAAATCCATTCTTGCCAGGCTTCACGCCTATCTCGTCCAGGACTGGCAGTGGTGTGGTGATGACAGGTGTTCCGATGCTCAGTGCTTCAACGATTGAATAACAGAACGCTTCCCAGTCACTGAGCTGGACAACATAGTCAGCCTTGGCCATGTAGTTCTCAATGTGACTTGTAGGGAATAGCTGGACCATTTCCTCAGGTGCTCCCTCGATAGGTTTATTCGTGAACACCAGCCAGATAAACGGAACACCGTCAGTCTTCATCTTGTTCGCAAGGGCGAGCATCCTCTTCTGTCCCTTCTCAGGAGTGTCGAGCCTAGAGGCTGTCACGAGTAGAAGCGGCTTCTTCGGTTCTGATGTCTTGACCATGTTCTTGATCACTGTGAGGGATTCCGCTCCAAACGAATCTGCGACTGCATTCGATACGCCCACGATCTTGCCTCTTCTGCTTGGGATTGTCTGAAGTTTTTCATTCTTGCAGCCATGCAGCATCTGAAGAGTCTGCTTTGCATGAATGTTCTGAGGAATCCTGTCGCCCACTCGGTTCATGATCAGAGTGTCGCATGTGATCTCCAGCTTTTGATTGTTCTTCTGTGTTCTCACTATCTGGCGGAGCTTCGACAGCTGGCTCTGTTCTATATTCTCGTAAACAACGCATATATCATAATATTTCGCCATATAATTGCAGAAATTGAACACAAACGACTCTATTCCGCCCATTTTATAAATATTCTCAACGTACAATACAACTTGTGTCTCCATCTTGTTCTCCTTAATAATTTTGATTAAATGTGTTCGGCCGCCTCTTGCTTCATGCGCCCAGGTCGTCCGAGGTTTCACTACAGCTGCATATTTTTCGATTTCCGGGACCCTGTTCTCATAAGTCAGGATAACAACCTCGTTCTTCTTGCTCTCCTTCCTGACCTCTTCCAGAAGCTCTGTGTCCTCTTCTCTGATCACTGGCCAATAATATGCAATTCTCTTCGTCCTGGTCTCTCCTGCCCTATATCTCTTCGAGAGGCTTCCTGGCGTCGATGTCCTGTAAAAATACATGTAATCGGTTGCCGCTATTCCCTTAGCTTCCTCAAGCCTCAGGAGCCTTGTGAACTCTTCATCCTCTGCAACGTCCTTCTTCTCGTTGAACTTCGCGCCCTTCAGGAAGTCCCTTCGCCAGATCCTTGTGCACGCGGAAGGATTCGGAAGCCTGTCGCTGTCATTCTTCAGTTTGAAGTTAAATATATTACTCTCGAGACTCTTCCAGGACAGATCCATGAAGTCCCATTCTTCGTCCGCTCTCCTAAGGATATAATCCACAAATCTCTCAGAGACCAGATCGTCCGCATCAATAAACGAGATATATTTGCCAGTCGTTTCCCTGATGCCGAGGTTTCTCGCTGCAGCCGCTCCCCTGTTCTCTGTTCTGATAACTCTCACCCAGTCATATGGTGCCAGGTATGGGAACTCTGAACCGTCATCGATGACCAAGACCTCGATCTTGTCATTGATCTGAGGTTTCAATCGCTGGATCAGGTGTTCAATGTATGGTTCCGCATTATATGCTGGGATGATGATTGATAAAACTTTATTCATCTGGCAGTTCTCCCTTTTTCTTCAGTTCATCGGCTGCATGATTTGCTGCAAATTGAAGCGCACTACCGAATATCTCACTGGCTGTTCTAAGTCCCACTCGCCTGGCTGTTTCGTAGTACATGCTTTTTGTGATATTTGTCCATTCATTCAGGATTATTTTGAAATTACCCTCAATTTGTATTCTTTCTTCGTTACACTCTATCATGTCGAACCCCCTTCAAATGTTTCTCGATTATCTCGCACGCTTCATCAAATGCCAAGAACGTTGTCTCGTCGCTGTGCTCTGTGTTCTGCATTTCTTCCCAGGCTGTTCTGTATGCTTCCAGCTCGTCCATGTCAGCCTTGTCAGCTATGACCATTTTGCCGTCTGCGATATCCAGCCTTGCCATTTCTCTATCAATCGCATGCTTCGCTGCTATTATTGCAGCAACTTCTCCCATGTGTTCCTCTTCCTCGCATCTTGCCTTGATCTGATCCAAGGTCTCGAGGATATATCTGTCATTTTCTGTCATGTAGTACCTCCTCTAGTCTGTAACCCTTCATGGGCTTGTAATAATCCTCATATTTTTTCACAAACCAGTCCTGGAAGTCCTGGAAGGTTTGAACTCTTTTGAAATTGTCCTCAACAGCTTCAAGCATGTTTTTGTAATATCCCTCAGGATCATAACTGATCATTCCAACTAGGCCAGGGATATCCCAGAGCTTGTCCACCTGAATGATGCCCTCAGTGTTGAAGATATTTCCAATGTTCCTCGCTCCGAAGTATATCGGGATAGTCTTGCTTCCGAAGCAGTTCAGGATCTTCTCAGTGAACCAGTTGTCGTCGTAATAGTTCTCGATGACTACTGAGAACATATACGGTGCATGAGCGTCATGTGTTGATACTCTAGGACCACCGTTCCAGTCTCCAAGGATATCTGCCGCATATTGAATCTTTGTCGCGATCTTTTTTCTCTCGATATGCAGCGCGCACAGTTCTTTTTGTCCGCAGATCATTGAGATTCCTTTTGTCTTCGGTTCGTCATGCACTTCGTACTGATTCCACCACAGGATGGGTTTTGCGTTCGGTGCTATTGCCAGGAGTCGGCTGTCGTGCGTGTATATGTTTTCAAATCTCGCATAATTAGTCTCAAGATTATGATAAACAGCTGGCTGGATGCTTCTTGGTTCGATCAGGAGAGCTGATTCGCCGTGAGGCTTGCTCTCGAATGCGTGCCAGGTCTGTTCGTCGTTGTAGAGTATCAGATCAGCCTCTTCCTCAGTGTTGACCGAATATCGACTGAAATGATCATACTGGCTATATAATTTGATTTTCATTCTGCTCCCCCTATTTCGTGCATTTATCAACTAACTCTTCGAGTGTTGTCTTCCTTGGTCTTCCCGGACCTTTCTTGACTGGTTCCTTCTCTGGTTCATCCTTGGAAGCTGTCTCAAGATCTTCCTCAAATACTTCGTGAACGATGTCATTGACTGCAACCTTATACTTGACGCCTGTGGCTGTGATCCTTATCTCCTCGACCTGAGCCTTGATCCAAACGTTGTCGTGAATGTCAGCTTTCAGTTTTCTCATTTCGTTTCTTCTCCTTTTCACTTATTTTATTTTCCAGCTTTGCCGTGAGAGCTGTTGTCATGTTGATCTCAGGGTTTTTAGTATGCTCAACCTTGTTATACCTGATCAGCTCGCCCCTATTCAGTCTCAGAAGATTGTCAATGTCGCAGTTCTGCCGATTGCCATCCAGGAAGATGATCGCATCGTTCTGTCCGAGTTTTACTCCGTAATGTTGCTCATACACCAGGCGATGCTTCAGCTTCCAGACATTCGGCTCTGCAACCTTGACCTTGATATATCCATCATCCCGAAGGATTTCGGTGCCGATCTTACAGGTGTTATGCGGAAGGTTGCCCTTCTTGAACATTGTTCCCGATGCCGCCTTGTATTGTTCAGGTGACAGCTTTCGTCCTTTGTTCCAAGTAGTATGTCCCTTTTCAAAACGTCCGCCAACAGTCCCACTGGGCAAATTATGAGTTGTTTTGAAGTTTTTGACCTGACCTGTGGTCAGTAATATGCCGAATCGTTCAAAAAATAACTGTTTTATGTCTTTTTCAGTGTGTCCCGGAACGATTTCAAACATATATGCGACCATTTCAGGGTGTTTTGTCCATTTAATCATCGTAAGCCTCTTTTTGTGCTAGTCTTCGACGCAGGTTCTTGTTTTCCTGGATAAGACTGTCATTGCTGACGCCCAGGAGAGGAATGTCGACAGATCTTCCTGTTCCGTATTCATCAAACTGCTTCTGAGCATCGAGAGCCAGCTTTGCATTATTCAGAACAACAACGCTGAGCTTTGTCAGTTGCTCGCTCTTCTTGATCTCCTTCTCGAGGGCTTCATCGCTCAGATCATCGTTTTCCAGTCTTCTGATCTGGTCAAATAATATGTCATTCAGATTCGTGAGATTGTTTGCCATTGTCGTCCTCCTTGATTATCCCGCTGATCTTGTCATAAGCCGCGATTTTTATCTTTTCTTTCTCGTATGAGCTGATATATGGGCTCGATTGAGCATTTTCTGTCTCGGATATCACTTTGCAGATTTCCCGATGGTGTTCCATTTTATTGATCAGATTTGCCTCGGTCTCTCTTCTGGCCTTCAGTTCATGAAGATAACCGCACATGATTCTCCATTTGATCTCCCAGGACACTTCCTCAGACTCAGCTCTGCCGTCCCCGTTAATGGCTGCTATCCTCGCGCTGCTGACTCGATGGTCGACTTCTCGCTCAGCGATCTCAATCCAGTCGTCTATGTTCATTCTTTTCTCCTTCCCGTGTCGGACATTGTATGGTCAATGCTCCACAATGTCCCGCTCCACTGTTATTCTGATTTTTTTCTTTTCTGCCACTCTTCCTCCGCTGCTTTGATGTCATCGTCAAATTGTTTTCTCATTGCCTCAGCCTTTTGGATGTCTTCCTCCCAGATTTCCATCAGGAAGATCTCAGCCTCTCCCAGTGCTTTTGTCACAAGGTCCTGATATATGCCATTGTCGTCAGTTTGATTCCTGATGTTTTCTCGTTCTTCCCAGAGTGCTTCCAGCTCGTCTCGTTCTTTTTCGGTTATAATGTCCCAGCCATAACACTCTTGGATGTCTTCAAAACGTTCGTATTCTTTCAGTCTGTCGAATCTTGGGCTCTTGAGGATTTCATCACGCTCCTGAGCTGCCTTCTTGCTTCTCGCCCTGGTCTTTTCCTTGACGTATCTCGCAACCGCGTCCCTGATGATTGCCTGGGCTCTGTTCCTCGCTTTTATCTTCTCTTTCGAATCCTTTTCTGCCTTTTCCAGATCCTCCGCAAGAATAAACTTCTTCTCGCCTTCTGGTAAAAAATCGACAATCGATGTCTGGCCATCCATGTGATTCCTCCTCTCATTCGTTTATAAATGCCCGATAGTTTATCGGCGGCATTTCCTCACAATCTGCGCAGCGTTTCTTGCCCTCTATGAAGAGATTGCAGTTGTTTGGGTCTGTTCCTCGCCTGTCTATCGTTTCGCCTGTTGTCTCGTCTATCGTGAGGCATGTCTTTTTCTCTACTAGGCTATAATTGCAGAACCTCTTGAAGAGTCCGCTGTTCCATTCACCGCGATAAACGCATTTTGAACATTGTTTATGTTTCATGTCATCCTCCTAAAATATGTTTAACGGACAATAGTTGCATTGTTCCTGGATCATGTCCTCAAACGCTTGGTCGTCATCCTTAACGTTGTACTGATCAGGGAACTTGCATCTTGTATCGCACATCGATGCCTTTGCCGCTTCTATCACTCCGCTGATTGATGTCTCCTTTTTTGTCTCGTCAGCCATTTGTTCCATAAGTTCCTTGTTAGTCATTCTTTACCTCCATAAAGTCGAAAATATTAGTCTGATATAGTGGAGTGCTCGGATCTGTGTCCTGCCACTCTCCTGGCTTTGCTGTTCCTTCTGGTGGAGTGCTCGATAATCTGTAATTGGACAGTTCGCCGTCCTTGTAGTGCGGAAGACCGTCCTTCAGATAGACAGGTTTTGATTCGTCCGTATCTATCAGCCAGGCTTTGTTTGTCTTCGTGCTGATAACCCAGCAATCAGTCATTCTCGTCAATATCCACCTCCACTCTTCTGAACTTTGCAGTCTTCAGTTTTCCATGCTCATAATGGCAAACAGTCGAATAAATATTGTTTTCAGTGCATCCGCATTTTCGAGCCAGCTCGCCAGCAGAATCTGCGACTGCCATCGGAAGCTCATATTTATCCGTTGTGACCATCATCCAGATCATCTGTTTCATGTTCGTCCCTCCGCCTGTTATAGTTTCCGCTTGACCTTGCTCCGCTGATCATAACGGCCGCAATCAATCCGATAACTATCCAGGCAATTATCTGCATCACCAGTCCACCGCCATATCGATTTGTGTTGTGACTCTGCCCGATGCGAATCCTCCTGTATCGCAGACCAGTCCATATCCAAGACTTGTCTCGACAATCGTCCCTCTCGGTCTAATATCGAAGTCGCAGGCGATCATCACATATTCGCCCAGCATCTTCGCTCCATCCTCTCGGATGTAGTACGGATATTCTTCGACACTGTACCCCATGTTTCGCATTGTTGTTATAATTCGCCCCATTGGTAGGTTGTAATAAGTCTCTTTTCCGCTCGGTCCGTCAAACACTCCTCCGCTTTTCGTAAGATGCGGACGTTCTGGCTGTGGTGCATCTTCTCTCCACTCGGGATAAGATGCAGCTTCAACGGTTCCGCCTATGCTCAGGACAAGCACAAGCATGATAATCATTAACTTTCGCATTACTTCACTCCTTTATCGCTTTGTAGAACTCTGAGACCGAATCAGATCTTGTCTGTCGTCTTACAGATACCCTCGGCATCTTAATGTTGACAAATCGGTCTACGTCTCCCAGTCTGTCCCTGACTCTTGAGTCAAGTGGAAGCTCTTCAATGTCATAGTTACTTGTAAATATCGTCGGCATATTATTCTGATATCTTGTATCTATAAGCCAGAACATGCGCTCGTCTATCCAGTCTTTTTTCGACCTTGCTCCCAGATCGTCAATGATCAGTAACTGGGATTCGAGATATGGTCTCATGACCTGCTCCTCAGATATGTTTTTTTCGTCCCAGCTCTTTTGTATCTCCGACAGGATAGCGTTTGAACTGACGTATTTGTTTCGATGTCCTCTGTCTGTCAGCTCGTTGCTGATAGTTGAGGCAAGCCTTGATTTGCCACTACCTCTTGACTGGGACCAGATATATAATCCGATGCCCTTCTCAAGCATCTTGTTAAAATGCTCAATGTACTGCGTCGCAATTTCCTTTGCAGTTCCTGCAAGCTGATTTGACTCAAGGTCGTTGTATATTGTGACCGAGAAGTTATCCAGCGTTGCATCCTGATACAAGCCAGGCACTGCCGCAAATTTCTTGTTGTTCCTTTTCGTTGCCGATTCACCTTGAACGCAAGAACATGGTTTCAAAAACTCATAGGCTCCTGGCTGCGTCGCTCCGATAGCATTTCCGTGTATATCCTCGTAGTATCTGATAAGCCCCGATCCTCCACAGATAGGACAGAGGTCCATCTTCTCGTCTGGGTGTTCTTTTCGCCACTGCTCAGCTCGTTCAGTTACAAGCTGGGCGGCGTCATAGATATCACTTGCGTTGCTCATAGTAGTCCCTCCTCAACTTGTAAAGGTCAATCAGCTCCTGAGGTTTGATCGTAAACTCTTCATAGATGCCGCGCTGCTTATCGATTGGATGTATAACTGGAGTAACTCTGGACTCGTTCAGATCATGGCCGTCAAACCATTCCTCAGGGAATCCGAAAAACGGATAATTTTGCTCGTTGCTCAGATCATAGATTTTCGCGCCCCATGTTTTTTCATTTGGCTGCTTCGGAGTGTTCTGTTTATCCCTGTTTTCCCAGGTTCGAACAGCAGCCTTCCAGCTTTTCATTTTGTTCTTACCCACGAACCATCCTTTTGATTCATAAAAATCTACAAACCTCTGAGGATCGATGTTGTTCCCTCTCTCCTGACAATATGCTCTGACCTCGTCAACGGTAGGGGGTGCGAAGCACTTTCTTTTAGATACACCGTTAGGTGTATCATTTTCTTTAAATTCTTTATTTCTTATATTCTTATATTCTTTAGTTGTTTCGATTTGTGTTCGATTAGCGTTCGATTGGTGTTCGTTTAGTGTTTGGTCAGTGTTTGGTACTCCTTGATAAACCTCATAGTTTATAATGGTTAGAAGTGTTCGGTGGCTGTCGCTTTCCTTTTTTATCATGTTGTCGTCTTCAAGTATTTTCAAAAAGTCAAAAACTGTACTTGTTGACCACTCCCAACGAATTGCTAATTTTCTAATGCTGGTCATAAATTGCCCCCTAGTGATCACAACAGGTTCACCATTAAAAATAAATTTTTTATCACGGTGATTAGCCAGCATCAGCAAATCAATCCAAGCGCTGCGTTTATCAAACTTTCCAGTGTCCCATATCCAGCAGTCTTGTATTTGCCTATGTAACTTAATATATCCGTGCTCTGGCATTGCTATCACTCCGTTCCACAATTATTGATCGTCACCTCTATACGGTCCCCATGTTCAAATACTATCTTCAAAAAATAATCGAGTTCGTCATATGTATCAAAATAAAAAATACATGGTGTCGCATTTTCATTTAAGCTTTCATAATATGGTATCAAGATTACCTCATACATTTTTTGTCTCCTCCTGTCATTTCTTGTTCTTGAACGGAAGATCGTCGGCCGCATTCTCAGGAATTGTCATGAATCCCTCGGCTGAGGTATCGTCCTGAGGCTTCTGAGGTTCCTGATGCTCCGCTCCACTGTTCGTCTTCTTCTCACAAAACTCCATTTCCTCAACCATGACGTCAGTCGTATAAACCTTGACTCCGTCCTTATTTGTGTATGATCCAGTTTGAATATGGCCAATGACAGAAATCTTTGTTCCTTGAATCAGATACTTCTCCACAAACTCTGCTGACTTTCCGAAACATACGCAGCTGATAAAATCAGCGTTCTGCTGTCCATCTGCTTTTATTCTTCGGTCAACTGCCAGCGTAAATCTTGCAATGCAGAGCTGATTGCCATCAGCCTGGCTGTTGTATCTGATATCTGGATCTCGAGTCAATCGACCAATTAAAATTGCTTTGTTCATTCCGTCCTCCTTATAGGTAATTATGTCCGAATAGTCTGATCCAAGCCTCGCGCGCTGCGTCTTCGGCGTGGTTCTTATACGGATATTCCTCAATAAACTTCTGCTCCCAGGTCTCCTGGGCGATTCTCTTGAGCCTGTCTCCAAGCTCCGCTCCATTCTTGCCGTGGACTCCATTTGTTCCCTGATGATGCTCATGACAGAGCATGACGATCAGCCCCTCTTTGTCCGAGATCTTCCTCCGTCCGGAGCCATAGACCATGTGATGCGCTTCCAGGGCTCCGCTGCAGGTTCCATCCTGACAAAAACAGCGCGTCAGATCCCCCTGAACGATGCTTTTTACTCTTCCCATTGCTTTTCTTCCTCGCTGTCCATATTATTGGCCACTGCATGGACCAAGAACGTGATCATGATCATTCCAGAAGCAAAAACCATCAGGATGTCGCTGCGCAGTAGCCAGCCAACAATTAAAACCACAAGTTCGATGATTAAAAATCTTGTTGCCATATCAATAATCTGTTTCATGATTTGCCCTCCTTATAAGGTTTGAGATACCTTCTCATGTTTGGATGACGGAGCATCGCTCTGTTCTCCATGAAGTCCTGGAAGGCTGCCGCATCGATGCGTCTGCATGTATCGCCAACTATCGCACTGGCTGGATATCTTTTTGAATCGGTCATTTCCTGAAGCATCCGACTGAGAGTGCTTCTCGATAGGCTGTATTTTTCCGCAATCTGTTTTGATTTCAGATACATGTCGCCCTCCTTCATTTTTAAACTCTGTTTAACTATTTGCGCGTAAAAAAATAGACTCCGATCTGATCCATGGGAATCTCGAGCAGATCCGCCCACTGTGTAATATCATCATGAGACAGTCTGACTTTGTTGTTCATTTTTTTTGATACGACTACGTTTGAGACGTCCAGATGCTTTTGGAAATTGCCAATAGTACCGAACTTTTCAATTATTCGCCCTCGCAGCTTGCTATAATCGTATTCCATGCCGCTCCTCCTTTCTTTTAAATCTTGTTTAAGATTTTAGCATCGTTTAACATTCAATGCAAGCATTTTTTAAACAATCTTTAAAAAAATTGTTTTGCTTTTAAATAATGTTAGTGTTAAGATACAAAAACAAATACGGAGGAATAACAATGATTAAAGAAATGAAATACCCCTTAACTGCCAGACGTCTTCGACAAGCTATGGCGGAAAAGAACATTACTGCAAGCCAGCTCGCATCCAGGGCGGGACTCAGTAATGCATCGATATCACAATATTATAATGGAGCACATACTCCGAGTGATAGTGCTGCCGAAAAGATGGGAAAAGTTCTAGGAGTCGATCCCTTGTGGTTGATGGGATATTCAACAGGCTCAGAGATAGAACAGTCTGCACCTGGTTCCGAATTGACAAGCGACGAGAAGGAACTGATTGAAATGTTCCGCGATCTTGGCGGAGACCGAAAAGCCAGGTTGATGGCATATGCTTATTTGTTGAATGAAAAGTTGAAATAGAAAAGCCCCCATTCCGGGGGCTCTTCCGACGAGTAAAAATAAAACTGAAGAAGTGACACTAAAAAAATAGTGCAAGAGGTAATCTAGTTATGGGGCTTTAGATTACTCTTGAATTATAACACATATTCGAGGAATTATCATGTCAAAAAAAAGAGTTGAAATGTATGAGGAGCTTCTGCCAGATGGGCGCTGCAATTATCGGCTCCCATATATCGATAAAATAACAGGCAAGAACAAGAAGCTGAGCATCATCATGGAGAGCCGATCAGCTTCGAATTATAAACTCGCTCTCAGGATCCTACAAGAACGCCTGGACAAAATTATGGGCGAATCTGATCATTCTGATCTGACAATCAAGGCACTTGCTGATCTCTATCTTGAGGAGCGTCAGACAGTTATCAAGCCGTCAACATATATGAGGAATAAGTTCGCGATTGATCATGTTTGCGACTGGATAGGAAACGACATAAGGGTCTCCTCTCTCACAGTTCCATACATCAGGAAGGTTTTGAAGGACCACGCTCCGAAGCCTGTCACATATAACGAATATCTAAAGAGATTCAAGGCGATGCTCTCTTGGGCATACAATAACGATTATTTCCAGGACGCATCACTGGCCAACAAGCTGCAACGTCTCCCAGATGCCAAGAAAAAGGAACGAATTGCCGAAAAGTATCTGGAACGCGAGGAGCTGGTGACGCTGCTTGATTATCTCGATGATGATTATTACAACTTATTAGTTGAGTTCCTGGCTCTCTCAGGGCTCCGCATCGGCGAGGTCATCGCTCTCAAGGATTCCGACATTGATCAGGAATATATTCACGTCAATAAGACATTCGAAACAAACGTCAAGATGGTCTCAGATACTCCTAAGACTTCCGCATCGACTCGTGATGTTTATCTTCGCCCAGAGCTCAAGGACTGCGTGAATCGGATCAGATCCTTCATGAGAGTCTACAAGTTCGAGCGAGGAATCCGAACAGATCTTTTCTATCCCGGACCTGAGGGGGATCTGATGCATTATGACGCATTCAGGAAATATTTGAGAGAGAACAGCATCAAGTGTCTCGGAAGGAAGATCACGCCGCACGCGCTGCGCCACACTGCGGCCTCGCTTCTTATCGCTGCAGGTGTTCCTCTGGAAACTGTGACCAGGATGCTGGGACATAGCGACAGCAAGATAACAAAAGAGATATATCTGCATCTTACGCAGGAACTCAAGAAGCGAGACAATGATATTTTGACTCGTGCCACCGTCTTATAATATGGCTGTCGCTTCGTGTGGCTTTGATTTTTGCATTTTTCTTGTTTGGGCGGTAAATTGTGCCACTAAGTCCATAAAATTAAAATATGGGGCTCTCAGCGCGTGAGAACCCCTCTTTTATTTCCCTTTTATTTCCCTTTTTTAATTCGGTTATAACTCGAAGATCGCTATTTTATTAGCTTTTTACAAGTTACTAGATGCACCAGACGGGTATATCAGGCATTTTCTGCAAATACTTGATTTCAGCGCTTTTCCTTTGTTTTAGCGCCTTCCGAGCCATTCAGCCTATATCCTGATTGTTTCAAATATGCCGTTTTTATCCGTTTATTTCCCTTTTTATTTCCCTTTTTTATCATGCTCTTACGTCAAAATAGCATATAACGTCCGATTGCATGATGTCAACTAAAAAATGAGCCCAAGGAGCAGGGTGGACTCCAAGGGCTCTATGTTGGGGTGTAGAATAGTGAGAGGGCTATATTGACTTGAATCCTTCAGCCCATGTCTTTGGTCCGACAATTCCGTCAGCCGTAAGGCCGTGATTCTTCTGAAAGATCTTTGTTGCTTCCAGTGTATTGTCTTCGAATATCCCATCAGGGTGAGCATCAGCAATCAACTGCCAGATTGCGACAGCTTTTCCTTTGTCTCCTTTTTTGATCTGTGGCATTCCCATGTCCTCGTCCTCCTCTTCAAATACTGGCGTTATAAATCCTCTGATATATTTGCCGTTAACCTTTATCGTCCTGTTGCCCATATTATTGCTCTTGTTACCTTCGCGAACTGTTATATTCTTTCCGTCGCATCCGATAACAATTCCAGTGTGATCAGGAGTGCCCTGATCATTTCCTAGAATAGCATCCTGCCAGTCATACATGATCACATCGCCAGGCTTTGGAATATATGCATCATCCTCGACCCAGATTCCAAGATTTTTCGCCTTGTGGATCATCATCACACAGCTGCACTCTGCAAAATCACATTTTCCAGCCATTAAAAAAACCGCCGTTACAGTGGCGGCACACCAGGAGTCTTTTGCCTGGAGCTTATAGCCTCTCGGAAGAGGATTCTGTTTGTTGTAGACCTCCAGGACCTTCTGGTGTCCCTGGGTTCCAACCAGATTATTGATGATTGATACAACTTCACTTCGTTTCATCGATTCTGCCCTCCTTATTGATTGTGATTTGAGATATTCCGATCAGAGCGCCGATCAGAACTGCGACAGCATTGATTGTCGCAGGAATCTCCGCCTCATAAGGAAGCCCCCAGATTTTCGCCAGGGTAAAATAAAACACTGCCAGGGCTGGCAGTGCTATCAAACAGATCCATTTTAAAATATTATATAGTTTATCTGGTAATTTCATGATGCTACCTCCTCAATAAATATTCTTGCATATCATCTCTCGCCAACTTCAACTCTTCTTGATGGTTACCATCAATGGCGTGGCTCATAAGCGCAAGAATTGATTTCATCAGAACGCTCTGAGCCTCCTTCATTTCCGCCTGTTCCTTTTCCAGCTCCTTGAGGCGTTTGTTGTCGCTGTCGAGTAGTTCCTCGTGTTTCTTGAGAAGCTCGTCACGGTTATCGTCTGGCTTTTTCGCCCACTTGTATAAACCTACGATAACAGCTCCAGCTCCTCCGATTGTTATAATCCCAGCGCAAGCTACTTGAAATATGTTCCAGATTTCTTCTAACATTGTTGTCCTCCTATGCTGTTAACTAAACTTGACTCCTCTAACCGAATATAAAAACGAGCCAAAACTATAAGATTTTACGATTTGATTGTTATTTTGAAAATAAAAATCATATGACGCATCTTGACCGCTTGAACCAGTCGGACAAACACACCTATAACGTCTATATGGACTTGATTGGTCTATTATCGCAACTGGTAACCATATATTACCTCTTTGTACAAATGAAGTATCACGGCAACATTCAACGATTATCACATCATAATTAAGAATAGAGTCGTTGAGTGTTAAAGTTCCGATGTCTTGAGCACCCACTGTGCATAAATCAGTTATCGAAAAACCGCCACCTCCACCGCCTTGTGGAGCAAATAAATCGGTTGACTCTCCATCAACCTCAATGCTTGCGATTTTTGTGCCCTCGGTTAATACTTGGGTGACTTCAACATCTGAGCCACCTCCGCCACCTCCGCCGACTTTATTTCCTCGGTAGAAAAATGCATTTTCCATTTTTGTTTCCTTTCTTGGTCTTTGGGTAATCAACAAAATGCTTTTTTATCTGACTAACTTTGACTAATTGGTGTGTAATAACAGTGTATCTTAACGGGTGTGTTCGCTTTGATATTCAAGTTATTATCATAACAAGTAAGGTAATTTTTATCTCTTCGATTTATGAAGCCATTTACGCCCGAGCCCTCGTAATACATATCTAATATCGCACCACTTACAACCTCACTAGGTAATGCCAACGCACCACTTGATGATGTTGTACCTTGTATTAAAACGTATTGAATTAAGTTAGATAAACTCTGCTTTATCTCACTAACATCCGCCGCCATTTCGTCGATGGCTTCTTGGACGTCATCTCCTGTCAAGCCAGACGTTATATTGCTATAAACTATGCCAGAGGCGTTCGGTTGGAACGCCGCCGCAAGGTTGTCCATCTTTCCCAAAAGGGAATTGAGCTTTGAATCTATACTTTGGCCAGTCGCATCTGTCATGATTGGCGCTGTTACTGTTGCCATTTTTCTCCTCCTTATGTTTCATAAACAATGCATAATTTTCCGTTAACAACTGTCAACGGTAAATGTTCATAATTTGCATCAACAACAAAATTGCTGTCATTCTGAAGGTCACTCGTCTTTGTTGGGCTTCCTATGTTCTCTCTGGCATTCGCCTTCTCTGTTGTGGATAGTCCCTGATTTGCAACTGTTGACACCGCTTTGAAATTGCCAACATTTCCCAGACCAACGTCAGTCTTGGTTACATTGTGAGGGTTTCCGCTTGTCATCTGTGAATGATTGAATGCTACCTTGCCACGGTCTCCTCTGTATGCAGTTGAACTGGTTTCACCCAGTGCCAGACTCGCGCTTATCTCAACATATGTGCTGCCACTCCATCGATAAGTCTTTTCTGTTGTCAAATCAATATATATCTTGCCATCTTGTGGCGTAATCAGTGTCTGATGCGTTGAGTCCTCATAAAACGCGCCGTTGTACAGATAGCCCTCAATTACATCATCCACGAATGAAGGAAGCTGAGTACTAGGAACTTTTCCGTTTGCATCCAGCTCTGCAACTCCTAATGCTGTTCCCTTTTCACTTAATGGGATTCTGCTTGAAAGGTCTGCACTGATAACCTTGTCAGTAATATCTATATTTGAGCCAGCTTCGTATTTTGCACGTCTGTCAAGGTTCC
>Ga0326513_10001732_pt1 | contig 16593 bp, 28 predicted proteins | sample 2_2465_0518_D_FD_203654 | JGI IMG/M metagenome (GOLD analysis project Ga0326513, IMG submission 203654) | Bovine rumen microbial communities from UC Davis, California, United States - 2_2465_0518 | ecosystem: Host-associated > Mammals > Digestive system > Stomach > Rumen | place: USA... | reverse complement strand
TACATTTTGATCATTGTTTTGTATTATCCATAATATTTTCTCCTTTTTTATTTTCTTATAATATATAAGAAAAATAAAAAGAAAATTATATTTTTCAGTCCTAATTTTCAGTCCAGCGCGCAGGCACCAGCCACACCCACCTTCCGAATCAAGACATATAATTAGCTGCATGAACCATTTATGCTATTCTCGCAATTCACTGGCGCGAAAAATGGGACTCGAACCCATATAATACTATAAAGTATAATTGCTGTATATGTCTTTAATACTCTCAAAGAGATTCGAACTCTTACTGAACTGGGTTTGAGCCAGCCCCCTCTACCAATTGGGGTATGAGAGCAGAGTACCCTAAGTGGGATTCGAACCCACACTGTCTTGATCCTAAGTCAAGTGCCTCCTGCCAATTGGGCTATCAGGGCATAGATTGCGGTATTATTATACGTCCGCCGCATCCTATCGGACTCAGCTTAATCCCACACAAAAGGATGGGTAAGTATTAAAGAGCTTCAATCATCTTCTCGTATGCTTCCTTTGCCTGCTTCTCAATCTCGATTGCATCAGCATGTCTGTCATCCCACTTTTCATATTCGACAGCATTACGGGCTAGGATTTCCTGCCACATCTCTCTCATCTCTTCAGTATTCTTTACACGCGCTCTAGCAATTTTTATTGCACATCGGGCGGCCGCCAGCTTCTTACCAGTTTCAAGGTCAAACTCATCCTGGTCACTGCACTTGGCTACTCCGCGGATTGTGCGACCCGCATATGATGCAACTGCAACAACAACATTTTCACCATTAGTATAATATCTATACTTTGGTACAAAATTCTTTCTCATCTCTTTCATCTCCTTGTATCTCTATCTTTTATTAAGTAGCGGTGACGGGACTTGAACCCGTACGGCTCGAAGCCAAGGGTTTTTAAGACCCTAGTGTCTACCGATTCCACCACACCGCCATATTACGGGGCCGATACTTATTATACCGGCCGCATCCTTAAAAAAACAAGACAGATAAATCATTTCATCCTAAATCTAACTTGATCTATTGTAAAAATTGCTGTATCTGTCTTTTATTAATTAAGATATGAAATTAACCGATGTGTTTAATTACTTACCCTGGTACTCGTTCTTAAAGTACCAGATATACCCGTAAGCTTTATGAGTACGAGTTCTGCCGTTTAATGCATCACCGATACCAGACTTTCCTTCCTTACCGATTGCTTCAAGTGCTTCCTTCTGGGTTGCATACTCACCAACAATCTTGCCTGTCTCAGGGTCAATCTGAAGAACTCCAGACTTATTGGGACTCTTTCTCTTCTTAGCGGCTGCCGCTTCCTGTTCCTCAATCATATCAACTACATCATTCAAAACCTCAAGTGTAGTTTCCTGGATACCAGGATCAAGCTCTGCGGAATGTTCAAAATAGAAAATTAGACCTTTAATCTTTGACTTGTCCATATTCATTACTCCTTTTTACTCTTTTGTTTTTTCTTTATCTTATATATATTATATCAAAATTTTTTTAAGGTGTCAAAAAATTGAATAACTTAATTATATCTATGAGTACAGGTCTTCACCTTACCAAGACTATTCTTCAAATATATTCGACCACTAAGGAAACATACCTGAGGAGAAAGGAGCGACCTTTCACCTATATGCCCCAGTTCATAAGAACCAAAATCTTAGAAGGGATTGATTACCCTTAACTTTCAGCTACCTTTCAGTAAGTATTTATGAGAAAGAAATTTATCCATATCTTGCTCAAGTATAACCATTTTGTCTTTGCAGATTTAGCCTACTCGTACCTCGACCTAACCATTATACACGACTTTCATCGTTTCAACTGCATAATTTCTTATTGGATTTCCTAGGTTTGAATAGTTTTCCACGCTATTCCTAACTAGGATTGGTGTTTCTGTTAAGAAACCCCATATTATGAAATCGGTTAGACAGTGTCTTTATTTGCGAATAATCCCAGTGCTATCCGCCGAGACCCTTACCTTTGCTTGGGTGTTTTATATATCACTATATAAGCTCTTTCGCACAAAAACGTATCCGTCTTTGATGTTGTTATCTTCTTATGGCGCAAATACCTCAGCATCATGGAATTGATGTTTATCACTGAGATGAATCATAAATATAATTAAGTTATTCAGTTTTTAATGTACCTTAAAAGTTGGAATATCCAACTAGATTCCTAGATGAAGAATCGAACTTCATATCACTTTAATGGGATAAGTGTATTACCTTTATACTACTAGGAACTTTCCGAAAAGAAAGTGAATATAAATGAACGAGAATTAATTATCTCGAAGTAGCGGGAGTGGGAATCGAACCCACGTTACATGCCCTATGAAAGCAGGCTGGCACCTCTCCAGACCATCCCGCTATATTCAAGACAGATATAAAAATTGATTTTACTTTAACCTCATAACTTTAAATGTAAATCTGATTTTTTAATGAATTGCTGTATCTGTCTTTTATTTTCTACAAATATTATAACAAAAAATTTTCAAAAAGTCAATTTATAGGTACTTTCCGCAATGTATGACATCGCACGTAATCATATTTACATATTTTTATTATGCTAGGGTTCTAAAAGATATAGTATACATCTATCAATTAGCTTCTATTGTCGAGGCTTGTTTCCCTACCCTATTGTTAGGCTTCCACTCCCTATAAATTGAATAGCCCCTGGGGGAGTTGAACCCACCATCTTGACCTTGAAAGGGTCATATCCTGTCCCTTTAGAAGAAGGAGCCATATTCTCATGAGTCGCCACACTCTCGAGGGGGTAAGAGATGTACCCTGTGCTTATCCATAGCCCATGACCAAGTTATCACTCTTCAAACCTGATGAAAACCAGCCTTCATCACTCCTCAAGGCAAAGCGGCTTAGTATCCGCCTAAGCAGGGACTTACATTTGGCTGAAAGTAAGTCAATTTCATAGCGGGAACACAAGGACTCGAACCTTGGACCCAGCGGTTAATGGTTATTCCAGGATTGAACTGGCATTATCTAATTGTTCATGAATTTCTGCATGACAATTGGAACAAACTAAGATACATTTTTCTACTTCTTTTTTTAATTTGTCAAAATCTTTAACATTTTTTGTTAAAGCAAAATCCTTTTCTTTAGGATTTAAATGATGAAACTACAATGCCCTTAAACTTTTATTATAGCCACAAATAGAACATTTTCCGCCTTTTAAATTGACTAAGGCTTGTTTAATTGCTCTTCTTTTTATTGTAACTGCTTGAGCATGAGTCATAGTTTCATTCTAATGCGGGGAACAATCATAACAATATTTTCTTGTCCATCCATTATCTATAATAACAAATTTTTTTCCGCAGATTTTACATATCTTCTATTCCATTGATAATTAATCTCCTTTGACTAATAACCCACAGCCGCTTGCTCTACCAACTGAGCTATGAACCCATATTAAAAATAACTTCGTTCATTTTATGGATGCCCTATTTCCTATCATCCCTAATTCCATGGGTCGCTATCCCACTTGTCTGAAGGGTGCCCCATTATGGTCTCTCACTACCGACCGCCTGGGAGGGTGAACTCTTTGAAGATATAATGTACACTCATCTTCAATCGCCATTGTTATTTTTAAACGACCTAGCGGAGAGTTGAACCCCGATTTCCAGAACGACAATCTGGTGTAATGTCCGTTATACTACAAGGCCAAACAAGACCTGGGCTGGTCCGCTTGTATCAGAGGCGTCCCAGGTACTGATATATATTTAAAATAGAAAGTTTTAAATCTCTTCTACGGATTCCTGTTTATCTTATGTCCGAAATTCTTACCGGTCTTAGGTACTGTTGTATCAATCGACTAACATTGACCTGGTGCTTCAGGCGGATTACTCGAAAGGAGGTTTGCAACCCTCTCAGCCGTTTCCTTAACTTTCTATAAATATTATAACAAAAATTTTTGTTTTTTGCAAATGATTTTTATTTTCGGTTTGTAGGTTACTTTGCTTCTTTATTACTCGTTTATCACTAAAGCCACATATCACATAATCGGTGCCGGTGGTAGTTTACCTTACTAATCCATGCTAACGAGGTTTTTAAAGTCTGAACTGACTAATCACTCCTAAGAGATTCGAACTCTTATCTTAACATTGAGAATGTCATATCCTTGCCTTTAGACGAAGGAGCGATTGCGGTTTCCAGGGTGTGCCTTGCTACTTAAAGCTGGGGTCTTGTGGAGCCACATTACCGCAAAGAGGTCATCCACCTTTCTTTTCCCTTAGTCTTCTCTTATATAATTTTCTGTTACTTCATAAAATACTCTGCCATATCTTTCTTCCAAAAACCGCACTGCGGAGAAACCTTTCACCGTTATTAAGTGCTTTTGGTTCCTATCATCTAAATACGTTACCACATAAATTACTTCTCTTTTATCCATTTGAAAGTCCTCCACATGATACTGTTTTTTAATGACATTTCTTTTTTGATATTATTATTATAACAAAAAATTTTTAAAAAGTAAAATAATTTTATTGAGTGCATGGAAGAAAACGCTTCACGTTTTTGATATAATTTTAGCCATTTGCTACCGCAAATCTCTCAATAAAATGGTTTTAAGGTCAACCAACCGCACATCTTTTTATCATCGCTTTTGCTAAGATGAAAGCCCCCATTCGGGTATGATCCGAAATTTCCAGGTTACAAATCTGGAGTTCTCTCCGTTTGAACTATAAGGGCATAGTAGACCACCAGGGATTCGAACCCTGATTTGACGGATTAAGAGTCCGCTGTAATAACCATTATACGAGTAGTCCAAGGTAAAGTACGCCCGATGGGATTCGAACCCACGTTACCTTGATTAAAAGTCAAGTGCTTAACCTCTAAGCTACGGACGCATATTAATATTCAATTTTTTAATTTTGCCCGCAGGCTTACGTTTTCGCTTCATTTCTTTTTACCACCTTATAAATATATTATATAATAATTTTTTATTTTTTGCAAATGATTAAAAGGATTAGTTCTTATGAGTTATCTTGGGTGTTTTGGCATTACTGCCGCAGGGTTACTCTACGAACTATTTTAAAGAAAACTACTGGAAACCCTTATTCATTTTCTTCCATAAGCCGGTAACGGGAATCGGACCCGTGTTTGAACCTTGGCAAGGTCCCGCATTAACCACTATACTACACCGACAATAACTAGGATATATGCGCAACTTACCTAGACGTATTTTAGCACCTCGCCAGGCCGCACTTATTTTAGCTACCGAGGCAACCGGCCGCGTGTTCATCAAACCGCCGAGATAGTTAGCTCTTAAGGCGGCACTAACAACAACCTCCCGTCCTAATTTTACAACCAGTGGGTTGGCGGAGTTCTTTCTCAAGCACCCTTTTTCTATTCCAAAGAGTAAGTCAGGTGGGGTTTCGATTACCACTCCTCCGCTACTTTTCCTTCTCGTTGAAAGTAGATAAAACGCCGCTATTGATAAAGCAGTAAATTCCTGGAGTGTCCCAGCCAGTTAGGGACTAGGTACTTTCGTGCCTAGTTACCGGAGTTTCTTTTGAATAATATTTTAATTACTTAGATAATTACCTGTACCTCATTATCTTTTCATATAAAATACATTACAGGCTAACTCGACTTTATCCTTAAAGCCCCATGTGGGAATCGAACCCACCTCCTCAGCTTGGAAGGCTGATATATTAAACCGATATACGAATGGGACTTTTTATTTCTTTTTTCATTATATATATTATAACAAAAAATTTTTTAAAAATCAATTAATAGCATATTTTTCAAGAAATTCATCGGGATTATTATAAAACATATCTTCTAATTTATTAAAATCCAAAGTAGGAAGTTTATTTTTATTTAACTGATGAATATCCCAAGCAGTATCTTCTCCATAGACCTCATCACGAATATTATCTACTTCTTCTCCACCTTCATCATAATCAATATCTTCCCATTCACACTGGTCTTTAACGTCATCTTCAAGAGCATCAACAATATCTCCGTATTCATTGATTACTTCATAAGACATTTCCAATCCCAATGCTTCAGCTTCTTCTTCCGTGCCTTCAAAGATTTCATATCTTATCATTCCATGAAGTCCACCATAAAATTCATCATATCCTTTAATTGCCCAAATCGCCATATAAATTCCTTTCTTTTCTTTATTATGATATTATTATATCAAAAATTTTTAAAAACGTCAAAAGACTTCTGTCCAACCATAATGCTTTAAAAGTTGACGAATATTATTTGCTCCAACAGGATTCATTGAATGAATACGAAATTTACCAAAATAATTATATTCTACTAACCATTTAGCAATATCATAACCAGTTTTATCTTCACCTAAGTCATGGTCAAAATCCACAACAAGAGGAAAAATAGAGTTGGAAGATAGAGCTGTTAGGGCGGCAATCGCTTCATCATACGATTTAACCCAAATTGCGTCAGGAATAAGCGGCTGCCGCATATCATCAATATAAATATAAATTTCTTTTTTCATGGTATTATTATATCAAAATTTTTATAAAAAACAAAAAGGTTTTGTCCTCATTATTTTCCTTTTATATGAGCCATCCAATATCTATAATAAGTTTTTAAAGTGGGATAACCACGTTTTTCATAATATTCTTTATTTGCTTCCCAGTCTGCTTTCGCTTCTACCCAAGACCAAAAGTATTTATAATCTCTAATATTCCAGCTTTCATAAAGTTGTTTATAAGAACCTCCGTTAGGAATATTTTTAGCATGACGAACTTTCTTATTCGCAAATTTTTTAGAATACTTTGTACCAGGAGTACCTCCATCAGTAACCCAGGGGTGTTTTTTAAAAGAACGTGACATAATAATAATTCTCCTTTAATTAAAAGATAAAATAGGGGGTCGGAGATTCGAACTCCGCTTTACCTTGCTGGGGCTTACGGTTTATAAGACCGTGGCTCTTACCTACTGAGCTAACCCCCCTTTTCTCGCCCCCAATACCGTCGAGGACGAGGTGCTTATGAATCCCAATATTTAGGATTCACATAATAATTATTTAAATATCCATTATAAAGAATTTTTCCACAATATTTACATCTCCAAGCACTTCGATAAATATGAGAAGTAGAAGTCTGATTAATTTTATCCCCATAAATATTACGAATAAATTCTATATTATTATGTTTGCAAAATAATTGTTTAATAATTTTCATATTTATATAATCTAACGCCTTTCGCACTAAAACTTTTTGGACGCATCCATACTTGTCACACATCCGCAGATGCTGTCTTTCACCGTCAGTCCGCAAACCTCGGAGGGCATGGTTGTCATGAAAAGACTGCTTTATTGTACATAGATTCGGACAGAGATTTGCACTCTGTATGACCTAACCACCTCTATATGGTCAGACGTATCGGATTATACTGGGTCTTACCTTATAAGCGTCTACCTATTCCGCCACCGAATCTATTGCCTCGTTAATTTAGTTATTTTGTCACCTCTGATTTAGAAAGCAATATTTTTTCGCATTCTTCCTCTGTCGGAATGAATGAGAAACGGTCGTTATTTTGGCGTTCTTCGTCATTAAGACGTTTCATAAATTCAATTTCCGCGGGGTCATAACTTGCAATAAGTTCATCTAGATTCATTTTTGCACCTCTACGTCTACTTATTCCGCCATCGAATCCTGTCATCTCTGCTTACTCTGTTACCGTATCTTCAATCATTTTTCTTCCACAATTTGGACAAAACATATAATGATTGCAGTCTTCGATAAAAATATTAGTAAAACCACACTCTGTACATTTGCGCTTAATACCCCATATTTTTGTTCCGCATATGTCATATGTTTCAACTCTCTTTACGGTCTTCCATCTGTCTATCATCTTGTCACCAACCATGTCTTCCTATCCATTCTCTTACACATAAGCCGAGAACAAATGCAGATATAATCACAATAATATCCATTCTATCACCTCTATTTAGTTTCAAAAAGCTATTTCTCTTTTAATCCTGCCATTAAACAATAACAATAAACATTACTTTTCTTGTCACATCTTTCTGGACAATCTACAGAATCACAATAAAGGCAACATTTTGAGTATCCTTTATTTTCATTACAATCATTCAATGCACAATAAATATATTCGTCCTTCATATCATAAACTTTCGCTTAACTGCTTCTTGATTTATAAATCTAGTAAACTTCATACAATCAGAATAATTCTTCCAATGAAAGATTAATAGATTTGTATCACGAAAGTAACGAATTTTATCAGCATGAAATGTATCTTTCAATAGAAGAACATAATCTGCGGGCGCTATACCTAACATCCTGGCTGGATACCACCATGTATTTGACCCATGCGCCAAATCTGAGGTATCGCCAGTTTCCCACCCATATGGAGTTTGCCATTCTTTATATTTTAATAAATGACTCATAGATTCAATGAAGCTAGCAGAGTAGCGACATTCTCCTTCTCTTCTTCTGTCATTTCGACAGGTGACTCAATAACAGGTTCTGATGTAGCAGGAAATGCGCTTTCAATTGCTCCACTTCCTAGAATATTCTTTGCTGCAGTTAGGGTAACCTTAATTTCAATCGGGGTCCCGCCCTCATTCATCGGAATCCGCAGGATTTTACCTTCATCTTCCCAAAAAGAATTTGGATAAACTTCTTTCAACTTATCAAAAATTACACGTTTTGACTCTATACCTCTTGCGGCCATGTTACAAAATCCCTCCAATTTTCTGCAAAATAACTCGGATTATATACTGTATAAGTTTGTTTTGTTTCCGGTGAAGTATAAGTTGAATAAGAATGTCTATTCATATTCTTAATTCCCTTTTCCTTCATTCTACGCTTTGCAATATATCTTGCTTGTTTACGGGTTACAATATATTCTGTTGGTACTCTTGAATTTTTCATTTTTCATCCTCTTTATTATACTAAAAATTTTTATTTTTGTAAAATATACCAATTTGATTCTATTTTAGTGTCTATGCTAATGAAGAAAGTTGCACACAAAAGGAACAAGAAAAAACATTACATCGCTTTTCACAATTTAATCGTTTCTCTCCAAAATAAGGAATTATATAATAAGAATCTGTATCTCCTTTAAATCCTTTTATAATTTCTTTAAGGGGTCCCGCCCAGCGTCTACCGGTGTTATATAAATCATACAAAGCATTTAAAGAATTTTTATTATATTCAGCATTGAAAAATTCTACTACATCTATATATTTATTATACAAAAATAAATCTTCTGGTCTAATGAAAAATGTCCTTAAAGATTCTTCTTCAGGCCAAGAAGTTTGACAGATGTCGCAAAATGTTCGTATTCTTTTATTTTTATCTTTTACCTTTTGTTGAATTATGTCCATACAAAAACATAAATCTTCTGTAATATAAATGTCTGTTGCTGAAGTATTTAATAAACCATTAAATACTCCCCATCGATTAGCAAAAATATAATAGTAATGCGGCAGTCCCTTCTATGTAAGAAGAGCCTAGATTTGCGCAGAATATTCCGGCAGCCGCATTACTAGGTTACATTTCGGATATTTCTACCTAAATGCCAAGATTAAATCAGGGTCCCGCTCCTAGTCAAAATCTCCCCAGCTATCAAAAATCAAATTGATACGTTTCTATTTATATTTTATAATGAAATCTTCTAACTCTTTTACTTTTGGTTTGTAGTGAATATCAATTTCTACATTTGGCTAATTAAAATAATTAAACTTCCTCGTATAAGGAATTGAAAAGTTCATCTTCTAACTCCTCCCTGGCGACAAAATCTTCGGGCGGATTCATCATGTACTCATCTCTTAAATCAGATTCCAGTTCAGCCATAAAAATAAAATCGTCCATATTTATCACCTCGTATTTTATTATAATAATTATAACAAAAATTTTTAAAGATTACAAGTCCAAATCCTAAAAATCAATATACTATTCCATATAAGAACTATAATCGATTAAAACAGGTTTTCCTTCTATTGTATAACCAATATTTCTTGAACCTAAATCGTCATCCCACTCTTCATTTAAAAGAAAAGTAAGAAATTGTTTTAATTTATATGCTCCATAATAATCTATAAAAGTATTTAACCACTGTGTATCATCAATAGGAAGACAACGCTTGAACCACTTACTAAATACCTTACTGCTTCTTTTTGAAGTTGTTTTATGCTTACTATGTACAGAACATTTAGGTTGAATATAAATACGAACTCCATTCTTAGTGCTATAAACTATATTAGTTTTAGCTAAGTATTTAGAGAATCCGCATTCTTCTGCAAAATCATATCTTTCTTCTTCTGCTTCACAATAGTCCCAAGTAGAAGTTGCGGGCGCGCCGTAGAAAAAGGCATAATCTCCCTTCCAGCTATCCCACTCGCTATTAAAAGGAATCTTAAAAACAAAATCTTCCTTTTCCATTATAATAACAAGTTTAGTAGCTCCATAAGCACATTTCCACTCCCCCATCTGATATTCTTCTGAATTTTCATAGAGATAATCTATAAAATTATCTACATTATTATCATTAAAAAATTCTCCGAAAGAATATCCTTCAATATACTTTACTAATTTAACGAAAGACAAACTATTTTTCATTAATCGTTTCTCCTTTTTTATCGTATACATATATTATACAATAAATTTTTTAAAAAATCAAAAAAGAGAGGTTATCCCTCTCTTTTTACGATACAACGGTTAAGATATGTCTGCTTAACTCCATTATAAATTTTATGGTCTTTTACAGTACCAGTAAGAAGAACTACATCTCCTACTTCAATATCAGGGTCAATACCTTTTCCAGAACAGAACCATGTAAGAACATTATCTCCCATCTTAAAGGTATAAACAAGAGAGATACCATAGTAGGTTTCGATGGTGCGGCAACCGGTCAACATGACATGCAGGTCGCGAAGCCTCTGCTTAATATCTCCAATAAATTCGGAGTTGGACTTAGGAGCTGCTTCGTTTTTAGCGGCGTCCGCAATTTCTTTCGCATTTTCTTTTACAGAGATTCTTCTTGTAATAGGATTCCATTCACAAACCTGGTCAAAAGGAATACCAACCATACCATAATAAACAGGAACATCAACTGCGTGGGTACAATACCAACCAAACTCGGGTTTATATTTGCAACCAAGCTCCTTCAGTTCATCTTTTACTGCATAAGTATTTTCACCAGTTACTACAAAAATCTGGGGGCACTCAACATCATATCCTTCTTTTTCCAGAGTAATGCGAAGATTAGCTTCAGACTCTTCCTGGAGTTTAGCGACTTCCGCAGCCCTCTGTTCAGCCTTTCTCTCCTTTGCTCTTGCCTGGTTAGCAAGATATTTCTCATATTCATCAGGAGTATATGCTTTTACTCTCTTGCGGATTTTACCAGAACCTCCACATCCGTAGCAAACTCCGCCATCATAAGGAGAAAGGACAGGCTGACCATTATGAGTACCAAGAGCATAGTAACCAGCGCCGCCACATCTATCACAAGGCATTTCGATAAGAGCTTTCTTTTCAACTTCATCAATATTAACAATAGTTGCGTTAGCGTATGAAGGAGCTACTCTATATTCCATTTATATCACCTCTTTCGTTTGCTTTCTTTTCCTTACAATTATATTATATAAAAAATTTTTTAATTTTTACAAGTTATCAAAGAAGTTCCCAATTATTTTTATAATTTTTTCAGTTATTTTAAAAATAAATGCTGCTGCAATTACAACTCCTGCCGCGCAAATCATGAAAAGAATAAAAAATATTACTATAATTAGTAATATTATAATAGAACCCGTCATTGTAATTTCTTCCATTTTTCTCTCCTTTTTAAAGTTGGTTCATAACAGTTCTTGCAATTTCATGCTTTTCTGCGGCGGTCAGGTCTTCCAGGTCATACTTCTGGTTCAAATAATCCTGGACTTCGGGGTCATTAATGTTAATACCCTGACTTGCAAGTGCAACATAATCTCGAATAATTCCGTTTAAGCGCGCCTGCCGCGTATTAACAACCTCTGTTATGCCTTCTTTTTCCGCCATATAAAGAAAATAAGGTAAATTCATAAATAACACTTCCTTTCTATTAATTATTCATTTCTTATATTATTATTATATAAAAAATTTTAAAAAAAATAAAGAGGGAGATATTATTCTCCCTCCGTTGCAATATTATTCATATCTATCATAGGCAAAGAGTTTCTTCCAATAACGGAAGGTCTCCAGTTTCCGATAGAGATTGCCTCTTGATGTTCAGCTTCAACTCGTCTTAGTTCAATTAACTGTGGAGTCAAAGATTCCGCGATCTTTTTATTAGACTCTGCCTCTGCATCTGCCTGAATTAATTTAGCGTCAGCAACAAATACCATTACTTTGGAACCAACCATTTTTCCAAGAAGAAGTTAATACTATATCGGCTCCAGTTGCCGCTACAATTGAAGCCAATCTTTTTACTTTATCCTTATCAATACCAGTAAGGACTTTTCTATTTTCTGTTATTACATAAGATTTTGATGTTTCGCAGTTTAATACTCCGTCTACGTCTAAAAAGATTACGGTTTCAAACATAACGGCCGCCCTCCTTTTTAAAGTTTCTTATAAAATAAGAATATCAATACTCCATAAAGAAGTGCTACCATTCCAATTCCTATATAAACGGGAACGTGAAAGATGTGTTGAAAGACCACAGTTCCGCCTATAAACGCGAAGATTTGGTTTATAAACGTCAACGTAATAGCCGCTCCCGCACTTACTTCTTTAGGTATTTTAATTTTTTTTTTGCTTCATAATCAATCATTTTAATAAAATTTCTCCTAATATAAAAAATTTGATGATTTCTTAACTTTTGTTTTTAAATGCGTGTTCTCAAAGCGTCTTTGCGTTTTTATTAATTTTTATTCAAAAATTTTATTCCAAGCAGAAATTGCTTCATCCACTGTTTTAAACATATCATTCAATTGTGAATTAAAAAAGATACAATCTTTAGTATGGTTTCCGCGAATACCGAATCTAATAAAAGTATGGGAATCTTCTGTCAAATTAACATAGGGACCCATGCCATGTGAATAGGTATACATTTTACACCCACAAGAGCAATCATGTAATGTTTGTTCGTTCATATTTTCTTACCATCCTTTTTTATTTTATATTATTATAAAAAAAATTTTCAAAGAAATCAAATTGACAATTATAAAGATTTTTGATATAATTATCATATAAAAATAATGAAAGGAGAGCGGTTTAAAGTGGTAGTTGTATGCAAAGGAGTTAACTGTCCTTATGTAAGTCCTAGTGGGTTTTGTAGAAGAAGAGTTGTTCCTATTTTAAATGGGGGCTGTGAGTATTTACAAAAGGGAATGAGAAAAGAAGAGCCTTTATATTTGAATGGTTATGTGAAAAGTTATATGGAACAAGAGAGAGAAGAAGCAATGGAAAGATTGACAGGTGTTTTTTCTTTAATTGCAAAACAAAAGGAAGGAAAGTAAAAGATGGCGGCAGTTGCTTTAATGATGATTGTAATCTAGATTCTATGTGCATATATACCGGCGACCGCATTAATTATGATTAGTGCAGATTTTGATGAAGGTAAGATTAATTTAGCAGGTTCTATGGATGAAGTTGGAACAGAGTGTGCTTATATATTAAGATAGATTTTGGAACGAAATCAAAATAATTGGGGGGCACTTGGAGCGCAAGGGGTATTAGTTAATATTTTTATGATAGCTTTGACTATGGACCCAGAAAAAAGGAAACAAGTTAATATATAGTGGAAGAATAAAGAAGATATGTTTAAACAAGAAGAGAAGAGTTAGTTGGGAGATGTTGATTTGGCTCTTGTTTCTCAATTGCATGATAAGGTTATAGAAGAAGGATTATTAAAAGAAAGTGAGTCTTGAACTATGGGACGGGGGATGATCCCCCGTACCCCTCAAAATGGTCTGGATTCGCTTCGCTCACCAGACCATTTTCGTGAACTCTTCTCAAAAAAGAAAGAAGGTTAATAAAGAAATGGTAAAGATAGGAGTAACTGGTCATAGACCAGAGAGATTAGAAAAATTAACAGAAGTTGGAAGATTAACAGATTGGTTAGATTTACAGTTTTATGAACATGCTGGAGAAGATTTTATATTGATAAGTGGAATGGCTCAAGGTGTTGACCAGATTGCCGCCAATGAAGCTCTTTTATATGGGGGGAGGATTTGGTTGTATTATCCATATAGGCGGAAGCTGCATGAATATCAAGATTATCTCAACTCAAAAGCAGATAAGATTAGGTATGAATATGAGAAGTATGTACCTCAATGTTACATAGACAGGGACCGCCGCATTGTTGATGATTGTGATATTTTGTTTGCGGTTTGGGATGGAATTAAAGCTGGGGGAGCCTGGCAAACAATTAAGTATGCTAGGGAAATTGGTAGACCTATTGTATATTTTGGTGGGAATCCTGAGGAGAAAGTATGATAGTAATTAATTTGTTTGATATTTTATGTTTTGCTTTTATTGTGTTTTGGGTTGGATTTATTTTCTGGGGGAATATGAAATGAAGGTTACAAATGTTAAGTTTATTGATAAAGAAACTGGAAAAGTGTTTTTAAGTTTAGATTAGGCTGAAATTGGAATGGTAGAAAAAAATGAGGGGTAGGACGAATTTATTTCTGCTTTTGTGCGGAGGCTGGTTGATATTTTTTATGGGGGTGGGGGTAAATGAGTATTTGGGAAATACTGGCTTTAATTTATATTATTCTCCCTTTTGTTTTAATTTATATAAGTAGTAAAATTTAATGGGGGGTAGGGCTAATTGATTCTAGCTCTTGTGCGGGAAACCAGCGGTTTCCGCTTTAATGGGGGTAGGGTTAATGTGCTGTTGAACCTGATTCCCGCACAGGGAGAACCTTTTTGCATTTTTGGTTGGAAATTTAAAAGCAATTTTCATTAAACAAGAAAAGTATCATATTTTTATTAATCTCTATATATATATAGGAGAATAACAAAAATATGATACTTTATTTAAAAGCAAAAAATGATAGTTTAGGACAAAATATCATAAAAGTTTTAATTTTATTTTTATAAAGAGTATAAAGAAAAAATATTTATAAAGGAGATTATTTTATTATGATTTAGTTAAAAGAAAATACTCTTTATACTAATAAAGAGTTAGCAGATTGGTTTGGAATGAAAGTAGGTAGTTTTTCAAATCAAAAAGAAAAGAAATTAGAAGAATTAAAAGCTTTTGTTGATTATGAATTACAAGGTAATAAACAAAAAAAGGTATTTGTAAAGAAAGTATATGAACCAACATATAATAAAAAAGGTAGTGAAAGTTATTAGATAATTAAAGCTAATTTAGAAAAATATTGGAGTGAGAATGGTAAAGGACTTGATACTTGTAAGAGGGTAGCAGGAGAGATGTATAGAGATAATTTAGTGACTTCTATAACAATAGGAACAACAGAAAATTATACTAATAGAAGTAAAAGAGAAAAATATGGAATTAATTATGTTTCTGAAGGAACAGTAGGAAGAAGTATTTATTCTTGGGGGAAGTATATTCAAGATGGAGATACAGTAAGATTAGTTCCATTGACTCCTGAGGAAGAAGAGATTAAGAATAAGTTAATTAAGAAGTATTTTGGTAATACTACTGATAAGCAGCTTTTTGTTCAAGGAATGGTTGAGAATGGAGAGATTACTAAAGAGCAAGCTTGGGAAGTATTGGAAGAATTAACTAATATGAAAGAGAAATTTAGAGCTTTTAAGGCGGATTTTGAAGTTGCTATTAATAGTGCTATTGGAAGAGGAACTTATTTGATAGAGGAGAAGAGAGAAAGTGCCTTTTAAAGGGAAAGTTGTGGTTGTTTTGCAGCATTAGGGGAATGATATAAATATAATTCTTGCGGGGTCTGTTAGAAAATATTGTTATATTGTGGCAAGAGTAGAAAATGTTGAGGATTTGAAGTTAAGAGAAGCTTTTGTAGAAGAATATGAGAATTTTTTAGAGAGAGAGTGTAAATTTGATACGGAAGGATATTTAATAGAAATTCCAGTGAAGAGGGAATGGGATTTGAGGAATTTTGTAGAAGATGGGGTTTTGAGAAGAGATTTATTGAGGAAAGAATTGGAAGAGTTGAAAGAGAGAAGAATATGTTTTAAATAAAAATGAAGAAAATTGAGAAGAATTGTGAAAATTGGGGAGGTGCGGTGCGACCGAGCGCGTCCTGCATCACATTATTCCTCAATCAGTTTGAACACGCAAACGCGTGTTTTCTTTTTTATCTCGCTGCCGTAAAAAATCCTTTTTTTAATATTATATCATATTTTTTTAAAAATGTCAAGTGCCCGCTGCCGATTTCAACCCTGCTGCCATATGAATCAAATTCGTCGATGCGGCAGCGGGTTGCATATGCCCTCGGTCTGGACCCGAGGGCCCTATAGGGCTAGCACCAGAGGAGGCTAGCCCACTTCACCGATTCAATGCGTTAAACTTCTACACTTCACCGCGGTGAAGTGTGAAGGCGCGGCGGGACCACTTTAGCAAGGTAACGCGTTAATGCGTTAAAGCGGAGTGCGTCCCCCTACTATTATAACACTAGAGCGAGCAAT
>Ga0326513_10001729_pt1 | contig 16608 bp, 16 predicted proteins | sample 2_2465_0518_D_FD_203654 | JGI IMG/M metagenome (GOLD analysis project Ga0326513, IMG submission 203654) | Bovine rumen microbial communities from UC Davis, California, United States - 2_2465_0518 | ecosystem: Host-associated > Mammals > Digestive system > Stomach > Rumen | place: USA... | reverse complement strand
AATTTGCTGAGAATCATAACAACGAAATTATCTTGGTTGCACAGAAGAATGTGGAACAGGAAACGCTCGACAACCCGATGCTCGACCTTTACTCGGTGGGCGTGGTTGCCCGCGTGGCGAATGTGACGCCGTTCCCGAATGGCTGTGTGAAGGTTGTGCTGGAAGGCGATTCCATTGTGGATCTCCGTTCGATTGCTTTGCGTGATAATTTTTTGCAGGTGACGGTCTCGCCGAGAGAACATTTTATCAAGGCCGAAGACAAGAGCGAAAAGTTTGAAGATGTGCTGAACATGTTCCGCGAGTATGCCATGCACAGGAACATCGCCGAAGGCATGGTCGAAGCGCTCTTTACGATGGATAGCCACATCAACGCGTTTTACGGGATGATCCCGTTCCTCTCGATTTCGCTTTCCGAGAAGCAGGCACTTCTGGAAATGGAAACGATTGATGCCCTTGCAGACCGTCTGATTAGCCTGATGCAGGTCGCGCAGGAAAACGAGAACGTGATGATTCGCGTTCAGCAGAACGTGCGTCAGAAGATGGCCCAGCAGCAGAAGGAATGGTTTATCTCGGAGCAGATTCGCCAGTTGCAGGATGAACTGGACGGCGAAAATGGCGGTGCTTCGGAACCGGACCAGTTGCTCAAGAAAATCAAGGCCAAGAAGTTTAGCAAGGCGATTGAAGAAAAGCTCGAAGAAGAAATCGGTCGCATGCGCATGATGCAGCCGACGTCCCCGGAATACGCGGTGAGCCGCAATTACGTGGACTGGTTCCTCTCGCTCCCGTATGGCGTTTATACCGATACTGTTCTTAACATGAAGAAGGTGAAGGCGGAACTCGATTCCAAGCACTTTGGCCTCGACAAGGTCAAGGAACGCATTATGGAATACGTGGCCGTGCTGAAGCTTACCGGTACGGAACGCCGTGCTCCGATCCTTTGCCTTGTGGGTCCTCCGGGGGTTGGCAAGACGACTCTCGTGGAATCTATTGCAACGGCGATGCAGCGTAACTTTGTCCGCATTACGCTTGGTGGCGTGCGTGACGAAGCTGAAATCCGTGGTCACCGCCGCACTTACATTGGTGCGATGCCGGGTAGATTCATTCACGCTTTGCGCCGTGCAAAGTGCATGAACCCGGTGATTTTGCTCGATGAAATCGACAAGATGGCAAGCGACTTTAGAGGTGACCCTGCAAGCGCTATGCTCGAAGTTTTGGATCCGGAACAGAACCATGACTTTACTGACCACTTTATGGAAGTGGGGCTTGACTTGAGCCGTGTGCTCTTTATTGCGACGGCTAACAGTGAAGGCGAAATTCCGGAAGCTCTGCGCGACCGTATGGAAGTGGTGCGCTTGCCGGGCTACTATCCGCATGAAAAGTTGCAGATTGCGGGCAAGTATTTGCTCCCGCGTATCTGTGAACGCACGGGCGTGAAGCTTGGCGAACAGGTGAGTTTCAGTGACGAGATGATTAACGCCGTGATGCGCGGCTGGACGCGCGAAGCGGGCGTCCGTGAACTCGAACGCGTGCTTGAAAGTGCGGTGCGCCATCGTGCAAAAGATATTGTGATGGGCAAAAAAATCAAGCCGGAAGTGACGACGAAGGTGCTTCAGGATTACCTTGGTGCTCCGAGATTCTTGGACAACCAGCTGCCGGAACCGGGCCGCCCGGGCGTTGTAACAGGCCTTGCCTGGACAAGTGTCGGTGGCGAAATTTTGCCTATTGAATGCATGCTCTTGAGCGGCAAGGGCCAGCTGATTTTGACGGGTAAGCTTGGCGACGTGATGAAGGAATCGGCACAGATTGCCGTTTCGCTTGTTCGTGAACGCTTGCAGCGCTTTGGCATTGACCCAGCGATTGTGCGTAAGACGGACATCCACATTCACGTGCCGGAAGGTGCTGTGCCGAAGGATGGACCTTCTGCAGGTATTGCGCTTACGCTCTGCCTCTTGAGTGCGTTTACGAAGCAGCCGATTTCACCGGACATTGCGTTTACGGGTGAAGTGAGCCTTACGGGCGCCTGCCTCCCGATTGGCGGCCTGAACGAGAAGGCGCTTGCTGCACTCGCTGCTGGCGTGAAGACGCTCCACTTGCCGGAAGGCAACAAGAAGGATGTGGCTGAACTCCCGGACCCGGCGAAGAAGGGCCTCAAGATTTACCCGCACAAGCACATTGACGAAATTGTGAAGATTTTGTTCAAAGTGCCGAAGGCGGGTCAGGCGAAAGACGAGAGACTAAAGACGAAAGAGACGCAAGTGGAAAAGCCTGCAAAATCTGTTTCGAAAAAATCTTCGAAGAATGCGTAATTAAAAGAGCCCGCCACAGTGATGTGCGCGGGCGTTTTTGCTATTTACGAATAAGTTTAAATCCAATCCAGATGGAATAGCCTTTTTCGTCTTTTTTATGACTGTCAAAACCTCCTGTGGCGAGAACGTCGGCGCCTATGGCGATGCCTGAATAGAACCGTTCGGATGATTGCCACAGATAGCCCGTTTCAAATCTATAGTTGCCACCTAAAAGACCGATGCCGCCGCCACCGCCGATTTGGATATTCATTAGGGTCGATAAATAAAGGTTTTGAAGACTTCCGGATGATTTGAAAAATGGATAAACGGTTACTCCTGGACCCACTCCGTAGAAGATGGACGCTGAACGTTCGCGATTTTTCTTGTTCCAGCCGTTGGCCTGACCTCTAGTTAATTCAAGTTCCATATTTCCGTAAATGGCGACAACACCCTTGATTAAACCGCCGAAACGCGTTGAAACAAGTCCACCTACGCCATTGTATCCAAGGTATTCTTCTTTGTATTCTTGGTACAACGATTCTGGCGTTGTGTGGGTTGCTTCTAGATGCCGAATAACTGGCGATAATGTAAAGTCAAAATAAAAGCCTGCTGAGGCGAACGAGGCGAAAAACAGTAGGAGCAAAAAAATCTTTCGCATGGTTTAGGTCCTTCTTAAAAAGCAATTATAATTTATACAAGTAATATAATCAAATTAGATGAAATGGGGGTTGTAATTTTTGTATTTTGGAAAATATGCAAAAATCTAAGCCTTTATATGTTTTTGAAAAGAAGAAAGTTATTCGCATTATGATTGTGGAGGCTATTCTTTTACTTTTGCCTGCAATTTTATTTGCTGTTGCTTTCGCGTATTGTTATATAAGATTTATGGGTTTAGAAGATCCAAGTCAATCTGATATTGGACCAGATTTTATGATGGCGATTATATTGGCTCCTTTTTTACCGATATCGTTTGGGGCGCCATTGGTGCTTTTCTATCGCAGACTTTGGAAACGTCCGATAAGCAAAATGAAATATCTTATGGTGGCGATCATTCCTTCTATTCCTTTGTTATTAAGTGCTATATTGTGGATTGGGAATATATTCGTAGTTATTTTTGGACCATTGGCATTGGTGATTCTGCTAGGAAGCATGAATGCGGTATCTGAATGCGCGATTGAAGTTAAGGATGACATGACGATGGATGAGGAATGAAATGATTGATGTGGGAACTCCTGAAAATCAAGAACAATTTGTAGTAAAGAAATGGCCAGTCATCATTTGTATGTTGATGAATATGGTCCTGTTTAGTTTGCCGTGGTTTTGGTATCAAAAGGAAGTTGCCATTAATGATGCCTATGGCAGAGAGAATTTGGATAGTTTTAATCTTATAGGCGAGTTTGCTGCGAGTTTGTATCTTCCATTCCTTGCTGGAATTCCACTGTCATTGTTGTATTTGTTTTGTTTGAAGCGTCAGAAAAGTAAATCTATGATATGTTTTTTGGCGACAACACCTTTTTGGCCATTAGTAGTTACAGCCGTATTGGGAAATATAGTGTGGATTATACTGATTCCTTTGATTATATTGAATATGGCAATTGTGGCGTACGCATTTTTAAATATGGAACTTTTGACTTATTGTTGCGGTGATGGACTTAAGAAAAGATCGCCTAAATTTTTACTAGACGGTTATACAGTCGTATTTGCGATTGGTACGTTGATTGCATTGCCTTGGTTTTTATGATGGGTTGAAAAATTTCTAATTTTTGCTTGATAATTAACCTCAAAGCGCTGCAGGCGCGACTTATACCTAACCACTAATTACTAACCTCTGTTTACTGCTACTATGGAATTCACTCTTGATGAAATGCGCGAGCACCTTGCAGCTCTCGAAGCAAGGATTGGCGAGGCTTGCAAGATTGCGGGCCGCAGCCGTGATTCGGTTAAGCTTGTGTGGGTGAGCAAGTTCCACCCGGCAGAAGCTGTGGAAAATGCGATTGCTTTGGGCGCTACGGATTTTGGCGAAAACCGCGTGCAAGAAGCGGAACTCAAGTTCTCTGAACCGCGCACAGCAAAGGACGGAAGTCGTGTGCGTTGCCATGTGATTGGTCCTGTGCAAAGTAACAAGCTCAAGAAGGCTGCACTTGTGGCCGACTGCATCCATTCTATCGCAAGTATCGAAGCGGTGGAAAAGTTGGAAAAGGTTTGTGCGGCAGCTGCAAATGGCCAGGGCAAGGTTCTCGATATTTTGTTCCAAGTGAACGCTGGCGAAGAAGAAACGAAGAGCGGCTTGGACGTTCATGAAGCCGAAGCGTTCCTTGAAGATTTGGAAAAGCGCGCGGGCGCAGCAGCGGACGGCAAGAGCGAAAATTTCCCGCATTTGCGTTTCCGCGGCCTCATGACGATTGGCAAGAACACGGGCGTTCCTGAAGATTCCCGCGGGTGCTTTGCGTTCTTGCGTGGGCTTCGTGACAAGTTCCTTGCGAAAGGTGGCGCCTTTGCAAAGTTCGATCAACTTTCGATGGGCATGACGCTTGATTTGGAAGTCGCGATTGAAGAAGGCTCTACGATGATTCGCGTGGGAACGGCCTTGTTTGGCGAACGCGATTACAGCAAACCGGTAAATGATCCTGTATAATCTACGCTGTCATGCCCGCCTTTGAGCGGGCATCACCGTCTTGTTGTTGAAAGGGAGATTCCCGCTTTCTACTCAAAGAGCATAACTCAACTATAGAACTAAAGTTCAAAGTTTCGTATAGCGGGAATGACAGAGTGTACTAATTTATACCTCTATTCTCATGCCGGTGTGCATTTGTTCGACTTTGTCGCCGAGCACATCGTGCAAAATCTCGTAGGCGCGCTGGCCTGTGCAATGCCCTGTGTAGATTTTTTGAACGTTCAAATCGCGGAGGCGTTCGGCGAATGCTTTTACGCGGTCATCGGGTGTGCGGAATAAATGGAACCCGCCGAGAATGGCGTAAATCTGTTTGCCGGGGAATGTCGCTTCGATTTCCTTGATGATGTTGTCCGCGCCACCGTGGCTACAGCTGTTCATGATGAACAGCCCCTTTGGTGTGTCGAAGACTAGACTTTGTTCGTGGTCGAAACTGTCGGGGCGGTATTTGCCGTTTTCCTTGACGCTCATGTGGGCGCGATTGCCAATTTCATCGAGGTTCGGAGTCTTGTGGCCGACGAGGGTGACTCCCGGAAAAATTTCACAGTCGCCTTTTGCAAATATGATTCGGTCGGCATTGCGCTTGAGAGTTCCTTTGCGGATGCCGATGTATTCTTGGTATGTGAAAAACTTTAAGAATTTGTGCGTGTGGTAGCAGTTTTCGCGGGCGGCATCACGCAAGTAGAAGTTGGCGTGGTCGTTCTTGTCGAAGAATTCCTGCATGCCGTCGGCGTGATCGTAATGCGCATGGCTCAAGACGCCGGCGTCAATTTTGGAAATGTCGATTCCCATGATGGTGGCGTTCTTCGCAAATTGCGCAGAGGCTCCCGTGTCGAGCAGAATGCTTTTGCCGTTGAATTCGGTGTAGACGCAAAGTCCCCATTCACCTTTTAATTGCTTTTCGGCACCGCTGATGTTGTCTATGAGAATCTTAATTTTCATTTTCTCTTATGGTTCCTATCGCCTTCGGCTCCAGGATGACAGTGCCTTTTGCGGGCATCTCCTTATTCACCTTTAAACGCCTTGTAGAAATTCAAAAACTGCTCGGGGCTGAGTTCTTCGGCGCGGATGGTCGTAGGCCAATCCAAAAGTTCGATGGTCGCCTGGATTTTCTTCTTGTCGTAATTGCGTCCAAAGGAATTTGCGAGCGTCTTGCGCTTTTGCGTGAATGCGGTACGCACAAAGTCAAAGAATCCGACGGGCGCTTGGAGGGCATCTTCGCGCGGTGTCAAAAGCATCGTCGCGCTATCGACATTTGGCTTTGGCGTGAAATGTTCCGGCCCGATCTTGCGCAAAATCTGCGTGTTTGCAACTGCAGAAACGAGCACGGAAAGGCTCCCGTAATTGCTGGAGCAGGGTTCAGCGCAAATGCGTTCGGCGACTTCGAGTTGCACCATTCCCATAAAGCCTTTGGTCAAGTGCAAACGCGGCATAAGCCCTGCTATAATTGCTGTACTTACGTTGTATGGCAAATTGCCGGTAACCCACGGTTTTGCGTGCGCATCCAAAAATGATTGCAAGTCAAACTTCAAAAAGTCGATGTTGACAATGTTGAAGTTTTTGTAGTCCTTGAATTTTTCGTTCAAGACGTCAACGCACTGCTCGTCAATTTCGACAGCGGTGAGTTCTAGCCCGCGATTGAGCAAGTGCTCCGTGAGGGCGCCGTGACCGGGACCAATCTCAAGGACGAATTCGCCTGCTTCGGCGGGCAAATCGCCTGCGATGGCGGTGGCGGTTTCAACATCCAAAAAGTTCTGTCCAAATTTGCGACGGCGTGCTCTATCCATGACGGGGAATATAGAAATTTGAGTTTTTGACAGTAAAGTGTCAAAATCAAAATGTACATTTTGAGTATGTGTTCATGTTTTACTCTTATCGCTGCTATAATTATCACCGCAATCCTGTTTACGTTTGCGAAGTGATGGACTTTCGGGGGAGTCCTTTTTTCTATCTTGTCCATTGTAAAATCAATTGGCAATTTTAGAGGTTTAATATGTCCGTTGCAATGCAAGATGTGATGAAACAGTCCGGGGTAGCGTTTGGTACGAGCGGTGCCCGCGGCTTGGTGAGCGCTATGACTGACCGTGTGTGCTATGTGTATGCGCGTTCTTTTATCAAGTATTGCGAAGCGTCTTACAAGTGCGAACATACGATTGCAATTGCGGGCGACTTGCGTCCGAGTACGGAACGCATTTTGAAGTCGCTCGTGCAGGCGGGTGCCGATGCGAACTGGAAGGTGATTTACTGCGGCCGTATCCCGAGCCCCGCTATTGCGATGTACGGCATCGACAAGCATTTGCCGACCATCATGGTGACGGGTAGCCACATTCCGGCTGACCGCAACGGTATCAAGTTTAACCACCCGAATGGCGAAATCACGAAGGCCGATGAACAGGGAATTGTTTCGCAGTCGGTCGATTTTGACGAAGCGCTTTTTGACGACAAGGGCATGCTGAAGGCTGCGCCTGAACTCCCGGCGGTCGAGACGGAAGCCGAAACGAATTATTGCAAGCGTTATCCGGACTTTTTCGGTAGCGATGCTTTGCATGGACTCACGATTGGCGTTTATCAGCATTCCGCTGTGGGCCGCGACATCGTGGTGAAGGTTCTCGAAAGCCTCGGTGCAACGGTTAAGCCATTTGGCCGTAGCGATGTGTTTGTTCCGGTCGATACCGAAGCTATCCGCAAGGAAGACGAAGAGCTCGCCCGTGAATTTACGCACAAGGATTACGTGGATGCCGTGTTCAGCACCGACGGCGATTCTGACCGCCCGCTTTTGGCAGACGATGTGGGCATGTGGCTCCGTGGCGACGTGCTTGGCATTTTGGCCGCACAGTCTCTTGGCATCAAGCGCATTGCGACTCCGGTGAGCTGCAACACTTCGCTTGAAAAGTCTGGCAGTTTTGAAAAGATTTGCCGCACGCGTATCGGTAGCCCGTACGTGATTGCAGGCATGGAAAGCCTGGTCGATGCAAACGACAAGAGCCTCACGGTTGCAGGTTACGAAGCCAATGGCGGCTTCTTGCTCGAAACGGATTTGACGCTCGATGGCCGCACACTCAAGGCCCTCCCGACACGTGACGCCCTCCTCCCGATGATTGCCGTAATGGTAATGGTCCGCAAGGAACGCATGTGCGTTGTGGATTTGCTCCGCAAGTTGCCGAAGCGCTTTACCGTGAGCGACCGCCTCAAGGAATTCCCGACCGAAAAGTCCAAGGCGAAGCTCGCTGAAATTCGCGAAAAGAATCTCGGCGAAAAGCTGTTCGGCGCTCTCGCTGCAAAGCCCTCCAAGTTTGCAAAGGACAAGGCGTTCCAGGGCAAGATGGTTTCTTTGAACGAAGTCGATGGCTATCGCATGGAATTCGATTCTGGCGACATCATCCACTTGCGCCCGAGCGGTAATGCTCCGGAATTCCGCTGCTATGTGGAAACCGAAGGCAAGGAACGCAGTGCAGAACTCCTCGCGGACTGTCTCAAGATTATGGAAGGTTGGCGCGTTTAGTGCCTGCGGCACAGTTCCAAGTTCTAAGTTACTAGTTACTAGGATTCTTGATATGAAATTTTCTAGTAACTATTAACTAGTATCTAGTAACTAAGCTCTATCGGTTGCCTCCTATTTTTTGTATCTTATTAATCGTATGTTCAAAAAGTTTCTTTCGTTTGCACTGACTGTTGGTTCCCTCGCGTTTGCTGGGGAGTATTGGCATTTGGACCCAGGCGGTGTGACGATGAAGTTCCTTGCGATGCAGGTTTCGCCGCGTGCGGCTGCGCTCTCGGGTGCAGGCGTTGCCGATCCCGGCCGCGTGTCTGAAGTTTCGCGCAATCCGCTTGCGATGAGCGTTGCAAACGAGGCGGAATTTGGACTCAGCCAGGTGATTTTTGGCAATGGCGGTGCCGATAACTTCGTTTCGGCGTACTATGGCCTCCCGCTTGGCGACAAGTACACGCTTGGACTCGCTGTTGACTTTTTGGGTTACGACAACATTGAAGGCCGTGACGAGAACGGTCTCAAGACTTCGGAATATGGCTCTTACGCCTGGTCGCTTTTGGCTGGTTTCGGTAGCCGTTCCAAGATTTTCAACTGGGCCGCTTCGGCACGTTTTGCAACGCAGACTATTGACGACGAAACGGGATTTCTGTTCTCGGTCGATGCGGGCGGCTCTTTCCGCGTGAATGACTATTTTGCATTCGGCGCAAACTTCACGAATCTCGGCTTTGCAAGCAAGTATGAATCTGGGAAAGAAGCGTCCCCGCTTGCGCTCCAGGCGGGCGTGACGGGATTCATCCCGATTCTTGACCGCTGGATGGTACATTTGTCTGTAGATGCGTATCGCCGTGCCGATACAAAGGCTCAAGTCTTGATTGGCGGCGAAGTGGTCTACTTCGATATGCTCTCGTTCCGCATGGGCTATGCAATCCGCCCGGATACCGAAGACGCCATTAGTGGCGGTCTTGGCGTGACGTTTGGCATGGTCGTGTTTGATTACGCTTACAGCCCGCGCCCGGCATTCGAAGGCGGCAACCATTACATCGCCGTTGGTGTGAAGTTCTAGGCTCCCGCGCATTCCGCTAAGTTTTTGCACGAGTTCCATTCGTGGAGTTCGTGCTTCTTTATTTGATAGCACAGGCAGCCTCGGCTGATTCTCAGCGCCTTTGCCGCCCTGCTTTTATTTCCGTCGTTTTCGCTGAGCGCTTTTTGAATAAACGTCCAGTTTGGTGCTGATGCCCGTATGGCTGTTGGCGCTCGGTATGTGTAATTTTCCTTGACATCGTTTATCGTCTTGTACGAGAATTCTTCGGACAGGATTTCTTCGAGCGAAATTTCGTGCTGCTTTAAGAGCGCATAGCGCTGGAGGACGTTTTTCAACTGGCGGATGTTGCCTGGCCATTTGAATTTGGAGAGTTCCTTGATTTCCCAGTCGCGGAGCGGGAACTTTTCGGCGAAAGTCCTTTCCGTGATTTCGTTCCATAGCGTGGTGGCGATTTCGGCGAAGTCGTCTCTTTTGCGGAGCGGCGGAATCACGATAGGGAAGGCGTTCAGCCTGAAGAACAGGTCCTTGCGGAAATTTCCGTCATGGACTTCGTTTTGCAAGTCTCGGTTTGTCGCGCAGACAAGCCTGAAGTCGACTGGCTCGTTTTGCGTGGCCCCGAGCGGGAGCACGGAATGTTCCTGCAAGATGCGTAAAAGCTTGCTCTGCATGTCGAATGGCATTTCGCCGATTTCGTCGAGGAATAGCGTGCCGCCGTTTGCCGCCTGCACGATGCCTCGGTGGTCACTTGCGGCCCCGGTGTAAGAACCTTTCTTAGCGCCTTCCAAAAGGCTTTCGGCGAGATTCCTTGCGATGGCGCCGCAGTTGAGGGCGACGAATGGCCCTTCGCTTCGTTTGCTGTGTTCGTGAATAAACTTGGCGGCGATTTCCTTGCCGACTCCCGATTCCCCCTGCAATAGCACGGGAATGTTCGATTTTGCGGCGATAAGCATCAATTGTTCGTGTTTCTTCATAGACCTTCAAAGATTTATTTGAGGTGGCTCTACTATATAAACACGCTTTTTTCGCCCGTTTGTCCTGTAAATTTTTGTTAATTATTTGGGCGAGCACTATTGACATCTTGCGCGTCTTTTTTGACGCCTACGGCGTCCGTGGCTGCGGCTCAAAGATGCGAAAACAGGTTTTCGCGCCTTGCTCGCCTTGCACACTTTTTCTATCTTTCGCGCGCGGCGGTAAAATGCCGTCGTGAAACACCAAGTGGCTGGCTCGATGGGTAGGCTTGGGCAATATCCCGAACGGGATATGATCGCGAGGAAAGCGGTCAAGCTTGAAGCTGAGAGGTCAGCGGCCCAAAGGAATAACATGTCTAGAATCGTATGTAAGTTCGGTGGCTCCTCTGTCGCCGACGCAGGTCAGTTCAAAAAAATCAAGGCCATTGTCGAAAGCGACAAGAACCGCAAAGTCATCGTCGTTTCTGCTCCGGGCAAGCGTAACCCGAAAGAAACCAAACTGACCGACCTCCTCTACAGCACCTATGATCTCGCCTCCAAGGGCCTCGATTTCTCCACGCCGTGGAACCTCATCCGCCAGCGTTATGATGAAATCTGCAAGGACCTCGGTCTTGAAGACAAGCTTACCGAAGACCTCGACAGTCTCGAAGACAAGCTCAAGAACCATCCGGAATCCGTGAGCACGGACTTCCTCGTGAGCCGTGGCGAATTCCTCTGCGCACGCCTCATGGCAAAGTATCTCGGTGCAAACTTCGTCGATAGCTACCCGCTCATCACTTTCGATGACAAGTACCGCATCGCTCCGAAGACCTACGAAGAAATTGCAAAGGCTCTCGGCGACGAAAATCAGTTGTACGTCTTGCCGGGCTTCTATGGCTCTAACCTCCGTGGCGAAGTGAAGACCTTCAGCCGTGGCGGTTCCGACATCACGGGTGCCATCCTTGCTAACGGCATTGACGCTGCCAAGTACGAAAACTGGACCGACGTTTCGGGCATGCTCATGGCTGACCCGCGTATCGTCGAAAGCCCGCTCCCGATCGAATACGTGAGCTACCGCGAAATCCGCGAACTCGCTTACTCCGGCGCAAGTGTGCTTCACGACGAATCTATCGCTCCGTGCCGCGCGAAGAAGATTCCTATCAACATCCGCAACACGAACCGCCCGGAAGACGCCGGCACCATCATTGGCCCGACTCCGGAAAGCGCAAAGCTCCCGATTACGGGTGTTGCAGGCCGCAAGGGCTTCTCGATGATCTACATCGAAAAGTCCATGATGAACAAGGAAGTTGGCTTTGGCCGCCGCGTGCTCGCCGTTCTCGAAAGCGAAGGACTCTCCTACGAACTCTGCCCGAGTGCAATTGACTCCATGAGCATCGTCGTGGATTCCAAGGCTCTTGACGCTGTGCAGGACGTTGTCCTCGAAGATATCACGCAGCAGATGCGTCCGGACCGTATCAAGATCTTCCCGGGCATCGCTCTTATCGCTACCGTGGGTCACGGCATGACGAACAAGATCGGTGTCGCTGCAAAGCTCTTTACGGCTCTCGCTGAAAACAAGGTGAACGTCCGCATTATCGACCAGGGTTCTTCCCAGATCAATATCATCACTGGTGTTGACGAAGCCGATACTGAAAAGGCTATCAAGGCCATCTACGCCGCCTTCGTGAAGTAATTGCGATGTCATGCCCGCCACTGAGCGGGCACCTCCTTACGCGATGTCATCCTGAGCAAGATGCCGCGAGGCATCGCGTCGAAGGATCCAGTAACATTTTAAAGACGACTCGGAATAAAATCCGGGCCGTTTTTTGTATTTTTAGAACGAGGTAATCAAATGACTGAAAATAAAGTTTATGAAGCGAAAAGCAAAAGTATAACTTGGGGATCCATGATTTTATTCCTTTTTGGTGCCTTTGGATTTGTGTATTCCCTTGTTGTCATGGTGCGTTCTGGTGCGTATGATACCATAAATTTTATGTGGGTTTTCAAGGAATTGTTTTCGCTTTATTTTTGCTTTGTTGCCCTCAATCTGGCCCCGCAGAAAGTTGAATTCCTTGAAAATGAACTTGTCCGGATTACCTATTTGCTTGGCAATAGCATTACGATAAAACAGGAAACTTTTAAAATATCAAGAGCGAAGAATGTTAAAAAGGGATGGGCAGGTTGGTTGATGGCTAAGGGACATTGGATGTATTTTACTTCCGACGCTTTCCCGGAACTGGAAAAATATTTAATTCAAAAATAGAGGGGTCAAATGAGCGAAGGAGAAAAAATTCAATTCAACGGAAACCTGGCTTTGCTTAGGGTTTGCGCTATCGTGTACATTGTGAATGTGTTGAACTTTGTCTTCAATATGTCCTTTATGGCTGGGCACGGTGGATTTTTCAGTTCGCTGTGGAGCGCACTTACGAATTCGTCATTTGAAGATTTACTTGCAACGGTCGGACTGTTGATTGTATCGGGGATCGGCTTGCCTGTGCTGCTCGGTGTTTTAGCTGTTGTCGCTTTACTTGCGCTAGGGATATTTGCGCTTGTCAAAAAGAGCGTGAAGGCGCTAAAAATATTGGCGGTGCTGTTCCTTATCTGGGTTGTGCTGTGTGCATTCGCTATGAATCCTATAAGCGGTTTGTTGGGGAATGAAATGCGAGAAGTGAATCTTGCCCAGAGCTTCATTAGCTTGATTTTTAACGTGAATGTTGTTGTTGCTGTGGCTGCGTTCTTTGTTGCATCTAAAAAGCATGATGAAAGTGGGGCTGCCGCTGCGGAAGAGCCGTTTAATTTGGGCTTGTTCCGTCTTTGCGCCATCTTTTTTATTGTAAGCGGGTTGAACAGCTTGGCTCATTTTGTTTGTACACAATCTCCCCTTTTTCAATTTGCTTTCTTCGGTGTTGTTAATTTAGCGGTCGGTGTATTTGCGCTTGCCAAAGAGAATCCTGCGGTTCTGATAGCTGGCTCTTTGATGATGTTTGTAAAAATTTTATTGAATTGGCTCAATTTTATCCGCATCTCTGGATTAGACCCTTATATGGTGGGTTCGCTTGTTTCACATGCCGTTTTCAATACGTCAACTGTGATTGCTATTGCGGTATTCTTCATTAAACCCGAGTGGGTGAAATCTTGCTTGCAGAAAATGAAAGGATGATTTATGAATTTAGCCTTGCTTAGAGTTTGTGCGGCTGTCATGATTATGAACGCGCTGTATAACATTGCGGGTCTGTTTTTCAATAGGTTTTACGCAGAAATGACGGGAGATATCGAACCTTTAGGATTTTTTATTGCATCACTTCTTTTGTGCGTGATTATTTTTGCATTAGGAATAGTCGCACTTGTTAAACAGAATGTGTTGGTTTTGAAAATCTACGCTGTGTGTGTAGTCGTTTCTATTTTGGGTGGAACCGTAGTAGACATCATGAACTTTAATCGCTTGCCGCTTGGTGTTAGCTATAGTCATCTCTTTAACAGTCTGCTTGAACGAATTGTGAATCCCTTGATAGTTTTTATAGTTGCTGTATTTTATATTAAACCTAAAAAGGCTACACAATTTGGCTTGCTTCAATTTTGCGCGGCATTCTTTTTGGTCGATGGATTAAAAGCCTTCTTTCAATCTATTGTGAGTTTGTTTTGTAAAGGTGTGGAATCATTTTCCATTGTGGATGAGACATTGTTTTTATTTACTATTGCAGTAGGCGTGTTCGCCATCGTGAAAAGAAATTCTTTGGTATTGAAAATTTATGCCGTGATAACGGTTGTCCAAATGTTATGGGGTTCGTTAGGATATATGCGCGAAAACATGTATGGTGGCTATTATGTTGCCAACACTCTTATTGGACTGGTGTTTAGCACATTCCTTGTCGTTTGCGTAGCGACATTTTTTATCGAACCCGAGGAAACTCGCGCGTGTTTTAACAAAGTGAAACGGATTGTGCTTAGGTGGAAAAGTTTAACCTAAGTAATGCGAATGATTGCAATTGAATTGTTTATCTATATAAATGTATAACTATTGACTTTGATGATTTCTTTGTAAGGAATTTTTTTTCAAAGTCTGCTGAAAATGGGATTTTTTTTATAAATTGTAAAGTATATTTTCGTAAAATTTGTTAATTTAAATGTATTACCTTGTTGACGCTTTTTAGAATAAGTTTTATATTACTTGTAGACGTTTTTCATTTGTTTTAATTCGGGGATTCGAAATGAAAAAGGAAAAAGTCTATATATCACAAAGTAATGGATTGACAGTTGGCTCTCTGGGGCTATTCTTATTTGGCGTGTATATGCTTGCCAAGCCGATTTTTCCAGATGCTGTAATCTATGAAGAATACGGCGATTGCTGGATACTTAGGGAAATATTTTTTCTTTACTGTTGTTTTATGGCGCTTAATTCGTCGCCAAGGAAAGTTGAATTTTTAGAAGATGAATCCGTTCGTATTACTTTTATTTTAGGGAATACGATAACGCTAAAGCCAGGCGCCTTCAAAATCGAGCGTGGGGCTGATTTTGAAGGCAAGTGGATTGGTGTCTTACGGTTCCATGGCAGATTGGTTGTGTTTTCCGCGAAATCGTATCCAGAATTTGAAAAGTATTTGGTGGAGTGAAATTTAACTTACGTCTCGAAGGGCCTGACTCTCAGCGTGACGCCGAGCTCTTCGCAAATCTTGCGGCAACGCTCGATTTTTTCTTCGGGCATCACTTTCTCAACAACGGTCATCACCACATTCGGCACATGCTCTTTTGCAAGCACTGCGAATTCTTTCAGCGCGTCGAAGGACTGGATTCCGAATCTAGAGCGCGTGAGGTCCAAAAATTCTTCGGCGTCCGGGGCGTTCATCGAGATGGAAACGGTGTTGAAACGGCCTTCGAGTTCCGGCGTTACGTCTCGATTATGGATCAAGTTTGCAAGTCCGTTCGTATTGAGGCGTACTTTTAAATTCGGGTATTTGCCGTGCAGCAAGTCGATGACTTTGCACACGTCGTGGAGGCGTTCGAGCGGTTCGCCGTAGCCGCAAAAGACGAGCTCATTGATGACGGAAAGGTCGTACTTGTCGAAAATGCTCATGACACCATCGACGCTCGGTTCGCCGCCTTTAAGCCAGAGCGAGTTGCCTTCCATCATTTTCTTTGTCTGGCGCAAGCAAAAAACGCAGCTGCACGGGCAGCGGTTTGTCATGTTCACGTAAATATTCTTGCCAGTGATGTCGCCGCTGTTTGCAATGTCCAAATAACCGGCTTCCCCGACATTTCCAGTTACAGTATAAACAACCATTTAATCCTCCATCAAATCACGAAGATACATCTCGAAGCACAGTCCCCAATGCGTGGGTACGTTATTGTCTTCGCAGTAGCGGATGCACTTTGTTACAAATTCTGCGGCCTTTTTGACTGATTCGTAAAAATCGTGGCCGTTCATGTACATGCCCGCGATGATTGAACTGATGACGTCTCCAGTTCCGCTGCGGTCGCCGCCGATGCGGTCCACCATCACGATTCGCGGTTCTTCGCCTTTGCTGTAGACGTAGTTCATGATTTGCTTGCTGTTGTACGGAATGCCCGTGACAACGATGTGTTCGGGGCCTTGTTCCGTGAGCTTGCGGCACATTTCGCCAAGTTCGGCGTCGGTAAATCCTTCGGTGCGGTATTCAACGTCGGTCAGCGTACAAAGTTCTGTCAAGTTCGGCGTCAAGATGTCGGCGTAATGGACGAGCGCTTTCATCTTTTCGCACAAAGTCGGCGTGTACGTTTCGTAGAGCTTGCCGTAGTCGCCCATCACGGGGTCCACCAAGGTAAACGATCCGTTTTTCTTGAACGTCTTGAAGAAATCAATGACGATGTCCACCTGTTCTTCGGAGCCGAGGAATCCAGAAGCAATGGCGTCGAATGATAAATTCAAATCCTTGTAGGTTTGAATGTAATCGCGCATTTTTGAAGTGTAGTCGTCGAAGTAGTATTCGGGGAACTGCGTGTGTGCCGAAAGAACAGCGGTTGGTATTGTTACCGCTTGAATTTTCATGGCGGAAACAATCGGTGCCATGACAGCGATGGAGCACCGACCAAATCCTGTAACATCATTAATTAACGCGATTTTCTTTTGAGACATGGCGAACTAAAAATTAAAAATCTTTCTTTTCCGAGAGTACGCGCACGGATGCAAATGCTGCCGA